>JRYI01002387.1_pt1 | contig 14465 bp, 11 predicted proteins | sample 235361 | NCBI WGS metagenome assembly JRYI01 (sample SAMN03074212, study PRJNA261471) | activated sludge metagenome | biome: Common Effluent Treatment Plant; feature: Wastewater; material: Activated sludge; isolation source: activated biomass in a lab-scale reactor treating industrial wastewater at...
CGGCGGCGGTGAGCGACAGCAGGTGGTAGCGGCCGGTGTCGTCGGGCTCGATGCTGACCTCGGGCGTCATCGGGAAGTGCCGCACCTGGCGCGACAGCCGGCCGCGTGCCGGGCGCTCGGGCGGCTTGTCGCCGACCAGGTGCTCGGCGAGCTCGTGCTCGATCAACTGCACCACGTTGCGATAGGCGGACTCGTTGCCCGGATCCTGCAGCATGAAGCTGTCGAGCGCGAAGCCGTGGCGGGTGGTGTGGATCTTGGCGTCGAGGATGGTGAAGCCGAGCCGGCCGAAGAAGCCGGTGAGGTGCACGAAGAGATCCTTGCGATCGTGCACATAGACCATCACCTGCACGCCGGTCTCGTCCTCGGCGACGCGCGCCTTGACCACCGGCATCACCGGCGCCGCGCGGTGGTAGAGCAGCCGGGTATGCCAGGCGATCTCCTCGGGCGAGTGGCGCATGAAGTAGGCGGTGTCGAGCTGCGACCAGAGCTCGTCCTCGACGCCGGGGCGCAGGCCGTGGAAGCGCAGCAGGCGGCGGGCGTCCTCGACGCGGTCGTCGAGGCCGAGCGCCTGTTGCGGGGTGGCGCCGCGCAGCAGGCGCTGGGTGGCGAGGAAGAGGTCCTCGAGCAGCTTCGCCTTCCAGCCGTTCCACACCGTCGGGCTGGTGCCGCGGATGTCGGCGTGGGAGAGCAGGTAGAGGGCGACGAGGCGGCGCTCGCTGCCGACCAGGCGGGCGAAGCGCGCGATCACCTCGGGGTCGGCGGTGTCTTCCTTCTGCGCCACCTGCGACATCGTCAGGTGCTGCTCGACCAGCCAGACCACCAGCGCGGTGTCTTCCGCCTCGAGCCCGTGCGCGGTGCAGAACTCGCGCGCGTCGACCATCCCCAGCTTCGAGTGGTCGCCGCCGCGGCCCTTGGCGATGTCGTGGAAGAGGGCGGCGACGTAGAGCAGCCAGTTGCGCTCGAAGCCGAGCATCAGCCGCGTCATCATCGGGTACTCGTGCGCGTGCTGCCCCATGTTGAAGCGGCGCAGGTTGCGCAGCACCATCAGGATGTGCTGGTCGACCGTGTAGACATGGAACAGGTCGTGCTGCATCTGGCCGACGATGCGCCGCCACGGCGGCAGGTAGCGCGACAGGAGCCCGTAGTCGTTCATGCGCCGGAAGGCGTGCAGCACGCCGCGGCGCATGCGCAGGATGTCGAGGAAGAGGGCGCGGTTGGCCGGGTCCTTGCGGAAGGCGGCGTTGACCCGGGTGCGGTTGAGCCACAGCGCGCGCAGGCTGCGCGCGGTGAGCCCCTTGAGCTCGGAGCGCTGGCCGAGGATCAGGAAGCACTCGAGCATCGCCGGGGGGTGGCGCGCGAAGACGTCCTCGTGGCGGATGTCGAGCAGGTTGCGCACCACCTGGAAGCGCGGGTTGATGACGATCGCCGCGCCGCGGTCGGGGAAGATCACCGTGCCGTAGTTCTGCAGCAGCACCGTGCTGAGCTGGGTCACCACCTTGGCGGTGACGTAGTAGCGCTGCATGAACACCTCGGAGGCGCGCTTGCCGCCGTTCGGGCCGATGCCCATGATCGCGGCGAGCTTCTCCTGGTGGTCGAACAGCAGGCGGTCCTCGGCGCGGCCGGTGAGGTAGTGCAGGCGGATGCGCACGTGCTGGAGGAAGCGCTCGACGCTGCGCAGCTCGCTCGCCTCCTTGCCGGTGATCATGCGGTTGCGCGCGAGCTCGCGCCAGTTGCGGCCGAGCCCGGCGGCGCGCGAGATCCAGCCCAGCAGCTGCAGGTCGCGCAGCCCGCCCGGGCTCTCCTTGCAGTTGGGCTCGAGCGCGTAGGGGGTGTCGTGAAAACGCAGGTAGCGTTGTTCCTGCTCGAGCTGCTTGGCCTTGTAGAACACGCGCACGTCGAGCGCCGCCGCCAGGCGGGCGACGAAGGCGTCGAACAGCGCCGCGGCCCCGGCCAGCCGGCGCGCCTCGAGCATCGCGGTCTGGATCGTGATGTCGTTGGCGGCGAGCTCCGCGCACTCGTCCACCGTACGCACCGAGTGGCCGATCTCCAGGCCGATGTCCCACAGCGCGCCCACCAGGCGCTCGAGCCGGGCGCACAGGCCGGTGTCGGGCGCCGCCGGCAGCAGCACCAGCAGGTCGACGTCGGAGCAGGGATAGAGCTCTCCGCGGCCGTAGCCGCCGACCGCCACCAGGGCCAGCTCGCCGGGGATCTCGCAGGCCTGCCACAGGCAGAGGATGGCCTCGTCGACCAGCTTCGCGCGGCCCTGCAGCACCCGGCCGCTGCGCGGCGCGGCCTCGTACTCGGCGCGCAAGGCGGCGCTGCCCGCCTGCAGGCGCGCCCGCGCCGCGGCGATGGTGTCCTGCAGGGCGGCGGTGGCGGCGTCGAGCATGGTCGGCCTGGGCGGACGGGAAAGGGCCGGGCGGAAGGCGCTCAGCCGAACTGGCTGGCGACGATCGCGGGCGGGGCGGGCGCCTTGTCCGACAGGGTGAGCACCTCGACCCCGGTGTCGGTGACGAGCACGGTGTGCTCCCACTGCGCCGACAGGCTGCGGTCCTTGGTGACGACGGTCCAGCCGTCGGCGAGCGCCGAGATCGCGGCGCGGCCGGCGTTGATCATCGGCTCGATGGTGAAGATCATGCCGGGCTTGAGCTCGACCCCGGTGCCCGCCTTGCCATAGTGCAGCACCTGCGGGTCCTCGTGGAAGTTGCGTCCGATGCCGTGGCCGCAGAACTCGCGCACGACCGAGAAGCCGCTGCCTTCGGCGTGCTTCTGGATCACCGCGCCGATGTCGCCGAGGTGGCCACCCGGGCGCACCGCGGCGATGCCCAGCCACATGCACTCGTAGGTGACGTGGGTCAGGCGCTTGGCGAGGATGCTGGCCTCGCCGCCGACGATGAAGGTGCGGCTGGTGTCGCCGTAGAAGCCGTCGGCGATGACGGTGATGTCGAGGTTGACGATGTCGCCCTTCTTCAGCGCCTTGTCGCCCGGGATGCCGTGGCAGACGACGTGGTTGATCGAGGTGCAGATCGACTTGGGGAAGGGGGTGTAGCCCGGCGGCGCGTAGTTGAGCGGCGCGGGCACGGTCTTCTGCACGTCGACCATGTATTCGTGGCACAGGCGGTCGAGCTCGCCGGTGGTGACGCCGGGCTGGACGAAGGGATCGATGTAGTCGAGCACCTCGGCCGCCAGGCGGCAGGCGACGCGCATTTTCTCGATTTCTTCCGGGGTCTTGATGCTGATGGACATGCTCTCGGGGCTGGGGCTGGCTTCGAAGGCTGTAAGGGTAGCGCTTCCGGGTCCCCGCCGGCAAACCGGACTTCGCCGTGCGCCTTGAGTCGCGTCATCCGCGCGTGCTAACATCGCCGGCTTGTCTGCTAGCGCAGGCAAAATCCACACGCCCGGCAGGATCGGGGTCCGCGGCGCGGCATGGCCCGCGCGGCGGCAGGTGTGGCGAAGCGTTCGATCTCCGGCGGCTGCCGGGGCGCTTTCGCCACGCTGCAGGGCGGAGGTCAAACCCTTGAAATCTGGAGTAAAAGCATGACTGTCACGATGCGTCAGATGCTCGAAGCGGGCGTCCATTTCGGCCACCAGACCCGTTTCTGGAATCCGCGCATGGCCCCCTACATCTTCGGCCACCGCAACAAGATCCACATCGTCAACCTCGAGAAGACGATGCAGAAGTACCGCGAAGCGAGCGACTTCGTGCGCAAGCTCGCCGCCAACCGCGGCACCATCCTGTTCGTCAGCACCAAGCGCCAGGCCCGCGAGATCATCGCCGAGGAAGGCCAGCGCGCGGCGATGCCCTACGTCGACGAGCGCTGGCTCGGCGGCATGCTGACCAACTTCAAGACCGTCAAGCAGTCGATCAAGCGCCTGAAGGAGCTCGAGGCGATGGTCGAGGACGGCTCGATCGAGCGCCTGCCCAAGCGCGAGGCGCTGACCGTGACCCGCGAGCTCGAGAAGCTGCAGAAGTCGATCGGCGGCATCAAGGACATGGGCGGCCTGCCCGACGCGCTGTTCGTGATCGACGTCGGCTACCACAAGATCGCCGTCACCGAAGCCAAGAAGCTCGGCATCCCGGTCGTGGCGGTGGTCGACACCAACCACTCGCCCGAAGGCATCGACTACGTGATCCCGGGTAACGACGACTCCTCGCGCGCCATCCGCCTCTACGCCCGCGGCATGGCCGATGCGGTGCTGGAAGGCCGCAACCTGGCCCTGCAGGAGATCGTCGCCGCCGGCGCCGACGAGTTCGTCGAGGTCGACGAAGGCGACGCAGGCGCGCAGCAGGAAGCCTGATTCACGCCCGGTCGGCTCCGGTCGCGCGATGCCGCGGCCGGGGCCGACCCCAGATTTCGCGCGGCGGGCCGCAGGTTCGCAGCGTGCAACGCCCAAACATTCAGGAGCTAGCATGGCGGCAATTACCGCAAGCATGGTCAAGGAACTGCGCGAGAAGACCGACGCGCCGATGATGGAATGCAAGAAGGCGCTGACTGAAGCCGATGGCGACATGGCCAAGGCCGAGGAACTCCTGCGCGTCAAGCTCGGCAACAAGGCCTCCAAGGCGGCCGCCCGCGTCACCGCCGAAGGCATCGTCGGCACCTGGCTGGCGGCCGACGGCAAGCTCGCCGCGATGGTCGAGCTCAACTGCGAGACCGACTTCGTCGCCAAGAACGACGACTTCATCTCGCTCGCCGCGCGCCTGGCCGAACTGGTCGCCGCGAACGATCCGGCCGACGTCGAGGCGCTGTCCGCGCTCGAGCTCGACGGCCAGACCGTCGAGGCCTTCCGCACCGAGCTGGTGGGCAAGATCGGCGAGAACCTGAGCATCCGCCGCTTCGCCCGCATCGAGGCCAAGGGCCAGGTGGCGAGCTACGTGCACGCCGGCGCCAAGATCGGCGTGCTGGTCGACCTGGTCGGCGGCGACGAGCAGCTCGCCCGCGACCTGGCGATGCACATCGCCGCCTCCAAGCCGAAGTCGCTCGACGCCTCGGGCGTGAGCCAGGAGCTGATCGACGCCGAGCGCCGCATCGCGATCGAGAAGGCGCGCGAGGCCGGCAAGCCCGAAGCCATGCTCGACAAGATCGCCGAGGGCACGGTGCAGAAGTTCCTCAAGGAAGTGACCCTGCTCGGCCAGGTCTTCGTCAAGGCCGAGGACGGCAAGCAGACCATCGAGCAGCTGCTGAAGGCGAAGGGCGCCTCGGTCGCCAGCTTCGTGCTGTACGTGGTGGGCGAGGGCATCGAGAAGAAGGTGACCGACTTCGCCGCCGAAGTGGCCGCCCAGCAGGCCGCCGCCGCGCAGAAGTAAGGAGCACGCGATGACTGTCGCCGCCTACAAGCGCATCCTGCTCAAGCTCTCGGGCGAGGCCCTCATGGGCGACGATGCCTACGGCATCAACGAGGAGGTCGTCAGCCGCATCGTGGCCGAGATCGCCGAGGTCGTTCGCCTCGGCGTGCAGGTCGGTGTGGTGATCGGCGGCGGCAACATCTTCCGCGGCATGAAGGGCGCCGCGTCCGGCATGGACCGCGCCACCGCCGACTACATGGGCATGCTCGCCACGGTGATGAACGCGATGGCGCTCGCCGACGCGATGCGCCGCCTCGACGTGCCGGCGCGGGTGCAGTCCGCGCTGCGCATCGACCAGGTGGTCGAGCCCTATGTGCGCGGGCGCGCGATCCGCCACCTCGAAGAGGGCAGGGTGGTGATCTTCGCCGCCGGCACCGGCAACCCCTTCTTCACCACCGACACCGCCGCCGCGCTGCGCGGCGCCGAGATCGGCGCCCAGATCGTGCTCAAGGCGACCAAGGTCGATGGGGTGTATACCGCCGATCCGCACAAGGATCCGGACGCCCAGCGTTATCATCGCATCAGCTTCGACGAGGCGATCGGGCGCAACCTGGCCGTGCTCGACGCCACCGCGTTCGCGCTCTGCCGCGACCAGAAACTGCCGATCAACGTGTTCTCGATCTTCAAGCCCGGCGCGCTCAGGCGCGTGGTGATGGGCGAGGACGAAGGCACGCTGGTCCATTCCTGATCCATAGCGAGGACCCGCATGATTCCCGAACTCATCAAGACCGTCGATCAGAAGATGGGCAAGTCGGTCGAGGCGCTCCGGACCGACCTCGCCAAGGTGCGCACCGGCCGCGCCCACACCGGCCTGCTCGACCACATCCAGGTCGAGTATTACGGCTCGCTGGTGCCGGTCAACCAGGTCGCCAACGTGACCCTGATCGACGCCCGCACGATCGGCGTGCAGCCGTGGGAAAAGAACATGGTCGGCAAGGTCGAGCGCGCGATCCGCGACTCCGACCTCGGGCTCAACCCGGCGACGATGGGCGAGCTGATCCGCGTGCCGATGCCGATGCTCACCGAAGAGCGCCGCCGCGACCTCACCAAGGTGGTGCGCCACGAAGGCGAGACGGCCAAGATCGCGGTGCGCAACATCCGTCGCGACGCCAACGCCCAGCTCAAGGACGCGGTCAAGGACAAGACCATCTCCGAGGACGACGAGCGTCGCGCCGAGGAGCAGATCCAGAAGCTGACCGACAGGCACGTGACCGAGATCGACAAGCTCCTCGAGCAGAAAGAACAAGAGCTGATGCAGATTTGATCCGTCCGGATCGTCTGTTCCCATTGCGGACGCACGAGGTGACGGAAAATGCCTGAAACCGTTTTCAGCAGTTCCACCCGGGGTATCCCCGAAGCGTCCGCGGTGCCCCGCCACATCGCCATCATCATGGATGGCAACGGGCGCTGGGCGCGCAAGCGGTTCATGCCGCGCGTCGCCGGCCACAGCCGCGGCGTCGAGGCGCTGCGCACCGTGGTGCGCGGCTGCATCGAGCGCGGCGTCGAATACCTCACCGTGTTCGCCTTCAGCTCCGAGAACTGGCGCCGGCCGCAGGAGGAGGTGTCCTTCCTGATGCAGCTCTTCCTGAAGGCGCTGCAGAAGGAGGTCGGCCGGCTCCACGAGAACGCGATCCGCTTCCGCGTGGTCGGCGACCTGTCGGCCTTCGACGAGCGCATCGTCGCGATGGTGCGCGAGGGCGAGGCGCTGACCGCGGCGCACAGCCGCTTCAACCTCACGATCGCCGCCAACTACGGCGGGCGCTGGGACATCCTGAACGCGATGAACCAGGTGCTCGCGAGCGCGCCCGGCCGCACCGCGCCGGTGACCGAGGAGGAACTCGCCGCCAAGCTGTCGATGAGCTTCGCGCCCGAGCCGGACCTCTTCATCCGCACCGGCGGCGAGAAGCGGATCAGCAATTTCCTGCTGTGGCAGCTCGCCTACACCGAGCTCTACTTCACCGACACCCTGTGGCCGGACTTCAACCTGGCCGCGCTCGACCACGCGATCGCCTCCTACAAGGGGCGCGAGCGCCGCTTCGGCCGCACCAGCGAGCAATTGCAGCAGGCCGCCGAGGGCGCTCAGCGCAATGCTTAAGACCCGGGTCATCACCGCGATCGTCCTGCTCGCCGGCCTGCTGTCGGCGCTGTTCCTGCTGCCCGCCGGTGGCTGGCTGCTGCTGTGCGCGGCGGTGGCGGCCGGCGCGGGCTGGGAGTGGGGCGCGCTCGCCGGCCTGGGCCGGGGCCTGCGCGCCGGCTTCGCGCTCGCCCTCGGCGCAGCCTGCCTGGCGGTCGGCCACGCGGTCGGGCTCGCCGACGGCGTGCTCGCGGCGAAGCCGCCGCTCTACCTGCTGTACGGCCTCAGCGCCGCGTTCTGGCTGCTGGCGGTGCCGGCCTGGCTGTCGCGCAAGTGGCGGCTCGGCCATCCCGCGCTCGCGCTCGTGGTTGGCGTCGTCGTCCTGCTGCCGCCGGCGCTCGCGCTCGCCCACCTGCGCCTGCTCGGGCCGTGGACCCTGCTCGCGGTGATGGCGGTGGTATGGGTGGCCGACATCTGCGCCTATTTCGCCGGCCGCGCCTTCGGCCGCCGCAAGCTGGCGCCGGCGATCAGCCCGGGCAAGACCTGGGAGGGCGCGATCGGCGCCGGCCTCGGGGTGCTCGTGTTCGGCTATGCGCTGGCGCTCGCCGGCGGCACCGCGCTGCCGCTGCGCGCCGACGGGGCGGGCCTCGCGCCGCTGCTCCTCGCCTACACCGCGGTGAGCATTATCGGCGACCTCTTCGAATCGCTGCTCAAGCGCCAGGCGGGCATGAAGGACAGCGGCAGCATCCTGCCCGGTCACGGTGGCATCCTCGACCGCATCGACAGCCTGACCTCGACCCTGCCGCTCGCCGCCCTCGCCGCCCTGGCGCTCGTCCCCTGACTCCCTCTCCCATGGCAGAACCCAGACTCCAGCGCATCACCGTGCTCGGCGCGACCGGCTCGATCGGTTGCAGCACGCTCGACGTCGTCGCCCGCCATCCGGGGCGCTTCGAGGTCTTCGCCCTGAGCGCCCAGCGCCAGGCCGACAAGCTGTTCGAGCAGTGCCTCGCGCACCGGCCACGCTATGCGGTGCTCGGCGAAGTCGCCGCCGCCGACCGCCTGCAGGCGCGGCTGCGCGCCGCCGGCAGCGACACCGAGGTGCTCGCCGGCGCCGCGGCGCTGGAGACGGTGGCCGCCCATCCCGAGGTCGACGCGGTGATGGCGGCGATCGTCGGCGCCGCCGGCCTGCGGCCGACGCTGGCCGCCGCGCGCGCGGGCAAGAAGCTGCTGCTGGCCAACAAGGAGGCGCTGGTGCTGTCGGGCCAGCTGCTGCTCGACGCGGTCGCCGACAGCGGCGCCAGCCTGCTGCCGATCGACAGCGAGCACAACGCGGTGTTCCAGTCCCTGCCGACCTCCTACGACCGCCGCCCGGGCGCGAGCGGGGTGCGCCGGGTGCTGCTCACCGCCTCGGGCGGACCCTTCCGCGCGACCCCGGTCGAGGCGCTCGAGGCGGTGACGCCCGAGCAGGCCTGCGCCCATCCGAACTGGGTGATGGGCCGCAAGATCTCGGTCGATTCGGCGACGATGATGAACAAGGGGCTCGAGGTGATCGAGGCGCACTGGCTGTTCGGCGCCTCGGCTGACCAGATCGAGGTCGTCGTGCATCCGCAGAGCGTGATCCACTCGATGGTCGACTATGTGGACGGCTCGGTGCTCGCCCAGCTCGGCAACCCCGACATGCGCACGCCGATCGCCCACGCGCTGGCGTGGCCGGATCGGATCGAGGCCGGGGTGCGCCCGCTCGACCTGTTCGAGATCGGCCGCCTCGAGTTCGAGCGTCCGGACTTCCGCCGCTTTCCCTGCCTCGCGCTCGCCTACCAGGCGCTGCGCGCCGGCGGCGGCGCGGCCGCGGTGCTCAACGCCGCCAACGAGGAGGCGGTGGCCGCCTTCCTCGCGGGCCGGATCGGTTTCATGCGGATCGCCGAGGTGATCGCCGCCAGCCTGGAACGGGCGGGCGCGCTCGCGGTCGACACTCTCGACGCGGTGCTCGCCGCCGACGCACGCGGGCGCGAACTCGCCCGCGGGGAAATCCGCAACCGACAGACCCGCTGATGAACCTGCTGAGCTACCTCGTCCCCTTCGTCCTCGCCCTCGGCCTGCTGATCCTGGTGCACGAGCTCGGGCACTACCTCGTCGCGCGCTGGTGCGGCGTGAAGGTGCTGCGCTTCTCGATCGGCTTCGGCAAGCCGCTGCTGGTGCGGCGCGCCGGCGCCGACCGCACCGAATGGGCGCTGGCGGCCTTTCCGCTCGGCGGCTACGTGAAGATGCTCGACGAGCGCGAGGCGCCGGTCGCGCCGGCCGAGCTGCACCGCGCCTTCAACCGCCAGAGCGTGTACCGCCGCTTCGCGATCGTCGCCGCCGGGCCGATCGCCAACTTCCTGCTCGCGATCGTGCTGTATTGGGGGCTGTTCGCCGCCGGCACCGAGGAGCTGCAGCCGCGCGTCGCGCTCGCCCAGCCGAGCTCGATCGCCGCCACCGCCGGCCTGCGCGACGGCGACCTGGTGACCGCGATCGACGGCGAGCCGGTGCGCAGCTGGCAGGAGCTGCGCTGGGAGCTGCTGCGCCGCGCGCTCGACGGCGCCCGGCCGGTGCTTGAGGTGCGTACTTTGGACGATGCGCGCGCGACGCGCACGCTCGACCTCGGCGGCATCGCGATCGACGACGGCAACGAGGACCTGATCGCCCGCATCGGCCTGCGCCCGTGGCGGCCCGAGATCCCGCCGGTGCTCGCGCGCATGCTGGCCGACGGCCCGGCGGCGCGCGCCGGGCTGCGCGAGGGCGACCGCGTGGTGGCGATCGACGGCGAGCCGGTCGCGCAATGGCTGGAGCTGGTCGAGCGCGTGCGGGCGGCGCCCGGGCGCGAGCTGCGCTTCGAGGTGATGCGCGAGGGCGCGCGGCTTGAGTTCGCGGTGCGGCCCGAGACGGCCGAGGAGCGCGGCGAGACGATCGGGCGCATCGGGGTCGGCGTGGCCGAGCCGGCGCCGGGCGGCGTGCCGATGTTCACCCGGGTCAGCTACGGCCCGCTCGAGGCCGGGGTGAAGGCGGTGGCGCAGACCTGGGACACCAGCGTGCTCAGCCTGCGCATGATCGGGCGGATGATCACCGGCGAGGTGTCGTGGAAGAACGTCTCCGGCCCGGTGACGATCGCCGACTACGCCGGGCAGACGGCGAGGCTCGGACTCGACCATTATCTGAAGTTCGTCGCCCTCATCAGCATCAGCCTGGGGGTGCTGAACCTGCTCCCCATCCCGGTGCTGGATGGCGGGCATTTAATGTACTATACGGCCGAAATCATAAAGGGCGGACCGCTCTCCGAGCGGGTCATGGAGCTCGGCCAGCGCATCGGTCTGGCCCTCCTCATCATCCTGATGACCTTCGCCTTCTACAACGACATCAATCGCCTCATCTCCGGCTGAAAACCTGAATGAATCGCAAGCTTCTGCCCGGGCTGCTCATGGCCCTCTTCGCCGCTGCCCCGGCATTCGCGTTCGAGCCCTTCACCGTCAAGGACATCCGGGTCGAGGGCATCCAGCGCACCGAAGCGGGCACGGTGTTCAACTACCTGCCGGTGCGGGTGGGCGAGCGCTTCGACGAGGGGCAGGCCGCGGACGCGATCCGGGCGCTGTTCGCGACCGGCTTCTTCAGCGACGTGAAGATCGAGGTCGAGGACGAGGTGATCGTGGTCGTCGTGGACGAGCGGCCGGCGATCGCGCAGATCGATTTCGACGGCGTCAAGGAGTTCGACAAGGACGCGCTGAAGGCCGGCCTGCGCGAGGTGGGCCTGGCCGAGTCGCGCATCTTCGACCGCGCGCTGCTCGATCGCGCCGAGCAGGAGCTCAAGCGCCAGTACCTGTCGCGCGGTAAGTACGCCGCCACCGTCACCACCACGGTGACGCCGCTCGAGCGCAACCGCGTCGGCATCAACTTCGCGGTGGAGGAGGGCGACGTCGCCAAGATCCGCCAGATCAACATCGTCGGCGCGAAGGCCTTCAACGAGGACGAGCTCATCGACCTGATGCAGCTGCGCACCCCCGGCTGGCTCACCTGGTACACCAAGAACGACCAGTACTCGCGGCAAAAGCTGTCGGCCGACCTCGAGAGCCTGCGCTCCTTCTACCTCGACCGCGGCTACCTCGACTTCAACATCGACTCCACCCAGGTGTCGATCACGCCCGACAAGCGCGACATCTACATCACGGTGAACATCACCGAGGGCGAGCAGTACACCGTGACCGGCGTGCGCTTCACCGGCGACCTCGTGCTGCCCGAGTCGGAGTACCAGGCGCTGACCCAGATCCGCCCCGGCGAGACCTTCTCCCGCGTGCGCCTCACCGAGACCACCAAGGCGATCACCGACCGGCTCGGCAACGAGGGCTACGCCTTCGCCAACGTCAACGCCTCGCCCGAGGTGGACAAGGAAAAGCGCGAGGTCGCGTTCACCATCTTCGTCGACCCGGGCCGCCGGGTGTATGTGCGCCGGATCAACATCGGCGGCAACACCAAGACCCGCGACGAGGTCGTGCGCCGCGAGATGCGCCAGATGGAGGGCGGCTGGTACGACGCCGCGGCGATCAACCGCTCGCGCGACCGCATCGACCGCCTCGGCCACTTCGAGGACGTCACCGTCGAGACCCCGCCGGTGGCGGGCACCACCGACCAGGTGGATGTGAACTTCGCGGTGAAGGAGCGCCCGACCGGCAACCTGATGCTCGGCGCCGGCTTCTCCAGCTCGGAGAACATCGTGCTGTCGGCGGCGATCTCGCAGCAGAACCTGTTCGGCAGCGGCAACGCGCTGACCCTGCAGCTCAACACCAGCGAGGCCAGCCGCACCTACGCGCTGTCCTTCACCAACCCCTATTACACGGTCGATGGCGTCAGCCTCGGCTGGGACCTCTACCACCGCACCTACGATCCGTCCGAGAGCTACTCGGTGTCGCCCTACAAGACGGTGTCGACCGGCGCGGGGATGCGCATCGGCTATCCGATCGCCGAGGACGACAGCATCAACTTCGGCCTGTCGGTGGATCGCACCGAGGTCACCACCTACAGCGACAGCGACCGCAAGTACAAGGACTTCTGCGTCGACTTCGGCTGCAGCGGCGGCAGCACCGACCCCAACGACCCGAACTACGGCATCGGCGAGGTCACCGTCGACAGCCTGATGCTGACCGCCGGCTGGTCGCGCGACAGCCGCGACAGCTTCCTCTACCCGCGCAAGGGCGTCTATCAGCGGGTGTTCGGCGAGCTGGCGGTGGCGCCGGGCGACCTGCGCTACGGCAAGCTGAGCTACCAGTACCAGCACTGGTTCCCGATCGGCCGCGACTACGCGCTGATGCTCAACGGCGAGGCCGGCTACGCCAAGGGCTACGGCAACAAGCCGGTGCCCTTCTACAAGAACTTCTACGTCGGCGGCATCGGCTCGGTGCGCGGCTATGAGCAGAGCTCGCTCGGCAACCAGCGCGACGACGACGGCGACGCGCTGGGCGGCACGCGCAAGATCGTCGGCAATGCCGAGTTCTTCTTCCCGCTGCCGGGCGCCGGCATGGACCGCAGCTTCCGCGTGTCGGCCTTCCTCGACGCCGGCTACGTGTGGGACGAGGACGAGGACGTCCGCGCCGACGACCTGCGCTACAGTACGGGTTTGGCCTTCTCCTGGGGTTCGCCGATCGGCCCGCTCAAGTTCAGCCTGGGCTATCCGCTGAACAAGAAGGACCAAGACCAGGACGAGCGCTTCCAGTTCCAGCTCGGCAGTGTGTTCTGATCACGCCAGGGAGCGTGACCTTTGTTGGAGGTTCAAGTGAAATTCAGCACCCTCTCCGTGATCGCCGTCGCCCTCATGAGCGTGACGCAGCTGGCCGCGGCGGAAAGCCGCATCGGCTTCGTCAATTCCGACCGCCTGATGCGCGAGGCCGCGCCGGCGCTGCGCGCCCAGGAGCGGCTGGAGAAGGAATTCGCCAAGCGCGACCAGGAGCTGCAGCGCATGGCGAAGGATCTCAAGAGCATGCAGGACGAGCTCGAGCGCAACGGCGCGACCATGGCCGAGAGCGAGCGTCGCGGCAAGGAGCGCGCGCTGACCGACCTCAACCGCGACTTCCAGCGCAAGCAGCGCGAGTTCCGCGAGGACCTCAACCAGCGCCGCAACGAGGAGCTCGCCTCGGTGCTCGACAAGGCCAACCGCACGGTCAAGCAGATCGCCGAGGCCGAGAGCTACGACATCATCTTCCAGGAAGCGGTGTACGCCAGCCCGTCGATCGACATCACCGACAAGGTCATCAAGGCCTTGTCGGACGTCAAGTAAGCCGGCGGGTCGCGCATCATGTGGCGGCTCGATGACATCGTCGCCTGCCTCGGGGGCGAACTGGCCGGCGACCCGGCGACCCGCGTCGCGCGCGTCGCCCCGCTCGAAAGCGCCGGGGAGGGCGAGATCGCCTTCCTCGCCAACCCCAAGTACCAGTCCCAGCTCAAGGATTGCCGCGCCTCGGCGCTGATCCTGGCGCCGGCCGCGCGCGAGCATGCCGCCGGCCGCGCCGCGATCATCGTCGACGAACCCTACCTTTACTTCGCCCGCGTCGCCGGCCTGTTCAACCCGCCGCCGGCGGTGGTGCCGGGGGTGCACCCGGCGGCCACGGTCGAGTGCGAGGTGCCCGCCTCGGTGCAGATCGGCCCCGGCGCCACCGTCGAGGCCGGCGTCGTGCTCGGCGAGGAGGTGGTGATCGGCCCCGGTAGCCATGTCGGCGCCGGCACCCGGATCGGCGCGCGTACCCGGCTCGGGCCGCGGGTCACGATCTACCACGACTGCGTGATCGGCAGCGACTGCCTGTTCCACGCCGGCGTCGTGATCGGCGCCGATGGCTTCGGTTTCGCCCGCCACCAGGACGGCCGCTGGACCAAGATCCCGCAGGTCGGCCGCGTCGTCATCGGCGACGAGGTCGAGATCGGCGCCAACACCACGATCGACCGTGGCGCGCTCGGCGACACCGTGATCGGCAACGGCGTCAAGCTCGACAACCTGATCCAGATCGCGCACAACGTGCAGATCGGCGA
>JRYI01007817.1_pt1 | contig 14463 bp, 16 predicted proteins | sample 235361 | NCBI WGS metagenome assembly JRYI01 (sample SAMN03074212, study PRJNA261471) | activated sludge metagenome | biome: Common Effluent Treatment Plant; feature: Wastewater; material: Activated sludge; isolation source: activated biomass in a lab-scale reactor treating industrial wastewater at...
CGCGCACGGCATCGAGGTCGCCGCGCCGCGCCGCATCTCCGAGCCCGCTCCCGATCCAGGCCGTGCCGGCGTTGTAGGTCAGGGACGTGAGCGCGGCCTTGGTGCCCTCGTCGAGATGAGGCGCCGCCTTCTCGACGATCGAACGCGCCGCGGAAATCTCGTTCTGAAAGCGTCGCTCGGCCTCGGCGCGGTCGATGACCTCGCCTGCGAACTTCGCCCGCGTGCCGTACCCGTTCGAGAACTGCGCGTAGTCCCAGGACGCCTGGGGCGTGTAGCCCTCGAAGGTACGGATCGCATCCAGATAAAAGCTGTGCATGGCAGGGATCGCTCTCCTCCGGCCTGCCTTGTTAACCCGGCGCCCTTGCGCAAGGCTGACGGGACCTCGCACGATCGTCCCCGCGCAACGAGAGGCGCCCCCGAGCGGGGGAGCGCTGTTCTGGCACGGCAATTGCGTAGGGATCAATGTGTCCTTGTTTGGTACGAACATGCAGCTTTCGGTAAGCCTCCGCGCACGAATCTCGGCGCTCGGCGAGCTCTCCCGCCCATTGGGGGAGACGCGGGCCGCGACCCTGGCCCGTGCCCTCGCCGCCGCGGTTGCCGCCGACGTAAGCCAGGGACGCAACCCCGATCCCACCATCGATGCCTGGATCCGCCGGCTGGCCGCGGAGATCGCCGAGAAGGCCCCGGCGCCGGACGCAGGCGCACGACGATCGGGCATACGCCGCATCGGCGACGTGCTGCCGGAAATCCATGGCAAGGCATGATTGAGGCCGCCCGCGCCGGGTCTCGGCAGACCCGCGCCCCGAGCCCCAAAAACCCATAAAATTTGAGCCAATTTTTGCGCCGGCGTCTAAGCCGACCTCAACAGGCCCTGGGGTAAAAGAATGAAGCTGCCCGCCGAGAAGAGGCAAGCAAAAGCAGGGATCAGGGTCGTTCAATCATGCAGGACAAGTCTCAAGCCACCGTACTGCGTCAGCGTCGCGACAACATCCGCGAGTGGCTCGACGAGGAAGCGCCTTACACCGAGGTCGATCAGCGTCACCTCGACGCCCATACGCCCGAGCGCGCCTACTGGCACCACGGCTATCAGGCCGCTCTGACCGACATCATGGCTATGCTCGCCCTTGAAGGCGAAAAAACCGACACCTCGGGCATTCCCAATTAGTGCCGGCCGGACGGTCGGGATGCATGCGGTTACCGGGCGGCTGGAACTCGTGGAAGAGCTCGCACTCCGCGTGGAAGGCCGCCTCGCCCGTCGTCACGCACCGGTACTTGAACAGGTTGCCCGAGCCGATGAGTTGCAGAAGCTTGTCGCGGATGTCCCCATCGGCGCGGCCGACATAGTGGACGTAGAACCGGCCGTCGGGCCCCTTGTGGCCGAGCACGAAGGCGCCGGGCGCAACGCGCGGGATGGCGTTGGTGATCTCATCGTACGCGAGCCGGAAGGGCCCAAGAAGTCCAGTGCTTGTCATAGGTCTCGCCCGTCTGACATCCGATAGGTAGATCACGTTCATTTTCGGACTCTCACGCACGCGCACGACACTGACACTCTTCAGGCGACGCTAAACATAGAGGCCGTCGCCACCCCTGCGAAGACCTCCGCCGCCGGTATCCTTATCATCAGGTGGGGGACGATACGAGGGATGACCACCCCCGGTCTCTGCCGAGCCACCCTGACCACCCGAGGAACCGGCAAGTCCCTGCCCCGGACCGGACGACTGCCCCTGCGGCGCAGCCGAGCCCGGATTGCCGAGCCCGGCGAAAGCCCCGCCGAGGGAGCGGCCCGCTTCGCTCTGCGGCGCGGCCGTGATGCCGTCAACGGAATAGCCCGCTGCGGAGAGGGCGTTGGTGAGCGCCTGCCGCTCGCGCTCGATGACCTGAAGCGTCTCGCTCCGCTGCGCTTCGAGATGGACGACGATCGCATTGTCCTTGAGCGCGATGCGTATCGTGACGGCACCCATATTGGCGGGCTTGAGCTCGAGATTGAGCACCTTCACCACGCCGTCCGACGCCTCGCCCAGTCCGGCCGTCTTGACCTCGGCGCGCACATGCCGGGCGATCTGCTCGCTGATGGGCTCCGGAGCGACGTCGGCGCCGTCTGATCCGCCCACCGCGCCGGCCGGTTGCGGCGTGGCGCCGGCGAGCGCCATGAACACCGCCGAACCCTGTTGCTGCGCGCCGCCACCGGACGCCCCGCGCCCATCCGCCGGCCGGCCGTCATGCCCGGCGATGCCTTGATCCGCGAACGCCGTGGAGCCGCCCTGGCCCGAGGCCTCTGCCGTCGCTGCCACGCGCGGTGCAAGACCGCCCTCGGGCTTCGCCTCCACCACCGCTCCCACCCCGTCGCGCAGCCGCACGAGCCTCGCCGCCTCGTCCGCCGATTGCGAGAGACCTGCGGCCTGCGTGATTGCGTCTGCCGCCCCCTCAGCACCCGACAGTGCCGCGAAAGTCTCCGCAGATGTCCGATCGAGCGCAAGGTGCGTCTCCTGGCCGGTGACCGTGACCTTGAGGGTCATGGCGTCCGCCGGAAGGTCGCGGGACGCGGCCTTGCCGGATCTCAGGAGAGCCAGCAACTGTGCCGCATCGAGCGTCTCGCCGCCGTCCGCGGAGAGCCCGGCGTGTTCGCCGCCTTTATCCCCCGTTCCGGAGGAAACGCCCGGAGATCCTCCGGCACCGGGGAAATCCGCCGCATCGCCGTGCGAGCCCGGCCCGGCACCGAGCGCGACGAGCATCGCCGAAAGCTCGGCCGCCGTAGCCGGCTCCGCCCGCGGCACCTCCGTTTCACCGCCCGGCCGGTCGCCCCCGCGATCCTGGCCCGCATCGTTGCGTCTCCGGCCGTTCTCGCGCGTGCGATCCGACGCGACGCGGCTCTCCTGGGCCGGTTCGCCCGAACGCGAGGCCGTCTCGAGCGCATCGCGAAACGAGGGCGCGCCGCTCTCTCCCGCAGAGCCACCCGATGACGACGGCCGCGCACCCGACGCCGGGGCGATGGGGCCTGAGCTCAGGGCCTGTGCAGCGCTCATGGCGACGCCTCTTCCAGAAGTGAGTTGACCTTGCCGAGCAGCACCTCGGCCCTGGCGACCGACTCAGGCGCCGGCTCGTCGAGCGCGGCCGGCGGCGGCGACGGCCACCGTCCCACCGCCCCCGCGACCGCGATCGCCGAATCGCGCACCTCACGGTCGGGGATCGCCAGTTGCGTCGCGTCCACCGCATTCAGGATCTCGAGTCCCTGTCCGAAATCCGGCGTCGCCGCAAGGGCTGCGCCTTCGAACAGCTTCGCGCGCTGATACGACCGGCTGCCGGCCTGCGAAAGCTCCCGCGCCTTGCCGGCCGCAAAGCGTGCGATGTCGATGTTGCCGCCTTTCGTCGCCTCCTCCGCGATCGCGAGATAGAGCCCGACGCGCTCTGCCGCGGGAACCTTCATGAGCTCGGTCTCGGCGCGCGAGATCCAGTCGGAGGCGCGCTTGAAGTTCTGCTTGGCGACGCCGGCGAAGAACTGGCGGCGGAAACTGTGCGCGAAGAGCGAATTCGGGAACCGCCGGGAGTACTGCGCGGTGAGAAGGTCGAAGCGCTCGAGATCGCCTTCCCGCGCCAGCAGCAGGATCTGCTGGCGCAGCGCGGCCTCCTCGATCAGCGTTCCGGGCGAGAGGAGACGCGCCTCGTCGAAGAACGCGATCGCCTTGGCGGCATCCTTCCTGCTGGCCAGCGTTCCTTGAATGAGGGCGACGATCCCGCCCAGGAGAGGATCGAGCGTGCGCGCCTCGAGCTTGCCGAGGAGACCCATCGCATCGACGACGCGGCCCTCTCCATAGGCTAGCGCACCGCGCAGCGCGCGCCGCTCCGTATGCGCCGTCTTGGGGCGATCCAGAATGGGCTTCAGGACGACGGGATTGCCGCCCGAGAGAACGAAGAAGATCACCGCGCGCACGTTGCGCACGTCGTCCCAGACCGCAACGGGAAGCCCGCTCATCTGCGCGCCGATGTCGCGCATCATCTGGCGCTGCTGCTCATGCGCCGAGAGGCTGCCGGATGCGACGGCATCCTGCACCGAGCGCAACGAGCGGATCAGCATGTAAGGTTGCTGCGCGGTCTCGACGGGCGCGGCTTCAGGCCAAAGCGGCGGCAGCGCGGGCGTCTCTCCGCCCTCGCTCGCGGCCGTGTCATCGCCCGCCGCCGCGTGCGGGGCCTCATGATCCGCCGCGGCCGCGGCCGCCGTCACGAGCGGCTGGGCCGCGCAAGCCGCACCGACGAGGAAGCCGGCGAGAAACGGGAGCATCCGCCGCAGACAAGGGTCGATCACGGCTTGGGCCTCACCAGGATCTCGATCCGCCGGTTCTGGGCCGCGGCCGGATCTGACGCGATCTTGAGCGCGCGGTCCGCGTGCCCCTCGATGCTCTCGAAGCGCACCTCGCTCACGCCGCCGCGCACGAGCATGTAATAGGCCATCTGCGCGCGCTCCATCGACAGACGCCAGTTGTTGTTTCGCTCTGTCCTGAACGGCCGGGCATCCGTATGGCCGCGCAAGATGATGCCGCCGTCGTAGGACGCCAGCACCTTGGCCACTTTTTCCATGACGACGACCAGCTCCGGCCGCGGCTGTGCGGACGCGCTGTCGAACATGCCGAAACGGAAGTCGTCCGTCAGGCTGATCAGCACGCCTTCGTCCACCCGCTTGACCTCGATCTCGGGTTTTTTGTCCGAAGCGAGCCCCTTGAGCGCGTCGGTGAGCGCATCCGAAAGCGCCTCTACGGTCTTGTCGACGGCCGCCGCAGATGCTGACGCCGCGTCCTTGGCCGCCTCCGGGCTCACCTCGAGCGACGGCTCGAGGCCCGGCGGCGACGGATGCCGTCCGGGCTCTGCGAGCGTCAACTGCTCGTGCTCGCTCTGCACCGATTTCGGCGGCGCTCTCGCCTGGCCGGCGAACGGGTCGAACGGGTTGCTGTAGCTGTCGCCGCTGTTGAGCGTCGTGTCGTCCTTCGACACGTTCGTCTGGCTGGACTGGCCTGCGGCCGTCGCGGCAAGACGCGCCAGGACCCCGTAGGGATCGTTGAACAGCTCCTCCTCGGCCTGTTGCGCGGACCCCTCGGGACGCACGCCGTCTCCGCCCGACGCCGCCCCGCCCTTCTTCTTGTGCGTGCCGTCGACAGCGCTGAGCTTGGCGTCGTCGTCGGCGGCGTTCTCGGAAGGCGCGGCTTTCGGGGTTTCCTGCGACTCCTGGATACCCTTGACCGTCGGCCGCTTCGAATTGAGCTTCAGCGGGTTGAAATAGGTTGCGATCTGCTGGATTTTTTCCTTGTCCGAGACGTTGAGCAGCCACATGACGAGGAAGAACGCCATCATCGCCGTCATCAGATCGGCGAACGCGATCTTCCAGGCGCCCCCATGGTGCCCGTCGTCGCCCTCGCCGCCGCGCCGGCGGACGATGACGACCTCGTGCGCAGCCGTCGCATCGCCGTCGGCACTCATCGTTCGCTCCCCGAAATGGCGTCCGCCCACGCCCCGATCTCGGTCGCGAGGACCGTCTCGTCAGCGTTGACGGTGACATCGACCCCCGCCCCGGCCACGAAGGACACGCCGGCATGGCCAGCTGCAAGGCGCGCCTCGATGCGTTCCAGAAGATCGGCCGGGCCGGTGATCGCGATCCGGGCGTACGTGCCCTTCGAAAGCATGTCGTTCAGCACACAAGACAGCGCCTCGACCGCGCGCGCCCGCACCTCGGCGTGGAGCACCGGCTTCAGCGCGTCGCTCACGAGATCCGAGATGCGTTTCTCGAAATCCGCGATCGCCCCGGCAAGCAGCCCGCCGAGACGCTCGCCCTCATCGGCAGCCCACGCCTGCCGCTCTGCCGCAAGCTTCTGCGCGAACGCCTGAGCCTCAGCGGCAGCCCCCGCCTCCTGCTCCGCCTGTAGCGCGGCGCGCCCCTCGAGAACACCGCGCGCATGCGCTTCCTTGATGCGGAAATCGAGATCGGAGGCATCCTCCGCATCGATCGCGCCAATGCCGCGCCGGCGGGACGCATCTGCAGAGAGGTCCCTGAGATAGAAGGCAACCGGAAGGGCCGTCATGCGATGCCCTCGCGCATCCACGCCTTGAGGATGTTGGCGGCCTGCTCTTCGTCGAGGGCAACCATCTGCTCGAGCCGCCGCTGCGAGAGCCGCATGACGTCGTTGGTGATGTCCGCGATCAGGTTGGGATCGCGCTTGATGCCGAGCAACTCGGCCGTCGCGACCGTCGAATCGAGAGCCGGCACCTCGGGCTCATCGGTCGCCGTCAGCAGCGATCCGTCGTCCGCATCCTCCGCCACGGAGGTTGCAAGCGCGCCGCCCGCGACCTGCCCCTCGCGTTGCTCGAGCAGCAAGCGTATCACCGGCCTCAGTCCGAACGTCACGACGATGAAGACCAGCCCCAGCACCGTCAGAGCCTTGATCAGCCCCGTTGCGAGATCGATCAGCGGCCCCACGAGGTTTGCGGAATTGAAGCTCGCGTCCGCATGCGCGGTCTCCGCGAACTCGACCGCAACCACGCTGATCTGGTCGCCGCGCTTAAGGTCGACGCCGGCCGCCGTCCCGACGAGCCGCTCCACCTCTTTCACCTGGGCCTGGACGGCCTCGGGCGTGGCCGACTCGCCGAGCGTCTCGAGCAGTCGCTTGCGGTTCAGCACGACGGCGATCGTCAGGGCTTCGATGCGGTAGCCCTCGCTCGTCGTCTGCACCGTCTTGGTGTTGAGCTCGTAGTTCGAGAGATCCTCGCGCTTCTCGTTCGTGCGCTTCGACTGATCACCCCCGGCGCCGTCCGCGGCCTGGTCCGGAACGTTCTGCTCGACGCCCACCGGCGAGCGGCTGGCGGTATTCTCCTGCTTGCCGGTCTCCTTGNNGCGTCTTGCGGACGTTATCGCTCAAATCCTTGCTGACGGTCTTCTCGAGCTCGATCTTACGGCTCGACGTCGAGGAGCTGGCATCGCCGGCCGAGGCGAGCACCGTGCCGTCGGTGTTGAGCACGCTGATGTCGTCGACCCCGAGACCCGGCACGGCCGCCGACACGAGATGACGAATGGCTTGCGCAGTCGAAGCATCCGCCGCCATTTCCGTGCGGATCACGACGGACGCCGACGCCGGCTGACGTCCGCGGCGGAAGGAGCCCGTCTCCGGAAGCACGATATGGACGCGGGCGGCCTTGATCCCCTTCATGGCCTGGATCGTGCGGGCCAGCTCGCCTTCGATGGCGCGCACGCGCGTGACCTCCTGCATGAAGGAGGTGAGGCCGATGGGGCCAAGCTTGTCGAACAGCTCGTAGCCGGCGTTGGAGCTGGACGGCAGCCCCTTCTCGGCGAGCAGCATGCGGGCCTGCGCCGTCTCCTCGCGGCGAACCATGACCTTGGTCCCCTCCGCGTTGACGTCGAAGTCGATCCCCGCCTCCTTGAGCACGGCGCCGATCCGGCTGACGTCCTGCGCGTTGAGCCCGGCATAGAGCGTGTCGTAGTCGGACCGGCTGAGGTAGTAGCTGCCGAACGCGACGGAAGCGAACACGGCGAGCCCCACGATGCCGAGCGCCGCCAGACGCTTCATTCCGAGCGCAAGCAGGTTTCCCCAAAGCTTTTCGAGTTGTTCGAGTCCGAGCATTGCCGACCCAGTTGCCTGCGCGCATTTACGGATTGATGCCGAACGATATTTTGAGAAATCAAGCTTGCGCGGGAATTGCCATGGCCGCGCGCGGCGCGCCCGTGGGCCCAAAAGCCGAAGGCCACGTCTTACGACGTGGCCTTCGCGCAAGCCTGACGCCTTTGCGGCGGGAGAGGACAGACCTTCGTCGCTCCGGACCTACGGGTCCGAAGCGTGACGTATCGGCCTCATCAAAAACCTGGAGCGCGGCTCCGTCGGGATCAAACCCAACGCTCTAGCTCTGGAACAACCGCAGAATCATCTGCGCCGACTGGTTGGCGATGCCGAGCGCCTGCACACCGAGTTGCTGGCGCACCTGCAAGGCCTGCAGCCGTGTCGATTCCTCGTTCATGTCCGCATCGACGAGCTGGCCGATGCCAGTATCGATTGAATCCATCAGCTTGTTGACGAAATCCTTCTGCTGGCTGGTGCGCGACTTGGCGGCACCGAGCAGCGTCGCCGCATCCGTCATGGTCTTGAGGGCGGCATCCACCCCTTCCGCCATCGCAACAAGACCGGCGAGGTCCACGGGATCGTCCGTTATGCCGCTGATGTCGATGCCGTTGCCGGCTCCCGCGATGGAAAAGCTCGCCGTTGTGCCGGCGAGCGTATATGAGGCAACCGAATCGAGGATGCCAGCCGCCGCCCCGGTGCCGGTGTCGAACAGCATCGTGCCCGTTGGCCCGACGTTGAGCTCGATCGTTCCGATCACGATGGACCCGGTGCTATCGCGGGAGAACGAGGCGACGATCGTCTTCGTGCTCGGACCAGCCACCGAATCACCTTGCAGCCAGTTCTCGCCCGAAAACACCGCCGAGCTTGCGGTGTTCCTGAGCTCCGCCTGCAGCTCCGAGATTTCTTTCTGGATCTTGCCGCGGTCCAGCCCGGGCGTGTAGGCGGCGACCAGCTTGGCCTGGATCTTGGTGATGGTCTCGATGGCGCTGTTCAGCGCCGTGACGGCGACCTCGATGGTTGCAGCCCCGAGACCGAGCGCGTCCTCGACGGTCGAGACGGCGGCGCGATCGCTGCGCATCGTCGTGGCGATCGACCAGTAGGCGGCGTTGTCGGACGCATCCTTGACCTTGAGGCCTGTCGAGACGCGGTTCTGCGAGACCAGCAGCTCCTTGTTGGTCTGGGACAGGGTTTGCAGCGCGGTCATGGCCGCGACGTTGGTGTTGATACTGCTCATTCCAGTGCCCCTTCACCGATTCGTACGACATTGTTTCGTTCGAACCTTGTGCGGGGATTGCGGACGGGCCTCCCCCGAGGACGCCTGCCCTGCGAATCAAAAAAAAGCCGCGACCCTGGGCGGGTCGCGGCCTTCGCTGAAGCGGAGACGCCTCTCGGCGATTACTGGAACAGTCTGAGAATCTGCTGCGCCGACTGGTTGGCCATGCTGAGCGCCTGCACGCCGAGCTGAGAGCGAACCTGCAGAGCCTGCAGCCGGGTCGATTCCTCGTTCATGTCTGCATCGACGAGCTGGCCGACGCCGGTATCGATGGCATCCATCAGGCTCTGGGCAAAGTCTTTCTGGATATCGATGCGTGTCTTGATGGCGCCGAGCGCCGTCGCCGCGTCGGTCATGTCCCTGACGGCCGTATCGACCGTTTCCCACATATCCTTGATGAGGTCGAGATCGGCGGTGTCGTCAGTGAGCGCCTTGATATCGAGATTGAGCACGGTAAAGGTTGTCGAACCCACCGTCTGCTCGGTGTTGAGAATGCCGCTGGCGGAACCCGAGGCGGTGTCGATAAGGCGGGTCGTGTCGAGATCGACGGTGATGGTGCCGATCGAGATCGAGCCATCGCTTGCGCGCGCGAACGAGGACACCAGCGTGCGGGTTGTCGTGGCATCCGTGCTATCGCCCGTCAGCCAGTTCTGGCCGTTGAAGGTTGCACCCTCAATGATGGCCTTGAGCGATTCCTGAAGTTCCTTGATTTCGCTTTGGATCTTCGAGCGATCGACGCCGGGCGTGCGGGCCGCGAACAGCTTGTCCTTGATCTTGCCGGCGACCTCGATGGCGCTCTCGATGCCCTTGGAAGCGATTTCGGCCGTGGCCGAGCCGAGGCCGAGGGCGTCGGCGACCGTCGAGATCGAGCTCTTGTCCGCCCGCATCGTCGTCGCGATCGACCAATACGCCGCGTTATCGGAGGCATTGTTGACCCGGTAACCGGTCGAAACGCGGTTCTGCGTGATCAGCGTCTCTTTGTTGGTCTGGTTGAGAGCCTGCAGCGCCGTCATCGCTGCAATATTGGTATTGATACTGCTGCCCATCGTGGAATCCCCTTCCGACTCGTCTGACCCGCTCCAAGTCGGGTTTCGATGGTCAAACGTAGGATGTGTTGCTTACCGAACGGTTAAAGTGTGTTCCAAAATCACCAAATGCGGTTCTCCAAGCCTCCGATCCGGCGTCCTGCAAGCCTCGCTCAAGGCCGGCGTAAGTTTCGGCGGCAGAACGCAGAAAAGGCCGCGCCCGGGGGGGGGCGCGGCCTTCGATCGTGAGAGAGAAGAAAAAGACTATCTGAAGAGCGACAGGATCGACTGCGCCTGCTGGTTGGCGATGCTGAGCGCCTGGATGCCGAGCTGCTGGCGAACCTGCAGGGCCTGCAGACGGGTCGATTCCTCGTTCATGTCCGCATCGACGAGCTGGCCGACACCCTTGTCGATCGCCGTCTTCATGGCGTCCGCGAAATCCTTCTGGATGTCGATACGCGTCTTGATGGCGCCGAGGCTGGTTGCCGCGTCGGTCATCGAGCCGATCGCTTCATCGACGGAGCTCATCATGTCCGTGATGACGGAGAGATCGTCGGTGTCGTCGGTGAGCGAGCTGATGTCGAGGTTGAGAACGGTGTACGTCGTCGAGCCGCTGGTGCTCTCCGCGTTGAGGAAGCCCGTAGCCGAGCCCGAAGAAGCGGTATCGACGAGACGGGTCTTGTCGAGATCGACGGTGATGGTGCCGATCGAGATCGAGCCATCCGAGCCGCGCGTGAACGACGAGACGATCGAACGCGACGTCGTCGTGGCCGTGCTGTCGCCCGTCAGCCAGTTCTGGCCGTTGAAGCTTGCGCCGTCGACGACGGCCTTGAGCGACTCCTGGAGCTCCGTGATTTCGCTCTGGATCTTCGAGCGGTCGACGCCGGGCGTACGGGCTGCAAGCAGCTTGTCCTTGATCTTGCCGGCGATATCGAGGGCGCTCTCGATGCCCTTGGAGGCGATCTCAGCCGTGGCCGAGCCGAGGCCGAGGGCATCCGAAACAGCCGAGATCGAGCTCTTGTCACCGCGCATCGTCGTCGCGATGGACCAGTAGGCGGCGTTGTCGGAGGCGCTGGCGACGCGCAGACCGGTCGAGATGCGGTTCTGCGTCTGAAGCATTTCGGAGTTGGTCGAACGAAGAGACTGCAACGCGGTCATGGCCGCGATGTTCGTATTAAGGCTACTCATATCTTTACCCTTACGCTACGCGATAACGGCCGATCAATCGGCCACGCTACACCGCGGCAGCGCGCTCGGGCTTATTCCCCCCGACACCCAATCTGCCACTGACATGCACCATAAGCCCGATATATTGATCCCGAGTTAAACAGGGCTTGCCGCCCCCCATAAAATCGTCCCGGTCATGGCCGGGGGGCGTCGGGAGGTCTCGACGTCCCGGATCCGACGGATCACGGGAACGATCTGACGAGGCCCCCGATCAGCAGATTCCAGCCGTCGATCAGCACGAAGAACAGCACCTTGAACGGCAGGCTCATCACGGTGGGCGGCAGCATCATCATGCCCATCGACATCGTGAGCGTCGCCACGATGAGGTCGATGACCAGGAACGGCAGGACGACCAGGAAACCCATCTCGAAGCCGCGGCGAAGCTCCGAGATCATGAACGCCGGGATCAGCACCCTGAGCTCGACCGGCGCATCCGCCGTGCGCGGGCCGAAACGCTCCTGCGCGAGATCCTCGAACAGCTCGAGGTCCTTCGGCCTGACGTTGGCCTGCATGAACTCGCGCAGCGGCTGCGTGATCTGCTGATAGGCTTCCTCCTCGCTGATCTTGTTCTCGGCGAACGGCTTGAGGCCGTTCTGCCAGATCCGGTCGAAGGTCGGCGCCATCACATAGAAGGTCATGAACAGCGCCAAGCTGACCAGGATCATGTTGGCGGGCGTCGTCTGCAGGCCGAGCCCCGACCTGAGCAGGGACAGGACGATGACGAACCGGGTGAAGCACGTCACCATCATCAAGAGTCCCGGCGCCACCGACAGCATCGTGATCAGCACGATGAGCTGCACCATGCGCCCGGTGACGGTCTGCTCGCCGGAGGGAATGAGGCCCTCCAGACTGAGGCCCTGCGCGAGGGCCGCGCCGGGGAGCAGGATCAGCATCATGAGCGAGAAGACGGCGAGCCGCTTCATTCGATCACCACGCCATGAACGATGACGTCCTTGATATGCTCCCGGTCGCGGATCGTGGCTCTGTCGATGAAATCCTCGCGCAGGTTCTGGAACCCGCTCGGCCCCTCGAATTGCGACAGCGTGGCCGTTCTGAGGTAAGCGACGAAATCCTCGGCCACCTGGCCCGCCAGGATATCGGCGCCGAAGTCCATTCCCTGCACCAGGAGCGAGGCTTCGATGCGGATCCAAGCATCCTGCGGCTGCGCGAGATTGACGACGATCGGCGTCATGGCGACGAGCTTTGCGGTGCCGTCCACGCCCTGGACCACCGATTTCGCCGCATCCCGGTCCGTTGGCTCGCTCTTCGCGCTCGCAACGTCCACCGTCTCGACCTGTGGCGCCGACAGATCGGCGAGAAAAAACCCGAAGCCTGCCCCGAGGCCCAGCGCAAGGACGGTGACGATGACGAACCCTATCAGTCCGCCGCCGTCCTTGCCATCCCCCGTCGCCTCCGCGCTGGCCATCAGCTCGCCCCTCAGAACGGAGTGAGGAGATCGAAGAGCTGCTGGCCGACGGCCGGCTGCTGCACCTCCGTGATGCGGCCGCGTCCTCCGTAGGAGATGCGCGCTTCGGCAACCTTGTCGTATTCGACCGAGTTGTCGGTCGAGATGTCGCGCGGCCGCACAATGCCGGCCACGCTGAGCTCGCGGACCTCGTAATTGACGCGTACTTCCTGGCTGCCGCTGATGATGAGGTTGCCGTTCGGCAGCACGCCGGTCACCACCGCCGCGATCAGGAGCTCGATCTTCTCCGAGCGCGTGATGCCGCCCTTGCTGTCGGTCGAGGTTTCGCCTGCCGCCTCGACTTCGACGGAGAGATCGCCTTGATGATTGAGCCCGCCCGAGGTCTGGAAGTCATACCCGACCCTCGGCTTGAGGCTGCTCTTCGCATCCCGCGAGCGCTTCGAATTGTTGTCGAGCGTCGCCTTGTCCTTGATCGAGATCTTGACCGTGACGACGTCGCCGATCTTGCGCGCCCTCGGATCGCGGAAAAGATCGGCGCTGGCATCCTGCCAGATGGAGTTTCCGGGGCGGTAAGCCGGCTGGGGCATGGGCTCCGCGGGCAGCGGCACGCGGTCCGCGAGCAGCCCCGAGCCGACGGCGCTCAGCGCCGGTTGACGATTGATGTCTGAGATCTCGGTGGCGCAGCCGCCCGCCGCGAGCGCCAGCACCGCACAAACGGCCAAGGCCGGCGCGCTTGGGCGCGCCGGCTTCGGTGAAGATCGAGGTTTGGCCTGCTGCGTCATCTCGGCACCTCCGCGGGACCGCCCGCATCCTGCGGTCCACCCTCCGGAGGCGAGCCCGGCGAGGCCTGCCGCACCGCGCTCTGCCTGCCGGACGAAACCCGCCCCGCGCCCGAAATGATGGAAGCGATCTTGGCGGCGCGCTCCGAATCCATCTCGCTCATGATCTGGCTTGCCACCTTCGTCTCCAGCTTCATCACCACGGCCGCAGCCATTTCCTCGTCGAGCGTCGCCAGCTGCACCGCCGCCGCATCGGCCCGCATGCGCGTATAAAGCCCCACGAGCTTTTCGTGAGCCTTGCGTGAGAAGTCGTCACGCCTCTCGAGCCAGCGCTTGTACTCCTCGGTCCTGATCTCGAGTTGCCGGGCCTTCTTGTCGAGCTCGGCCTCCATGTCGGCGATCTTTTTCGCCTGCCACGCAAAGCGCGCGTCGGCCGCGCTGTCGGCGGTATTGAAGCAGTATTGCTGGGCGGCGCTGGCATTGGAGGGCAGCGCATCGAGCGGCCCGGGCTTCTGAAAAAGCCCCTCTGCACCGTCGCCCGGGAGCGAGGAGGCGCCCGTCTCGACGGCGCTCGTCCCACCCGCCGCAGCCACCGCCTGGGGGGCGAGGGGCCGCACGGGCGAAAGGCTGTCGCGGCCGATCTCGGACACGCCGCGCGGAGCCGCCCCCTGAGCCGCCGGAGGCACCCCCTGGATCGTCGCCGGCGCCTGCGCCCCCGATTGGGGCAATGCCCCGGTCACGATCGGCGACCACGCGCCTTGTGGCGCAGCAGGACGAGACGACAGAGCGGTGGAGTGCGGCGAAGGAAAGTAGCGGGGATCGACATAGGCCGGCACACGGTTCATGGAGCCCTGCGGCATCGGCACGGTGAGCGTCCCCCCCGGGGCCGTCGCCACCGTCGGCGTCNNAGCGCCCCCGACGTCTTGATCGCTTGCAGGATCGCGATGATCCCCGTCGGCTTGAGGCCCATCATGTTGAGCCCCCGCACCAGCGTCTCGAGGTTGGTGCCACCCATGATCGCGAGGTTCGCGCCCTCCTGGTTGACGGAGACGAGCGTGTCCGGGACGACCACCGTCCGCCCATCCGAGAAGGGTTCCGGCTGCGAGACATTGGCGCCTTC
>JRYI01005455.1_pt1 | contig 14439 bp, 9 predicted proteins | sample 235361 | NCBI WGS metagenome assembly JRYI01 (sample SAMN03074212, study PRJNA261471) | activated sludge metagenome | biome: Common Effluent Treatment Plant; feature: Wastewater; material: Activated sludge; isolation source: activated biomass in a lab-scale reactor treating industrial wastewater at...
CACGGCCGCGACCATGAAAAGTGCATCGGCATTATCAGCGTGGGTCAAAACAGCTTGAGCCATCTCCTCAACGCTTTCCACCCGGACAACTGTCGCTCCAAAAGGCGTCTCCTCACCTATCGGCCCGGCGATCAGGGTGACATCTGCGCCTGCATCCAGAGCAGCCTGGGCAGTGGCGACACCTTGCTTGCCGGAAGATCGATTGGTTAAGAAGCGAACGGGATCAATCGGTTCTCGCGTGGGGCCAGTAGTAACGACCACCTTGCACCCCGCCATAAGGCCGCCACGTGACAGAGCTAATCGTGCGTGACCCAGCAATTCCTGCGGCTCAATCATGCGCCCCATACCCTGCAAGCCGGAAGCCATTCGGCCCACGGCGGGACCGGCCAGCATCACCCCGCGTCCCTGCAACGTCTGAATGTTGGCCTGCGTCGCGGGGTGCTCCCACATCCCCCCATCCATCGCCGGAGCCAGGATGACCGGGCAGCGAGCCGCCAGCGTCGTGACGGTCAACAAGTTATCGGCCATGCCCGCGGCCAACTTGGCGATGGTATTGGCAGTGGCCGGCACGATCAGCATCAAGTCGGCCGTCTCGCCCAAGCCCACGTGGCGCACATGATCATCCAGGTCCCACAAGTCTGTATACACCGGTCGGCCGGTGACCGAGCGAAACGAGAGCGGCAACACAAACCGCGCCGCGGATTCAGTCAGGATCACATCGACTTCCGCGCCGGCCTGTGTCAGCTTTGAGGCCAAATCAACCGCCTTGTAACAAGCGATGGAACCGGTGACCCCAAGCAGGATGCGCTTGTCCGTCAACACGTTTATAGGTTGCATATTGGTAGTGTAGCAAAAGCATCTGAGTTTGCCATGATGGACACGCTATCAAGGTGGTAGCCTTACCAGTGACGGCTATAATCCACCTTGTGAGACCTCAGACCAAAACCAAACGCATCCTCAAGTTTCTCGTTGTCAACGCCATCGTGATTGTACTGGTTGTTGCCTGGAATCGAGGCCAGAAGCAGGACAGCATCTCACTGGCCATCGCCAAAGGTAAACAGCTCATTGACATGCCTGCCAGCATAGCGCGCTATCCGGCGAACTACCTTCTCGATACAGCGAGCATCAAGCAGACGGCACTGGCGGATCCAACCTTCCGGGCGGCACTGGCCGGCAAGGATGCCAGGTTTCATTCGGCCGTTCCGCTGACGGCCGGTGAAGCTCGCTACTGGCAAGACGCCGGCTGCGAGGGCATGAACTGCGCCTTTGTGTCCTTCTATGACTTTACAGACGAAGGTACCATCGAGGGCATTATCAACCTCGATACAAATCAAGTCGTCGGCCAATGGGTCAACACGGCCGCGCGGCCCGGCGGATCGAGCGAGGTACTGCCCAAGGTCGTAGAGATCGCCGCCGCCGATCCTCAGGTGCGCGCAATCCTGGGCGAGGATATTGGCGCGATCGATCCGTTGATGATTCCCATGTCGGGGTGGCTGGGCGATAACGATTGCCGCACCGACTGGTGCGTCGATTTGACTTTTGAGGACCCGTCCGGAACCGGGCGCATCTACCACGTGTTCGTCAACCTCGATAAAGAAGTCGTGGCGCGAACGTTCTACACACGCGCGCGCGAAGACCGCAGCGCCGCCAAACCCCTCTCCCAGCGCAACGCCTTCACGGATGGTTGCCACGAGCAATATGGATGGAGCATTTGCTGGGAGATGACGGCCAACGACGGCATCAACTTCCGTGACGCGACCTACGATGGCCGCCTTGTGTTTTCCAGCGCGAAGATTGGCCAGATCGAGGCCTGGTACCCCAGTTGGCCCGGCGGCTACCGGGACGAGATTGGTTTCGCGGCCACAGTCCCTCCCTTCGGCGATACAGAAATCACGGACCTGAGTGACGGCTTCGAGATACGGCAGCTCTTCACCGAGTTCACAAGGTGGCCAAATTGCATCTGCTGCTATCGGTATGAGCAAACGATGCGTTTCTATATGGATGGCCGATTCGACGTCGTTTTCGTTTCCCACGGCCCCGGCTGCGATGACGTGTCGATCTATCGACCGTTCTGGCGCATCGACATGGACCTCGATGGCCCGGAAGGTGATGAGGTCTGGCTGTTCGATGATGCTCAATGGAAGGAAATGGGTGAAGAGTTTGAGACCTTCCCCGTCGTGACAGACCTGTCCCCCGAAGGGCATAAACTGGCTACATTCGATGACGACCTTCATTATCGTTGGTCGATGAAACGTACGGACCCGCTAGGCCTCGATGAGGGGTATCTCTTCCTGTTGCAGTGGGGGGAGATGGAAGGCGAAGGCCCCATCACAACCGGGCCGGGCGACACCTTCATCCCGCCACGCCAATGGATAGATGGCGACCCGCTTTCCGGCGAAAACATCGTCTTGTGGTATGTGCCATTGCTCAACTCCAAAAAAGGCGAGCCTTGGTGGTGTGTGCCCGACCCCGATCCGGATTTCTCGCCCTGCGATGCGGTGTTGCACGCAGAGCCGGCCGGAGAATTGCGACAGCCAACCGCGGAGGAAGTCGCCCAACTCCAGTCAGAAATCGATGCAACGCCGACAGCCGGCGCGCAAACGGCCGTCCCGGAGCCGATCGCCACGCCACGCCCCATCGACGGTCAGACGGCCGAGGAAATCATGCTGAACGCGGGCTGCGGCAACTGTCACAAGATCGGCTCCCTCGGCGAGGCGCATAAAGTAGGACCGGACCTGACCTACATCGGCCTCACGGCCCCGGATAGGGTGCCGGGAATGAGCGGCGAAGAATATATCCTGCAATCCATTCTGGACCCAAACGCATATCTGGCCCCTGAATGTCCGAACACGAGCTGTCTACCGAATATCATGCCCCAGAATTTTCATATGCGGCTGACCACGGAGCAGCTTGAGATGCTGGTCGATTATCTGATGGGCCAGCAAGGTCCCGAGCCAACGCCTGTGCCGGTCGGCTCAGGCCTATCTGTCACGGCGTCGCCGAAGGCCGTCGGCGCTGGCAAAGTCGTCGCACCAACCCCACCGTCGAATTTGCCCTCGACTACCGTCGGCGTGTTCATCATCCTGCTTGTGGCCGCGGTCAGCGCCTTCCTGATCTTCAGAGATCGCTCCGAATCTTGATCAAAAAGAGGGTGCGGCTTGATTGGAGTCGCACCCTCTTTCACTGAGCAGAGTGGTTATCTCACCGGTATTTCTCGCGTAGCGCACGCTCAACCTGCCGGTCGGCGTCCCGCCGGGCCAGGTCTTCGCGTTTGTCAAATTTACGCTTGCCCCGCGCCAAAGCAACCTCGACCTTAGCCCGCCCGCCTTTCAAATACAGCCGAGTCGGCACGACGGTCAGCCCCTTTTGAGCCAGGTTGGTGAGGATGCGGTTGATCTCCCGGCGATGAAGCAACAACTTGCGCGGCCGTTTCGGTTCATGGTTCTCGCGATTCCCATGAACGTACTGAGCAATATTGGCCTCGAGCAACCAAAGCTCATCGTCACGAGCCTGAACGAAACTTTGTTGCAGGCTCACCTGATTTTCCCGGACGGCTTTGATCTCCGTGCCGGTTAGAACGAGACCTGCCTCAAATCGCTCCAGAATCTCATAATCGAAAGTGGCGCGTTTGTTGTTATAGACTACCTTGATCTTCTCTGGTTTCTGATCCATGCCGCGAATTTGCGCCTCTTACTGACCCGTCAATAGATATTCAATGGCCCGCATCAATTGGCCGTCTTCCGGCCCGCCCAGATCTTCAGGCGTCTCCACCTCGATATCCGGTACAATGCCTTCACCGTCGATCGTTTTGTTATTTGGCGTGTACCAACGGGCAATGGTCACACGCAACTCGGAGCCATCAGACAAGGGATGAATCTGCTGCACCGAACCCTTGCCAAATGTCGTCTCGCCGACCAGTACCGCCCGGCCGCGATCCTGGATGGCTCCGGCAACAATCTCGGAGGCGCTGGCGCTTCCCGAATTGACCAAAACCACCAATGGGATCTCCTCGGCAAGGTCGCCATCCAGCGTGCGGAAGGTCTCATCAAGGCCGCGGATATTGCGCTCAAACAAAGCAACCCCATCAGGCAGGAACGCGTCGGCCACGGCGATGGACTGGTCCAGGTATCCGCCTGGATTATCTCGCAAATCGAACACCAACCCGGTAATACCCTGGGCCATCAACTCGTTCAGCGCCTCGAGCAATTTCTCTTCTGCATTGCTATTGAACTCAGTCAGGCGAATGTAGCCAATTGCCTCCCCGCCGGTCATCTCCAACGGTAGCACTTCACTCTCGACAATAGGCACCTCAAATCGTGTGCGGACGATCGTGAACTCAACCGGTTCTTCCTCGCCCTCGCGCAAAAACTTCAGATTGACGGAACTGCCCTGCGGCCCTCGAACCATCAGGATGACCTCATCGAAGCTCAAATCCAAAACGGACTCGCCGTCAATTTCAATCAGAATATCACCGGCCTTGACGCCGGCCAGATCGGCCGGTTGACCGTCAATCGGCCGCACGATCTCGAACAGCCCCTCGTCATTCTCGAAGACGAATGCGCCGATACCCTCGACAGCACCCTGCATATCCTCTCTCATCCGTTCAGCGACGTCAGGAGAGACGTAGCGCGTATAGTTATCGTCCAACGTTTCGAGTGATCCGGCGATGATGGCGTCTCGCATCTCAGCCATATCGGGCAACGGGCCATCATATTCCGTGGCAATCAGATCCCAGACTTCATAGAACGTCGCGAAGTCAACACCCGCTAAAGGAGAGCCGTCCGGTGGAGCAAGCTCCTCAACCTCGGCTGTAGGAGCCACAACCGTGGGAATCGGTTCCGGGGTCGCTGTCGGCATGTCAGTGGGCACGTCAGTGGGCACTTCCGTTGGGGGGGCAGGGCTGGCGACGGGAGTTGCCACTACGGCGATAATTTCGGTCGTTGGAGGTGGTGCAACTGTGTTGGTCGGAATGATATCTGCCGCCATGACCGCAACTGTCGGTGGTGGTGGCGCCGATATACGTCCGGCCAGAAACCCGGCCGCGCCCATGCCAAGGCCAAACAAGATAGCCAGAGTCGCCAGCACGATGACGGAAGTTCCACGCCCGCTTGGCTTTGAAGGTGGTATTTGATCGTAGGACATAATTTATGGATTACCTGGGCAAGAGGGATTACTTGAAGTTTTCCTGCAGATAAGAAATTGCTTCCGCTAGCGCGGGATCGCGGCCGTTGTCGACATCTTCCTGAGTGATGTCGACGGGCACGTCCGGCTCCAGGCCGCTCTGATCGATCTGGGTGCGATTTGGCGTTAGCCACCGCGCGGAAGTCACATGGACGGAAGAGCCATCACTCAAATCAAAGACCAGCTGCACCGAGCCTTTGCCGAACGTCTTGCTGCCGATAAGCGTCGCACGGTCGCGGTCCTTTAAGGCGCCGGCGACGATCTCCGAGGCGCTGGCAGTTCCGCCATCGATTAGAACGACCAAAGGCTCGGTCGGCGCAAGCGTGTCCGATGTCGAATTGAAAACACGCTCCCCTTCCTTCTGGCTCTGCAAATACAGAACCGGCCCTTCATCCAGAAAATGGTCGGCGACCTCAACGGCTGCGTCGCGCAATCCACCGCCGTTTTGGCGTAGATCCAGGATGAATCGGGTCGCGCCCTGCAATTGAAGGGCCTGAATGGCGGCCCTCACCTCATTGCCACTTTCACCACTGAAGCGGGAGAGTTGAATATAACCAATCGTCGGGNNATATCGCCGCGAATCACCTCGATATCAACACTGGCGGCCGTGCCGGGATGGCGAACGGTTAGCGTAACGGCCGCCCCCTTCTCGCCCTTTATCGAATCGATGATCTCCGGCACAGTCATCTCCGGGGTGACAGCGAGACCGTCAATGGCCAACAGGACATCACCCGCGACAATGCCGGCTGCTTCCGCCGGGTTGCCCGGAATCGGCTCCAGCAACACTTCGCCGGACTCCTCAGAGCGGGATATGTACGCGCCAATGCCGCCGAACGTGCCCTGCAATCTCTCGCGCTCTACTTCTCGCGCGGCCGGTTCGATAAATACTGTATACGGATCGTCCAGGGTGGCCAGAGAGCCACGAATCGCGCCATATGTCACGACACGGGAATCAGGAATGCCGCCCAGGAAATTGTCCTGGATCAAGCCCCACGCCTCGTTAAATAAATCCATATCTTCGCCGGCGTGGGCCAACGGCGAATTCCCGCGGCCGTTGACCAGCTCGCGGGTCAGGTATCCCGCGCCGAAAGCGCCGGCAGCCAGGATAACCAGCATGAAAACAGTCAGACCATTGCGGAATCGATTCGACATAGACACTCAAGCGCCCGGAGGGCGCATGAAGAGATTTTAACACAGGTGTTCGGGCGGGCAATTCGCGCTATAATCCTAAATCATCGCTATTAGTAAGGATTAATCCTTACCTCGGTGAAATTTATATACCCATGCGCTCTGATTTTCAGCAAAACGCCGCTTGCCCCGGAAATCAGCGCGACAAGATGAGTTTGTGAGTGGAGCGATCCCCGAATTGGAATCGGGCTAGATTCATCATGATACGATCAGGTGTAACGCGCATAGCCGTGGCGGTGCTCATGTTTTTGTGTACCCTCCTGCTGTCGTCGACCACCGCCCATAGCCAGGACGTCGATCTGCAGGCCCAGGCTGAGGCCCTGTTCCAATCGCTATCGGTCGAAGAGCGGATCGGGCAGTTGTTTCTGGTGACTTTCGAGGGCGATCGCGCGCCAATCGACAGCGCCGTTGCCGATCTAATCCTCAACTACCACATCGGTGGTGTTGCGCTCCTCTCCGAGAACGATAATCTGACCGGGTATGGGGACGCAACTGCCGTCCCCCAACAAGCCCGCGAATTGACCGCCAACCTGCAACGATTGTCAATACTGGGCACCAGTAACGAATTGCCGCTCAGTGACGAACCTCCGCCGTCTCCTGAATCCGACCCGGTGGAAAGAGCGCCGATACCCTTAATTATCGCCGTCCAGAATGATGGAGATGCACTCCCGATGCTTAACGTCACCGCCGGATTTACAGCACTACCGAACAATATGGCATTGGGCGCGACCTGGAATCCTGAAAATGCGCGTCGCGTCGGCGAGGTGCTTGGCCGCGAGTTCGAGGCAACCGGCATCAATATGCTGCTAGGCCCATCTCTGGACGTGCTGGAAGGTCCATCCCCCCTGAACATGGGAGACCTGGGCACACATTCATTCGGTGGCGACCCTTATTGGGTCGGACAGATGGGTCGGGCCTATATAGAAGGAGTGCACACGGGAAGTAATAATCGGCTGGCCGTGGCAGCACGCAGTTTTCCCGGCAAAGGGAGCAGCGACCGGCCGGTGGACGAAGAAGTTCCCACAGTCCGGCGTTCGCTCGATCAGCTCAAACAAATCGAACTGGCCCCGTTCTTCGCCGTATCGCGCGCCACGCCCGGCTCTTCGGCAACAGCCGATGCGTTCATCGCCACCCATATCCGCTACCAGGGCTTGCAAGGCAACATCCGCGCGACGACCGCACCGATCAGCCTTGACCCACAGGCATTGAACTCCTTGCTTGCCCTGCCTGAGCTTGCCCCCTGGCGGCAAGAAGGCGGCGTGGTGGTATCCGATGCGCTGGGAGTGAGAAGCGTGCAGTTGTTCTATGATGACACTGAACAGGAATTTCCGCACCGCCAGGTGGCTAAGGACGCCCTCCTGGCCGGGAATGACCTGCTCTACGTAGCAGACTTTGCCCGTGGAACCTCGAATCAGGCGGCCGAACTGGCCAACGTCATGGACACGATCCTGTGGTTCCGCGAGCGATACGGAACGGATCCCACGTTTCGCCAACGCGTGGATGAGGCGGTATTACGCACCCTGAAACTGAAACTCAGGCTCTATGGCGGCGATATTTCCGCCGCAAATGTGATTCGGGAACCGCTCGACGAATCAGCAACCGATCAGCAGCCGATCACTAACGCCACGTTCTTCGATATTGCCGCATCGTCAATCACGCTTCTCGCGCCAAGCAAGGAAGAATTGACAAGCCGCGTAGTCAGCCCTCCTTCCAACAACGACACGATCGTCATTTTTACCGATCTACATGATGTCCAGGTGTGCTCAACCTGTGAACCTGTACCAATCCTGTCACAATCCGCGCTCCAGGAAAGGATACTCGCTTTATATGGCCCTCTCGGCAGCGGCCAGGTTCAGCCGGATAATGTCATAAGCTTTTCATTCGCTGATCTCAATGAATTCCTGGCTGCCGGAACGACCCCAATTCCCTTCCCGACTGCGCCGGCCACCCCGACGGCCGACGATGCTCCGACAGAGCCGGCCGATCTGACGCCGGAGCCAACCCCAACGCTGCCGGCGGATTACCGCGTGCAGGAAGCGTTGCGCGATGCCGACTGGTTGGTTTTTGCCTTGCTCAACGCGGGAAATCGAGCCGGAACCGCTGATTCCAATGCGCTCAGCCGCTTTCTGTCGCTACGGCCCGACCTGGCAAGCAGCAGCAAGTTAGTCGTTATGGCTTTCGACGCTCCCTATTTTCTGGACAGCACGGAGATCAGCAAGCTCACGGCATATTATGGGGTCTACAGTAAGACAGGGGCATTTGTCGACGCAGCCGTGCGTGCACTTTTTCTGGAGTCAGCCCTCAGCGGTGCGTCACCCGTGAGTGTGACCGGCATCCAGTACGATCTCTTTACGCAAACCCAACCATCGCCAAATCAGGTCATCGAGTTATTCCTGCTCATCGGCAATGAGATAGAGGCCCCATCTCGTCAGGAACCTTTGGCCTCGGCAATCGGAGATACATTGCGCCTGCAAACGGGTATCGTGATCGACAAAAACGGGAATCGTGTTCCCGACGGGACGTTGGTTCGATTTATTCTGCGCGATCGCGTGCGGGGAACAGTCACCGTTCTGGGAGATCGCTCGACAAGCGGTGGTGTGGCCCAATTAGATTACGTTCTGGACGCCAGCATGGGGCCGGGGCAATTTCGCATCACGGCCGAATCCGGCGAAGCGACCCTGTCACAGGAAGTAGACATTACCATTGAGGAAGATGCGCGTTTATCGATCATCATCCCCACTTCCGCGCCTACAGCAACGATCACGCCGTCGCCGACGCCAACAGCGACACCGGAGCCAACCCATACCCCGGAGCCGCAGCCCCCGACGGCAACACCCTCTTTACCCGAGGTGGAAGCTGAACCGGGTTGGCTCATCGGCCTTTCCGAATTACGGTCACTATTAGGTGTATTTACCGGGTTACTAACGATCACCTTTGCGGCAATCGTGGCAAACCGGCGAATGCCCACAGGGTCGCTCACTCAACGCCTCGGCCGCTTCTTGTGGGGAATCGCCGGTGGATTGCTTTTATACAACTACTATGCCCTGGAAATGCCCGGTTCCGCGATGTTCTCCATCATGGGCAGCCTGACAGGATTGGTCTTGATTCTTCTCGGCGGCCTGGTTGGAATCATGCTCTATCGGCCTACTCGACACGTTTGACCGCTTTCTCAATCGGGGCGATTGAGCGTCGCATCTTTCCAGGAAACCGGGTCCTCGACCGGTTCAATATGGGTGATGACGTTGACAGGGCTTAGCTCAAGCCGAATCTCGCGCTCAATCTCCTCGAGCAGTTCGTGACCACGTTGCACGCTCCAATCGCCGGGCACCTGAATATGCACCGAGACGAAGCGTTGCGCACCGGAGCTACGGGTGCGCAGCGCGTGGTACCTGACACCTTCTTTGCCAAATCTATCCAATATCGCCCGAATTCGGGCCACCTCTTCGTCAGGCAGGCCGGCATCCATCAGTCCATTCACGGCATTACGCACGAGCTTATAGCCAGTGAGCAGAATTTGAGCCGCCACAATTAAGGCCACAACCGGGTCCAGCCAAAGCCATCCGGTAAGGCTGACCAGAGCCACGCCGACGATCACGCCGACGGACGTCCAAACGTCGGTCAACAGGTGCTGGGCGTCGGCCGTCAACGCATCCGAACGATGCTCCCGCCCAGCCTTCATCAAAATTCGGGCGACCACAAAATTGGCGGTGGCCGCCACGGCCGAGACAAGGATACCAAGCCCCACCTGAGCCAATGGTTCAGGGTCCAGCAAACGAATCAACGCCTGCCAGGCGATAAAGAGCGCGGCGAGCAGGATCAGAATTCCTTCGGCCCCGGACGACAAATACTCGGCCTTGCTATGCCCGTAGGCATGCTCCTTGTCCGGGGGACGCGCGGCAACCAGCAACGCGACAAGCGTGATGATGGCGGCAATTATGTTCGCGCCGGATTCCAGAGCATCGGAAAGGAAGCCCATCGAGCCGGTCAGCAAATACGCCGCGACTTTGAGAACGATAACGCCCACAGCCGTAGCAACAGACAGCCAGGCGTAGCGGGTCAATTCTCCACGAGATTCCATAAAATCGATTATTGCCCGCCATTCCGGGTTGATCTACTCATCCCGATCGAACAACCGTTAGGCCACCCTAAGACGGCATCATCACCCCACGTAAATAAATATGAAGTTGCGGGTCGCCGCAAAAATCCTCGTCAGCGACGATACCGTTCGTGAATGTTGGGCACCAGATACTCGTCGAACGCGCGTTGAAGGCCATATGCAGGCGACCACCCCCAGTCATTGCGCGCGGCATCGTCGTTCAACTCGGCCGGCCAACTGTCGACGATCCCCTGTCGCAGCAGGTCAGGCTCGAAGGTGATTTCCGCGTTGGGAAAGGCGCGTGCAACCTGATCGCAGAAATCGGCCGCCGACAGGCTGAAGCTGGTCACGTTATATACAGGATGGTTAACGCTTTCGGGTGGTGCGGCCGCCAGTTCGAGAAGCGCAGTCACTGCATCGGGCATCGCCATAAAGGGCAAAACGCTGTCCTCGCGCACGAAACAGGCGTATGGCTTGCCCTGAGCGGCCGCATGGAGCATCTCGGGACCGTAGTCCGTCGTGCCGCCGGAAGGGACGGTGAACGCGCTGATCAGGCCGGGGAAGCGCAAACTGCGAAAATCGAGCATGACCGGCCGGCTGGCTGAGAGTTGTTGATAATGCTTGCTATAGTAAATACCCAGATGTTCGCAATAGAGCTTGTTGCAGCCATACATCGTCGTCGGGTTGTTCCATTGCCATTCTTTGACCTCGTGATCGCGCTCCTTGATGGTTAAATCGGGCATCCCATAAGCCGCAATTGAGCTGGGGAAGATGAACGTGACCGGCTTGCCGCGCCGCTGCGATTGCTCGGCCGCCATATGCAAGAGTGCCAGCGTCCCATCGACGTTGACCTGATGGGCCAGTTCCGGCGAGAATTCACTTCGCGTCGATAGCAATGCCGCCAGATGGAAAATGATTTCGAAGTCGTATTCGGTCACTAACCTTGCCAGCAGCTTGGTATCGAGGATATCGCCCGAAATATAACTGCAATACTCCAGCAAGTCCTTGGGGACGGGATGCAAATCAAGCGTCAAAATCGGCAGATTCGAAGTCTGGGCCAGATTGGTGATGAGTGCCTGACCTATCTCGCCGGACGCACCGGTGATTAGAATAGCTTTTTTCCGCATCATGCTACAGCTCCTATGTCAGTGGAAAGTTGGATGACAGGTGTATACTGACGGCCAGGATGGGTCATGTTATACTCACTGTCCTGGATTCATCTCAATCCATATTGTACCGAAAGCGCGAGAAGGTATCTAAGAATCACGATATTATCACGAGCGCTGGAGTGAATGCATGCGTCAACGATATATATTTTGGTTCTGGGTGCCGTTGTTCGCCAGTTGGCTGCTCATGTCGGCCGAAGGCCCACTCATTTCCGCCGCCATCAATCGCCTGCCGGAAGAGGTGATCATGTTGGCGGCGATGGGAATCGTCACCAGCCTCTCGGTCACAATCGAAAGCCCCATCATCAATCTGCTGGCAACCTCGACAGCGCTGGTGCGCGATCATGATTCTTATCTCCTCGTGCGCCGTTTCACCATACAATGGTGCGCGGCCCTGACGCTGGTCGCCATACTCGTCGCCTATACATCGCTTTTTGATCTGATCGTCTATCAATGGCTGGATGTGCCCGACGCGATCGCTGAATGGGTGAGGCCGGGTATGAAGATCATGGTCTTCTGGACGGCGGCAATCGGCTGGCGGCGTTTCCTGCAGGGGATCATGATCCGCAACAAACAGACGCGCTTCATTGCCTACGGCACGGTTGTGCGGCTAATCGCCTCCGGCGGGACGGTCATTGTTTTGGCTCTTTGGGGACAATGGCCCGGTGTCATCATCGGATCACTCGGTCTATTGGCCGGGGTGGTCGCCGAAGCAACTTACGCCACAATCACCGCGCGGCCGATCATCCGCACCCATCTGTCTCCGCAATCTGCACCTGCGCCGGCCACCACAAGCGAACCACTCACATCCCGTTCCCTGTTCTGGTTCCATCTGCCGCTGGCCGCAACCTCAGTCTTGTTACTCATGGTTCAGCCATTGGTGACTTCCAGCCTGGCCCGACTGGACCAGCCCACAGCCTCTCTAGCCGCTTGGCCGGTCGTCTTTCAGATCATGCTCATGGCCCGCGCCGCGGCCATGGCTCTGCCCGAAATGATCATCGCGCTGCACCAGGATGTCTCCACATTCAACCCGCTGCGCCGCTTCAGCTTTTCGTTGACAATGGCCTCCACCCTGGCTATCGTCGCGTTTGTCTTCACGCCTCTGGCCACTTGGTATATTTTTGGCGTGCAAGACATGACGCAGGAAGTGGGCGATCTGGCTCTATCGAGCCTCACGTGGTTTCTGCTGTATCCGGCACTGACCGTCATCACTTCCTGGCTGCGAGGTTTGCTGATCCAGGGGCGACACACCCGTTTCGTGAACGTCGGCATGGGCATCAATCTGGTGATCACCGCCGGCATGTTGGTGATCGGTGTATGGGCGCGCTGGCCCGGCCTGCCGGCGGCCGCTCTCGCCCTTAATCTGGCGTCGATTGGGGAAGTGATCTATCTGTCATGGCGGATGCAACAAGTTTTACCAATTGGCATCAGCCTATTGGGTTCGCCAAGAACTCAACCTATCAACTCCTGATTTATCAAATGGCTATACAAATCATTCAACTGTCTCTTGGCCCTCTTCAGACAAACTGCTATATCGTCGGCTGTACAACGACCGGGAAAGCGGCCGTGATCGATCCCGGCTGGGATGGCCGCGCTATCCTCAACCACGTCGAGAAACAGGGCTGGACCATCAGCCATATTCTGCTCACCCATACGCATTTCGATCATGTGGGTGGATTGACTGAATTGAAGGAAATATCGGCCGCGCCCACCTATGCACATGCCGACGCGGTGCCGATGCTGGAGTATGCGCCGGCCGCGGCCGCAATGTGGGGATTTTCAGTCGATGCTCCCCCGCTCCCGGATATATTTGTCTCAGAGGGAGATGTCATCGAGATCGGAGAACTACAGGCGACTGTGTTGTTTACACCCGGCCACGCGCCCGGCCACGTTTGCTTCTATATGGCCAACCAGCAGGTGCTATTCGATGGCGATGTGCTCTTCCAGGGCAGTATCGGCCGCACGGACTTGCCGGGAGGAGATTATGATCTGCTCATGACCAGCATTCACGGCAAGCTCATGATCCTGCCCGATGAAACCGTTGTTCTTTCCGGACATGGGCCGGCCACAACGATCGGCGCGGAACGAAATTCGAACCCGTTCTTGCTGGAGTAGCGTTAATTCGCCTACGGCTCCGGCGTCGAGGTGGCTGTCGGGCTGGACGTTGGTGTCGGCATGGCACCCTGCCACATAAAATAGGACGGACGGCTGCTGTTTCCACCAAAAGTATAGATCAGGCCGCCATCGCTGCGTCGCCCCGTCTCCTGGATGATGCTGACCTGCCACTCCATTCGGCGAACCTCATTTGTTGTTGGCCGCCAATCCTGCGGCACGCGGAAGAATGGATCGCGCGTGAAGCCCCGGCGGGGCAGGCTGTCGCGGTCATCGGCGTCCGACATTTCGATCATATACCATTCATCCTGACCAAGGTCTTTGACCGCCGTCCACTGGAGCACGACGGGAAGTTCGAGCGAGTCGATTGCCATACCATCGGTTGGATAAAGGAGCGACGGGCCATCGGGCGGAGGTGTCAGCGAGGGGGTCGGCGACGGCCCTGCTGTAGGTGGGATCGTGTCGCCGAAGAGAATCTTCGGAATACACAATGTGTCACCCGGCTGGATCAACTGGATCGATTCCTGCGTCTGTCGGTTGACGGCGATGATCGCTTCCAGCGGCACGCCCTTCAGAGCCGATAGCCCATATGCCGAATCACCGCCTTGAATCTCGACGATTTCGCAATTCGTGGCGTCAGCCAGCACCTGCTGGCCGTTGATTTCCAGCAAGACAGACTCCAGCGGCGGCGTGGCC
>JRYI01003619.1_pt1 | contig 14344 bp, 9 predicted proteins | sample 235361 | NCBI WGS metagenome assembly JRYI01 (sample SAMN03074212, study PRJNA261471) | activated sludge metagenome | biome: Common Effluent Treatment Plant; feature: Wastewater; material: Activated sludge; isolation source: activated biomass in a lab-scale reactor treating industrial wastewater at...
GCCGAAGACCTTGCCTCCCGGGCCGGAACCGAACCATGTGCCGGCTTCCAGGGGACGGGGATTGGCCTGGATGCCGCATTCGGCCAGGTCTTCCGCTACCATATCGATGATTTGCGCGCGTAGATCGCTGTCGGCATTGGTGCCGACAGTGACAGAGAACGGCACTGTCGCACTGATATTATTGCGGATGCCGTCACCGTCCGTATCAAGATAGCCGACCTCGTCGAGCAGGGCGTTGGCCGCGGCCGGATCGTAATCCCATTGGGCCACATCGTCGGGGTGCAGGGCATGGTTGTTGGGGACGAACGTGTCCATGACCGCTGCTCGACCGAAGGTCAACTCATCGACAATCGCCTGCCGGTCGGTGCATTGCGTGAATGCCTGCCGCACGCGCGCATCCTGGAACCAGACTTCGTGGGTGGATTCATAAGCCGCCGCCGGATCGACGCCGAAGATAATCTGCTCCACTACGCCGGCGGTGGCTACGTGCTCGACGAGCGTGCCGGCGGCCTCGGCCTCATCGACTGCGCCAACGGCATCGAAGGACAGGACGTCGTCGGTGATGATATTGCATTCTTCAAAGCCGTCGGGCAGCGTCTTGTTATTGCCGGACAGGAACTTGTAGGTCAGCGAGGTCAGATGGGGTAAGCCCTCGGCCGCGCGATAGTAATTGGGATTGGGGACCAGGCGAATGGATTCCCCCTCTTCCCATGATTCGACCACGAACGCGCCGTAGCTCAGAGGTTGGCGGGCCGTCTCGTCGAGGGTCGCCAATTCCACCGCGGTATAATCCGCTAACTGGTGGCTGGGCAATGGCGTCCAGACGTGGGTCACATATTCCGGTTCCATATAACCCGGGATGCCGACCCAGCGCACGGATCGCTCGCCGGTCGCTTCATATGATTCGGTCAGGCGAACGCGCTTATCAAGGAGTTGAGTATTCCGGTCGCCGACGACGTGGAAGCTGAAGACGGAATCCTCGGCCGTCACCGGGGTTCCATCCGACCAAACCAGCGGCTGGAAGGTGAAATCGACGGAAAGCTGGTTCATCCTGATCGGCTCGCCGGTAAATATGACGTGTTCGCCGTCGGCGTTGATCACCGCCATGTCCCGCGTGAGGGGGCCGATCTCTTCGTTGGCATTGTAGACGACCATGCCCTCCGATACCTCAACCGTTTCCAGCACCGCGTCTCCGTCGGCGGGGGTCGGGATCTTTTCTAATGCCACCGGCTGATAGTCGTAATTAAGTGTCGAATAAGGGGGTTCGTAGATGGCCTGACGGACGGCCATTGCCGCCGGTGATTGGTCGCCATAGAGAAAGATGCCGGCCGGTTCTCCACTGACGCACACGACAAGGTCCTTGGGGGGGACGGGTAATGGTGTGGGAGTTGCCGTTGGTCCGGCTGTGGCCGTCGCGATGGGCGTTTCCTCGGCGGCGTTCTCCGCCGGTTCCAGGGTGGACTCGGATATAATTTCCGGTTGATTGGTTGCTGTCGGCTGGGCTGTTCCGGCGTCTTGCCGGCAAGCGATTAGGGAACCACCGAGCGCAATGAACAATAATAGTAATTTTGCCACGAATCGTAATCCTCTCCGAGAGTGATATTTGAAATGACGGTTCGATGAAGCCAAAAGCTCAATAGGCTAGTCTAGCATATTTCGCTATGTGTGACGACCGGAGCGACTTTGTTAACGGTCTGTTATTATTTCCCTAATGGATTCTCGCGGGGTTAATTGGGGATATACTTAAGTGACTCGCGTCTTGTTCGTGGTGGGGCGCTTTTGGAATTTTAGAGATTAACCACCCATCGCCGGTAAGCTTTCAGGTTATCGGCTTGTCTATTTAAGAAATACCCAAGGATGCGCCTGCCGGTTTATTTGCCTGCCGCGGCGCGAATCGTGAACTTAGTAATGACCAAAACTTCAGCTCATACGCTTATACTGACCCTGTTTGTGCTTTCCGTCCTCATGACCGCATGTGGGGGCGCTGCCAATAACGGTGGATCTGACGACCCCATTCCGTTTGTGGGTGGCACCCAAGCCGTGGCACCATCGGCTACCGGGACTGTTGCCGCTCCGGTGGCCGGCGAAGGGCCGTCTGAATTCGACGCCAACGGCATCCCCGTCGGCTTTACGGAAGAGGGCCGGCCCTTCCGCGGTGATCTTGACGCGCCGGTTGTCATGGAGACTTTTTCGGACTTTCAATGCCCCTATTGCAGCCGCTTCGCCAATGAGACCATGCCCGGTCTGCTGGAGAATCAGATTGCCAATGGCGAAGTCGTGATGATTTTCTTTGACTTCCCGCTCAGCACCATTCACCCGCAGGCGGCCGCGGCGGCCAATGCCGCCCGGTGTGCAGGCGAAGGTGGCGCGGCCGCTTATTGGGCCATGCACGACCGGTTGTTTGCCGACATTGGTGAGTGGTCGAAGAGCAGCGCGAACGACGTTTTTGTGCGCTATGCCGAGGAGTTGGGCGTGGCCCACGATGATTTTTCGAGCTGCCTGACCGAGGAGCGACATGCCGACGCTATCGATGCCGACTTCGCTCTGGGCCAAACCCGCGGCGTTAATAGCACCCCCAGCTTCTTCCTGAACGATCAGCCCGTCATTGGAGCCTATCCGCTGGATTATTTCAATCAGGCCATCGCCGCCATCGCCGCCGGCGACACAGTGGCGGCCCAACCGGAAACCGAGCCGCAAGGCCCCGCCGTCAAGCCCACGCCCGCTACCATCGTCATGGACAATATCGGCAGCGAGATGGGCGATCCCGACGCGCCGGTTACGATTGTCGAATATACCGACTATCAATGCCCCTATTGCATGCGCCACGCCACCGAGACGCTGCCGCGCATCATCTCGGAGATGGTTGAGACCGGTCGCGTGCGCTATATCGTCAAGGATTTCCCCCTGGACACCATCCATCCCGAGGCGCGGCCCGCGGCTGTGGCGGCTCGCTGCGCCGGTGAGCAGGATGCCTACTGGGAAATGCACCATGAGCTTTTCGCCCGCCAACAGGAATGGGGCGGGCTGGGCGCGGCCGCCGCGGATTTCTTCACGACGGTGGCCAAGGGGTTGTCGCTCGATGGCGATGCGTTTGCCGAATGCATGGCCGGCGGCCGGCATGATGCCGTGATCCAGGCCAATCAGGATGAAGGAGTGGCGCTCGGTGTGCGCGGGACGCCGGGGTTCTTCATCAACGGTTTCCCCATCAGCGGCGCGCAGCCCTATGAGTTGTTTGAATACGCTGTATCCCTGGCCGAAGAGGGAACTTTGGCCGATGCTTATGCGGCCCCGTCGCAGGGAGCAGCCCAACCCGAGCCGACTCCCAGAGGGCCGGTTGAGGTCAACACCGATGGTGCGTTTAGCATAGGCGACGCCGACGCGCCCGTGGTCATTGTCGAATTCACCGATTTCCAGTGCCCTTTCTGCAGCCGCCATTTCCTGCAAACCTTCCCGCAGATCAAGGCCGAGTACGTCGACACCGGCAAGGTGCGCTATGTGTTCATGGATTTCCCGCTGAGCAATATCCATCCGCAGGCGCAACTGGCTTCGGAGGCGGCGCGTTGCGCGGGTGATCAGTCTGCCTACGCGGAAATGCACGATTTGCTGTTCAGTCGACAGGACGCCTGGAACGGCCGCGATGATGCGGCGACCATCTTTTCCGGCTTTGCCGCGGAACTGGGGCTTGATACGGCCGCGTTCGATGCATGCCTGAAAGCCGGGACGCACACGGAGGCAGTTCTGGCCGACCTGGAATATGGGGCGAGCCTGGGTATCGACGGCACACCGGCGTTTTTCGTGAACGGTAATTTCATCTCCGGGGCGCAACCTTTTGAGGTCTTCCAACAAGCGATTGAGTCATTGCTGGCCGAGGCAGGATAAGCCGCCGGATACGTTGCGGAAATTGGGCATCCTGCCGGAATTGGATATAGTAATCGCCTGAGAGTGGCCGTTGGGTTACGGTCGCTCCCGGACGCGTGGATTGTGGCCTGAACTGATTTGTGTTCCCTGAATAGTTGCGGGAGAAATAGCATGAGCCGAGACGGAAAGAAGGTGGTGGGTTTTCTTATCGGTCGCGAGAAGGATTTGCCCGAGAGCGTGATGAGAATCCTCAACGAACGGTATGAAGGTATTCAGGCCGAGATGGTCAAGATCGGAGGGACCTTGATCGATGAGGCTGTGGTTTATGATGTGATCATCGATCGCATGTCCCATGAAATCCCCTACTATCATGCTTACGTAGAGTATGCCGCGCTGAATGGATGCTACATCATCAACGATCCCTTCGTCTGGGCCAACGACACCAAGTTTTTCGGCGGCACGCTGATGCAGAAGCTGGGCATTCGCACCCCACGTACCGTCGTCTTGCCGAACAAGGACATCGCCACCGACACTGTGCCCGACAGCTTCCGCAATCTGACTTACCCGATGGATTGGCAAGCTATCATCGACTATATCGGCGGCCCGGCCATCTTCAAGGATGTGCGCAGCGGCGGGCGGCGATTTGCCCATCGTGTGGCCAATGTTGGAGAGTTGATTCAGCGTTACGATGAGAGCGGCACGCGGACGATGATTCTGCAACAAGTGATAGAGACCGACCGGCAATACCATTGCATGGTCATCGGCCGCGAGAAAACGCTCCTCATGCCGTTTTCAATGGAGACAAATCACTATCTCGCCGTCGACGGACAACTCGATAAGAATCAGGCTGAAAAGATGGCCGAGACGGCCCTGAAGATTGCCGATGTCTATGGCTATGACATCAACATGACGGAATTTGCGTTGCAGGGTGACGAGCTGTATTTAATCAATGCGACCAATCCCTCACCTATGGTAAGCCGTGACCTGATGACGGAGACCCAATTCGACTGGATTTGCAATGAGATAGCTGATCTGGCGGCACGGCGCGCGGCGAAGCAACCAGCCATGAAGTTCCCCGTTAAATATAGTATTGATTAACCGTGTGGCCTATAGGCTGCCGATGCCCGGCCCCCCATAATCTGACCCGAATTTTCACGTGCACACTCTGGATGCGCGTACTATAATCCTGTCGTGTGGTTGAGGTATCAACCACAAAATCCGCTTCTTGTTTGACGGCGGCAGATTAAACTTATGGCTGCTCCTGATGATGCAGCCCGATATTCCTTTTTCCCGGAAAGGGGGCAGGAGTCAAATGAACGAGCTAACCAAAAAAATGCCGGAAAAGCTTCGGCGATTACCGGAACTGGCCTACAACGTCTGGTGGAGCTGGAACGCCGAGGCGCGCGAGATATTTCGCCGCCTCGACTATCCCCTGTGGCGGCGAACCCAGCACAATCCCGTGCGCGTGCTGCGGCTGGTCAGCCCGCAAACGCTGGCGGCACGGGCCGGAGATGCTGCTTTCTTGCGGCGCTATAACAAGGTGTTGATGGATTTCGACCGGGCCATGGAAAACGGCCACAGTTGGTTCCACGTAACCTATCCCAATCTGACGCGCAAGACGATCGCTTACTTTTCATTTGAATTCGGGCTCCACAGTTCGCTGCCCATCTACTCCGGCGGCCTGGGGATTCTGGCCGGCGACCACGCCAAGGAAGCCAGCGATTTGGGGCTGCCGTTTGTCGGCATCGGCTTCCTCTATCCACAGGGCTATTTCCGCCAGCACGTGCCTTCGCATGGCTGGCAGGAGGCGATCTACGAGCCGTTGGACATGACGGATGTGCCGATTCTGCCGGTCCATGACGATCAGGGGCGCGAGCTGCGGATCAGCGTGGAGATGGAAAACCGCCGGGTTCATGCCCGCATATGGCGCGTCCAGGTCGGCCGCGTGCCGCTCTTCCTGATGGACACCGACGTGCCGGAAAACCAGCCGTGGGATCGCGAGTTATCGGCGCGGCTCTATTCCGGCGACAGCGAGATGCGCATTCGGCAGGAGATCATGCTGGGCATCGGCGGCGTCCGGCTGCTGAAGGTGTTGGGTTATGACCCCGCCGTGTTGCACATGAACGAAGGCCATTCCGCGTTCCTGCTGCTCGAAGCGATTCGCGAGCGCGTGGAGGCCGGTATGGATTTCGCCGGCGCTTCGGAACTGGTCCGCGCTAAATCGATCTTCACGACCCACACGCCTGTACCCGCCGGCCATGACGCTTTTTCCTTCCATCTCATCGACAAGTACTTCCAGGGATATTGGGAGAAGCTGGGCATTGGGCGCGAAGAGTTTCTGAGCCTGGGACGCCATCGAGAGACCTGGGGCGACGCCTTCAATATGACTGTGCTGGCCTTGCATTTGGGCGGCCAGTTCAACGGCGTCAGCAAACTCCACGGTGAAGTGTCGCGCGATATGTGGAAACATACATGGCCGGGGCTGCCCGTCGATGAGGTGCCGATTACGTCCATCACCAATGGCATTCACGTGCCGAGCTGGACGGCGGGCGAGATGCGTCATATCTTCAACAAATACCTTGGCGCCGATTGGGAAGAGCACCACGACGATCCGGTGCGGTGGGAACGTCTGGCCGATGTGCCTGACGAAGAATTATGGCGGGTTCATGCCATTCTCAAGGCCAAGCTGATGACCTATCTGCGCTCGCGCGCGCGGCGTTCGTGGGTCAACGGCAAGTGTGACCCGACCGAGGTTCTGGTTGGCGGCACGCTGCTGGACCCCGACGCGCTGACCATCGGCTTTGCCCGTCGCTTCGCTACCTACAAGCGAGCTTCCCTGCTGTTCACCGACATGGATCGCTTGCAGCAAATCCTGTTGAATATGCACCGGCCGGTGCAGATCATCTTTGCCGGCAAGGCCCACCCCGCGGACGAGCCGGGCAAGCATCTCATCCAGCAGGTCTACACCATGGCCAAGTCGAGCCAGTTCGGCGGTCGCGTGGCCTTCGTCGAGGATTACGACATGCACTCCGCCCGCTACTTCAAGCAGGGGGTCGATGTGTGGCTGAACACGCCGCGACGGCCGCGAGAGGCCAGCGGCACCAGCGGCATGAAGGCCTCGCTGAACGGCATCCCCAATCTCAGCATCCTCGACGGCTGGTGGGTGGAAGGCTACAACGGCGCGAACGGCTGGGCGATAGACGATCGTCAGTATGCCAGCACCGAAGAGCAGGATTACCAGGATGCCCAGGCGATCTATCGCTTGCTTGAAGAAGAGATCGTGCCCTTGTACTATAATCAGGATCGCGACGGCATTCCCAGAGGCTGGGTCGAGGTAATGCGTGAAGCCATTCATTCCAACGCCTGGCGCTTCAGCACGCGGCGCATGGTGAAAGAGTACACCAGGGAGCTGTACCTGAACGCGATGCTGGGTGTGAAAGCCGGCGAGCCTGTTTGATTCAACGCCGGCGCAGACAAAATTAGCAATTCGGTTATACTACCCGGCTGAACGACTTCCCGTTCAGCCGGGTTTGTGTCATCACTATGAATGTTTGGTTACGTCGCTTACTGATGCTGCTGTTTGCGCTCTTTTGGCTGGTGCTTATCCTGGCCCCGACGCTGGCCTTTGTTCTGGCGCGCAATGGGCAGATACAGATCGGCTCCAGCGAGGGCAGGCATTGGCGGCTTTTCATGGTCCAGGAGGCCGATGCCGAAGGCCTGGGGCTGGAGCGCGGCCGCCCCGTTTCGCCGCCGTTCGACGCGCCGGAGTCGTCGGCATGTCTACAGACCACCATCACCTATTGGATGTGGACCGGCGTGGGGCAAGACGCGCTTTATTGCCAATGTGTTGACTCGACCACCGGCAACCTGTTGGATGTCACCCCACCTGCTTGCCTTTTGCCCTAACTTGAAGGCGAGAACAAAAGCACCAGCGGCCGCCCGGTCGTGGAGAGGATCTATTGAGCAACATCGCCGTGAAATGGATGGAGGAAGACAGCCGCCTGTTTGTCTGCCGTGACTCGGCAGGGAACCAGATGGTGGCAGGATCGCAATCCAACGGCCAGGTTGCCGGCCAGACGCTTCAAGTGACCAAGCCGACGGACTTGCTGCTGATGGGCCTGGCCGCTTGCGCGGCGCATGAGATCGTCGCCATTCTCGAGCGGCAGCGCCAGCGATTGACCGGTTTGCGGGTGGAGGTCGATGCCCGTCAACAGCTTGAACCGCCTCATGCTTTCACGGGGATCCACTTGCAGTTCTATCTATCGGGCGAGCATCTTGATTCGAGCAAGGTCAGTCGGGCGCTCGATCTTTCGGTGAACAAATATTGTCCGGTAGCGGCAACGCTGCGCGGAGTGGCGGCTATCACCTTTGGTTTCGAGATTGAAGGCTAATCGCGGATCGGTCGCTCTCTGTTTTAAGCTTCAATTCGCTGGAATCCCCCTGATGATATAGGCAGTTCCAGAGCGCTCGCGTTATACTTCCTGTGGCGACATTCAACAACAGGAGGCAGCTGTGGTTCAGGACGGACTGCGTCGATTCACGTATAGCAAGACATTCGTTGTCGGTTTCGGCTTTCTCGGCATCAGCATCATCTGGCCTATCTTCAATCAGTATATTCCGCTCTTTTTGCAGGCGGGAAACCCCGAGTTCGAGGCGCGATTACTGGCCGAGGGGCGGGCAATTCCCGACATCGCGGGCTTTGGCCTGGGGCCATCGCTGGCGTTGTTCGTCATGACCTGGGACAACCTGATCAACATCTTCCTGCAACCCTGGGTTGGCGCGCGGAGCGATGGCACGTGGAACCGCTTCGGCCGTCGCAAGCCGTGGATACTTCTCGGTCTGCCTATCGCCGCCATCGGCTTTGTCCTGCTGCCCTTCGCTCCCACAGCTCTGGCGCTGGCCGCATTCATTCTGATCACCAACCTGGGTATGGCCCTCTTCCGCTCGCCAACCGTGGCCTGGCTGGGTGATCTCTTTTTGCCGGAGGATCGCAGCAAGGCCAATGGCATCATCAACCTGATGGGCGGCATCGGCAGTCTGATCGCTTTTCTGGGCGGCGGTTATTTGTTCAATAATTTCGGCCGCGCCGCGCCGTTCATCGCCGGGGCCATCCTGATGGTGGTCGCCCTGTCGGTGGCAGTGTGGCGCGTTCGTGAGCCGCGGTACCTGACGGCCGGCGACGATGCCGAGCCTTCTCGTCCGGTGATGGAGAACCTGCGTCTTTTAGCCGGGAAGGCGGACCGGGGTGGCTTGTATGTCCTGTTGGGCATCCTCTTGTGGTTCATCGCCTTCAACGCGCTGGAGGCGGCGCTGTCCTCGTTTGCCGTCTTCTCGCTGGGTATTGCTCCGGGTTCGGCATCGATCTACTCGGCGTCGATCAGTTTGTCGTTCATCCTGTTCGCGCTCCCGGCCGGCCTGCTTGGCACATCGATCGGCCGCCGCAAGGTTATCGTGATCGGTCTCATTGGCCTGACCGTTTTGCTCGGCGTGGCCTTCTTCCTGATTCAGGGTGCGGCCACATTCGTTGCTGTCCTGGTTGTCGCCGGTGTGTTCTGGGCATTGGTCAATGTCAACAGTCTGCCGATGGTTTATGATTTCGGCGACGAGCGACAAATCGGCGCGTTCACCGGCCTGTATTATTTCTCTTCCCAACTCGCGGCCGTCCTCGGCCCTACGCTGGGAGGCATCGTCGTTGATGTGATGGGCGACCAATATCGCTGGATGTTCCCCTTCAGCGCTATCTTCATGGCTCTGGCGCTCATCGTGATTTTGAGGATTAGGCCGGCCCGGCCGGCGGTTGCCGCATGAAATTATGGAATTCGCGCTGGACCAACCCTCTTCATCTGACGTAACGGCCATCGCCGATCTGATCAATGCGCATTCCCTGGCGCTCTTCGGCACGCGACGAGCGCTCATCGACGAGGACGGCGATCTTCGCACAACCCGTTACATCCCCGGCGCGGCCGAACAAATGGTGGCGCGGAACGCAGCCGGTCGTGTCGTCGGCCATGTCTGGTGGATCAATCGCCCACCCCACGTTGTGGTCGAAATGGGTTTGATCGTCCACCCCGACTGTCGGGCGACCGCGGTTGTGGATGCTCTCCTCGCCCACGTGGAGGCGCAGGCCGGTGCATCATTGAGTCTGGCTCCCGAAGGCGCGCGCGTGGTGCTACAGACCACCGTACTTGCTGATGACCACGTTTTAATCGCTTTGCTCCATGGCCGCGGGTTCAGGCAGGTGCGGGAGTGGGTACATTTTGAGACTTTGCCGGCCGAGGCTCCTGTCGTTGATCTGCCGCAAGGTGTCACCATTCGCGAGATGGATCAGCGATTCGACTGGCCGGCCGTCGGTGCGGTCATGGATGAGGCCTTCGCCGACCATTGGGGTGAGATGGGGCCACACGTGCGCACGCTTCTCGAAGAAGATGAAGCGGATGAAGCAATTGCAGATGGGGTGGAAGATGAAGAAGGCGAAGAGGTGGGGGATGATCCCTACTCAAACTCACTCGGTCTGTGCTTCGTGGCTGAAGCCGATGGCCAAGTGATCGGCTCCTGCTTGTGCAATGCGAGGACGATCGAGTGGCCGGCCTCAGGCAAGCTGGGCAGTCTGAGCGTTCTGCGACCCTATCGCCGTCTGGGAGTGGGGCGAGCGCTCACGGCGACGGCGCTGGCCGAATTCCACCGGCGCGGGATTCAACGGATCATCACCGACACCGACAATGCCAGCTTCACCGGCGCGAATCGACTCTATCCGCGCTTTGGATTTCGACCGTACCGGTATGAGCATGTGTATGAGAAGGAGTTGCGGGCGGGGGTAGAATGGCGGGTCTTGAGTCCGAGCGATCTGCGGCTATGAGATCGGGAACGGCCGCTGTCATCCATGATGCGTTCGGGTCTGACAACACCTCGATGGTCAAATAACCCCGGTTTCCGCAAAAGCCAGCGTCATGACGTACTCGCTCTCCACCCGCCAGTAGCCTCTCAGCGGCGGCATGGGGCGGGTGGCCCGTTCCGCAGCCCACTTGATTCGCATAGGCAACCAGCCCGCCTCGCCATCCATGATCGGATGAGGCAGACAGGACACGAGCCGGGTGTCTTCCGCCAACCCGCGCCGAATGGCCTTCAGGGCCGCCTCCTTGCCGCTCCATACGGCGTTTATCAGTGTCGTGGCTTGTTCGACGGGGACGGCGGCCAGGAACCGATTTTCGAGGGGCGTGAAGTATTCCTCCGCGAAGGCGGCCGCGCGTGGCTCAATCGCTTCGATGTCGGCTCCCAACGGCCGGTTTGCACCCTCTGTCGTGGCACAAAAGGCCATTTCCCTTGAGTGACTAATCGAGAGAGTGACCGCCGGCACACCGGTCTGGTCCGGCAGCATGACGATGGGCCAGCCGTCGGCATGCGGGATGATCGCGATCTGAGTCAGGTCGAGACGCTGCCCGGTCATCTCGCGGATTTGCTCGGCGATCAGCTCCTTGGCGGCACGACGGCCGAAAGTCCATTCTCTGCGGCGCTTGTCGACCTTGAGCGTTTCCCAGTGTTCAATTTCGGATGGATGCAGGAAATCAGGAGGCACTTCCGGGGCAAGTGGATTGTCTTGTCGGGCGCGAAGGGCAAGCCAGCGGAGGGTGCCTTGGGGAACGGTAATGACGCCGCTCTTCGTTGTCGCATTCATCCGGTTCATTATATCCGTCTGTGCCGAGAAAGCAGATTGCCCGCGAGTTTTAAATCGCGGGCAATCTACGTCGAGAAGAAAAGAGATGAAGATGCAGTCGGCGTCATGGTCTAACGCACGACGGAATCGCTACAACAAGGCACTGTTATAAAGTGCTCCGATATTGCTCATGGGCTATAGTCTCACAACGTTACAATGCCGGGGAGATCGACGGTGCGATAGCCCTTCAGGTCGACATAAACTGCACCGGAATCATCCACAACCTGCGCGTGATACGCCTCACCCCCATCGAGGGCCGTCACCACGGCGTAGAGACGATCGCCGTTCGCTTCAGCCGGTTGCCTGTAGGCGGTGACTGAGTTAAGGCCGAGCGGAAGAGCCATCGTGCCGTTAGTCTTGATGTCCCATACGCCTGCCGTCTGAAAACACAGCTCGATCAACCGGGGAGCCATAACCGAGGCGGCCTCGGCGGGGTTCGTGTTGGACGGCAACTTGGCGGCCAGCAACCCGATAGCCTGATTGCCCCGAACATCGACGCGCTCCAGGACCTGGTAGGCCGGGCCGTGGAAGTAGATGCGATAAATGTCCTCGGCCGGAATTGGCAGGGACTCGGACGAGGGCGGAGTGAAATCGATGACCGGTTGTTCCAGTCCTCGCGTCAGCAACACCTTGCCGGTGAAGTGGAGCTTCTCCTGTGGCGGTAATCCGGGCTTCCCCAGATCTCGCAGCGAGCGCAGAGCGGCGCGGACGATCAGCCCATCTCCCTGTGGCGTAGCGATGGCATTCAGGTGCAGTGTCTGGCTCTCCATGCGATAGAACTTGAAAGGTGCGTGGAACTCTTCATCATACACGGCNNTGCTCGTTGGGATCGAGTGTCGTTTCGACCTCCAGCCCTCCATAGAGTTTGGCGGCCTTTATGTTACCGAGCATGTGCAGGGGCGGTTGCTGCGCGGATAGCCACTCGTTGGCTTTCGCGATGTCCAGGCCGCCGGTCTCATCCCATTCTTCGACCAGGATGCCCAGCCGACCGCCGACTACGATCTCGCCCCGATATGATCCGGCCACGAGTTCGCGGCGCACCGTGGGGATGCCTGCCGACGGGGGGAGCATGTCGATGCCGGCCATCTCCATGATTCTGGGGATTGAGCCGCGCGTCGCCATGCCGATCTCACCCCAGGCCGTCCAGTCGATGACGATGCCCTTTGTGTCGGGTCGGCGGCGGCGCAGGCTGCTCGTCAGCTTGCACAGCAGGTCATTGGCCGCGCTGTAGTCGGTCTGGCCGTTGTTGCCGAAGCGTCCGGCTATAGAGCTAAACGCCACCGTCGCGCCGATGGGCATATCCTTCGCTGCCCGCATGAGGCCGAAGAACCCGTCGGCCTTGATGTCGTAGACCAAACTGAACTGGTCATAGTCCTTGTCGGCCAGCGAGCGGCTGATCTCGATGCCGCCGGCATGAATCAGCACGTCAATCCGGCCGTGTTGGCGGCGAATCTCGTCGACGACGGCCGTCAGGGCCGGTCCATCGAGCAAATTCACGCTGTGGTAATGGGCTTTGCCGCCCGCCACTTCCACCGATTCGATGGCGCGCAGGGCTGCTTCGTTTCGCTCCACGACCATCAACTGCTTGTCGATTTGGGCCGGGGTCACCTTCTCGCCCGCGGCCTTGGCTGTGGCGATTAGATGTTGCTTGAGCGCGTCCTTCCCCTGCCGGAGCAGGGCGATTTGTCGGTCGTTACGCGCCGGTTCGGGCACGAGGTCGAGCAGGTAGAATGAGCCGCCACCGCCCGCGGCCGCCAGGTCGCCGATGATGGCGCTGGTGATGCCGCCGGCTGCGCCGGTGACGAGGTAGACGCTGTCGGGGCCGAACGTCAGGCCGGGTTGTCCGTCGGCCGCCGGTTCTTCCACGAGGGTTACCGTATAGCGGTTGTCCTGATAGTAGCCGACCTCGACGATACCGGGATCGAGCAGCGTCTCGGCCAGCAGGGCGTCGGCTGGCGGTGCGGTCTTGCGTCCCGGTTCGAAGTCAATGACCTTGACCAGAGCATCGCCGCGTTCGCGCTTGTAGGCTTTCGTGAAGCCGCTCACCGCGCCGCCCAGCGGGGCCGTGGCCCCGTCCGGGCCGTAGCCGTGGAGGCCGCCGAGCCGCGTGGCCGAGACGAGGAATGTGCCGCGATCCTTCACCGCGTCATACAACACGCGCATCGTGGTGTAGAGATTCTTGACGCGGGCGCGGTTGTGCTCGCGCCACTCTTCGAGCGTCATCTCTTCCAGTTCCGGCTCAACGTCGAGCGCGGATAGCCAGTAGACGCCTTGAATGGGGTCTTCGGCCAGCCAGGTCTGTAGCTGAGCTTCCAAAGTTTCGGCGGTGGGTGGTTCGCTGATGACCAGCGGCGTCGCACCGAGCTTCTCCAGACGGGTTACCAGCGCCTTGCCCACGCCGCCGCGATCGAGCATGACGACGACCCGGCTGTTGGCGTCCAATGTGACGCCGGTTGGCTTGCACAGGTCGAGCGACGGCCGCAACGACGGCACGGGCACGCGGCGGGGCATGGTGTCGGCGTCGACCAGAGTATAGGTCGGGGCGGCGACGGCCGACGACTGACCGACGACGGCAGCCGGAGGCGCTTCTCTGACGGCGGTCGGCGGTCGGCTGTCCGCGGTCGGCACAGCCAAATCAGGCCGACTCTCGCGCACGAAGCCGATGACCGCGCCCAGCGTCGGGTAATCGCGCAGCTTCAGGTTGTCGCTGCGGGGAATGTCGAACGCCTGTCGGATAGCCAGGAACGTCTCGGCCTGCTTGACCGTGTCGATGCC
>JRYI01003350.1_pt1 | contig 14237 bp, 17 predicted proteins | sample 235361 | NCBI WGS metagenome assembly JRYI01 (sample SAMN03074212, study PRJNA261471) | activated sludge metagenome | biome: Common Effluent Treatment Plant; feature: Wastewater; material: Activated sludge; isolation source: activated biomass in a lab-scale reactor treating industrial wastewater at...
CCACCGTGCTGGCCTGCCTGTCGCTGGCCGCGCATGCCCAGCTTTCGATCGAGATCACCGGCGCGGGCGCCTCGCGCTTCCCGGTGGTGATCCCGGTATTCGAGAACGAGGCGCGCCTGCCGCGCGGCGTGACCGNNGCGCAGCGGCCTGTTCACCCTGATCGACACCGGCCCCCTGGCCCTGCCCGAATCGGTCGTGCCCGATTTCGCCGGTATGCGCGGTCGCGGCGCCGACGCGGTGCTCACCGGCAGCCTGATCCCCCAGGCCAACGGCAGCTACGACGTGCGTTTCCGCCTCTTCGACACCCAGCGCCAGCTCGAGCTCGGCGCGATGTCGATGCCGATGACCCCGGCGCAGAACCGCCTCGTCGGCCACCGCATCGCCGATTTCGTCTACGAGAAGCTCACCGGCATGCCCGGCTACTTCTCCACCCGCATCGCCTACGTGGTGAAGAGCGGCCCGCGCTTCGAGCTCCAGGTCGCCGACGCCGACGGCATGAACCAGCAGGCGGCGCTGATCTCGCGCGAGCCGATCATCTCGCCGTCGTGGTCGCCCGACGGCAGCCAGCTCGCCTACGTGTCCTTCGAGCAGAAGAAGCCGATCATCTATGTGCACACCCTCGCCACCGGCCAGCGCCGGGTGGTCGCCAACTTCAAGGGCTCCAACTCGGCCCCCACCTGGTCGCCCGACGGCCGCCAGCTGGCGGTGGTGCTGACCAAGGACGGCCGCTCCCAGCTCTACGTGCTCAACGCCGACGGCTCGGGCGTGCGCCGCCTGGCGAGTTCCTCCGGCATCGACACCGAGCCGGCCTGGTCGCCCGACGGCCAGTGGATCTACTTCACCTCCGATCGCGGCGGCAGCCCGCAGATCTACCGCATTTCCGCCTCCGGTGGCGGCGCCCAGCGCGTGACCTTCGACAACGCCTACAACGTCACCCCGCGCCCCTCGGCCGACGGCAAGCTCCTCGCCTTCATCACCCGCAACGGCGGGCGATTCCAGGTCGCGGTGCTCGACCTCGCCACCCGGCAGACCACGATCCTCACCGACTCGGCACGCGACGAGTCGCCCAGCTTCGCTCCCAACGGCCGCATGATCCTCTACGCCACCGAAGTCGGTGGCCGGGGCGTGCTCGCCGCGGTGTCGTCTGATGGGCGAATCAAGCAGCGCCTGTCGGTGCAGGCCGCCGACGTCCGCGAGCCCGCCTGGGGCCCGCGGATCCGGTAAACATGCTGCTGTTCGTCATCACATAAAAATCCGGGGAATACCTCCATGAAAAAACTGCTTCTGCCCGCCCTCCTCTCCGCCCTGCTCGCCGCCTGCTCGAGCACCGGACCCGACGCCACCGGCACCGCCGCGGTCGAAGACCGCAGCGGCACCGGGGTCGCCACCGTGACCGCGCCCGGCGCCACCGGCACCGGCATCGCCGCCCTCACCGACCCCAACAGCATCCTCTCCAAGCGCAGCGTCTACTTCGACTTCGACAGCTTCGTCATCAAGCCCGAGGCCAAGCCGCTGATCGAGGCCCATGCCCGCTTCCTGGTGCAGAACCCGCAGATGAAGATGCTGATCCAGGGCAACACCGACGAGCGCGGCAGCCGCGAGTACAACCTGGCCCTCGGCCAGAAGCGCGCCGACGTCGTCAAGCAGGCGCTGATGCTGCTGGGCGCGGCCGAAGCGCAGCTCGAGTCGGTCAGCCTCGGCGAAGAGAAGCCGCGCTGCGAAGACGCCTCGGAGAGCTGCTTCGCCGAGAACCGTCGCGGCGACATGCTCTACTCGGGCGAATTCTGAGATGAACCGCCTGCTGCCGCTGGCAGCCGTGCTCGTGCTGACATCGGCCGGACCCGCGCACGCGGGTCTGTTCGATGACGCCGAGGCGCGGCGCCAGGTCAACGAATTGCGCCAGGAGTTCGAGACCCGGATCGAGGCCACCAGCCGCGGCCAGCTCGAGCTCGCCAACCAGAACGAGCAACTGCGCGGCGAGCTCGCCCGCCTGCGCGGCCAGATCGAGGTGCTGCTCAACGAGGTGGAATCGCTGAAGGCGCGCCAGCGCGACTTCTACGTCGATCTCGACGACCGCCTGCGCAAGCTCGAAGGCGGCCCGGCAGCGGGCGCTCCCGAGGCGTCGGCCGCCACCCCGGCAGGCGATCCGGCCGCCGAATCGGCCGACTACGAGGCCGCCCTCGGCCTGCTCAAGGACGGCAAGCATCGCGAGGCGCTCGCCGCCTTCGAGCGCTTCGCCGCCAAATACCCCGCCGGCAGCTTCACCCCCGGCGCCCACTTCTGGGCCGGCAACGCCGCCCTCCAGGCGAAGGACCTCGCCGCCGCCAACAAGCACTTCGAGACCGTGCTGACGAAATGGCCGCAGGACCCGAGCGCACCCGACGCGATGCTCGGCCTCGCCAACAGCCAGCAGGCCACCGGCGACGCCGCCGCGACCCGGCGCACGCTGCAGAACCTGGTCGACCGTTACCCGCAGAGCAACGCCGCGCAGATCGCCAGGCAGCGTCTCGCCGCGCGTTGAGCCGATGACGACCACCGTCGTGGCGGACGGCGCCGTGCGCCTGCGCATCACCGAGATCTTCGCCTCGGTGCAGGGCGAATCCACCCGGGTCGGCCTGCCCACCGTCTTCGTCCGCCTCACCGGCTGCCCGCTGCGCTGCTCCTGGTGCGACACCGCCTACGCCTTCCAGGGCGGGCATGCGCGCGAGCTGGGCGCGGTCATGGACGAGGTCGCCAGCCACGGCCTGCACCACGTCTGCGTCACCGGCGGCGAACCGCTGGCGCAGAAGGGCTGCCTCGCCCTGCTCGGCGCGCTGTGCGATGCGGGCTACTCGGTGTCGCTCGAGACCAGCGGCGCGCTCGACATCTCGGCGGTCGATCCGCGCGTCGCGCGCATCGTCGACCTGAAGGCGCCCGGCTCCGGCGAGGAGGCCAGGAACCGCCTGCAGAACCTGGCGCTGCTCGGCCCGCGGGACGAGCTCAAGTTCGTGCTCGCCGACGAGGCCGACTACGAATGGGCCAAGCGCCAGCTCGTCGAGCACCGCCTCGCCGGGCGCTGCGAGCTGTTGTTCTCGCCGGTGGCGGGTCAGCTCGAACCGGCCCGCCTCGCCGAATGGATCGTGCGCGACCGCCTGCCGGTGCGCTTCCAGCTCCAGCTGCACAAGATCCTGTGGAACGACGCCCGCGGCCGCTGAGGCCGTCCCGCCCACCCGGAGCACATCGATGAACCAGCCAGAACGCGCCGTCGTCCTGCTTTCCGGCGGCCTCGACTCCGCGACCTGCCTCGCGATCGCCCGCGACATGGGGCTCGAGCCCTACGCCCTGTCGGTCGCCTACGGCCAGCGCCACGCCGCCGAGCTGGCGGCCTCGGAGCGGGTCGCCGCCGCGCTCGGCGCCTGCCAGCACCGCCTCGCCCATGTCGACCTCGGCCAGTTCGGCGGCTCCGCCCTGACCGACGACGCCATCGCGGTGCCGGAGGCGGCCGGCGGCGCCGACGAGATCCCGGTCACCTACGTGCCGGCGCGCAACACCGTGATGCTGTCGATCGCGCTCGCCTGGGCCGAGGTGCTCGACGCCCGCCACATCTTCGTCGGCGTCAACGCGGTCGATTACTCCGGCTACCCCGACTGCCGTCCGGCCTTCATCGAGGCCTTCGAGACGATGGCCAACCTCGCCACCCGGGCCGGCATCGAAGGGCGGCGGATCCGCATCCACGCCCCGCTGATCGACCTCTCCAAGGCCGAGATCATCCGCCGCGGCATCGCGCTCGGCGTCGACTACGCCCTTACCGTGTCCTGCTACCAGGCCGACGACGACGGCCGCGCCTGCGGCCTGTGCGACGCCTGCCGGCTGCGCCGCGCCGGCTTCGAGGCCGCCGGTGTGCCGGATCCCACGCGCTACCGGCCGCGCCGGCCCTGACGCGGCCGCTTTTGACCTAGAATCGGGTCCCCTTTCCTCCAGCCTGCCGCAGCCCGTCATGGACGAAACCCTGGTCGCCGCCTCCACCATCACCTCGCTCGCCTTCGCCATCGGCGTCCTGTTCGGCTTCGTCGGCAACCGCACCAACTTCTGCACCCTGGGCGCGATCTCCGACATCCTCAACATGGGCGACTGGAGCCGCATGCGGATGTGGATGCTGGCGACCGCGGTCGCCATCCTCGGCACCGCCGCGCTGCAGCTCGCCGGCCTGTTCGACGTTTCCAAGACGATCTACACCGGCAGCCGGCTGATCTGGCTGTCGAACATCATCGGCGGCGCCGCCTTCGGCGTCGGCATGACGCTCGCCTCGGGCTGCGGGAGCAAGACCCTGATCCGCATCGGCGGCGGCAACCTCAAGTCGGTGGTGGTGTTCGCCTTCCTCGCGATCAGCGCCTACATGACGATCCGCGGCCTGTTCGGCGTGTGGCGCACCGAGTTCCTCGACCCGGTCGCGGTCGGCCTCGCCCATGGCCAGGACCTGCCCTCCTTCCTCGCCGCCGGCGGCTTCGAGCGCGGCACCGCGCTGCCCCTCGCCGCCGGCGCGATCGGCGGCGCGCTGCTGGTCGCCGCGCTGGCCAGCCGCGAGAGCTGGCGATCCGACGTGCTGCTCGGCGGCGTCGTGATCGGCGCGCTGTGCGTGGCCGGCTGGTACATCACCGGCCACATCGGCTATGTCGCCGAGCATCCCGAGACGCTGGAGGAGGCCTTCATCGCCACCAACAGCCGCAGCGCCGAGTCGCTGACCTTCGTCGCGCCCTTCGCCTACACCCTCGAGTTGCTGATCCTGTGGAGCGACAGCAGCCGGGTGCTGACCTTCGGCATCGCCAGCGCGCTCGGCGTGATCGCCGGCTCCGCGCTGTACGCCCTGCTCAGCCGCAGCTTCCGCATCGAGGGCTTTCGCGACCCGGGCGACCTCGTCCGCCACATCGTCGGCGCGGTGCTGATGGGCTTCGGCGGCGTCACCGGCCTCGGCTGCACCATCGGCCAGGGCATCTCCGGCTTCTCCACCCTCGCCCTGGGCTCCATCCTCACCACCTTCGCGATCATCGCCGGTGCCGCGGTGACGATGAAGATCCAGTACTGGCTGATGATGCGCGAAGCCTGAAGCCCCCGGCGGCTCGAATCTTGCTCAATCGGATCTTGACGTCGACAAAGGGTTTCACTATCATTCGCGGCTTAACGGGGGTCGTTAGCTCAGTTGGTAGAGCAGCGGACTTTTAATCCGTTGGTCGCTGGTTCGAGCCCAGCACGGCCTACCAGGAGATGCACGAAAACAGCCAGGCTCGAGGGTCTGGCTTTTTTTCTTTGCGCGCTCCACGTTCGTCCGGACATCGGTCCGTTTCCGGCCCCGAACGCACCGCCCGGCCACTCGCCGGTCCGGAATTCTCGCCCGGATCCACTGCTTGCGCGTCCCAGACACGGCAAGCGAACCGTTACGGTCTCGTCGCATCGACCGTCCCAGCGCGGCGCGCGCAGGCTTCATCATCGCGTCGCCCTCCCCTGCCGCCCCCGGGCGCAGGGTTGCCACCGAGCACACAAGCTTCGGCCCGCCACTTACCGCGCCGATTTCGCGAAGCGCCGCCCGCGTCACCCTCGCCGGCCGGGCGCTGAATCAAGGCTTGCCCCGGCGGAGGCAGGCCCGGCAGCGATCGTCCGACCATCCGGACGCAGCCGCCCCAGCCAAAAAGGAGCCCGAACATGGCCAAGGAAGAACTCATCGAAATGCAAGGTTCCGTTACCGAGGTGCTGCCTGACGGCCGCTATCGCGTCACCCTCGACAACGGTCACAATCTGATCGCCTACTCCGGCGGCAAGATGCGCAAGCACCACATCCGCATCATCGCCGGCGACAACGTCTCGCTCGAGATGTCGCCCTACGATCTGAGCAAGGGGCGGATCACCTTCCGCCACCTGCCGGGTCGGCCGGCCGGCGCGTCCGCCGCGCCGCCGCGCCGCCGTCGCTGAGCGGCAGGCTGCACCCCACGAAGAGCCCCTGCCCCGCAGGGGCTCTTCGCTTTCCGGGCATGCAAACGCCACGCGCGGCGCGTGCGCTTGCTAGCATTGGGGCAGCGAACGAGGCGCCACCCCACGGCCCCGTCGCCCGACATCACAGGAGAGACCCCGATGCAGAACACGCACGATCCCCAGTTCGACAGCCTGCTGCCCGCCGCCCGCCTCAGCCGCCGCGGCTTCGTCACCACCCTCGCCGCGGCCGGCTTCGCCCTCGCGGTGCAGCCGGTCCAGGCCCAGAGCGTGATCAGCACCGACACTGCAGGCCTCGACACCGGCGAAGCCGCAATCGCGGTCGACGGCGGCGAGCTGCCCGTCTACTTCGCCCGCCCCGCCGCCGGCGACACGCTGCCGGTGATCCTGGTGGTGCAGGAGATCTTCGGCGTGCACGAATACATCCGCGATGTCTGCCGCCGCCTCGCCCATGAGGGCTATCTCGCGATCGCGCCCGAGCTCTTCTTCCGCCAGGGCGATCCGTCGACGATCGAGAGCGTCGGGGAGATCCTGCAGGGGATCGTCGCCAAGGTGCCCGATGCGCAGGTCATGGCCGACCTCGACGCCTGCGCCGCATGGGCCGCCGGCAAGGGCGGCGACGCCACGCGGCTGGGGATCACCGGCTTCTGCTGGGGCGGGCGCATCGCCTTGCTGTATGCCGCCCACAACCCGGCGCTGAAGGCGGCCGTGGCCTGGTACGGCAGCCTCGACGGCGCGCCGTCGGAGCACAGACCGAAACACCCGATCGACGTCGTCGATGCGCTCCACGCGCCGGTGCTCGGCCTCTACGGCGGCCAGGACCAGGGCATTTCGCTCGACGACGTCGAGATGATGCGCGAGGCGCTGGAGAAGGCCGGCCAGCCGAGCGAGATCGTCGTCTATCCCGACGCGCCGCACGCCTTCCACGCCGACTACCGGCCGAGCTACCGCAAGGAGGAGGCCGAAGACGGCTGGCAGCGGCTGACCGCCTGGTTCGCGGACAAGCTCGGCTGATCGGCCTGCGGGCCGTCGGGCGCCCGCGGCGCCGCGGCCCGCGCCACGCCGAAGCCGGCGAGGAAGCCGAACACCAGGCCGAACACGATCGCCATCAGGGCGCTCAGCCAGCGCCACCACCGTCCGCGCATCCGCAACTCCTCCGCTGTCGATGCGGGTTCGACGGCGCCGGGCGCTCAGCGTTCCGGGCTTTTGCCAGCGGGCGCCCGGGCGCGCCCGAGCTCGTGCAGCAGGCGCGCGGCGACCAGCCCGTTGCCGAGCCCGAACACCACCGCGGCGGCGGCGAACACCGGCATCAGGTAGAACACGCCGTCGTGCGGCACCAGCCAGAGCCGGGCCACCACCAGCTGGGCGCCGATGTGGGCGAAGGCGGCGAGGATGCTGTGGCTGACCGGGCCGAACCAGCGCTGCGGCAGATGCATCGCGAGGCCGAGCATGAGCAGGCTGGCGATCGCCCCCGACAGGCTGAGGAAGAAGCCCGGGGCGAGGAACTGGCCGAGCAGCAGGCTGCCGGCGAAGACCCGCAGCAGGGCCACCCACACCGCCTCGCGCCAGCCCCAGCGCGCGAGCACCACCAGGGTGACGATGTTCGCCAGCCCGGGCTTCACCCCCGGCAGCGGCAGCGGGATCGCCGCCTCCGCCACGGTGAGCACGATCGCCGCCGCGGCGTGGCGCGCGATGCGGCGATCCTCCGCCGCCGGCACGAGTTCAATAGTTGAGGGAGTCATAGTCGGCACCGCGGCCGGTCAACATCAGGCTCACTTCGTTGGGGGCGCAGATCGCCACCGCGCCGGCGCGCTCGAGCCAGCCCTGGCGCACGCAATACTGGCGCGGCCCGGGGTCGGAGGCCACCCGCGCGCGGCCGGGCGCGATCTCGATGCGGGTGGTGCCGAGCGGCCCCGCGACCTCGATCACCTGGGCGCGGGTCAGCGCCACCTCGGCCACCAGCGTGCCGCCGGCGCGGATCAGCGCCGATTCCGGCGCACCGCCGCGCCACATCGCGAGCGCAGACCACACGCACACCGCCGCGCCGAGCACGACCATCACGCTGTCGCCGGGACGCAACCAGCGGCGCCAGCCGGCCATCGCCGAGCTCACGTGCCGGCCACGCCTCCGAACACGCCCCGCGCATCGTCGGCGCGGTCGCTCGCCCGACGCGCGGCGGTCCGGTGGCGCACCATCACCCGGGCCTGGTCGACGAACTGCCGCGCCAGCCACTCGGCCATGTAGACCGAGCGATGCTGGCCGCCGGTGCAGCCGATCGCCACGGTGAGATAGCTGCGGTTGTCGCGCAGATAGGCCGGCAGCCAGCGCGCGATGAACTGGCGGATGTCCTCCGCCATCGAGCCGACCTCGGGGATCTTCTCGAGGAAATCGATCACCGGCTGGTCGCGCCCGGTCAGCGGGCGCAGCACCGGATCGTAGTGCGGGTTCGGCAGGCAGCGCACGTCGAACACCAGGTCGGCGTCGATCGGGATGCCGTACTTGAAGCCGAAGGACTGGAACAGCAGGCTGAGGCCTTCGGCCATCGAGGCCTGGATGATGTCCTTGATCCAGTTGCGCAGGGTGTTCGGGTGCAGCTCGCTGGTGTCGATGCGGACGCCGAGCGCGGAGATCTGCTCGAGCGCCTCGCGCTCGCTCTGGATCGCCTCCTGCAACGACACGCCGTCGCTCGCCATCGGATGGCGGCGGCGGGTCTCCGAGAAGCGCGCGATCAGGGTCTCGCTGCGCGCATCGAGGAAGATGAAGCGCAGGTCCTCGACGCGCTCGCGCAGCGCCTCGATCTGGGCGGGCAGCGCGGCGATGCTCGCGCCGGAGCGCATGTCCACCACCACGCCGACGCGCGCGTAGCCGGCGGCCTCGAGCGTGTCGATCAGTTTGCCCAGCAGGCTGGCGGGGAGATTGTCCACCACGTAGTAGCCGGCATCCTCCAGCACGTGGAGGGCGATGCTCTTGCCGGAGCCGGAAAGGCCGCTGATGAGGACGATCTGCATGGTGCTGCGACTCGCTGGGTTCATGGGGTCGGACGACACTATAGCCGAGCGCCGATGGCGCACGCTTTACAGTGACCGCCCACGCCGGCGCCCGTTCCCGGTCACCGGCGGGCAGCGCCGCTCAGCGCGCGACGAGCGCACCGTCGCGGCGCTCGGCGACCCCGGCGCGCTCGAGCTCCCGCACCAGCCAGTCGGCGAGCGCCGCCTCGTGCATGCCCAGGAAGCGTTCGTTGGCGGCGCGGTAGAGCGGCGTCTCCGCCAGGTACTGCGGCAGGGTGTCGAGCGCCATGCGGCGGGCGTCGAGCAGGGCGAAGGTGACACAGGCGCGGATCGCGTTGCGCGCCATGCGCGCGCCGTCGGCCTCGAAGGCCTGCAGGCGGGCGAAGGCGGACGCCAGGGCGTCGTCGAACTCGGCGAAGGGCGCGCCGTGGCCGGGGATCACGAGGTCCACCGGCAGCCGCGCGATCGCCTCCAGCGTGCGCCGCGCCTCGCCGAGGCCGTCGCCGGTGCCGAGCACGTCGGCGAACAGGATGCCGAAGCCGTCGCGCCACAGCGCGTCGCCCGAGATCAGGATGCGGCGCTCGGGGTTGTAGTAGGCGAGCGCGTCCATGTCGTGGCCGGGCGCGGCGATCGCCTGCCACTCGAGCTCGCCGGCGACGAAGCGTTCGCCGGGCGCCAGCGTGGCATCGTGCGCGAAGCGTTCGCCCGCCTGCGCGGCGGTGCTCAGCAGCAGGGCGGCCTCGTCCCAGTCGGTGACCGCGCGCGCCATGCCGGCGGGCACGGTGATCGTGCAGCCGAAGGCGCGCTGCACGCCGGCGTTGCCGCCGATGTGATCGGAGTGCGAATGGGTGTTGATCAGGCGGCCGAGCCGGCGCGCGCCGAGCGCCTCGCGCACCAGCGCCACCGTCTGCGCCGCGTGGCTGACGTAGCCGGCGTCGATCAGGGTGGCCTCCTCGCCGTCCGTCAGCAGGACGTTGTTCGACGACAGCCAGCCGCGCTCGAACACCTGCAGCGTGGCCGGCAGGCGCGGCGCGGCGCTCACTCGCTGCCCTCGCCGACCCGGGCGGCAACGTTGGCGGGCAGCGGCACCCGGGGTTCCGGCGCGAGCTCGGCCGGCGGCGGCGGCACCGGCACGCCGTCGATCTCGTCGGCGGTGCGGCCGCAGCCGATGCAGATGCCCTCGTCCCAGTCGATCATGCAGATCCCCACGCACAGCGCGTCGTTCATGCGCCCACGCCCTCCGCGCTGCGGCCGGCCACGCCGGCGCGGCGCGCCTCGACCTCGCCCAGGATGCGGCGCTTCTCGCCGTCGTCGCTGCGGCTCCAGCGGATGATCTCGTCGATGCTGCGCAGGCAGCCTTCGCACCAGCCGGTGTCGGCATTCATGCGGCAAACGTTGATGCAGGGGGAAGGGACGCTCATGGTGACTGTTCTCTGCTGGACTGTGGTCGCCGCGTACATGCGCGCCGATCCTGAGTGAAACAGGCCCGATTATGACCCAATCGGTCGACCAGCGCATCGAGGGCGATGCCGGTCTCGATGCCGAGGCCGTCCAACAGCCAGACCACGTCCTCGGTGGCGACGTTCCCCGATGCGCCGGCGGCGTAGGGACAACCGCCCAGCCCGCCGACCGAGGCGTCGAACACCGCCACCCCCAGCTCGAGCGAGGCGTAGATGTTGGCCACCGCCATGCCGTAGGTGTCGTGGTAGTGGCCGGCCAGCTTGTCCGCCGGCACCCGCCGCATCACCGCCTCGAGCATGCGGGCGATGCTGGCCGGGTTGCCGGTGCCGATGGTGTCGCCGAGCGAGATCTCGTAGCAGCCCATCTCCATCAGCGTCGCCGCCACCTCCGCCACCGCCTGCGGCGCGACCGCGCCCTCGTAGGGGCAGCCGACCACGCAGGAGACGTAGCCGCGCACGCGCACGCCGGCCGCCTGCGCCGCCTCGGTGACCGGGCGGAAGCGCTCGAGCGACTCGGCGATCGAGCAGTTGATGTTCTTCCGGCTGAAGGATTCGGAGGCGGCGCCGAACACCGCCACCTCCTTCGCCCCGGCGGCGAGCGCGGCCTCGAAGCCCTTCAGGTTGGGGGTCAGCACCGGATAGGCGACGCCCGCCGCCGGCTGCGCCAGCACGCGCGCGAGCACCTCGGCGTTGTCGCCCATCTGCGGCACCCACTTGGGCGACACGAAGGCGGTGGTCTCGATCGCCTTCAGGCCCGCACCCTCGAGCCGGCGCACCAGCTCGACCTTGGTGTCGGCGGGCACCAGCCGCTTCTCGTTCTGCAACCCGTCGCGCGGACCCATCTCGACGATGCGGACGGCGGCAGGCAGCTTGTGTGTGGTCATGGTGGCATCCTCAGTGTCAGGCGGTCTTCGCGTCCTCGAGGCCGAGCGCCTCCTTCATCTTCTGCCGGATCAGGAACTTCTGGATCTTGCCGGTCACCGTCATCGGGAAGCTGTCGACGAACTGGATGTAGCGCGGGATCTTGTAGTGCGCGATCTGGCCCCTGCAATATTCGCGCACCGCCTCCTCGCTCATCGTCTCGCCCTCGCGCAGGATGATCCAGGCGCACAGCTCCTCGCCGTACTTCGGGTCGGGCACGCCGACCACCTGCACGTCGAGCACCTTCGGGTGGCCGTAGAGGAACTCCTCGATCTCGCGCGGATAGATGTTCTCGCCGCCGCGGATCACCATGTCCTTGATGCGGCCGACGATGTTGCAGTAGCCCTCGTCGTCGATCACCGCGAGGTCGCCGGTGTGCATCCAGCCGCCGGCGTCGATCGCCTCGGCGGTCTTCTCCTCGTCGCCCCAGTAGCCGAGCATCACCGAGTAGCCGCGGGTGCACAGCTCGCCCGGCGTGCCGCGCGGCACGATGCCGCCCTCGGCGTCGACGATCTTGACCTCGCAGTGCGGCTGCACCCGGCCCACGGTCGACACCCGGCGGTCGATCGGGTCGTCGGTGGCGCTCTGGAAGCTCACCGGCGAGGTCTCGGTCATGCCGTAGGCGATCGTCACCTCGCCCATGTTCATGCGCTCGATCACCCGCTTCATGACCTCGATCGGGCAGGGGCTGCCGGCCATGATGCCGGTGCGCAACTGCGACAGGTCGAACTCGGCGAAGCGCGGATGGTCGAGCGCGGCGATGAACATCGTCGGCACCCCGTAGAGCGCGGTGCAGCGCTCCTCGGATACCGCCTGCAGCACCGCGAGCGGTTCGAAGGCTTCGCCCGGGTAGACCATCGTGGCGCCGTGGGTCAGGCAGCCGAGGTTGCCCATCACCATGCCGAAGCAGTGGTAGAGCGGCACCGGAATGCACACCCGGTCGCCCGCCGCCAGCCGGATCGCCTCGCCGACGAAGAAGCCGTTGTTGAGGATGTTGTGATGCGACAGGGTGGCGCCCTTGGGGTGGCCGGTGGTGCCCGAGGTGAACTGGATGTTGACCGGGTCGTCGAACTGCAGCTTCTCCGACAGCAGCGCGAGCGCGGCGCTCTCGTCGCGGCTGGGCGTGCGCAGCAGCTCGTCGAANNCGCGCGGCAGCCGACCTTGTTCAGCGCGTACTCGAGCTCGGCGAGGCGGTAGGCGGGATTGATGTTGACCATCACCAGGCCGGCCTTCGCGGTGGCGAACTGGGTCAGCGCCCACTCCAGGTTGTTCTGCGACCAGATGCCGATCCGATCGCCGCGCTCGAGGCCGAGCCGCATCAGCCCGCAGGCGAGCGCATCCACCTTCTGCTTGAAGGCGGCGTAGCTCAGGCGCACGTTCTGGTGCCGCACGACGATCGCCTCGCGTTCGGCGTGGCGCGCGCAGGCCTCGTCGAAATAGCGGCCGATGGTCTGTCCGATGAGCGGGGTGCTGGAAGCGCCGTGGACATAACTCGGGGTGCTCATCTTGTCGTCCTTCTCCTCTCGTTCTCGTCAAGCGGTGTGGCGCGGACGCGGCCGCCGCGCCCGCGCCGGGCTCAGGCCGCGGCAGGCTCGAAATCGACCAGCTCGGCGCCGTCGCCGACCTGATCGCCGACCGCGAAGCGGAAGGCCTTCACGGTGCCGGCGGCGGGCGCGGTGATGGTGTGCTCCATCTTCATCGCCTCCAGGATCAGCAGCGGCGCGCCCTTCTCGACCGGTGCGCCCTCGGCCGCCATCAGGGCGATGACCTTGCCCGGCATCGGCGCCAGCAGGCCGCCCTCGGCGCCGCCGCCCTCGCCGGTGTGCAGCAGCGGGTCGATGCGGGAGAGCTGCCAGCTGCGGCCGTGGAAGAACACATGGCGCTTCTCGCCGGCGACGATCACGGTGGCGTCGCTGCGCGTGCCGTCGAGCTCGACGCGCAGCAGCCCGCGCGGATTGAGCCGGCCGCGCGCCTCCACCGTGTGGCCGTCGACGGTGAGCCGGTAGCCGTCGGGCCGGTAGGCGACCATCACCGTCTTCTGCGTCTCGCCGTGGCGGAAGATCAGCTCGCGGCGGGCGGTGGCGTTGATCCGCCAGCCGTCGCTCGCGTGCCAGGGCGACAGCGGATCGCTGCCGCGGCGGGCGGCCTCCTCGCTGCGCGCGGCCTCGCGCAGCAGCTCGCCGAGCGCCGCCACCAGCCAGGCCTGCTCGGGCACCGCCGGGTCGGCGGGGAAGAGATAGTCCTTCTCGCGCTCGATCAGGCCGGTGTCGAGGTCGGCGCCGGCGAAGGCGGGGCTGGCGGTCAGGCGCGACAGGAACTCGATGTTGTTGGCCACGCCCACCACCCGGTAGTCGGCGAGCGCCTGCAGCATGCGGGCGAGCGCGCGGTCGCGGTTGATGTCCCACACGATCAGCTTGGCGATCATCGGGTCGTAGTGCGGGCTGATCTCGTCGCCCTCCTCGACCCCGGTGTCGACCCGCACGTTGAGCGACTCGGCCGGCGGCGCCAGGTGCACCAGGCGGCCGGTCGAGGGCAGGAAGCCCTTCGCCGGGTCCTCGGCGTAGATCCGCGCCTCCAGCGCATGGCCGCGCAGCTGCAGCTGCTCCTGGGCCAGCGGCAGCTTCTCGCCGGCCGCCACCCGCAGCTGCCACTCGACCAGGTCGAGGCCGGTGATCATCTCGGTGACCGGGTGCTCGACCTGCAGCCGGGTGTTCATCTCCATGAAGTAGAAGGAGCCGTCCTGGTTGGCGATGAACTCCACCGTGCCGGCGCCGACGTAGCCGACCGCCTTCGCCGCATCGACCGCGGCCTTGCCCATCGCCGCGCGCCGCTCGGGCGTCATGCCGGGCGCGGGCGCTTCCTCCAGCACCTTCTGGTGGCGGCGCTG
>JRYI01008618.1_pt1 | contig 14184 bp, 13 predicted proteins | sample 235361 | NCBI WGS metagenome assembly JRYI01 (sample SAMN03074212, study PRJNA261471) | activated sludge metagenome | biome: Common Effluent Treatment Plant; feature: Wastewater; material: Activated sludge; isolation source: activated biomass in a lab-scale reactor treating industrial wastewater at...
CGAGCGGCGCGCGCTGCTGCAGGCGGTGGCCGCGGCGATGGAGACGGCGGTCGCGGAGCCGGCGCCGCCCGCGGGCAGCGCGATCGGCGACGTGCTCGAGCATGTCGGCATCGCCATGCTCGCCTTCCAGCGCCATGTGGTCGGCCTCGCCGGCTTCATCGGCATCACCCTCGAGTCGGGGCTGCGCATGCTGCTGCAGCCGCGGCGCTGGCGGGCGACCGCGCTCGCCGCCAACCTCGAGAAGACCGCGCTCGACGCGGTGCCGATCGTCGCCCTGCTGACCTTCCTCGTCGGCGCGGTGGTGGCCTTTCTCGGCGCCACCTTGCTCTCCAGCTTCGGCGCGAGCATCTTCACCGTCGACCTGGTGGCCTACTCCTTTTTGCGCGAGTTCGGCGTGCTGCTCACCGCGATCATCGTCGCCGGCCGCACCGCGAGCGCATTCACCGCGCAGATCGGCTCGATGCGGGCGAACGAGGAGATCGACGCGATCCGCGTGCTCGGCCTCGACCCGGTGGAGCTGCTGGTGCTGCCGCGGGTGATGGCGCTGCTGCTCGCGCTGCCGATGCTGACCTTCGTGGCGATGGTGTCGGGCATCGTCGGCGGCATGCTGGTGTGCGCGGTCAAGCTCGACATCTCGCCGGTGATGTTCCTGTCGGTGGTGCAGAACAACGTGGGCCTGAGCCACTTCCTGGTCGGCATCGCGAAGGCGCCCATCTTCGCCTTCCTGATCGCGGTGATCGGCTGCCTCGAGGGCTTTCGCGTGTCCGGCTCGGCGCAGTCGGTCGGCGAGCACACCACCTCCGCGGTGGTGCAGTCGATCTTCATCGTGATCGTGGTCGACGCGGTCGCCGCGCTGTTCTGCATGGAGATGGGATGGTGACGAACATCGTGGAGGTGCGCGGGGTGCGCAACCAGTTCGGCGCCCAGGTGGTGCACGACGGGCTCGACCTCGACCTGCGGCGCGGCGAGATCCTCAGCGTGGTCGGCGGCTCGGGCACCGGCAAGTCGGTGCTGTTGCGCACCATCGTCGGTCTCCACCGGCCGGCGGCGGGCAGCGTGAGGGTGTTCGGCGAGGACCTGCTCGACGTGCCGGCGGCGCGCCGCCGGGCGCTCGAGCGCCGCTTCGGCGTGCTGTTCCAGAAAGGCGCGCTGTTCTCCTCGCTGACCGTGGCGGAGAACGTCGCCCTGCCCCTGATCGAGCACGCCGGCCTGCCCGCCGACGAGGCGGCGGCGCTGGCGGCGCTGAAGATCGCGCTCGCCGGCCTGCCCGCGGGCGCCGGCGCCAAGTATCCGTCGGACCTCTCCGGCGGCATGGTCAAGCGCGCCGCGCTCGCCCGCGCGCTCGCGCTCGACCCCGACATCCTGTTCCTCGACGAACCCACCGCCGGGCTCGATCCGATCGGCGCGGCCGCCTTCGATCAGCTGATCCTGACCCTGCGCGACGCGCTCGGGCTGACCGTGTTCCTCGTCACCCACGACCTCGATACCATCCATACCATCACCGACCGCGTCGCGGTGCTGGCGCAGAAGCGGGTGCTGGTCAACGCCAGCCTCGCCGAAGTGGCGGCCACCGACGACGACTGGATCCGCGACTACTTCCACGGCCCGCGCGGCCGCGCCGCCGCCGGGGCAGCGCCGTCCGCGCGCGCCGCCCTGCCTCCGGAGAACCCCTGACATGGAAACCCGCGCCCATCACGTGCTGATCGGCCTGTTCACCCTGGTCGTGGTGGGCGCCGCGCTGCTGTTCGGGCTGTGGCTGGCCAAGGCCGGCAGCGAGAAGCAGGCCGACGCCTACGACATCGTGTTCCAGGAGGCGGTGACCGGCCTCACCAAGGGCAGCACGGTCGAGTTCAACGGCATCAAGGTCGGCGAGGTCAGCAGCCTGCGCCTCGACCCGGAAGACCCGCGCCGGGTGTTCGCCCGCGTCAGCGTCGACCGCACCGCGCCGATCCGCCGCGACACCCGCGCCCGCCTGGTGCCGGCCGGCATCACCGGCCTGTACCTGATCCGCCTCAGCAGCGGCGACGACCCCCACAGCGAACCGCTCCGTCCGCAGGGCGGCGAGGTGCCGGTGATCGTCGCCTCGCCCTCGCCGATGAGCCGGCTGCTCGCCGACGGCGAGGACGTCATCTACAACGTCAACGAGATCCTGGTGCAGGCGCGCGCGCTGTTCTCGGCCGAGAACGTCGATCACGTCGGGCGCGCGCTGGCCAATCTCGAGCAGGCGACCGGCGCGCTCGCCGCGCAGCGCGACGAGCTCGGCCGCGCGGTGACGCAGCTCGCCCTGGCCGGCGAGCAGGCCAACCGGGCGCTCGCCGAGGCGAGCCGCATGCTGGCCTCGACCACCCGGCTGATCGACGGTCGCGCCGCGCAGACGCTGGAGAGCGCGCAAGCGGCGATGCTCGCCTTCGAGCGCGCGATGAACACGGTGGACGCCCTGGTCGCCGACAACCGCGGCCAGCTCGACAGCGGCATGCGCGGCCTGGGCGAGATCGGGCCGGCGGTCGCCGAGCTCAGCGCCACCCTCGCTGCGCTGCGCAGCATCACCCGCAAACTCGAAGACCGGCCGGCCGACTACCTCCTCGGCCTCGAACCGACCAAGGAGTTCCAGCCATGATCCGATGCCGCGCCGCCGGCCGCCGCCCGTTTTTCGTCCGCAGCCTGGTCGCCGCGCTCGGCGCAGCGCTGTTGCTGCCCGCCTGCACCGTGCTGCCCCGGCCCGAGCCGGTGGATACCTACCTGTTGCCCGCGGCAGCGGCGACGCGCGCAAGCGAGGCGGCGACCGAGACCCTGCCGTGGTCGCTGCGCATCGCAACCCCGGCCGCCGGCGGCCATCTGGCCAGCGCGCGGATCGTCGTCCTCCCCGCGCCGAGCCGGGTCAGCGTCTACAAGGGCGCCAACTGGAGCGATCCGGCGCCGGTGCTGCTGCGCGACCGGCTGTTCGAGGCCTTCCGGGCCGACGGCCGGGTGCGCGCGCTGAGCAGCGACGAACGCCGGCTGCAGGCCGACTTCGAGCTCGACAGCGACCTGCGCGCCTTCCAGAGCGAGTACCGCGACGGCGCGCCGGAGATCGTCATCCGGCTCGACGCGCGCCTGGTGCGCCCGGTGGGGCGGCGCATCGTCGCCAGCCGCCAGTTCGAGCTGCGCCGCCCGGTGGCCGGCACCGCGGTGCCCGAGGTGGTGCGCGCCTTCGGCGCCGCCGCCGACGCCCTGTCCGCCGAGCTCGTCGGCTGGGTCATCGCGGAGGGACAGGCCGCGCGGCCGTGAGCCGGGCGGCGCGGCGCCGCGGCAGGCCGCGGTCCGGCACGAAATCCATTCCGGGTCTAGGATGGAAGCGTCCGGTGGCGCTGCGCGCGCGCTCACTGGCCGACCCTCGATGACGCGCCCGCCACGGCAGGCGCGGCACGACCTTCCCCCACGCTCCCGGCAGATCCCACCATGAAAGCGTCTCAGCCAGCCCGCGGGCGCGGGCGCCCGAAAGGGGGCAGCATCCATTCGCGCGAGCGGCTCCTCGACGCCGGGCTGACCCACTTCGCCCGCTTCGGCTACGAGGGCGCCAGCCTGCGCAAGATCGCCGCCGAGGCGGGCTGCGACATGGCGATGATCGCGCACCACTTCGGTTCCAAGGCCGAGCTCTGGGTCGCGGTCGTCGATGCCGCGTTCGAGCGCCAGCGCGCGGCGTTTGCGGCGTGGGGCCCCAAGCTCGTCGATCCCGCGCTGCCGCTCCCGGCGCGGCTGCGCGTCGGCCTCAGCGAACTGTTCGACGAGGTCGTCGCCGAACCCCGCATCACCAAGCTGCTGATGCAGGAGATGAGCGAGCCGGGCGAGCGGCTCGATCACCTGCTGGCGCACAGCCTCGCGCCCTGGCTGGAGGCCTACCTGCCGCTGTGGAAGGCGGCGCGGGACGCCGGGGTGCTCGCGATCCGCGATCCGGTGATCCTGCACCTGGGCCTGCTCGGCGCGCTCTCGCTGCTGGTGACCGGCCGTCCGGCCCTGGACCGGATTCGGGGCGAGGCGGGCACGCTCGAGCAGATCAGGGCGGTCTTCGTCGACGGCATCCTCGAGCGGCTGAGCCCGCCCGTACCCGCTGCGGGGGCCGGCTGAGGCACGGGGCGCGCCCGCTGTTGCGCGCTGTTTCAATGTAGGCTGGCGGCGAGGGATCGTTTCGCCGGCGGCGGCGTCCTATAGTGCGTCACTCATCAGCGCCGCAGCGGCGGCAAGGACCTCCCAACGATGCAGACCGATCGGCAGCGCTTTCTCCACTTTCAACAACGGGCCTTCGGCAACGCCGCACAGCCCCCCAGCCTGTGGCGCAAGGCGGTCGCCCTGGTGGTGACGGTCGGCCTGGTGGGCGTCGCGCTGATGTTCTCGGTGGTGCTGTTCGCGGTGCTGCTCACCGTCGGCGCCGCCGCATGGGCTTATTTCTGGTGGAAGACGCGCGACCTGCGCCGCCAGATGCGGGAGCAGGGCGGGCCCGCGGCATGGGCGGCGGCGCGCGCGGCGGAACGCGAGGGCGGCCTGGTGCTCGAGGGCGAGGTCATCCGCGAGGTCGATCCGGCGGATGAAGCGAGCGACCGCCCGCGACGCGACCGGTGAGCGCGCCGCCCGCCGCAAGGGTGGCGCGGGTGGTTATATTGCATTGCACAATCCGATTCCCCCGAACACGTCTTTTTCGGTTAACCTGAGGCCCGGTCGCCCCGGCCTTCGTCGGTCGGGCGGTTCCATCGAAAGACGAAGGGGGCGAAGATCGTGTGGGATCTCGATGCACTGCTGCTGGCGCGGACGCAGTTCGCGTTCACGGTTTCATTCCATATCGTGTTCCCCGCGATCACGATCGGCCTGGCGAGCTATCTCGCGGTGCTCGAGGCCTGCTGGCTGCGCACCGGCCAGGCCGTGTTCCGCGACCTGTACCACTTCTGGTCGAAGATCTTCGCGGTCAATTTCGGCATGGGGGTGGTGTCCGGCCTGGTGATGGCCTACCAGTTCGGCACCAACTGGAGCTATTTCTCCGATTTCGCCGGCAGCGTCACCGGCCCGCTGCTCGCCTACGAGGTGTTGACCGCGTTCTTCCTCGAGGCGGGCTTCCTCGGCGTGATGCTGTTCGGCTGGAAGAGGGTCGGCCCCGGCCTGCATTTCCTCTCCACCGTGATGGTGGCGCTCGGCACCCTGGTGTCGGCGACCTGGATCCTCGCCTCCAACAGCTGGATGCACACCCCCGCCGGTTTCGAGATCATCGACGGCCGGGTGGTGCCCACCGACTGGCTGGCGGTGATCTTCAACCCGTCCTTCCCCTACCGGCTGGCGCACATGGTGCTCGCCGCCTTCATCTGCACCGCGCTGCTGGTGGCCGCCTCGGCCGCCTGGCACCTGCTGCGCGGCCGTGACAACCCGGCGCTGCGCAAGATGCTGTCGATGGCGATGTGGATGCTGCTGTTCGCCGCGCCCACCCAGGCCCTGGTGGGGGACTTCCACGGCCTCAACACGCTCGAGCACCAGCCGGCGAAGATCGCCGCGATGGAGGGGCACTGGGAAAACGAGCCTGGGGCAGGGGTGCCGCTGATCCTGTTCGGCTGGCCCGACATGGAGCGCGAGGAGACCCGCTTCGCGCTCGAGATCCCGCGCCTCGGCAGCCTGATCCTGACCCACTCGTGGGACGGCCAGATTCCCGGCCTGAAGGAATACCCGCCGGAGGACCGGCCCAACGCCACCATCGTGTTCTGGACCTTCCGCGTGATGGTCGGCCTCGGCCTGCTGATGATCGCGCTCGCGGCGTGGGGCCTGTGGGCGCGCCGCGACGGCCGGCTGTACCGGTCGCGGCCGCTGTTGCGCTTCGCCCTGTGGATGGGGCCGAGCGGCCTGGTGGCGATGCTCGCCGGCTGGTTCACCACCGAGATCGGCCGCCAGCCCTGGGTGGTGTACGGCCTGCAGCGCACCGCCGACGCGGTATCGCCGGTGGGCGCCGACCAGCTCGGGATCAGCCTCGCGCTGTTCGTCGTGGTCTATTTCATCGTGTTCGGCGCCGGGACGGCCTACGTCCTGCGCCTGATCGGACACGGGCCGGTGCCGCACGAAGGCGAACATCCGCCGCGCGGCGGGCCGGGCCAGCCGCGCACGCCGGCGCGGCCGCTGTCGGCCGCCGACGAGCGTCTCTCTCCCGCCACTTCCACGACGCGAGGCTGACCCCATGGGCATCGATCTTCCGCTGATCTGGGCCGTCATCATCCTGTTCGGGGTGATGATGTACGTCGTCATGGACGGCTTCGACCTCGGCATCGGGCTGCTCTATCCCTTCGTGCCGGGCAAGGTCGACCGTGACGTCATGATGAACACGGTCGCGCCGGTGTGGGACGGCAACGAAACCTGGCTGGTGCTCGGCGGCGCCGGCCTGCTCGCGGCCTTCCCCCTCGCCTATGCGGTGGTGCTGACCGCCTTCTACCTGCCGCTGATCCTGATGCTGCTCGGCCTGATCTTCCGCGGGGTGGCCTTCGAGTTCCGCTTCAAGGCCAGCGAGCAGCGCCGCCACTGGTGGGACAAGGCCTTCATCGGCGGCTCGCTGGTGGCGACCTTCTTCCAGGGCGTGACCCTCGGCGGCTTCCTGCAGGGCATCGAGGTGGTCGACCGCGCCTACGCCGGCGGCGCGTTCGACTGGCTGACGCCGTTCTCGATCTTCACCGGGCTGGGTCTGGTGGTGACCTACGCGCTGCTCGGCTGCACCTGGCTGATCCTCAAGACCGGCGGGCCGCTGCAGGCGCGCATGGTCGAGATCGGCCGGCCGCTGACGATCGCGATGGCGGCGGTGATCGCCGTGATCAGCGTGTGGACGCCGATCGCCCATCCCGAGATCGCGGCGCGCTGGCTGAGCTGGCCGAACCTGCTGTGGTTCGCGCCGGTGCCGGTGCTGGTGGTGGCCACCGTGTGGCAGCTGCTCAAGCGGCTCGACGGCACGCCCGACGCCAGCCCCTTCGTGCTCACGCTGTGCCTGGTCTTCCTCGGCTACAGCGGGCTCGGCATCAGCATCTGGCCGCACGTGATCCCGCCCTCGATCACGATCTGGGAGGCGGCCGCGCCGCCGCAGAGCCTGGGCTTCGCGCTGGTCGGCGCGCTGCTGATCATCCCCCTGATCCTGATGTACACCGCCTGGGGCTACTACGTCTTCCGCGGCAAGGTGGACGCCAGCCAGGGCTACCACTGATGGCGACGGAGCGGCCTTCGTCGGCGACGCGGCGCCGCCTCGCCCGCTTCGGCTGGCTGCTGGCGATCTGGGCGGCGAGCGTGCTCGCGCTCGGCGCGTTCGCCTGGCTGCTGCGCCAGGTGATGAATGCGGTGGGCCTGAGCGCCTAGACACGGCCCGCCGGCGGCGCGGGCGGCCGTTTGTGCAACAGGATTCGCCGCGCCCGGCGGCGCCCGCCGTGCCGCGTGTATAGTCGGCGCCATCGTGTCGATCTGGAAATATCGCCTTCTGCGCCTCGTCGCGCGCGTCCGCCGCTATCCCGGCCTCATCGCCGGGTTCGGCTTCGTGTCGGGGATCGCCAGCTACGCCCTGGTCGAGCGCCACGAGGGCTTCGCCCGCGTGATCGCGGTCGTGATGCTGGTGAGCTGGGTCTGGCTGGTGCTCGAGAAGGCGCTGCGCGAGTGGGTCGCGCGCCGCTTCGGCTTTCGCGTGCCGGCCGGGGTGCTGCGCTACGCGACCCAGATGATCCACCAGGAAAGCCTGTTCTTCGTCCTGCCCTTCCTGTTCATCGCGACCACCTGGCATAGCGGCCAGCTGGTATTCACCGGCCTGCTGATCGCGGCCGCGCTGGTGGCGATCATCGACCCGCTGTACTACCGCTGGCTCGCCCCGCGGCGCTGGGTCTATCTCACCTATCACACCGTCGCGCTGTTCGCGGTGCTGCTGACCGCGCTGCCGCTGATCCTGCGCGTGCCGACCGGCGACAGCTACCGGCTCGCGCTCGCGGTGGCGGTCGTGCTCTCCTTTCCCAGCCTCGCGGGCTCGATCACGGTGCGGGCGTGGTGGCGCAAGTTCCTGCTCGTCGGCCTGATGGTGGCGCTCGCCGGCGCCGGCTGGCTGGCGCGCCTGTGGGTGCCGCCGGCCACCCTGTGGCTGACCGAGGTCGCGGTGGCGACCGAGATCGACAGCGAAAACCGCGCCCCCGCCAACCGGGTGCACGCGGTGAGCTACGCGCAGCTGCGCGCCGGCGGGCTGTATGCCTACACCGCGATCAACGCCCCGCTCGGGCTGCGCGAGCGCATCCACCACGTCTGGCTGCAGGACGGCAAGGAGGTGGACCGGATCGCGCTCGACATCCAGGGCGGACGCAAGGAAGGCTACCGGGCGTGGACCCACAAGCAGAACTTCCCCGCCGAGCCGGCCGGGCGCTGGCAGGTCAAGGTCTTGACCGACGCCGGCCAGATGATCGGCATGCTGCGCTTCGAGGTGCGCCCGCCTCAGCCGTAGCGGCGCGCCGCCTCGAGCGCGAGCCCGGCGCCGATGCTGCCGTGCAGATCGCCTTCCACCCGCTTCGCGCCCGGCAGTTCGGCGGCGATGCGGGCGCGCAACTGCGGCACCGCGCTGCCGCCGCCGGTGAAATAGACGGTGTCGACCCGTTCGCGGGCGACGCCGGACGCGCGCAGCAGCGCATTCACGGTGGCGGCCACGCCTTCGACCAGGCCCTCGGTGGCGCGCACGAAGTCCTCGCGCTCGATGACATGGGTGAGGCCGGGCTCGAGGCGGTCGAGATCGAGGCCGGCGCGGTGGGCGTGCGAGAGCGCGATCTTCGCCTCCTCCACCTGCAGCGCCAGCCAGTGCCCCTCGCGCTGGTTGATCAGGCGCGACAGGCGATCGAGCGCGGCGCGCGCGCGGGCGCCGCGGTACAGCTGCTGCAGGTCGGCCCACGCCTGACGGGTGTAGGCGAAGTTGATCGTGTGCCAGGTGGCGAGCTGGAAGAACAGCGCCGAGGGCAGCTCCGCCCCGGCCTGGGTGCGGCTGCGGTAGCCGAGCAGCGGCATCACGCAGTCGAGGCTCAGCGCGCGGTCGAAGTCGGTGCCGCCGATGTGCACGCCGGCGTTGCCGAGGAGGTCGTCGCGCCGGTCCTCGCGCGCCAGGCGCGCGGGCGACAGCCGCAGCAGCGAGAAGTCGGCGGTGCCGCCGCCGATGTCGGCGATCAGCACCAGCTCTTCGCCCGCGAGGCCGGCCTCGTAGTGGCGGGCGGCGCCGATCGGCTCGAACTGGAAGCTGACCTCGCGAAAGCCGGCGCCGCGCGCGATCGCCTCGAGCTCGTCCTGCGCCTTGCGGTCGGCCACCTCGTCGCCGTCGACGAAGTGCACCGGGCGGCCGAACACCGCCTGCTCGAAGCTGCGGCCGGCCTGCGCCTCGGCGCGCGCCTTGAGCTCGCCGATGAAGCCCGCCAGCAGCGCGCGAAAGGGCAGGGCGCGGCCGAGCACCTCGGTGTGGCCGTCGATCAGGCTGCTGCCGAGCAGGCTCTTCAGGGCCCGCATCAGGCGGCCCTCGTAGCCTTCGAGGTATTCGTGCAGCGCGGCGCGGCCGTAGTGGGTGCTGTCCTCGTCGGCGTTGAAGAACACCGCCGAGGGCAGGGTGGGCTTGCCGTCCTCGAGCGGAAGCAGGAGCGGCGCGCCGGGACGCGCCCAGCCGACGGTGGAGTTGGAGGTGCCGAAGTCGATGCCGCAGGCGCGGGCGGGTGTTTCCATGGCGGGAGCGGGAGCGGGAGCCGGGGCGGGCCGGCGATGCTACGCGAGCCGCGCCGATCGGACCAGTGCGCGCGCGCCGCGGGAGGCGCTTCAAGTGCGCCGCGACCGGGTGTAGGCTAGCCGCATGGGACCCAGCACATCCGCACCGGCCGCGCCCGCCACCAATGGCGCGCCGCTCGCCTTGCGGCGGGTGGCGATCGACACCTACCGCGAGAACGTCGCCTACCTGCACCGCGAATGCGAGCGGTACCGCGCCGAGGGCTTCCAGGCGCTGGCGAAGGTGGAGGTGTCCGCCAACGGCCGCCGCATCCTCGCCACGCTGAACGTGGTCGACGACGCTTCGATCGTCGGCTGCGGCGAGCTCGGGCTGTCGGAGGACGCCTTCGCCCAGTTCGGCGCCGCCGACGGCGTGCCGGTCACGGTGTCGCAGGCCGAGCCCCCCGGCTCGATCCCCGCCCTGCATCGCAAGATCGCCGGCGAGCGGCTCGAGCGCGAGGATTTCCGCGCGATCGTGCGCGACATCGCCGAGCACCGCTATTCCAAGATCGAGCTCACCGCCTTCGTGGTCGCCACCAACCAGGGCGAGCTCGACCGCGAGGAGGTGTACTTCCTCACCGACGCGATGGCCCAGGTCGGCCGCCAGCTCGACTGGCGCGAGCGGCCGGTGGTCGACAAGCACTGCATCGGCGGCATTCCGGGCAACCGCACCTCGATGCTGGTGGTGCCGATCGTCGCCGCCCACGGCATGCTGTGCCCCAAGACCTCGTCGCGCGCGATCACCTCGCCGGCGGGCACCGCCGACACCATGGAGGTGCTGGCCGACGTCGAGCTGCCCTTCGAGCGCATGGCCGAGATCGTGCGCGAGCACCGCGGCTGCCTCGCCTGGGGCGGCAGCGCGCGGCTGTCGCCGGCCGACGACGTGCTGATCTCGGTGGAGCGGCCGCTGTCGATCGACTCGCCCGGCCAGATGGTGGCCTCGATCCTGTCGAAGAAGGTCTCCGCCGGCTCCACCCACCTCATGCTCGACATCCCGGTGGGGCCGAGCGCGAAGGTGCGCTCGATGCCCGAGGCCCAGCGCCTGCGCAAGCTGTTCGAGTTCGTCGCCGGCCGCATGAACCTGACCATCGACGTCGTGATCACCGACGGCCGCCAGCCGGTCGGCAACGGCATCGGGCCGATGCTCGAGGCGCGCGACGTCATGCGGGTGCTCGAAGGCGACCCGCGTGCGCCCAGCGACCTGCGCCAGAAGTCGCTGCGGCTGGCCGGCCGCATGATCGAGTTCGACCCCGACGTGCGCGGCGGCGAGGGTTTCGCGATCGCGCGCGACATCCTCGACTCCGGCCGCGCGCTGGCGAAGATGCAGGCGCTGATCGACGCCCAGGGGCGCAGGCCGTTCGACCACCAGGCGCCGCCGCTCGCCGGCCTGCACTTTCTCGTCGCCGCCCCCGACGACGGCGTGGTGATCGCGATCGACAACCTGCAGCTCGCCCGCATCGCCCGCCTCGCCGGCGCGCCCAAGGTGCCGGGCGCGGGCGTGGACCTGATGTGCAAGCAGGGCGACGGCGTGCAGCGCGGCCAGCCGCTGTACGAAGTGCGCGCCGCCTTCCCGGCCGACCTCGAGTTCGCCCGCCACGCCAGCACGCGCGCCTCGGGCTATGCGATCGGCAGCGCCGACCAGCTGCCGCACCTGTTCGTGGGCTACTGATGAGCGCCGCGCCCGCCCTGCTGCTGCATTTCGACGACGAGGCCGAGGCCGCCGCGCGGCTCGCCGAGGCCGGCGGATTCGCCCGCGCCTGCATCGAGCGTCACCGCTTTCCCGACGACGAGCTGCGGCTGCGCCTGCCGCCGCGCCTGCCGCCGCAGGTGCTGCTGCTGCGCAGCCTGCACCGCCCCAACGAGAAGCTGGTCGAGCTGCTGCTGGCGGCGCGCGCGGCGCGCACGCTGGGGGCGCGGCGGCTCGGCCTGGTCGCGCCCTATCTGGCCTACATGCGGCAGGACCTCGCCTTCCGCGCGGGCGAGGTGGTGAGCCAGCGCATCGTCGGCCACTTCCTCGCCGTGCTGTTCGACGCCGTGCTGACGGTCGACCCGCACCTGCACCGGATCGCCCGCCTGGCCGAGGCGGTGCCGCTCGGCGACGCGGTCGCGCTGTCGGCGGCGCCGCTGCTCGGCGAGCTGATCGCGGCGCGGCGGCCGGGCGCCCTGCTGCTCGGCCCCGACGAGGAGTCGGCGCAGTGGGTGGAGGCGGCGGCCGCGGCCGGCGGGCTCGCGCACGCGGTGTGCGTCAAGACCCGCCACGGCGATCGCGAGGTCGACATCGCGCTGCCGCCGGTCGACCTCCGCGCCCGCGCGGTGGTGCTGCTCGATGACGTCGCCAGCTCGGGGCGCACGCTGGCGCGGGCGGCCAGGCTGCTGCGCGCGGCGGGCGCGGCCTCGGTGGACGTCGCGGTGACTCATGCGCTGTTCGCCGGCGACGCCCTCGACGCGATCCTCGCCGCCGGCGTCGGCGAGGTGTGGAGCACGGACTGCATCGCCCACCCGAGCAACGCGCTCAGCGTGGCACCGCTGCTGGCCGGGGCGCTGCGGCGCATCGGCTTCTGCGCGGGCGGTGCGGCGCCCGCGGGACGATGACATCGCTATGTACGCACTGTGTTACGATTCGCTTCTTTACCAGGTGCCCATACTGGGTGTAGTCGTGCCCAGACGGCTGCCCGTCATCGATCCGCTGCCCGAGGACCTTCGTGGAGCAACTTGCCAAGACCGTCGTATTCGCCGATCTGACCGGTAGCACCGGTCTGTTCGAGTCGGCGGGCAATGTTGCGGCGACGCAGATCGTCACCCGCTGCACCCAGGCGCTCGGCGTCCACCTCGCGCGCGCCGGCGGGCGGGTGATCAAGTACCTCGGCGACGGGGTGCTGGCGCTGTTCGACGACCCGGTGGCGGCGGTCGACGCGAGCGCGCGGGCCCAGGACGTGCTGCGCGACCTGCCCGCGGACGCGGGCGTCGGCGCGACGCTCGGGCTCAAGACCGGGATCGAGCGCGGCTTCATCATCGAGCACGACGGCGACTGCTACGGCGACGCGGTCAACGTCGCCGCGCGCCTGAGCGATCGCGCCCAGGCCAACGAGATCCTGATCGGGGAGTCGGTGTACAAGGCGCTGCCGGCGGCCAAGCGGCAGTCCTGCCACAGCCTCGACCGGCTCACCATCAAGGGCAAGGCGGAGCCGCTGCCGGTGTGGCGCATCGACTGGGCGCGCACCGCCGAGACCACGATGGCGATCCCGCTCGAGATGTACGAGCTGCAAACCGGGCAGCGGGTGATCCAGCGCATCGACCTCGAGCGGCTCGATCAGCGGGTGGAGCTGGCGCCCGCGGGGGGCTCGCTCACCATCGGCCGCGGCGAGGGGGCGGGCTTCAAGGTCAGCGATCCCCGGGTGTCGCGCCGCCACGCCCGCATCGAATGGTCGGGCGGTCAGTGCGTGATCACCGACTTCAGCAGCAACGGCACCTGGGTGCGCTTCGCCGGCTCGCCGGCGCCCGTCAGCCTGCGGCGCGACAGCTGCACCCTGTATGGCGAGGGCGAGATCGGGCTGGGGGCGGCGCCCGAAGACTTCACCGCGCCGACGGTGGCCTTTCGCGTCATCAATGAACTCTGAGCGGTGCCGCGCGCCGCGCGCGGGGCGGCGACTGTCCGGCCTGCTGCTGTCGGCCCTGCTCAGCCTGCTGGCGTCGAGCGCGTCCGGCGCCGGCTGGAGCGCGCGCCCCCTGTCCGAGCTGGCCATCTATCCCGAGTTCCGGGCGCCGGCGACCGTGGTCGCGCGCGAGGAGGCGAGCCTCGCCGCCGAGGTGTCCGCGCGCATCGTGGCGATGCCGGTGCGCGAGGCGGAGGCGGTGGGGCGGGGCGCCGAGCTGGTGCGGCTCGACGACGCCGCGTTCCGCATCGAGCTCGACCGCGTGCGCGCCCAGATCGCGCTCATCGACAGCCGGCTGCGGCTGGCCCGCGCCCAGCTCGAGCAGTCGCGCGCGCTCGCCGCGCGTGGGTTCATCAGCGCCGACGGCCTGCGCATCCGCGAGACCGAAGTGGGCGTGCTGCAGGGCGAACGCGACGCGGCCCGTGCCGCACAGGCGGCGGCCGAGCTCGCCCTCGCGCGCACCGTGATCCGTGCGCCCTTTCACGGCGTGGTGCGCGAGCGGCTGGCCGCGGTGGGCGACCTCGCCGCGCCGGGGACGCCGCTGCTGGTGCTGGCGGCCAGTGCCGACGCCGAGGTGCACGCGCGCGTGCCGCAGGGGCAGATCGACGGCCTGCAGGCGGCGGCGGCCTGGACCCTGGTCGCCGGCGAGGCCGAGCATGCGCTACAGGTGCGCCGCATCTCGCCGGTGGTGGATGCCGCGCCGCCAAGCGCGCGACGTGGTGCTGCAGGGCGAGGGCGTGCTGATGCCCGGGCTGGCCGGCGAGCTGCGCTGGCGCAGCACCGTGCC
>JRYI01000076.1_pt1 | contig 14150 bp, 14 predicted proteins | sample 235361 | NCBI WGS metagenome assembly JRYI01 (sample SAMN03074212, study PRJNA261471) | activated sludge metagenome | biome: Common Effluent Treatment Plant; feature: Wastewater; material: Activated sludge; isolation source: activated biomass in a lab-scale reactor treating industrial wastewater at...
TCCGGCGCAAGCTGGTGCTGCCGGCCGAGCGCAGCCTGTCGAGCAACGCCTGCGACTTCCCGCTCGAGGTGCCGGCCGACGAGCGCCACCTCGCGGTGGAGCTGGTCTTCCTCTACCGCGGCCGGGTGTTCGAGGCGGTCAGCATCGACGCTGCGGTGCTCGCCGCGGGCGAGGCCNNCCAGACCCTCGAGCTCGCCGACAGCGCGCCGGTCGACAGCCTGCTGGTGTGCGGGCCCGCCGGGCTGCAGCGCATCGGCGAACACGAAGTGCGGCGCTACGACCTCGGCCAGGCCGAGCGCGCGATCGACTGGCTCAACGAGAAGGCCTTCCTCACCCAAGTCAAGCTGGTACGCCGGCCGGAGGCAAACGGCGACCCCGACGCCGGCCTCGACCCCGATGACCCGGCGGTGCTCGCGCTGCTGCGCACGATGGCCCGCCACGGCGCGGCCCTGCACGGCGTGCTGGCGGTGCAGGGCTTCACCGACCCGGGCGAACGCATCCAGGTCCTGAACCTCGACCCCCGGACCTACGCCCCCCTCGAGTTCGTCTATGACCGCGGCTGTCCGGCCGATGACGCCCGCCTGTGCCTCGACGGCGTGGCGGCGCTCGCCACCGATGCCGCCCACTGCCCGCGCTGCAGCGGCCCGGTGCCCGAGGACCAGCGCGCCGCGATGCCGCTGGTGTGCCCCTTCGGCTTCTGGTCGATCGCGAAGATCATCGAGCGCCTGGACCCGGACGAGCTCGCCGGCCCCTCGCTGCCGAGCGCGCAGCGGCGCAGCCTGCCGGCGCTCGACGCGGTGGTGTTCGCCAGCAGCGTGCTCGTCCCGGAGGACGAGCGCGAGCTCACCTGGCGCGCGCTGCAGCGCAGCTTCGCGCGCGCCACCCTCGCCCGCGACTGGAACGAATGGCGCGAGGCGGTGCGTGCCCATCCGCCGCTGCTGATCGCGCTGCCGCACCATGGCGAGGCCGATGCGCTCGACTACCTGCAGATCGGCGAGGACAGCCTGCCGCCGCGCCTGGGCCGGCTCAGCCGCGGCCAGATCGGTGCCGACTACCTCAACCCGGGCGGGGCGGAGCCGGGGCCGATCGTGCTGCTGCTCGGCTGCCGCACCGCCACCGACAGCGCCGCCGGCTACGTCCAGCTCACCCGCTACCTGCAGCAGCACAAGACCGCGATCGTGCTCGGCACCCTGGCCGAGGTGCTCGGCCGCCATGCGGCGCCGCTCGCGCGCGAGCTGGTCGCCGAGCTGGTCGCGGTGAACGATCCGCAGGCCGACTTCGGCACCCTCCTGCGCCGGGTGCGGCGCCGCCTGCTGGCGCGCGGCCAGCTCATCGCGCTCTGTCTGGTGGCGCTCGGCGACGCCCAATGGCGGTTGACGCCGCGTCCGGCGCAAGGCTCCGCCCGGCCCGCTGCCTGACTCCGGAGGAGGCCCCATGTTCCGCATCGAGATGCTGCCCGCCGCCCACGGCGACTGCCTGTGGATCGAGTACGGCAGTGGCCGCGAGGTATGGCGCATCCTGATCGACGGCGGCCCGGCCCACACCTACCCCGCGCTGCGCGAACGCATCCTTCACCTGCCGGCGGACGATCGCCGCTTCGAGCTGCTGGTGATCACCCATATCGACGCCGACCATATCGAAGGGGTGATCCGCCTGCTGCAGGACGCCGAGGCGCTCGGCTGCCGTTTCGAGCGCATCTGGTTCAACGGCCGCGACCAGCTCGACCGGGTGCCCGACCCCGCGGGCCGGCCGCTCGGTGCGGTGCAGGGCGAGCTCCTCGGCGTGCTGATCGCCGACTACCAGACGCGCACCGGCTGCGACGCCTGGAACGCGGGGCTGCCCGACCGCCTCGCCGCGATCGACCGCGGCCAGCCCGGCCTGCCGGCGGCGGCGCTGCCGGGCGGCTGCCGGCTGACCCTGCTCTCGCCCGACTTCGAGCGCCTGCTCGCGCTCAAGGACAACTGGCGCGCCGAACTCGGCAAGGCCGGCATCGCCTCGGGCGACGCCGACGGCCTGCGCCTGAAGCTGGCGGCGGCGCGCAATCTGCGCCCGCTCGGCGATGTGCTCGGCGAGCTCGACGCGGAAGAAGAAGGTTGGGAGCTCCCCGATCCGGAAGACCGCGACCTCGCCCTGTGCCCGCGCGACACCCTCGGCGGCCAGGAGGAGGCCGAGGCCGGGCCCGAGGCCCCCTTCGGCAGCGACGCCAGCATCGCCAACGGCAGCAGCATCGCGCTGCTGCTCGAGTATCCGGCGGACACGCCGAAGGTCCGCTTCCTGCTCGCCGGCGACGCCTGGCCGGCGGTGCTCGAGGCCTCGCTCGCGCGCCTGCTCGAGGGCGACGCCAGGCTCGCGCTCACCGGCTTCAAGCTGCCTCACCACGGCAGCGTCGCCAACCTCAGCGAAGCCCTGCTCGGCCGCCTGCGCTGCAAGCACTACCTGCTGTCGACCAGCGGCGCGGTGTTCCGCCACCCGCATCGGGCGGCGGTCGAGTTGCTGCTGAAGGCGCACCAGGGCCAGGGCGCGCCGCGGCTGCACTTCAACTACCTGAGCACCACCACCGCGGCCTGGAGCGAGGCCGCCGACCAGAAGCGGCGCGGCTATCTGGCCTTCCATCCGAAAGGCCTGTCGCTCGAGCTGTGAGCGCGCCGACGACCGCCTGCGCTAGACTGCGCGCCGGTCCCCCATTCGGAGCATCACCATGAGTCTTCTGGCCCAACTGAAGAAGGACAACCTGCTCGCCCGCAAGGCCGCCGACGGCGTGCGCGCCACCCTGCTCGGCACCCTGGTCGCCGAGGCGGCGATGGTGGGCAAGAACGCCGGCAACCGCGACAGCACCGACGAGGAAGTGCAGCAGACCATCCGCAAGTTCCTCAAGAACAACCAGGAAGCGCTCGCGGTGATCAAGGACCCGGCGCGCCGGGCGGCCCTCGCCGAGGAAACGGCGATCCTCGAGTCCTACCTGCCGGCGATGGCGAGCGAGGCGGAAGTGCGCGCGCTGATCGCCGAGACCGTCGCCGGGCTGGCCGACCGCGGCCCGAAGTCGATGGGCGTGGTGATGGCGGCGCTGAAGGCGCGCTGGGGCAGCGATTTCGACGCCCGCCAGGCCAACGCCTGGGTGCGCGAGGCGCTCGCCGGCTGAGGCTCAGTAGAAGGTGTCGCGCACGTTCAGCGAGGAGCGCTTGCCCAGCTTGCTGTAGTGGCGCGACAGCCAGCTCGCGGCGTGGTCGCGGCCCTGGTCGCGCAGCATGTGCAGGAAGGCCATGCTGGTGGTGAGCCGGGTCTCGGCGGCGAGCTGGCTGAGCAGTTCGTCGGCCTCGACCAGATGGAAGTGCACCCGCTTCAGCCGCCGCTCGAGGCGGCCGAGCGGCAGCACCGATCGCGACGCGTATTCACGCGCATGTGCGATCGAGCGCATCTCGCGCAGGAAATTGGTGGAGAAGGTCAGGTCGAGCGCGCGCGCGCGGATCTCCTCGGCGCTGCGCGGCGTCGTGCCGTGCAGCATCGGGCTCAGCAGCACGAGCAGGATGTTGCTCGCAGCGCAGTCGTACAGCAGCGGGAACACCGCCGGGTTGGCGGAATAGGCGCCGTCCCAGTAGGGCTCGCCATCGATCTCGATCGTGTGGTGGATCGACGGCAGGCAGCCGGAGGCGAGCAGCGCCTGCACGCTCAGCTCGCGCGTGGTGAACAGGCGCAGCCGGCCGGTGTTGGCGTTGGTGGCGGCGATGAAGAGCTTCAGCGCGCTCTTCTCGCGCAGGCGCTCGAAGTCGATCTGGGCGCTGACGATGTCGCGCAGCGGGTTGATGTCGAAGGGGTTGAGCTGCTGCGGCGAGAACTGGCGCGCCCAGTAGAGCATCATGCGGATGCCGGGCGCCAGCCCGCCGTTCTCGGCGTCGCCGCCCATGCTCAGGTCGAAGGGCACGGCGCTGCCGACGGCTTCCCAGAATTTCGCCAGCGCCTCGCGCGCGCCCTCGCGGCCGCCCTGCACCATGCCGTGGGCGAACACGACCGCGTTCATCGCACCCGCGCTGGTGCCGCTGATGCCATCGAATTCGATGCGGCCGTCTTCGAGCAGTGCGTCCAGGACGCCCCAGGTGAAGGCGCCGTGCGCGCCGCCGCCCTGGAGCGCCAGGCTGACGCGGCGGTCGATCGGGGGACGGAAGATCATGTCGTGCTCCGGACTGAGATGTGTCGCCGATATGGTGCACTGCCGCATCGACCAACGGAAGCACCCCTGTCCCGCGCTTACAACGCTTACATCGTGCAACGCGAGCTGAGAGGCGCGCTTATTCCGCAGCGCGTCAGGCGCATTCCGGCCGCGCCGGCACCCAGGAAACTTTGTTAGAATTCGTTTTTCGCAAATACAGGGATCGCACCATGGCCAGGGAAATCGAGCGCAGGTTCCTCGTCCGGGACACCGGTTTCCTGGCCGGCAGGGTTGGCGAAGCGATCGTGCAGGGCTATGTCGCGAAGGAGTCGGGGGCGATGTCCACCCGGGTGCGGGTGCGCGGCGACAAGGCCTTCCTGACCCTCAAGGGCGCCCGCAGCGGGATCGCGCGCGACGAGTTCGAGTACCCGATCCCGATCGCCGACGCCCTGCACATCCTCGCCAATCATTGCGGCAACCGCCTGATCCAGAAGACCCGCTTCCTCGTGCCCTATCACGGCCAGACCTTCGAAGTGGACGTGTTCGAGGGCAAGCACGCCGGGCTGGTGATCGCCGAGATCGAACTCGCGCACGAGCGCCAGCCGATCCTGCTGCCGCCCTGGGTGGGCGCCGAGGTCTCGCTCGACCCGCGCTACGGCAACTTCTCGCTCGCCCAGTTCGAGGGCCCGGTGCGGCCCTTCGATGGCGGCCAGCACGCTGCGGCGCTGGCGACGATGACGCCCGAAGCACACCTGTTCGCCGCGCACTGATCGCCACCGCCGCCCACGCCGCCTGCGACGCATCCCTTTCGCGACCGTGAGCCACGCGATCCTCACCGGCCACAGCCGCGGTCTCGGCGCCGCGGTCGCCGCCGAGCTGCTCACGCGCGGCGTCCGGGTGCTCGGCCTCGCCCGCGGCGGCAATCCCGCGCTGGCGCAAGCCCATCCCGGCCGGCTCGCGGAGGTCTCGATCGACCTCGCAGACGCCGCGGCGCTGCTGCGCTGGCTCGATGGCGGCACCCTCGCCCGCTTCGTCGCCGCCGCCGGCCGCGTGCTGCTGATCAACAACGCCGGCCTGCTGCAGCCGGTCGGACCGCTCGGCGGCCAGGACGCGGCGGCGATCGCGCGCGCGCTGGGGGTCAACGTGCTCGCCCCGCTGGCCCTCGCCAACGCGCTCGTCGCCGCGCGGCCGGCGGCGACCGACTGCCGCATCCTCCACGTCTCGAGCGGCGCGGCACGCAAGGCCTATGCGGGCTGGAGCGTGTATGGCGCCACCAAGGCCGCGCTCGACCAGCATGCGCGCGCGGTCGCCGCCGACGCCCTCCCGGGCGTGCGCATCTGCAGCCTGGCGCCCGGCGTGCTCGACACCGGCATGCAGGCCGAGGTACGCGCCAGCGGCCCGGAGCGCTTCCCCGCCCGCGAGCGCTTCGCCGCGCTCGCCCGCGAAGGTCGACTGGTGCCGCCGCAGGACGCCGCCCGCCAGCTCGTCGCCCACCTGCTGAGCGAGGACTTCGGTCGCGAAGCGGTGGCCGACCTGCGCGAGCTGCCGCCCGCCGCAGTGGACGAAGCCCGCGCGCGCCGCTAGAATCCGCGCCTTCATTGGGGAGTAGCCGCCCTGCCGTCGCCACGGCAGGGGCCTGCGTCAACATACTTGGCCGTGCGGCCATGGCGCAGGCAGTCCGCGGACCTGGCAAGACCTTTGATCATGGGCCTCCGTTTCGGCCGGAGGGGCGCATGATCACGGGTTTTTTCCGGCCGCGGATCGAATTTCGATGGAAGCCTTCCTCGTCTCCACCAGCATCGTCGCCCTCGCCGAGGTCGGCGACAAGACCCAGCTCCTCGCCTTCCTGCTCGCCGCCAAGTTCCGCAAGCCGCTGCCGATCGTGCTCGGCATCCTGGTCGCGACCCTGGCCAACCATGCGGGCGCCGGCGCGCTCGGCGCCTGGCTCACCTCGCTGCTCGCGCCCGGCACGCTGCGCTGGATCCTCGGCCTGTCCTTCCTCGCGATGGCGGCATGGATCCTGGTGCCCGATGAACTCGATGAGGACGAGGCGAAGCTCGCCCGCTTCGGGGTGTTCGGCACCACCGTGGTCGCCTTCTTCCTCGCCGAGATGGGCGACAAGACCCAGGTCGCCACGGTCGCGCTCGCCGCGCAGTACCAGGCCCTGGCCGCGGTGGTCGGCGGCACCACGCTCGGCATGATGATCGCCAACGTGCCCGCGGTGCTGCTCGGCGACCGTATCGCGGCCAGGATCCCGGTCCGCCTGGTGCATGGCATCGCGGCGGCGATCTTCGCCGCGCTCGGCCTCGCCACCCTGCTCGGCGCCGGCGAGGGCCTCGGCCTGTAGGCGGCTGCGCGGATAAGCCATTTTTAACATCTCGCGAGCGGCGTTTTAGCCTCGCCGCCGGCGGGGCTCGGCCACACTGAGGCTCCAGGACCGGGACGCGATGCGGCCCGGCCGCCCCAACCCGACGGAGCACGACGATGACCGAGACCGCGCGAATCCTGCTTTCCCCGCTTGCCGCCCTGCTGCTGGCCACGGCCGCCGCCACGGCCCTGGCCGACGCGCCCGATCCCGCCTCGGCCCGGCTGATCGAGCGCGGGCGCTACCTGGTCAAGGTCGCCGGCTGCAATGACTGCCACACCCCGGGCTACGCGCAGACCGCGGGCGCCGTGCCGGAGGCGCAATGGCTGACCGGCGATCGCCTCGGCTGGCGCGGGCCCTGGGGCACGACCTACCCGAGCAACCTGCGGCTCGCGGTGGCGCGCCTGAGCGAGGCCCAGTGGCTGGAGAACGCCCGCACCCGGCGCTACCGCCCGCCGATGCCCTGGTTCGCCCTGCGCGACATGTCCGACGACGACTTGCGCGCGATCCATCGCTACCTGAGCGCGCTCGGCCCCGCCGGCGAGCCGGCGCCGGCCTGGGTGCCGCCCGGCGAGGATCCGCCCGGGCTGGCGATCGTGTTCCCCTCGCCCGCGCAGTGAGGCCGCGGCGGGCGCGCCGCCTTTCGCCGGCCGCCGGCGCTGTCTATGATTTCAGGACCATGGACGCGCTCCAGCCCCTCGTTCTCGATGCCGAACAGACCGCCTTCGTCTGCGGCGACGTCTCGATCAGCGCCGCCGCCTGCCGCCGGGGCGGGCTGCCCAATCTGGCCCGCGGCACCGGCTGCCGGCTCGACGCCGAGCGGCGCGCGCTGAGCGTGCTGTTCGCCAGCGGCGCCGCCGCGGCGCTGCTCGAGGACGTGCGCTGCAGCGGCCGCATCGCGGTCACCTTCAGCGAACCGCCGACCCACCGCACGCTGCAATTCAAGGGCGGCGACGCGCGCATCCTGCCGCCCGAGCCGGGCGACGGCGCGCTCGCCGCCGCCTATGTCGATGGCTTCGCCCGCGCGCTGGCGCAGCTCGGCTATTCCGGCGAGATCATCCGCGCGGTGCTCGCGAGCGAGGCCGACGAGCTGGTCGTGGTCAGCTTCACCCCCAGCGCTGGATTTTCCCAGACGCCGGGCCCGAACGCCGGCAGCGCCCTCGGAGCCGGCCGATGAGGATCCGCCTCGACGCCATCCGCGACTGCCTCGAGGGCGCGCTGCCCGGCCAGATCGCCACCGCCGACGCCGAGGGCGTGCCCAACCTCGCCTACCTGTCGCAGGTGCAGTATGTGGACGCCGGGCATGTCGCGCTCTCCTACCAGTTCTTCAACACCACCCGCCGCAACATCCTCGCCAACCCGGTCGCGCGCGTCGCGCTGATCGATCCGGTGTGCGCGGCGCATTACCGCCTCTCGCTGCAGTACCTGCGCACCGAGGCGTCCGGCGCGCTGTTCGAGAAGATGAAGGCCAAGCTCGCCGGCATCGCCTCGCACACCGGCATGGCCGGCGTGTTCCGCCTGCTCGGCGCCGACATCTACCGCGTGCTCGACATCGAGCGGGTCCCCGGCCGCACCCTGCCGGCGCCGGCGGCGCGGCGCAACCTGATCGCCGCGCTGCGCGCGAGCGCCGAGACCCTGTGCGAGTGCGCCGACCTCGACAGCCTGCTCGCGCAGACGCTGAACTGTCTGGAGATGCATTTCGACATCCATCACGCGATGGTGCTGCTGCTCGACGCCCGCGCCGGCCGGCTGTACACCGTCGCCAGCCGCGGCTATCCGGTGTCGGGCGTGGGCGCGGAGATCGGTCTGGGCGACGGCATCATCGGCGTCGCGGCGCGCGAGCGTACCCCGATCCGGATCGGCCACTTCGCCGCCGAATACAGCTACGGCCGGGCGGTGCGCGACAGCCTCGCGCGCAACGGCTTCGATGCCGGCCTGGAGACCGAGATCCCGCTGCCCGGTCTGCCCGATTCGCGCAGCCAGCTCGCGGTGCCGATCCGCGCCGGACACCAGCTGCTCGGGGTGCTCTACCTCGAGAGCGCGCTCGACCTGCGCTTCGGCTACGACGACGAGGATGCGCTGGTGGCGCTCGCCGGCGGCCTCGGCGCCGCGATCCAGCTGCTGCAGCATGCGCCGCCCGAGGCGCCGGCCACCGCGGCACCGTCAACGTCGCCCGGCGCCGCCCCGGTCGGGCCGCCGCTGCGGGTGCGCCACTACGCCGAGAACCACAGCATCTTCCTCGGCCCCGACTACCTCATCAAGGGCGTCGCCGGCGCCATCCTGTGGGTGCTGCTCAGCGACTTCGCCGCCCACGGCCGCACCGCCTTCAGCAACCGCGAGCTGCGCCTCGACCACCGCATCCGCCTGCCCGAGCTGAGCGACAACCTCGAGGCGCGGCTGATCCTGCTCGCCCGCCGCCTGGTCGAGCGCCAGGCGCCGATCCGCCTCGAGAAGACCGGCCGCGGCTGCTTCGCGCTGCGGGTCGAGCGACCGCTCGAGCTGGTCGAGCCGCCACCGGCCGGGTGAGGGCGGACGCGCGCTTCCTAAATCTTCCCTGCGCGCCGGCTAAGAATTTCCTAAGCGGCGTCCGTGCGCCGAGGCAGGGCCTAGAGTGGAGGCGTCGCGCTACGGCGCGGCCTCGTCCCACGACCTGCGCCAGGAGGCCTCCATCATGTCCCCGCTCCCCCCGCTCGCCCGCCCCGAAGACCGGCTCGAGGCGATGCTGCTGATCCGCGCCTATGCGCTCCGCCTCGCCACGCTCACCGCCGAATCCGGCGTTCCCGGCACCTGCAGCGCGGTCGGCCAGGAGGCGGCGGCGGTCGGCGTGGTGTCGGCGCTCACCGACGACGACCTGATCCTGACCAACCACCGCAGCGCCGGACACCTGCTGGCGCGCGGCGCCGACCCGGGGCGGATGATGGCCGAGGTCATGGGCCGGCGCGACGGCTACTGCAAGGGGCGCAGCGGCTCGCTGCACATCTCGGTGCGCGAGCTTGGCGTGGTCCTGACCTCGACCATCGTCGGCGGCGAACTGTCGCTCGCCACCGGCGTCGCGCTGTCGCAGACGATGCTCGGCCGGCCCGGCATCGTCGTCTGCTTCTTCGGCGACGGCGCCGCCTGCGAGGGCATCTTCCACGAGGCACTCAACCTCGCCGCGGTGTGGCGCCTGCCGGTCCTCTTCGTGTGCGAGAACAACGAGTGGCAGGCCTTCGTGCATCGGCGCGAGACCATGCTCACCGAGCGCATCTCGGACTTCGCCGCCGCCTACGGCGTCGACGGCGCGACGGTCGACGGCAACGACGTCGAGGCGGTGCGCGCCGCCACGCTCGCGGCGGTGGAGGCCATCCGCGCCAGCGGCCGGCCCTTCCTGCTCGAGACCGCCACCTACCGGATGCGCGGCCACCTGGAGCCCGACGACCAGCACTATGTGGACGCGGGCGAGCTCGCCGCCTGGCGGACGCGCGACCCGATCGAACGGCTGCGCACCCGCTTGCTCGCCGCGGGCGATCTGACCGAGGCGGAGGCCGACGCGATCGACACCCGCGTCGGCGCGCGCGTCGCCGCCGCCGAGGCGTTCGCCCTCGCCTCGCCCTGGCCCGACCTCGCCGGGCTCGCCGACGATGTGTACGCCTGAAGCCGGACGGAGAACGACATGGAACTGATCTCGATCGAACGCGCGATCGGCCAGGCCCTGGCCGAGGAGATGCGGCGCGACGCCCGCGTGCTGCTGCTGGGCGAAGGCGTCGCCACCAAGCGGCCCGAGCTGGTGGCCGAGTTCGGCCCGGCGCGGGTGCGCAACACCCCGCTCGCCGAGGCGATCATCGCCGGCACCGCCGCGGGCGCCGCCGCCACCGGCCTGCGTCCCGTCATCGACCTGCTGTTCGCGCCCTTCCTCACCTACGCGATGGACGCGCTGGTCAACAGCGCGGGCAAGCTGCGCCACCTGTCGGGCGGCCAGTTCGACTTCCCGCTGGTGGCGATCGCGATGACCGGCGCGGGCTGGGGGGTGGGCAGCCAGCACAACCACAACCTCGAGGCCTGGTTCGCCCATGCGCCCGGGCTGAAGGTGGTGATGCCGTCCACCGCGGCCGACTTCAAGGGCTTGCTGAAGTCCGCCATCCGCGACGACAACCCGGTCCTCTACTTCATCGACCTCGGCCTGCTGCAGCAGACCGGCGAGGTGCCGGTGGGCGAGTCGCTGGTGCCGCTCGGCCGCGCTGCGATCGTCCGCGCCGGACGCGACCTGAGCCTGGTCTCCTATGCCAAGACGGTTGCGGTCTGCCTCCAGGCGGCGGCGCGCCTGGCGGCCGACGGCATCGAGGCGGAGGTGATCGACCTGCGCACGATCAAGCCGCTCGACCTCGGCACGGTGCTCGACTCGGTGCGGCGGACCGGCCGCCTGGTCGCGGTGCACGAGGCGAGCCGCAGCTTCGGCGTCGGCGCCGAGATCGCCGCGCTGGCGGCCGAGCACGCCTTCGACGCGCTGAAGGCGCCGCCCCTGCGGCTCGGCGGGCCCGACGCGCCCGCGGCGGCGAGCTTCCCGCTCGAACAGGCGTTCGTTCCCTCGGTGGATGCGGTGTGCGAGGCGGCGCAGCGCCTGGTTCGGGGCGCATAGCGGCGAATGTTGCAATTTTTCACGTTTGGCGGACAGTTGCCTATTGCAACTTTATTTCCGCATCACTACAATCCGTTCCGTCTCCTCCTCTTGAAGATCCCTTCGAGTGGTTCTGGCCTCGCCCCCTCCCGGCGAGGCCATTTTTTTTGTGCGTCGTTCGGCCCTGACATGCTCGGCCGCGGCCGCGCCGGGGTGGTTCGGGGGCCGATCCGTGTCGAGGAGTTTCCCCGCGGGCGAATAAGTGCTTCACTTGCGGGAAACGAGGCCTGTCCGCTCGCGCGAACCCGTTGTGCGTGCGATCGAACCGGCCGCCGATTCTCAACCGCCCACTCGAATGGAGCAGCCCATGAATGCGAACCTCCCCCACCCGGGCGAAGCCGCCGGCGCCGAAGAGTCCACCCGGATCCTCGAGGACATCACCTGTCATACCGGCGGCCCCGGCCCGGACGTCATGAACGCCGCCTCGCTCACCGGCGATGCGGTGGTCAACGCCGCCGGCGAATCGCTCGGCAAGATCGACGCGATCATGATCGACGTGCGCTCGGGCCGGGTGGCCTACGCGGTGCTGTCCTTCGGCGGCTTCCTCGGCATGGGCAACAAGCTGTTCGCCATCCCCTGGTCGGCCCTGACCCTCGACGCCATCCACAAGCGTTTCGTGTTCGACGTCAGCCGCGAGCGCCTCGAGGCGGCGCCCGGCTTCGACAAGTCGCACTGGCCGTCGATGGCCGACCCGGCCTGGGCGAAGGAGATCCACGACTATTACGAGGCCGAGCCCTACTGGGACGACCCGCTGTCGACCTCGGGCGGCTGAGAACACCCGACACGCGCCCCCTGGCGAACGTCACCGCGACTCGCCCCCGTCAACCTTCGATGCGGACCCGCCGGTCCGAGGAGAACAAGAACACATGAAACTGGGCACCCCCCTGTCGCCGAGCGCGCTGCGCGTGATGCTGCTGGGCGCCGGCGAGCTCGGCAAGGAAGTGATCATCGCGCTGCAGCGGCTCGGCGTCGAAGTGATCGCGGTCGACCGCTACGCGGACGCCCCCGGCCACCAGGTCGCGCATCGCGCCCACGTCATCCCGATGACCGACGGCGCCGCGCTGCGCGCGCTGATCGCGCAGGAGCGGCCGCACCTGGTGGTGCCCGAGATCGAGGCGATCGCCACCGAGGTGCTCGCCGAAGTCGAGGCCGAGGGCCTCGCCGAGGTGATCCCCACCGCGCGCGCCGCGCAGCTGACGATGAACCGCGAGGGCATCCGCCGCCTCGCCGCCGAGGCGCTCGGCCTGCCGACCTCGCCCTACCGCTTCGCCGACTCGCTCGAGGCGCTGCGCGCGGCCGCCGGCGAGATCGGCTATCCCTGCATCGTCAAGCCGGTGATGTCGTCCTCCGGCAAGGGGCAGTCCACCCTGCGCGGCGCGGCCGACATCGAGCCCGCCTGGGACTACGCCGCCGCCGGCGGGCGGGTGAACCAGGGCCGCGTCATCGTCGAGGGCTTCATCGACTTCGACTACGAGATCACCCTGCTCACCGTGCGCGCGCGCGACAGCGACGGCGCGCTGAAGACCTTCTTCTGCGAACCGATCGGCCACCTGCAGCAGGCCGGCGACTACGTCGAATCCTGGCAGCCGCAGCGCATGAGCGCGGCGGCGCTGGCGCGCGCGCAGGAGATCGCCGCCGCGGTCACCGGCGCGCTCGGCGGTCGCGGCCTGTTCGGCGTGGAGCTGTTCGTCAAGGGCGACCAGGTGTGGTTCTCCGAGGTCAGCCCGCGACCGCACGACACCGGCCTGGTGACGCTGTGTTCGCAGCGCTTTTCCGAATTCGAGCTGCACGCGCGCGCCATCCTCGGCCTGCCGGTCGACACCGCGCTGCGCGAGCCGGGCGCCTCGGCAGTGATCTACGGCGGCGTCGAGGCCGCCGGCATCGCCTTCGAGGGCGTGGCCGAGGCGCTCGCGGTGCCGCGCAGCGACCTGCGCCTGTTCGGCAAGCCGGAGGCCTTCGTCAAGCGCCGGATGGGGGTGGCGGTCGCCAACGCCGACACCGTGGAGGAAGCGCGCGAACGCGCCCGCCTGGCTGCCAGCCGGATCCGACCGGTAGCGGGCTGATCGGCGGGAGGGGGAAGGGGAAGGGGCTCAGGCTTCGCCGAGCACCTGCCAGGCGTACAGCAGGCTGACCTCGGAGAATTCCAGCCCGCTCTCCTCGTCCCGCCACCAGGCGAACTCGCCGCCGCTGCTGCCGAGGTAGCGCCAGCGACGCCGTTCGCCGCTGCACAGCTCCACCACATAGACCCGCCCCACTTCCAGTTCCATTTTCCGCGCCGTCCCGCGATTCGAACCTGCAGCATAAGCCCGACGGCGACTGCCGGCCCCTTCCCACCCGACGAACCCGAAAAATGCCGATCACCCCTGCCCGACTCGCCTGGACCGCGGACGGCACCCCCTACTCCGAGCACTTCGACGACGTCTACCATTCGCGCGACGGCGGCCTCGGCCAGGCGCGGAACGTCTTCCTCGCCGGCAACGGCCTGCCCGAGCGCTGGCGCGGCCGCGAGCGTTTCGTGGTGTTCGAGACCGGCTTCGGCCTCGGCCTGAACTTCCTCGCCGCCTGGGCGGCGTGGCGCGAGGATCCGCAGCGTTGCCGGCGCCTGCACTTCGTCTCCTGCGAGCTGCACCCCTTTCTGCGCGAGGATCTCGCGCGCCTGCATGCGCGCTGGCCCGAGCTCGCGCCGCTCGCCGCCGAGCTGCAGTCGCGCTGGCCGCCGGCCGCGCCCGGCGTGCACCGGCTCGAACTCGACGGCGACCGCGTCTGCCTCACCCTGTACTTCGGCGACGCGCGCGAGGGCCTGGACCGCCTCGCGCTGCGCGCCGACGCCTTCTTCCTCGACGGCTTCTCGCCGGCGAAGAACCCCGAGCTGTGGTCGCCCCGGGTATTCCACCAGCTCGCCCGGCTCGCCGCGCCGGGCGCCACCCTCGCCACCTGGTCGGTGGCCGGCGCGGTCCGCGAAGGGCTGCGCCGCGCCGGCTTCGAGG
>JRYI01001122.1_pt1 | contig 14140 bp, 11 predicted proteins | sample 235361 | NCBI WGS metagenome assembly JRYI01 (sample SAMN03074212, study PRJNA261471) | activated sludge metagenome | biome: Common Effluent Treatment Plant; feature: Wastewater; material: Activated sludge; isolation source: activated biomass in a lab-scale reactor treating industrial wastewater at...
TCGCCCAGATTGAGCGCCGGGCCGTAGACGTGGACCTCGCGGATCATGGCGTGGCCGGTCAGTTCGGGCAGGGGGTGGTTGATGTCGGGATCGGGCAGCGACAGGCGCAGGAACCCCGCCAGTCGGTCCTCGTGCGGGAAGCCGGCGGCCGTCTCGTAGCTCAGGAAATGCTCGGTCGTCGCGTCGGTCTCGTAAATCAGATCGCGCAATTCGAGTTCTTCAAAGTGAATGGCATCGCGCCGAATCTCGCGGCAGCGGATGCAACGGCACGGCCGACCCTCTTCGTGTAGTTTTTCCTGGGCTATCTGGCGCAGGTTGGCCTTNNACGCGGTTGAGCCGGACGTAGCGCGGCACCTGGGCCTTGCACTCGGCCAATACCTCGACGACGTCCTCTTCCGTGTAGGGCGTATACTCGCCGCGCAGCCAGTAGTCGTGGAGTTCAGCGTTGGGCAGCAGCATGCAGGGGTAGAGCTTCAGCTCGTCGGGGCGAATGGCCGGATCGCTCCACAGGCGGCCGAAATCCTCAATGTCGCTTGCCACGGTTGCGCCGAGCAGGTTGGCCATCCAGTGGCCGTGGATCTTGAATCCCGCCAGACGCAACAGCCGAAAGGCGTCGCGGGTGCTCTGCACGTCGTGGCCGCGCTTGTTGAGAGCCAGGACGCGCTCGTCGAGGGTCTGGATGCCGACTTGTACCTTGGTGACACCCAGATAGCGGAACCAGCGCAACTCGTCCACGTCGACGTGATCCTGGCGCGTCTCGACCACCAGGCCGACATTGCGCCGTTGGGCGATGGCGTTGGCCGTCTGCGCCTCGGCCAGCGTGGCCGCCTCGAAGCCGTTCAGCGCGTCGAAACAGCGCTTGACGAACCACTCCTGATAATCGCGCCGGTAGCTCGACCACGTGCCGCCCAGAATGAGTAACTCGATCTTCTCTGTGGGGTGGCCGATTCGCTCCAGCGCTCTCAGGCGCGACGCGGTTTGGGCATAGGGATCGAAGTGGTGGCGCTCGGCGCGTTGCGCGCCCGGCTCGTCATGGAGGTAGCTCTTGGGCATGCGCACGTCGGTGGGGCAGAAGATGCACTTGCCGGGGCAGGGGTAGGGCTTGGTCAACACGGTGACGACGGACACGCCCGACTGCGTGCGCATCGGCTTCATCTGTAAATGCGCCCGGACGTCGGGGTCGAATTCCAGCCGGCCGGCGGCGCACAACTGCTCGTAAGCGGCCAGCACCTGTCCCTTGGAAAGCCACGGCAAGCCGCGCCGGGCGAAGGTCTGCATCGTGCGGTTATAGCGCTTGCCGGTCAACGGGTGCAGATTGACCAGTGCCTCGATCAGCTCGATCAGCAGCGTCTCACGACCGTCGATTTCGATCGGTTGGTTACGCTCAAGCCAATTGGCTTCTCGAATTGAAATCTTGTTTTGCATCGTAAGAAATCACGCTAATTCGTCGGCGTTAAGGTCGCGACAGCGTAATCAAATGGAAGACCATGCTAACAGCACCTCTTCGACAGGTACTACTTTCGGAGCGTCCTCGAAGAATGGATCGTTCAGAAAGATTTCTTGATCATCAAGACCAATTACGACGATGGCATGGGCGGTATCGATCTCCCAATATGGTAGTTCGCCGGTTCGAAGGAAAAGGATGCAGGGAATGCTTTGTTGAAGTGACTCGCTTAGAAATTGTAATGATCCTTCGAGATACGTTGCGTCGAAACCGTAATCTTTCAGCCTGCTGATGTTTCTGGCGGGCGTGCCAATTTCAGTCGTTTGCAACCAGCGGGCGATATCGCCCTGGAATTCGGGTCGCCCCCAATAGGCACACACCATCGCCACACAAGCGGGCAAGCACCAACTATCCTCGATTTGGGTTTGATGAGGTACCTTGAGCAAGGACACGAGCTTGTTCGCCTAAGTTATTTAGTTGTTCTTGGGAATAAAGAACCTCACCCGTCTGGGCATCCACGTCCAGAATTCCGACCTGCCCTATTGAGCCTCGACCGGGCAATGATAACCATACAGGGACACGCCATAATAAGCGCGTCCCCGCAACCAGGCTTGGCGGGTTTCCATATAAGAGATTGCCCACCTGATCCAGAACTAACTTGCTGACCTTGCGCTGCGCTGATTGGGCGGTAATCCCCAAGTGCGCGGCAACGCTGATCTCAATGCGAACGTCGGCTTGCGGTGGGAGTTGAAGAGTCGATAACTCAGCTTCCATGGTTCATACCTCACTCTGCCATCAATTCTACCACAGTTCGCAGCGTCTCGATGTCGAACACAGTCATGTTCAGCGTCGTCACCGGGCTGTTGCGCCAGATCGCCAGTCGCTCGCGGACGCGTTCGCGCGGGCCGACGAGGGCCACGGCGTCGATCAATTCGGCCGGCACGCGAGCCATCGCCGCGCCCTTATCCCCGGCCAGGTAGAGGTCCTGAATCTCGGTCGCCGCCTCCTCGAACCCATAGCGCACGGCCAGATCGTAGTAGAAGTTCTTGCCGCGCGCGCCCATGCCGCCGACGTAGAGCGCCAGGAACGGCCGCAGCATGTTGTAGCAGATGTCGAGATTGTCGTTGATGACCACGGAGACGGTGGGGGCGATGTCGAAGCCGTCGATCGTCTTGCCTGCCTTGGCCAGCCCGGCTTCCACGTGGTCGCGGAAGACGGCGTCATACCGTTCGGGAGCGAAGAAGATGGGCAGCCAGCCGTCGGCGATCTCGGCCGCCAACTCGACGTTCTTCGGGCCGATGGCAGCTAAATAGATGGGGATAGATGGGTCGGCGACCAGCGTGCTCTTGAGCGGCTTGCCCAGACCGGTGGCGTCCTCGCCGCGATAGGGGATCTGGTAATGGCGGCCCTCGAAGGTCAGCGGCGATTCGCGGCGGAAGATGCGGCGGACGATCTCCACGTATTCGCGGGTGCGGGCCAGCGGCTGGGCATAGCTGACACCATGCCAGCCCTCGACGACCTGTGGCCCGGAGAGGCCCAGGCCCAGCAGAAAGCGGCCGCCGGAGAGCTGGTTGAGCGTCATGGCCGTCATGGCCGCGTTGGCCGGGGTGCGGCCGGGCATCTGCATGATGGCCGTGCCTAGCTTGATGCGCTCGGTCAGCGCACCCAGCCAGGCCAGCGGCGTCACGGCGTCGGAGCCGTAGGCCTCGGCCGTCCACACCGCGTGGACGCCCAGCCGGTCGGCTTCTAGCACCAGGTCAATCGGCAGTTCCATTTTCCCGGCAGCGTAGCCGAGCATGAGTCCAAGGCGCATGGGTTACCTCTGATAGGGAACTTGTAGGTTGGTGATCATGGGGAAGTGACGCTTATTGAAGGTGATAAGGGCAGCTTCAATCTGCTCGGCAGTGGCGGCGATGAGGGCGTCCATTAAACCGGTACCATGGCTTTTCCCATACTGTAAACGGTATAGGCCACCCTTTATAGCGATCGCTTCATCGACCGGGATGATTTTGACTAAGTGCAAGAGCGAATCAATGGCATCCTTTTCTTGCTCATGACGCGCGCCGGCGTACAGTTCAGCTACCGTTATTGCCGACACGAGAAGATCGCCCACAGATTTCAGGTTAGTGATGTAGGTGCTTGCCTGTAAACGACCACGTAGATGTTCGATCAGGATATCGGAGTCCAGCAGGTAGCGATCTATTATCATGATGGGATTCGCGCGTCTCCTTCCCGACGCAAATTTTCGAAGAACTCGTCCAGATCGTCTCGATCAGCCCATATGCCAAACGATTTTTCTAACCACCCGGCCACGTCCTCTTCTTTCATCTCATCATCAATATAGCGGTCAAGAGCCTCACGGATAATTTCACTCTGAGATTTGTTATCCCGTTCGGCTAGTATCCGCAATGCCTTGCGCTCTTCCTGTGTCAGATATATTTGTGTTCGCTCCATCATTGGCCAATCCCATGCGATGTATATCAGTAATGTATATAAGGAGTGAATGAAAGTCAAGTTGATTAGAATAAACAGCCGCTCAATTTTCGAAGAGCGGCTGTCTCAGTTTAATAGGATTATTCCGATAAGGAATGCCCTGCCTTGTCAAAAAACTTACCGGAAATGGCTGACAATCTTCTCTATCTCAGAACAACCGGTATGAAAAAGAGAATATCATCCGGCGTGTCGATCGGAAGAAAAGAAGCCGTCACCGACTTGTTGCCGTTCATTGTGATCTGGATGGGGTTCGCCGTCCCGCTTGCGTGGCCGCTCCAGCCGCTGAACTGGTAGCCGTTAACCGGCACGGCCGTCAGGATGACCACCTCGCCACTCTGGTAGGTTGGCTTATCCGGGGTGCGGACGATGGAACCCCCGACAGAGGACGTCGTGTTTAACGTGTAAGTATTGGGTATGACCGGGGCGAAAGAAGCCGTCACGGACTTGTCGCCGTTCATCGTGATCTGGACAGGATTCGCCGTTCCGCTCGCGTCNNCCTCGCCTCTCTGGTAGTTTGGCTTATCGGGGGTGCGGACGATGGAACCGCCACTAGAGGATGGTGTGTCCAACGTGTAAGTATTGGGTACGACCGGGATGAATGAAGCTGTGACGGATTTGTTGCCATCCATGATGATCTGGATGGGATTCGCCGTCCCGCTTGCGTCGCCGCTCCAACCGCTGAACGCGTAGCCGTCATCCGGGTCGGCCGTCAAGGTGACGATCTGCCCACTATTATAAAGCAAATTATCTGGACTTTTCCGGGTAATTCCTTGACCATGATTCGCGACGTTAAGTGTAAATTGAAGCGTCTCAAGCTGAGTTTCGAATGACTCTTCGTCGCTCTGAGCGGTATTTCCGATCTCGTCTGTGGTTTCGATGACGTAGTAGTAGACTGTGTCAGGAGCCAGATTGGTGAGAGTGACGGCATGATTCGTTACCAAAGTAGTAATGCCCTGATTGAGGGGCAGCGTACCGGGAGTCGTACCGTAATGAACCCGACTGCTGGCCGGCTCGTCGGTTTGCCAGCGGATAATGACTTTGTCATCGGTAATAGACTCGACACTGATTTGCGCAATTTTGGGCGGGTAGAAATCCTGCGTGAAGTCAAATAGAACAGCCTCCAGTGAAGTTCCAGGATTCTTGTAGACCCACCCAATGTTGTCTATATAAAAACTGCTGAGGTCGGTATTGTCGGTGTTAACGGATATCTGGAACGTATGCTCCTCTGGGTAAGGCCATTCATCGAATGCGCCGGCATCTCGAAGATCAATCTCATGCATAACCCAATCTGAGGTTGCTCCCTGAATGCATAATGGAAAAGCCTCTAGGAGATGGTCATCTAGCTTTAGATACGCATAATCGTTGTCGCAGTCATCCGAGGATCTGATCTGATACCAGAACCGTAGGTGCGGTTCAAAACGTTCAAGTACCTGTGGAGGTTTGATCACCTGTTCCAACGAGGCGCTTTCATTATTTACGCCGCCCAGCCAAGCCAGCCATTGGCCATCCTGAGGCATGATCTGCAAGTTGGGGTCCGATTGGTTGTAAATAAGGGAGCGCTTGCTTGTCGACGATTGCGTCCATCCGACATTGCCCTGTTCAAAGCTCCCGTTTCGACCCACGAAAACTTGTTCCGATGCGGGGGCGGTGGAATTGCAGATTTCCAGCTTCCAAGTCCCGGCTGCGTCTTCCCCGTTAAAAGCGCTCAGGTTGCCCGGAGATGGCGCGAAGGACGTTTTGTTGAAGGGTCGGCTGGCGCTGCCCAAAGAATAGATACTGTCGTCATCAAGGATGAAATCCGGCAACGGCGTATCATATTCGCTGGCAGTCGTCCCTAGCTGGAATGCGGCTTTGTGGTTTTTATCAAATAATTGTACTTGTGTGCCACTGGGAGATTCGAGCATTGCGCTTACATATGCCGCGGGCGCCGAGCCGATTTGCAGACCAACATCCAGATCGTCGATCTTCAATGCGACATTGTTGTAGTCTGTATCAGACGGTTCGATCAGGATTTCATAGACCTCACAACTATTGACTGGCGTACGTAAGAGGCTGCTGCCATATCCATGTTCTCCATACGGGGATTGAATCCAGTTCGGCAGGATGATCTTGGGAAGCGTGCAGTCCTCGATCCATAGATAAGTATCATGGTAGTCAAAACCGTTTGGCTTGTTCTTATGAGTGTCAAGCTTTAGATTAACTTTGGAACCCGGGGGAATTTCGTGCGGCCATTCGAGAACGTATTCGCCATACCAACCAAAGTCAATTTCTTCCATTTGGCGAACTTCATCGATGAGTATAGAGCCGTCCAGCATCAACTCGGCTACGATCCTTATTTTGGGGCCGGTAGTGTCATAATCGGGAGGATTGACCCATAGGGCCAAGCCGTCGGTGCATTCGTATTCCCAATAAACGCTGTATTCATCTCCCCACCACCATGGAATCGTCCGATCAGTCGCGGCCTTGCCGATATGGGGGTTCGATCCGGCGATCAATACACAGGTTACAACAATAAAAAGCGACAGGAACACAAGCGGCAAGCGTTTCATCTGATCATCCCTCCTGAGCACAATAGACTACGTCATTTTGTTTTGTTCCGTACCTATGCTCCCCTCGAAGGCTCGTGCAGGCGAGCCAGCTTCCCCCGCGCGCCCAGCGCCTCAAAGGCGGCGCGGGCCAGCGCCACAAGCTCGGCGGCCCGTTCGTTCTCCCCTTGCTTCGCCAGCGCCGCCCCCCATGCGGCCCGTGTTCTCGCCGTTTCAAAACGGTCAGCCGGCTCAAGGAGTTCGACACTCCGCTGAAAAGCTATCTCGGCCTCCGGCCAACGCCCCAGGTGCGCCAGCGTCTGCCCGCGAATCCGCTCGCCGACCCCCACTGACGGCTGATCGTCGTTTGCGTCGGCCGCCGCGATCGACTCATCGGTTCGCTCGAGCGCCGCTTCCCCGTCGCCCAGGCCAAGAGCAACCGATGCCTGTAATTGCCGAATGCGCGGTATCTGGAAGTGCAACTGTAACTCCTCGGACAACTGTTGCGCCTCGTCGATGAGCGAGGTTGCTTCGCTCCAGTCCGTCGAGAGAACAGCCAGATCGGCCAGACTCAGGAGCGCCAGCACAACGCCGTACAGTTGCTCTGTCTGGCGGGCGGCCGCCAGCGCCACCGCCAGTCGGTGCCGGGCGGCGTCATAGTCTCCCAGATAGACGAGCAACACACCCTCGTTCATGGCCGCCTGCGCCAGAATCTTGCGATTTCCCAGATGCTCGGCGATGGCAACGGCTTCCTCCAGAAAGTTCCGCGCCGCCGCCCAGTCGTCGTTCATCTGCCGCAGCCCGCCCATCATGCTTTTCAGCCGCGCGATGCGAAAGGAATCTTCAAGTTCCCGGCTAACCGTCAGGGATTGCTCGGCCAGCTCGAAGGCGGCGGCCACGTCCCCCCGCGACATGACGGCCACGGCCCCCAGATTCTCCAAGGCCGACGCTCGCCACTGGCTTGGTCCCGGCGACAACGCGGACAACCCGCGTTCCAAAGCGTCCTGGGCCTCATCGTACCGGCCGGTGAACATGAAAAGCTCGCCCATTTGCAGTGTCAGCGCCGCTTCCGTCTCGCTGTTCAGCCCGGAGACAAGCGACAGGCCGCGCTCCAGCCAGCCCAGCGCCTCCTCCGGGTCCTGTTGGGTCAGCAATTCGCCCATACCCAGGCAGACGCGAGCCGCGGCCCGGCGAGTTTCATTGGACTGGGGCAGGGCATCAAGAGCCGCCAGTGACGCCTGGAAAGCATCACGAGCGGGCTGGCTTTCGCCCAGATAGAGAAAAATTTGCCCTTCGGCATTCTTCACCGTTGCCCAGCGCATGGCGTCCAGTTGATCTTTCTCGAACCCGGTCAACAGGCGGCCAAGTTGCTGGGTCTGACCGCGATTGATGATGGCCCGCACGTCGGTCGTCGCCAAGTCGGCCGCCTCGACAAATGCCTCGCCCAGGTAATAATGACGCGCCGCCAGTAGCAGGTCCAGCCCCTCACCACGATAGAATTGCCCGGCTCGCAGATGCATCTCCCGTCGTTGTGCCCGTCCCAGCGAGCTGTAATAGAAGTCACGCACGATGGCGTGCTGGGCATAGAGTCGCTCTCCGTCAATGCGACTGACGGTCAGCAGGGAACGATCCGCCAGATCGCGCAAGACTCGGCGGGCACTGCGGCCGTCGAGCACGGCCTCGAGCGCGTTGCGACCGGCCGGGTAACCCTGGAGCACAGCCACCGCGCTCATCACCTGGCGCTCGTCGCGCGTCAACCGCCCATCGACCTCATCCAGCAGGTATCGCTCGATATTGTCGGCGTCGATGAGGCGATCCAGGAGAGAATCCGCGTCGCCGGTATCGCGCAGGACATCGACGGCCAGCGACAGGAGTTGGGTGTTGCCGCCGGTGTAAGTATGGAGTTGCTCAACTCGATCGGTGGAAAGGGCAATCGATTGCGCTTCCAGCAGCCGGCGAGTATCGGCCGGACTCATGCCGTCCAACGGTTCAAATGCGATGACCCGCTGGACAAATTCGGGGATGCGGCGCGTGGTGATGATCATCCGCAGTTCCCCGCCGCCCAACAACACACGCAACTGCTCGACCAGTTGATGGAGCAGCGGATCCTCGTCAACGTGTTGAAAATCATCGAAACAGAGCAGGTAGTCACGGCCGCGCAGGAGTTGGGTGAGATAGTCGAACAACGATTCCGGGGGTGGTGGTCGGCCGTTGGTCAATCGGGTATTCTGGAGCAAGCGCCATAGTTCGTCCTGGCCGCGGAAAGCTAGGAATCCGGCCAACCGCCAGATAACACTCTCGACGCCTTCACCCTCGTGGAAAACGTGCCAGAAGGTTCGTTCCGGGGCGGCCAGGCGGCGGGCCATGACGGCCGCCAGCGTGGTTTTGCCCATGCCGGCCATGCCGCTGATGACGGCCAGCCCCGACCGGTCCAGCATCGCCTGAAAGTAGTTCAACTCCGATTCACGGCCGACGAAGAGAGGGATTTCGGGAATAGCACTCGGTGGCGGGGGACGCGGGACGTCGGGTCGGACGGTATAATTGATGTGGACGTCGCCGGTAACTGAGCCTGTGATGACGATGCCGCCGGTTACCTTGTCACCCTGGACGACGTCCCCATCGACGTAGCCGGTGATGATATTGCCGATGTTGACCGTGCCGCCGCTCTGGCTTTGTACGTGGATGCCGGTCGGCTGGTTATTCTGCTCCTCATAGGTGGGGGTAGAATGGTCAGTTGGTGGAATGACGGGAAGAGCGAGAGTCGGTCGCTCTTCGCCGAGCAGCGTCAGTAGATCGCTCATCCCGGCCCGCCGGTCGATATGCTGGATTAGGGCGACTGTCTTGAGGGATTTGGTGGCGCCTTTCAACTCATCCCAATCCACCCCCAACGCGAAGGCGACCATCTGCAACTCATCCATGTCGAAGTGAGTTGCGACTATGCGCTGTAGCTCTGATAACGCTCGGTTACGGGAAGATACCGGCTCAGCCACGATATAGGTTTTCCGTTGTTGCCGAATCTCTGAGCGAGAAGCTCAAGGATTCCGTGACGAGAGTGCTATTGAGATGGATTCGACGCAAACAAATGGCGTCGTTGAATGAATGAGAAAGCCAGTCACCTGGCGCGGCTGGCTTTCTGTGAATCAACTATGCCCTCACGGGGATTCGAACCCCGGTTTCGGCCTTGAAAGGGCCACGTCCTGGTCCCCTAGACGATGAGGGCAACGGAGGGAATTTTAGCACCGGCGCGACAGAAGGTCAACTTCTCAGCTAGAATTGCGCCAACCTGAGAGTTATGGAGAGGATTAACCCCGATGACCCCGTTTGTATCTTACGAAGTACGTGAGATTCGACCCGACGAAACGGCCGCGCTCTTCGTTGTCCATGCCGCTATCGAGCCGACCGACGCCGGGCAATTGCTGAGTTGGACCCAGGGCCTGGAGGAGCGGCTTGAAACGGGCGGTCGTGCGTGGGTGGCTGCGCGTGGCCGGCGGCTGGCAGGCTACGCCATGGCCGATTCGGTGCCAGGCCTGCCGGGCGTCTATGACTTGTCGGGCGGCGTTGTGCCGGCGCGCCGCCGGCAAGGAGTGGGCACGAGGCTGCTGCGCCATGTGCAGGAGGCGGCCGCGGGCGTCGGGATCCGCCAGTTATCTTGCCGCGTGGCCGACCTCGAGGATGAAACCGCGCGTTTCTTGCTCCGGCGGGGCTTCCATATCGAGCATGAGGAATGCCTGCTGGCCCTCGACGATTTCTCCGCCTTGCCGCCGCTTGCGGAAGAGTCGCGCCCGGAGGTGGCCGTTTTCCCGCGCGAGGAGGCCGTGGTGCATTTTCTGCGGGTCTATGACGACAGTTTCTCCGGCCTGCCTTGGTCGCAGCCCTATTCCGAAGCAGAGGTCGTCGCGGCTTTGGCCCGGCCCGATGATTTGCTTTTCGCCGTCGCCGAGGGGCGGCCGGTGGGCGTGGTCTGGCACGAGATGATGTCCGCGGAAGTCGGCCGGGTAGAGCCGCTGGGCGTCGGCCGCGAGCATCAGGGCCGGGGCCTCGGCCGCCGGTTGCTGCTGGCGGCGCTGGCTGATTTACACCATCGCGGCGCGCAAGAGGTGCAGATCGGCGTCTGGCGAGAGAATCACGCAGCCATGACCCTTTACAAAAGTCTGGGCTTCGCGGAGATCGACAACTGGTACTTCCTGGCCCATGATGTCGGTGCGTCGGATGGCGGGTAAAGGCTGAATTAAGAACAACTTCCACCTCTTTACGCTTTGCCCGATTGTCCTTACAATCTCATCCACATAGTAATGGTTTGATGATTCCGGCCCCGGCCGGACTGTATGTTAAAAACGGAGACCATGCGAATGATGTTCAAAGACAGAGCCGATGTAGGTCGCCGATTGAGCGGGCAGCAATACATCCCGTCGGATGAGATCGCCACGGTGATCTACCTGGCCCAATCGCTGTGCAAGCCGATCCTGGCCGAAGGCCCCGCGGGCGTGGGCAAGACCGAACTGGCCAAGGCCTGGGCGGCCGCGCTGGGCGCTCCGCTCGTGCGACTGCAATGTTACGAAGGTCTTGACGAGAGCAAGGCGCTCTATGAGTGGGAATATGCCAAGCAGATGCTCTATACCCAGCTCCTGCGCGATACCCTGCGGAACGTGTTGGGTGATGTCGGGAGTCTGGCCGAAGCCGCCGGCCGGCTGGCACAGGAGGAAGACGTTTTCTTCTCGGAGCATTTCCTGTTGCCTCGGCCGCTGTTGAAGGCCCTGACCTCTGAGGAGCCGGTCGTTTTGCTCATCGACGAGATCGACCGCGCCGACGTGGAATTTGAGGCCTTTCTGCTCGAAGTCCTCAGCGATTTCCAGGTCAGTGTGCCTGAATTGGGAACCATCCGCGCCAGGCACCAGCCCATGGTCCTCCTGACCTCCAACAACACCCGCGAATTGAGCGAAGCGCTCAAGCGCCGGTGCCTCTATCTCTACGTCGGTTATCCCACACTGGAAGCGGAACTCGACATCGTGCACCTGAAGGTGCCTGACCTGAAGCCGGAACTGGCTCGGCAGGCGGTCGCTACCGTGCAGCAATTGCGCAACATGGATTTGCGCAAGGTGCCGAGCATCAGCGAAACGCTCGACTGGGCGCGCGCGCTGGTGGCACTCAATGCCCAGTCGATCGACGAAGAGACGATGAATAACACCCTGACCGTGCTGCTCAAATATGAGGCCGACGTGCAAAAGGCCAAGCGCATGATGGGCAACGGCGGCCGCAGCCGGCCCGGCGGGCGGTAAGAAGAAGAGAATCCACAGATTTCGCAGATTTCACAGATGAAAAGAAAAATCTGCGTAATCTGCGGATAAGTGTCTTGGCGGAGGAACGATGGACGACCGGGTAATCGAATTCGTGCGGGGCATGAGAGCCGCCGGCGTGCGCGTGTCGATGGCTGAATCGGCCGACGCCATGCGCGCCATCGACGTGCTGGGCATTGCCGACAAGGAGCTGTTTCGCCAATCCTTGCGGACGACGCTGGTCAAGGAGTCCGAAGACTTCGCCGTGTTCGAGGAGCTATTCCCGCTCTATTTCAGCGCCGGCGGCCCGCCGATGCAAAACGCGATGGAAGACCTGAGTGAGGATGAGCAGGAGATGCTCCAGGCGGCGCTCCAGGCCCTGAGCGGACGGTTGCAGGCGCTGATGGATTGGCTGACCAGCGGCGAAGGGCCGACGAAAGAAGAGTTGGAGCGCCTGGCCGAGCGGGCAGGCGCCCAATGGGCCGGCAACCAGCAGGAAGCCAAGTGGGTAACCCGGCGGATGCTGCAACAAATGGGCATGGCTCATCTGGAAGACCAGTTGCGCGAGATGATGGAGCGGCTGGCCGAGATGGGTATGAGCCAGGAAGCCATCGAGAAGCTGATGGGCGTTGTCGAGGCCAATCGCGAGGCGTTGACCGAGCAGGTGGCGCAGAGCGTCGGCCGCCAGATCGCCGAGCAACGCGCCAATCGTCCCGACGATATCTATGGTTCCGACCTGATGCATAAGCCATTCGAGGCACTCTCGCAGGAAGAGGCCAATATGCTGCGCAAGGAAGTGCAACGGCTGGTGACGCAATTGCGCAGCCGGGCCGCTCTGCGACGCAAGCGCGGCAAGGAAGGGCGCTTCGATTCCAAGGGTACCATCCGCGCCAATCAGCGCTACGGCGGTGTGCCGATGGAACTGAAGTTCAAGCGCAAGAAGCTCAAGCCCAGCCTTGTGCTCATTTGCGACATCTCCCGCTCGATGCTTTCCGTGGCTGAATTCATGCTACGCCTGACGTATGAGCTGCAAGACCAGGTCGCCAAGACCCGAAGTTTCGGTTTCTATAGCGATATGGAAGAAATTAGCCTGACGATGGCGGACAGCCGGCCGGCCGAGGCGGTCGACGGGGTCATGGATGCGTTCTACGGCCGCGCGCCGCAGCACTACGCCACCGATTTGGGGTATAGCCTGGAGACGTTCTACCACAACTGGCTCGACAGCGTGAACAATCGCACGACGGTCGTCATTTTGGGCGACGGCCGCAATAACTTCAACGATCCTCGCCTTGACCTTGTCAAGGACCTGCAAAAACGCTCGCGCCGCCTGATCTGGTTCAACCCTGAAGCGCCTCGCCAATGGGGGACGGGCGACAGCGATATGCCGCTCTATGCACCGCTATGCGATCAGGTATACGTGGTGCGGAATCTGGCCCAGTTGTCGTCGGCCGTCGACAAGCTCATGGCAGGTGCGTAGCGCACCTTGAGGCAATGCATAAACACACCTTCAAGCGCTTGACGCGCCTATGGCCGCGTGTTATGATGCGCTCATCATGGAGTTGATAGCCGTGGATCGCACCGTTTATTATGATCGGCAACCTTTCCCAGCCGCGCCTTGCGAGGGCTTGATGGTTGCCGCCGGTTGATCGACGACGGCGAGCACGAGAGCAAGAGACGCGGCTACCCGCGTCTTTTTTATTGTTATTTGGGTGGTGGCGCTGAATTTGCTCAGGCACTACCATGACGAAAATTGATTGATGTGACAGGTTCTCAGGAGTAATCGCATGGCGACGACGATCATTGACGAGCTGCGTTGGCGCGGACTTATCTACGACAAGACCGAGGGGCTTGATGAGCTGACGAGCGCTAACAAAATCACGCTCTACAACGGCTTCGATCCGACAAAGGACACGCTCCACGTCGGCCATCTCGTGCCGATGATGCAACTGGCGCGGTGGCAGCGCTACGGCCATACGCCCATTGCGCTGGCCGGCGGCGGCACGGGCATGATCGGCGACCCCGGCGGCCGAAGCACGGAGCGCAACCTGTTGTCGCTGGAAGAGATCGACGCCAACGTCGTCCATATCAAGACCCAGTTGGAGAGCATACTCGACTTCGAAGTGAAAAGTAATCCGGCGAAAGTCGTCAACAATGCCGACTGGTTGCGGCGTCTGTCTCTGGTCGATTTCCTGCGCGACACGGGCAAGCATTTCACCGTCAACTACATGATGGCCAAGGATTCCGTGAAGTCGCGGCTGGAGCGCGAGGATGGCGGCATCTCCTTCACCGAATTCAGCTACATGCTGCTCCAGGCCTATGACTACCTGCACCTGTTCGATGTCGAAAAGTGCGGGCTACAGGCGGGCGGCAGTGACCAGTGGGGTAATATCCTGACCGGTGTGGAA
>JRYI01007971.1_pt1 | contig 14079 bp, 10 predicted proteins | sample 235361 | NCBI WGS metagenome assembly JRYI01 (sample SAMN03074212, study PRJNA261471) | activated sludge metagenome | biome: Common Effluent Treatment Plant; feature: Wastewater; material: Activated sludge; isolation source: activated biomass in a lab-scale reactor treating industrial wastewater at...
GGGAAGAAGCCCAGGCGTACGGCGGCAAGGAACGTCTCTGGAGAGATGTCGCAGCAGACGCCGGCGAAGGTGTCGGGGCGCGCCCACGTCCGTCCCGGATCGGGCACGCGCGTGCCGCCGCGGGCCATGTCGGCGAGCGTATGAGCGATGAGGGAGGGACAGTCGGCGATGCGGATCGGGTGAAGTGCGTAGGCCGTGCCGAGGACCCATCGTTGCATCCAGGCGCTCAGGCTCTCGCTTGGGCCCGCGTCCTCGCGGAACGCCTTCGGCGCGGCTAATGCCCCCGGCGTGGGCAATGCGGCGTGTTTCTCCTGCGCGAGCATGTCGATTGCGGTCCCCGCCGTATCGCGTATGTGAAACTACGTCCGTATCAAGTTTGCGTGGTTGGACCGTAACCGGCCGCGCGGATCGGATGCGGTTTTCGGCGACGTGGTTAGGGGTTCGTTACTGGCTCGGCCTTCCAGGGCCCGGGGCGGTCCGGTGCGCCTGCGTGATCGCGCAAGACCTGCTCGTAGTCCGCGCGCGGGATGCGGCGGTAGCCGGTCTTCTCCAGCACCGGCGTCCAGTCGCGCGCGTCGACGAGCGCGAATCCCCACTGCTCGAGGTGATCGTAAAGCACGGCCGCGGCGAGCTTCGAGGTGTCGGTCTCGTTGCTGAACATGGATTCGCCGACGAAGACGCGTCCGATGGCGACGCCGAAGCCGCCGCCGACCAATTCGCCGCGCGCGTTCCAGACCTCGAACGAGTGGGCATGGCCCTGACGGTGAAGCCTGGAAAAGAGGTGCATGAAACGCGGCGTGAGCCAGGTGAGCGTGTGCCAGTTGTAGGCCCGCGGTGCGCCGCACTTCAAAACCACCTCGTCGAACGCGGTGTCGAAGGTAACGCGATACCGGCCCGATGCGCGCAAGCGCCTCACGCGGCGGCTCGTGTGGCGCTCCGGCAGGAACAGCACCATGCGCTCCCTGCGCGTCCACCATTTGAGGGGCCCGCAATGGGCCCACGGAAAGAAGCCGATGCGCAGGCCCGCAAGATAGGTTTCGGGCGTCAGCGCGCGTACGACGCCGCCGAACGTGTCGGGGATGGACCGGGTCCGGGCCGGGTCAGGAACCTCGGTCCTGCCTTTCAGGAGTTCGAGCGTGCTCCAGAGCATGAGGGCCGGCAGGCTGGCGATGCGTTGCGGCTGCAAAGCGTAAGCGGCGCCGAGCGCCCACCTCGTGGCCCGGGCGAACGGCGGCTCGCGGAGGGGAAGCTTTGCGACGGCACGTGTTTTTCGGCTTTCCGCCGCCTCAGCGGCAGGCGCGCCGGGGATGTGGACGGCTCTCTCTTGCACCAGCATGGGGCGAGTTTGCCGGTCACTGGTGAAGGAATTGCCTAAAGCTTGGTCCGTCGGATACCGAGGGATCCCACCCTCGTGCCCGCGCCGTCTCCGCCTGTGGGGCGCTGCCGCGGACGCCGGCTTGACGCTCGCCCGGCGGGGTGGTCTACCCCCATTTTGCCGACCGGGACCCTCTCTGTCCCCGTCCTCGGGAGCGATCCATCCCCCATGTCCGCGACTGTCCTCATCATCGATTTCGGAAGCCAGGTGACGCAGCTCATCGCGCGGCGCGTGCGCGAGGCGGGCGTCTATTGCGAGATCCACCCGTTCCAGAATGCGGATGCCGCGTTCGCGACGCTCAAGCCTGCCGCCGTCATCCTGTCGGGCGGGCCGTCATCGGTGCCGGAAGCGGGAAGCCCGCGCGCGCCCGCGGCCGTGTTCGCTCAGGGCATTCCGGTGCTCGGCATCTGCTATGGGCAGCAGACCATGGCCGAGCAACTCGGCGGCAAGGTCGAGAGCGGGCACCATCGCGAGTTCGGACGAGCCGTTCTTGCGGTCGCCGAGGAGAGCCCGCTGTTCGAAGGCGTGTGGGCCAAAGGCGAGCGCCATCAGGTGTGGATGAGCCACGGCGACCGCGTGACGCGGCTTCCGTCCGGCTTTCGCGTCATCGCGACGAGCGAGAACGCGCCCTTCGCCGCCGTCGCCGACGAGGCGCGCCGCTTCTATGCCGTCCAGTTCCACCCCGAGGTCGTGCACACGCCGGACGGTGGCAGGCTGATCGCCAATTTCGTGCACCGTATCGCCGGCCTCAAGCCGGACTGGACCATGGCGGCGTACCGCCGCGAGATGGTGGAGCGCATCCGCAAGCAGGTCGGCACCGGCCGCGTGATCTGCGGGCTCTCGGGCGGCGTCGACAGCGCGGTGGCGGCCGTGCTCATCCATGAGGCGGTCGGCGATCAGCTGACCTGCGTGTTCGTCGACCACGGGCTGATGCGGCTCGGGGAGGCCGAGCAGGTGGTCGGTCTCTTCCGTGACCACTACAACATCCCGCTCGTGCATGTGGACGCAGCGCGGCTGTTCCTCGATGCGCTGGCAGGGGTTTCGGATCCCGAGCAGAAGCGCAAGATCATCGGCAAGCATTTCATCGACGTGTTCGAGGCGGAAGCGAGCAAGATCGGCGGCGCGGATTTCCTGGCGCAGGGCACGCTCTATCCGGACGTGATCGAGAGCGTGTCGTTCACCGGCGGCCCGTCGGTGACGATCAAGTCGCATCACAACGTCGGCGGCCTGCCCGAGCGCATGAACATGAAGCTCGTCGAGCCGCTGCGCGAGCTGTTCAAGGACGAGGTGCGCGCGCTCGGCCGCGAGCTCGGGCTGCCGGATGCCTTCGTCGGGCGCCATCCGTTCCCGGGGCCCGGCCTCGCGATCCGCATCCCGGGCGACATCACGGTCGAGAAGCTCGACATCCTGCGCAAGGCCGATGCGATCTACCTCGACGAGATCCGCAAGGCCGGGCTCTACGATGCGATCTGGCAGGCGTTCGCCGTGCTGCTGCCGGTGCAGACGGTCGGCGTGATGGGCGACGGGCGCACCTACGATCACGTGCTGGCCTTGCGCGCCGTAACGAGCGTGGACGGCATGACGGCGGATTTCTATCCGTTCGACATGAGCTTCCTGGGCCGCGCGGCGACGCGGATCATCAACGAGGTGCGCGGCGTCAACCGCGTGGTCTACGACGTCACCTCCAAGCCGCCAGGAACGATCGAGTGGGAGTGATCCAGCTCCGGCAAGGTCTATCGCTCCCGTTCCGAGCTGCGTCGCCTCGTTCACGTCTTTTGCGGAGGGACCTGCTTCTTGATGATGCGGCTTGAGCTGGAGGTAAACTCACGCCGCCACTGCGCGATGGCGACAGCAATCGTCATGGCGATGAACAGCACCGGATGGACGAACCATCCGAGATAACCGAGCGCGAAGATCAGGGCGCGCTGACCCCGATTGAAGTGGCAGGCGGCCTCCTGCGCAAGCTGCGCCGTGCGATCGGTATAGTCTTGTGCTCGCGGTGTGCCCTGCTCGTTCGCCGGCGGCATCGCGCCCATCATGATGGCCGCGTAAATGAATAAGCGGTACGACCAGGCGAATTTCAGAAACGCATAGGCGAAGATGATGACGAGGCCGATGATCTTGGCCTCCCATTGCTGCGGTGTGGTGTGCGTCCCGAAAGGCAAGCTGGCGAGCGTGTTCAGAAGCTCGCTGCTGGGCCCGAAAACGTTGAGCACTCCGCCAAGGCCGATCAGCGATGCCGACGCAAAGAAGGCCGCGCCGCTATGCAGCGAGGCCATGATCTGTGTGTCGGCAATGCGCACGTCGCGGGTGCTCACTTCCTCAATCCAGGCAGACCGAAACCGGTTTGCCTGCGAATTGAGGCTCTGCGCGCCGTAGTCCGTCCATTCCAGGATGGCGCTGTAGGCAAGCCAGACTCCGCAAAACCAGGCGAACGCAACGAGATCAAGCGTGGGGAACAGAAGCATGCGCGTTGGACTCCGATGCTGGCATCATCCCTGGACGGCCGGATGGCCTGCGGTTCGGCATCTTCGCCGCTTCTATCCCCCCTCGCTGCACCGCTTGGCGCCGATCCTTACTCCGCCTCCACCAATTGCGTTCGGTAGCCTTGCGCACTGATCGCGTTGAGGAGGGCCTGGGTCTCCTTGGCGCCGGGCGTCTCGACCAGCAACTCGAGCTCGGTCTCCCGATAGGCGGTGGAGTTGAAGGCGCGACGATGATGGATGTCGAGAATATGTGCCTTCTCGGCCGCAGCCAGAGCGCCGATCTTGGCGACGCTATCGGGGCGATCCGGCACGACGATCAGCAGCTTCGCCAACCGGCCGTCGCGCGCCATGCCGCGGGCGACGATGTTTTTCAGGAACGTCGTGTCGATGTTGCCGCCCGTCAGGATGGCGCAGACCTTCTTGCCGGCCACACCGGAAACCTTGCCGCTGAGGAGCGCGGCGACGCCTGCGGCACCGGAGCCTTCCGTTACGATCTTTTCCGATTCGAGCAGAACGAGAACCGCCTGGGCGATCTCGTCCTCGGTGACGGTCACGATCTCATCGACGTATTTCTGGACGATGGGGAACGTGTATCCGCCCGGTCTTCCAACCGCGATACCGTCGGCGATCGTCGTTCCCGAGACGGTCACGATCTGGCCCGCCTCGACGCTCGCCTTCATGCTGTCGACCGCTTCCGACTGCACGCCGACGATGCGGACGTTCGGATTGGCGTCTTTCAACACCAGGGCCATGCCGGCGGCGAGGCCGCCGCCGCCGATCGGAACAACGAACACCTCGAGTCCCGGATTCTGCTCCAGCAGCTCCAGGCCGACGCTTCCCTGTCCGGCGATCACCCGCGGGTCGTCGAAGGCATGCACGAACGTGTATCCCTTCTCCTTCTGAAGCTCGGTCGCCCGTCCGAAGGCGTCGTCATATCCGGTGCCGTGCAGGACGATATCAGCCCCGTATTTTCTCGTGCCGCGCACCTTCGCCATCGGCGCCGTCTCGGGCATCACGATGGTGGCGTGGACGTTGCTGCGCTGGGCCGCGAAAGCGAGTCCCTGGGCGTGGTTTCCTGCGGATGCCGCGATGACGCCGGCTTTTTTCTGCGCGTCGTCCAGACAGAGCACCGCGTTCATTGCGCCGCGATCCTTATAGGCTCCGGTGCGCTGCAAGTTTTCCATCTTGAAGAAAAGCTCGCAGCCGAGCTCGCCGCTCAAATTGGGTGAATACGTACAGGGAGTGAGATTGACGTATTTCTCAATCCGCTTGCGAGCTTCCTTGATGTCGGCCACTGACACGGCGATCGTCGAAGACATTCTGGTACTTCCTCTAGCCAACAGTTTGATGGACGAAAAAGCGAGTAAGTCATTAGGGGGTATGCGGAAAGTGTTAGCGGGTTTCCGTCGCGAGAGCTAGGTGAGCGTTGCGATGCATTCGATTTCAACGCGGGCATCGAGTGGCAGGCGGGCCACCTGCACGGTGGAGCGCGCTGGCCGGTGGTCGCCAAAGGCGCGTGCAAAGATGGCGTTCATTTGCGGAAACTCTTCGAGATTGCTGAGAAAGACGGTCGTCTTCAGCACCTTCGAAAGGTCGCTTCCTGCCGCTCGCAGCACGGCCTCCATATTGGCGAAAACTCTCTCTGTCTGCTCGACGATTCCCCCCTCGACGATCTTCATCGTCGCCGGATCGAGCGGTATCTGGCCCGAGCAATAGAGCAGCCCTGCATGCGCAATGGCCTGACAATAGGGCCCGATGGCCTCGGGGGCGGCGTCCGTGGCGATGGTTTGCATGCCTGATCCTCTGCTGGTTGGAAGGCGGATTACTGTTCAAGTCATGATCCGGGCGTCAGAAGACCGTGAGTCCCCGTTGCCGGAATTGCTCGCGAACGCGTTCGGTGAGTTCGGGAGTGGGAGACTCGGTATCCTCGAGCGGATATGGAATCTGCAGCTTGTGGTATTTCTCCATCCCCATTTGGTGGAAGCGCAGGATCTCGACGCGCTCGACCGTCTCGAGGCTTGCGGCGATGTCGGCCACCTTCTCGACATTGTCGTAGGCGTCCGTGAGGCCCGGCACGAGCACGAAGCGGATCCACATCTTGCGCCTGAGATCGGAGAGACGGCGCGCATACTGGAGCGTCGGTTCGAGCGGCTGGCCGGTGACCCGCTGATAGGTCTCGGGATCGCCGGACTTGATGTCCAGGAGATTGAGGTCGATGTCCTGCAGCTCGGCATCGGTGAACCTGTCCCCCAGCCGTCCGCAGGTGTCGAGGCAGGTGTGCAGGCCCAGTTCCTTGCTTCTGCGGAAGACGCGCGCGGTGAATGTGTGCTGCACCGCGGGTTCGCCGCCGGAGATCGTGATGCCCCCCTGAGAGATACGGAGCACTTTGACGTACTTGCCGATCTTGCTCATCATCTGGCTCAGCTTGACGGGCCGGCCGTTGGATTTATGCCAGGTGTCGGGGTTGTGGCAGTACTGGCAGCGTAGCGGGCATCCCGTCAGAAAGAGGACGAAGCGGATGCCCGGACCGTCAACCGTGCTGCCGACCTCGATCGAGTGCACATAGCCGATCAGATCCTCGCCGCCTTCGAGCGTCTCCTCGTCGCTCGGATAGGCCTCGTAATAAGAGTGGGCGGCCTTGCGATCGGCCACCCCGGCCCGCGAGAGGTGCAGCGCGTATCGACCGTCGTCGGGGATTTTCACGTCCTACTCCGCGCCATGGAACGTGCGATTGAGCACGTCGAGCTGCTGTTCCTTGGTCAGCTTGACGAAGTTCACGGCGTAGCCGGACACACGGATCGTCAACTGCGGATACTTGTCCGGGTTCTCCATCGCGTCGCGCAACGTATCGCGGTTGAGCACGTTGAGATTGCAATGGAATCCGTCCGAGGAGAAGTACGCGTCGAGGCCGTTGGTGACCTTGGTGATGCGCTCGTGCTCGGTGCCGAGCGACGTCGGCACGATCGAGAGCGTGAGCGATATGCCGTCCTCGGCGTCGTCATAGGGAAGCTTGGCGACGGACAGCATCGCGGACATCCAGCCGTGGGTATCGGCGCCGTTCGAGGGATTGGCGCCCGGCGCGAAGGGGACGCCGGCCCGGCGCCCATCCGGGGAATTTCCGGTCTGCTTGCCGTAGACCACGTTGGACGTGATGGTCAGCACGGACTGGGTGTGCAGCGCCCCCCGATAGGTTTCAAACTGGCGGATCTTGTTCATCATCATCGTAACCAGCATTTCCGCGATGCCGTCCACGCGATCGTCGTTGTTGCCGTATTTCGGATACTCGCCGTCCACCGCGTAGTCCACGATCAGGCCGCGCTCGTCCCGAATGGCGGTGACCTTTGCATATTTGATGGCGGACAGGCTGTCGGCGGTGTGCGACAGGCCGGCGATGCCGCAGGCGAGGGTGCGCAGGATATCACGGTCGTGAAGCGCCATCTCCACGGCCTCGTAGCAGTACTTGTCGTGCATGTAATGGATGATGTTCAGCGCGTTGACATACGTCTTCGCCAGCCATTCCAGCATCGGGTCGAGGCGCTTGAGCACCTCGTCGTAGGAGAGGACATCGCCTTCGACGGGCGCGAACAGCGGGCCGACCTGTTTCCCCGAAACCTCGTCGCGGCCGCCGTTGATCGCATAGAGCAGCGCCTTGAGAAGGTTCACGCGGGCGCCGAAATACTGCATCTGCTTGCCGACGCGCATCCCGGACACGCAGCAGGCGATCGCCGCGTCGTCTCCGTATTTCGGACGCATCATGTCGTCGGACATGTACTGGATCGCGCTCGTGTCGACCGAGCATTTCGCGGCGAACCGCTTGAAACCGTCCGGCAGGCGGGGCGACCAGCCGACGGTGAGATTGGGCTCTGGCGCGGGGCCGAGATTGTACAGCGTGTTCAAGATGCGGAAGCTCGTCTTGGTGACGAGGGTGCGCCCGTCGTCGCCCATGCCGCCGATGTATTCCGTCACCCAGGTCGGGTCGCCGGAAAAGAGCTGGTTGTACTCCGGCGTGCGGAGGAAGCGGACGATGCGGAACTTGATCACGATGTCGTCGATCAGCTCCTGAGCCTCGGACTCGGTGATCTTGCCCTCGCGCAGATCCCGATCGATGAAGATATCGAGGAACGTCGACAGGCGCCCCACCGACATGGCGGCGCCGTTCTGCTCCTTGATGGCGGCGAGATAGGCGAAGTAGGTCCATTGCACCGCTTCGCGGGCGGTCGTTGCGGGGCGCGAGACGTCGTAGCCGTAAAGCTCCGTCATCTTCTTGAGCTGCTCGAGCGATCTGATCTGCTCCGCGAGCTCCTCGCGCAGCCGAATGATCTCCTCGGTCGAATGGCGGCGATCGATCTCGTCGCGCTCTTTCCGCTTCTCCTCGATGAGGACGTCGACGCCATAGAGGGCGGGGCGGCGATAATCTCCGATGATGCGTCCGCGTCCGTAGGCGTCCGGAAGGCCGGTGAGGATGCCGGAGCCGCGGCAAGCGCGGATTTCGGGCGTGTAGGCGTCGAAAACGCCGTCGTTATGCGTCTTGCAGTATTCCGAGAAGATCTTCTTGATCGACGGATCGGGTGCGATCCCGTAGGCGTCGAGGCTTCCTTCGACCACGCGCCAGCCCCCCTTCGGCATGATGGCGCGCTTCAAGGGGGCGTCGGTCTGGAGGCCCACGATCAGCTCCAGGTTCTTGTCGATGTAGCCCGGGCCATGCGCCAGAATGCTGGAAGGCTCCTGCGAGACGGCCAGCACGCCCTTCTTGGTTTCCTCCGCCAGCAGCGGGGTCAAGGTCTCCCATATCTTGCGGGTGCGCGGGGTTACGCCGGCAAGAAAGGACGAGTCGCCTTCGTAGGGAGTGTAGTTGCGCTGGATGAAATCCCGGACGTTGATCCGGGTGCTCCACGAACCGGGCGTAAAGCCGCGCCAGGCGTTCGCGTTGTCGGTGTCGATAACTTTCACATCCATTACGATACTCCTTTTATTCGATGCCGCCGCGCGTCGGACGATTTCGATCGGATCGCCGGGGTCGGTCAGAGCAGGGCTTCGGTGTGGCGGGCGATGACGAGTTCTTCGTTCGTTGGGATGACCCAGGCCGCGACCTTGCTCGCGGACGTGCTGATCAGAGGTCCGTTGGCGGCGTTCGCGGAGGGATCGAACTCAAGGCCGAGCCACGCGGCCTCGCGGCAGACCCTTTCGCGGATCTCGGTGGCGTGCTCGCCGATGCCGGCGGTGAACACCANNCCGCCGAGGGCCGCTGCGAGGGAGCCGAGTTCGCGAACGATGCGGTAGATGAAAACGTCGATGGCGAATTTCGCGCGGGGATCTGCGCTTGTGAGCAGCTCGCGCATGTCGCTTGAAATCCCCGACAGGCCGAGCAATCCGGACTCGTTGTAGAGCAGCTTTTCAATGGCGCGCACGTCCATCCCGAGCTCGCGGATGAGGTAGAGCACGACGCCTGCATCGAGCGTGCCGGAGCGCGTCCCCATCGGCAGACCATCGAGCGCCGTGAACCCCATGGTCGTGGCCACGCTTTTTCCACCCGCCATGGCGCACATGCTCGCGCCGTTGCCGAGATGGAGCACCACCGTTCGGCCGGCCGCGGCCCGTGCATCCTGTTGCGGCAAGACAGAGGCGATGTATTCGTAGGAGAGGCCGTGAAATCCGTAGCGGTGGACGCCCCGATCGGTGATCGCGGGCGGCAGGGCGAACGCCTGCGCCACAGCCGATGCGGTCTGATGGAAGGCGGTATCGAAACAGGCGACCTGCATCATGCCGGGCCGCCGTTCCGCGACGGCGCGAATGGCCGACAGATTATGCGGCTGATGAAGCGGGGCGAGCGGCACGAATGCGTCGAGCTTCTTCAGCACATCGTCGTCGACGCGCACGGGCGTGCGGAAGACGTCGCCGCCATGCACGACGCGGTGGCCGATTCCGGCGAGCTTGTCGCCGCCCTTGGTTTCGAGCCACTCGAAGAGGAACTGGAGCGCGCCGGCATGCGCGGGAGGATGGTCCTTGTCCCAGGCGTGCTCGCCCACGACCTCGCCGTCGACAGTCTGCGCCCGAAACCGCGCCCGGCCGTGAACCTCCTCCAGCGCGCCTTTCAGTTTGAACCGGAGCGCGCCGCCCTCCTTGGCGAACTCGCGGAACTTGATGCTGGACGAGCCGGCGTTGAGAACCAGGATCGCGTCGCTCATTTCAACGCTCCCGCCGCCGTTTCAATCTGGCGTCGCGCCACCAGCGCTGCCACCGCGCAGGAGGCGAGGCGGCTCTGCACGGAATCGGCGCGGCTGGTCAATGTGATCGGCACCCGCGCCCCGAGCACGATCCCCGCCGTATCGGCCCCCATCAGGAACGACAGGCTTTTCGCGAGAACGTTGCCGGCCTCGAGATCGGGCACCAGCAGGATATCGGCTCGTCCGGCGACAGGCCCCGAGAGCCCCTTGATCCGGGCCGCCTCCGGGCTGATCGCATTGTCGAGCGCCAGCGGCCCATCGAGAATGCCACCGGTGATCTGGCCTCTGTCGGCCATCTTGCAGAGCGCTGCCGCCTCGACCGTCGATTGCAGCTTCGGGTTGATCTTTTCCGTCGCCGACAGGATCGCGACCTTGGGCTCCGTGATCCCGACGGCCCGCGCGAAGTCGATCGCGTTCTGGGCGATATCGACCTTCTCCTCGAGGGTCGGAAAGATGTTGATCGCGGCATCCGTGATGACGAGCACGGTCGGATGGTTGGGGACGTCCATGATGAAGCAGTGGCTGAGACGCCGCCCGGTTCTGAGGCCAGTGTCCCGCTTGACGACGGCGGCCAGCAATTCGTCGCTGCTGAGGGAGCCCTTCATCAGCATCGTCGCGCGCGCCTCGCGCACGAGCGCAACCGCCTTTTCCGCCGACTGCTGGCTGTGTTCGGTATCGACGATCTCGAACGGGGAAATATCGAGTTTCGCCTTCTCCGCGGTGGCCTCGATGCGGCGCTTCGGCCCCACCAGGATGGGCGTGATGATGCCTTGCGCGGCGGCGTCGACAGCGCCCGCAAGGGACGACTCGTCGCACGGATGGGCCACGGCGGTCGGCGTTGCCGGCAGACCCTTCACTGTGGCGATCAGTCGTTGAAACGCTTCGCAATGCTGGGTGCTCATGGCCGATGCCTTTGCTGGATGAGGAGAGATCGAGGGAAGCGGTCGCAGCCGCTCGTCCGTTTGCATCGGAGTGCAGGCCTCATGTTCCCGCCTCCACGGCGGTCACGGCGCTGCGCAGCGATGCCGACGACCGGATGATGAGCTTCTCCAACTCGACCACGAGGAAGAAAATCCCTCCGCCGAGGATCAGCCACGGCCACACCGCGAGCGGAATGGCCTCGTTGTCGAACAGCGTCTGGAGGGGTGTTGCGTAGGTGAACAAGAGCTGCAGCACGATGACCGCGATGATCCCGAGCGGCAGGATCTTGTTGCCGGTATGAGCCTTGAGCGACAGCGAACTGTCGAGCAGGTAGCGGCTGTTGAGGAGATAGAACACCTGGCCGATCGTGATCGCGTTGACCGCGACCGTGCGGGCCAGTGCATCCGAGCCGCCCTGTCCCTTGATCCAGAAGAAGGCCCACAGCGTGAAAGCAAGTAGCGCGAAGCCGACGAAGACGATCCGCCAGACGCCGAACCGGGTGAGGATCGGCCGGTCGACGGCACGCGGCGCCCGGCTCATCACGTCGACTTCATGCGGCTCGAACGCAATAACGAGGCCGAGCGCGACGGAAGTGACCATGTTCACCCACAGAATCTGCGGCGCGGTGATCGGCAACGTAAAGCCGACGAAAATGGCTGCCATGATGACCAGCGCCTGAGCGACGTTGGTCGGCAGCATGAACAGCATCGCCTTCTCGATATTGTTATAGACCGTGCGCCCCTCGCGGACGGCGGCCGAGATCGAGGCGAAGTTATCGTCGGCGAGCACCATTTCGGCTGCTTCCTTGGTCACCTCGGTTCCCTTGATGCCCATCGCGACGCCGATATCCGCCTTCTTGAGCGCGGGGGCGTCGTTCACGCCATCTCCGGTCATGGCGACGATCTGTCCGTTGGCCTGGATGGCCTTGACCAGACGCAGCTTGTGCTCGGGTGCCGCGCGCGCGAACACGTCGGCGTCGCGGACGCATTCCTGCAATTCGGCGTCATTCATGGCTTCGATGTCGGCGCCGGTGAACGCCGTCTTGCCGTCGCCGATGCCGAGCATCTTGGCGATCGCCGCGGCCGTGATCTTGTGATCGCCGGTGATCATAGTGACGCGAATGGAGCCGCCGTGGCACTCCTTAACCGCTTCGATGGCCTCCTTGCGCGGCGGATCGAGCAGGCCGACGAGGCCGAGAAACACGAGGTTCTTGGGCAGATCGGCAGGGTTGAGCCCACCGGTCGGCACCTCCGGATCCTCCTGCCAGGCGAGCGCTAGAACCCGCTCACCCTGACCGGCCAGCTTGTCGGAGGCTGTCTCGAAGCGTTGGCGGTCGAACGGGGCGGGCGAGCCGTTCGCGCTCTGTTGACGGTCGCAGTGCTCGAAAATGACTTCCGGCGCACCCTTGACCAGAAGGATCTTCCTGCCGCCGCTGCTGCCGTTCAGAGTCGCCATGAAACGATGCTCGGATTCGAACGGGATCACGTCGAGGCGCGGATACGCCATCTGCTCCGCCTGCCGGTCCATTCCGAGCTTGGTCGCGAATGGATAGAGCGCGCCTTCGGTCGGGTCGCCTTCGACCTTCCATGTGCCGTCCTGCTGAAACAACTGTGCATCGTTGCAGAGCATGGACACGCGGCCGAGAAGCTCCAGAACCGGATCCGGGGAGGCGGGCCGTCCGTCCTTCTTGATTTCGCCTTCGGGCGCATATCCATTGCCGGTGACCTGGACGTCCGTATCCGCGGTGGTGGCCGAGACCACCATCATTTCCATGAGGGTGAGGGTTCCGGTCTTGTCCGAGCAGATGCGCGAGACCGAGCCCAGCGTTTCGACGGCTGGAAGGCGCCGGATGATCGCGTTGCGTTGCGCCATGCGCTGCACGCCGATCGCGAGCGTGATGGTGATGAGCGCGGGCAGGCCCTCGGGAATGGCGGAAACCGCGATGCCGGTGATGGCCTGAAAGAGCTCGACGAAATCCTTGTGTCCGACCCATCTGCCATAGGCGAACACCAGGGCGCTCACGATGCCGATGACCGCGGTGATCGTGTAGCCGAATTTCTTGATCTGCCGTAGCAGCGGCGTTTCCAGCGCGCTGACGTTTGCGAGCAGCTGATTGATGCGCCCGAGCTCGGTCTCGCTTCCTGTTCCGACCACGATTCCCGTCGCGCGTCCGGATACGACCATCGTGCCGGAAAATGCCATGCTCTCGCGGTCGCCGACCGTGGCCTTGAGAGGCACCGGCTCGCTCGTCTTTTCCGCGGGTACCGACTCGCCCGTGAGGGCGGCTTCCTCGGTGCGCAGGTTCTTGACATCGGCGAGCCGGAGGTCGGCCGGCACCTTGTCCCCCGACTCGAGGAGAACAATGTCGCCGGGGACAAGCTGCTCGGCCGGGATCATGCGCGTTTCGCCGTCGCGCATCGTCCGCGCCTCGGCCGAAAGCATGTTGCGGATCGAGTCGAGCGCCTTCTCGGCCCGGCCTTCCTGGATGAAGCCGAGCAGGGCGTTGAGGACGACGACACCCAGAATGATGGAGGCGTCGAGCCATAGATCCATCATCAGCTTGATGAATCCGGCCGCGAGCAGGACGTAGACAAGGACGTTGTTGAACTGGGACAGGAAGCGCATCAGTGGTCCGCGCTTCTTGCCCTCNNGCTTCCGCCGTTTTCAGTCCGCTCGCGACGCTGGTCGACAGTTCAGCGGCGACCGCGTCGACAGGCTTGGCGTGCCATGTGACGGTGGCGGTCACCGCTGTTTCTGCCGTTCCGGCCATTATCCACGTCTCCGCAACTGATAGCGTTCGTCGCGCTGTTTACCGTCCGCCTCAGAAGCTCCAATAGAGCGGCACGACGAACAGGGTGACGATCATCCACCAGACTGCGATCGGCGCGCCGAACTTGGTGTAGTCGGAGAACTTGTAACCGCCGGGGCCCATGATCATCAGGTTCACGGGCGTTGCGACGGGCGTGAGCAGCGCGCCGTGCGAGGCAATTGCGAGGCCGACGATGAAGGGGAGAGGGGACACGCCCATCTCCAAGGCGGTCGCGATGCCGATCGGGAAGAACAGCAGCGCGGC
>JRYI01000645.1_pt1 | contig 14040 bp, 10 predicted proteins | sample 235361 | NCBI WGS metagenome assembly JRYI01 (sample SAMN03074212, study PRJNA261471) | activated sludge metagenome | biome: Common Effluent Treatment Plant; feature: Wastewater; material: Activated sludge; isolation source: activated biomass in a lab-scale reactor treating industrial wastewater at...
CGACTACGACCGCGAGATGGCGCTGATCGCGCTCACCGGGACGGGCGACGACGAGACCATGATCGGCAGCGCGCGCTACTCGCTGGCGCCGGACGGCGAGTCGGTCGAGTTCGCGCTCGTCGTCGCCGACGACTGGCAGCGCCACGGCCTCGGCCGCCGCCTCATGGGTGCGCTGATCGACGGCGCGCGCAGCAAGGGCTACCGCAGCATCGTCGGCGACGTGCTGGGCAAGAACCCGAAGATGCTGCGCCTGATGCACAGCCTCGGCGTCCCGCTACAGCCGCACCCGGAAGAGAACGCGTTGCGCCGGGTGGTGAAGGCGCTGCACGGCAAGTGAGACGAGCGCGCAGGACAGCCTCCCGGCCCTGCGCGCATCCACCGCATCCGGTAGCCGCGATGACACGCCGCAGGGCGCCGGCAGGTGCAGACCTTCAACCCAACGCCGCCTCGACCCGCTCGCACACCGTGCGCAGGATCTTGATGCGCGCGAAGTGCTTGTCGTCGGCCTCGACCNNTCGACCATGTCGCACACCGCGCGCCGGTAGTCATCCCACTTCTCGCGATTGCGCCAGTCTTCCGCGCTGATCTTGAAGCGCTTGTGCGGCTCGGCCTCGCGCGCCTGGAAGCGCGCCATCTGTTCTTCCTTGGTGATCGCCAGCCAGAACTTGATGACGATCGCGCCCGCCGCGATCAACTGGTCCTCGAAGTCGTTGATCTCGGCGTAGGCGCGCATCCAGTCGGCCTCGGAGCAGAAGCCCTCCACGCGCTCGACCAGCACGCGGCCGTACCACGAGCGGTCGAAGATCACCGCCTTGCCGCGCGCCGGCAGGTGGCGCCAGAAGCGCCACATGTAGGGCTGCGCGCGCTCTTCCTCGGTGGGCGCGGCGATCGGCACGATGCGGTACTGACGCGCATCGAGCGCGCCCACGATGCGCCGGATCGCGCCACCCTTGCCGGCGGCATCCATGCCCTCGAACACCAGCACGAGGTTGCGGCGGCGGAACTCCGCGGTGCGCGACAGCAGCGCCAGCCGCCCCTGCAGCGGCTCGAGCAAGGCCTCGTATTCCTTGCCCTTCATGTCCTGGCGCACGAGGCTGTCGAGGATGTTGAGGCGGTCGATGCACGGCGGCAGCGGCGCGGCCGACAGGCGCGGCGCCCAGTGCTGGGTGGCGGCATCCAGGCGCCGGCGCAGCGCCGCGAGCAGGGTGCGGCCGACGAACAGCGCCCGATAGTTGGCGTCCGCGCCATCGACGATCAGCCACGGCGCATCGCCGGTGCTGGTGGTGCGCAGCACGTGCCCGGCGACCTCGCGATAGCGGTCGTACTGGTCGTAGTAGTACCAGTCGCGCTCGGTGACGCGCCAGCGCGTGCGCGGGTCCTTCTCGAGCGCCTTCAGCCGCGTCTTCTGCCCGTCCTTGGACAGATGGAACCAGAACTTCACCAGCAGCACGCCTTCGCGCGTGAGCATGGCCTCGAAGCGGCGGATCTCGTCCAGGCGCTGGTCGAGCTCGGACTTCTTGCTGTCCTTGCCCACCCGCTCGCGGATCGGCTGGGTGTACCAGTTGTTGAACATCACGCCGATCTTGCCGCGCGGCGGCAAGGCGCGCCAGAAACGCCACATGTGGGGATGCGCGGCCTCCTCCGGGGTCTCCTCGTCGAAGGCCCAGGTCTGGATGTGGCGCGGATCCATCCACGCGTTGAGCTGATTGACCGTCTCGCCCTTGCCCGCGCCGTCGATGCCATTGACCAGCACCAGCACCGCGAAGCGGCGCAGCTCGACCAGGTCGAACTGGGCGTCGAGCAGCTCGGCCCGCAGCGCGGGCACCGCCGCAGCGTAATCTTCCGGGCTCGTGCTGTGGCCGAGCTCCGCGGATTCGAACATTCGTCCCCCTCAGGTCGCGCGCGGGCGGTCGTCCCCGCGGCCGCGACTCACCGGAAATCCCCCCACCATGCCTGCATCGCCGCGAGCGCGGCGAGCCCGGCGGTTTCGGTGCGCAGCACCCGCGGCCCGAGGCCGACCGCGGTGCAGCCGGCGGCGCGGAAGGCCGCCCGTTCGGCCTCGTCCCAGCCGCCTTCGGGGCCGACCAGCAGATGCAGCTCGCCGTCGGGCGGCGCCAGCGCGGCCAGCGGCGCATCCGCTGCCGGTGCGAGCACGCAGCGCCGTGCGCCGGCGGTGGCGGCGAGGTAGTCGGCCACCCCCTGCAGCGGAAGAATCCCGGGGACGTGGTTGCGGCCGCACTGTTCGCAGGCCGATACCGCAACCTGGCGCCAGTGCGCGACACGCTTGTCGGCGCGCTCGCCGGACAGGCGCAGCACCGAGCGCGTCGCCTGCAGCGGCCGGATCGCGGCGACGCCGAGTTCGACCGCCTTCTGCACGATCCAGTCCATCTTGTCGCCGCTGGCGAGCGCCTGCACCAGCACCAGCGACAGCGGCGACTCCCGCTGCGGCGCGCGCCGCCGGCCGAGCAGCGCGAAAGCGGCCTTGCCCTCCAGCCGCAGCACCGCCTCGACCTCGCCGCCGCCGCCGTCGAACAGCACCAGCGGCGCCCCCTGCTGCAGCCGCAACACCCTCACCGCATGATGGGCGAGCGCCTCGGGCAGCGCGACCTCGCCGGCTGCCGGCAGGACGCCGGGAAAATGGAAGCGTGAAATCATCGTAAAATTATAGGCCCGCCCCCTTGCCCGGGACACACATGCTCGTCGCCTCCAGCGCTGCCCCGGCGCGGCGCGCGGGCCTCAGGAGGACCCCCATGCCGAACGCCCGCCAACGCCTGTCCCGGGTACGCGCCCTCGAGTCGATCGTGCGCGACGTCGCGCGCGAGGCGGTGCTGCCGCGCTACCTGAAATCCTCGCGCAGCCACAAGGCCGACGGCTCCTTCTTCACCGAAGCCGATGTCGACTCGCAGCGCCGGCTCGCCGCCGCCTTGCCGACCCTGCTGCCCGGGCCGGTGCTCGGCGAGGAGATGAGCGCCGACGAGCAGGCCGCGTCCTGGCGCGCGGGCCGGCACGGCATGTGGTGCATCGACCCGATCGACGGCACCACCAACTTCGCCAACGGGATCCCGTTCTTCGCCGTGTCGGTGGCCTACCTGGTGGAGCACCAGCCCTACCTCGGCGTGGTCTACAACCCGATCACCGATGAATCCTTCTACGCCGCGAAGGGGGCGGGCGCCTACCTCAACGGCACGCCGCTGCCGCTGCGTCCCGCGGCGCCGCGGCTGAGCGCGGCGGTCGGCGGCGTCGACTTCAAGCGCGTGCACGACCGCCTCGCCGAACAGCTGGCCATCCACCCGCCGTATTACTCGCAGCGCAACTTCGGCTCGAGCGCGCTCGAATGGTGCTTCGTCGCCGCCGGCCGGCTCGACGTCTACCTGCACGGCGGCCAGATGCTGTGGGACTACGCGGCGGGCGAACTGATCCTCGCCGAGAGCGGCGGCGCCTATTGCGCGCTCGACGGCGAGTCGCTGCTGACCGAGCCGTCCGCCAAGCGCGGCGTGATCGCCGCCGCCAGCCCCGCCCTGTTCGCCGAGTGGCGCGACTGGATCGCGGCCCACCGCTGACGCACCGGACCACGGAGTCATCATGTCCCTGAAGCACCCGATCATCGCGGTCACCGGCTCCTCCGGCGCCGGCACCACGACCGTCAAGCACACCTTCGAGGCGATCTTCCACCGCGAGAAGGTCAACGCCGCCATCGTCGAGGGCGACAGCTTCCACCTCTACACCCGCGACCAGATGAACACGCTGATCGCCGAGGCCGAACGCGCCGGCCAGCGCGGCATCAGCCACTTCGGGCCGGAGGCGAACCGGCTCGACGACCTCGAGAGGCTGTTCCGCGCCTACGGCGAGTCGGCCACCGGGCGGCGGCGCTACTACATCCACAACGAGGTGGAGTCGATGCGCTGGAACCTGCCGATGGGCAGCTTCACCGAGTGGGAAGACCTGCCGGTCGGCACCGACTGTCTGTTCTACGAGGGCCTGCACGGCGCGGTGATGACCGACACGGTGGACGTCGCCCGCCACGTCGACCTGCTGATCGGCGTCGTGCCGACGATCAACCTCGAGTGGATCCAGAAGCTGCACCGCGACATCAAGATGCGCGGCTACACCGCCGAGGCGGTGCAGGACACCATCCTGCGCCGCATGCACGACTACGTGCATTACATCGTCCCCCAGTTCGCCCGCACCCACATCAACTTCCAGCGCGTGCCGGTGGTCGACACCTCGAACCCCTTCATCGCGCGCGACGTGCCGACCCAGGACGAGTCGATGGTGGTGATCCGCTTCAAGGACCCGCGCGGCGTGGACTTCCCCTACCTGCTGCGCATGATCCACGACAGCTTCATGAGCCGCGCCAACACCATCGTGATCCCGGGCGGCAAGCTCGATCTGGCGATGCAGCTGATCCTGACCCCGCTGATCTGGAAGCTGATGGAGCGCCGGCGGCAATGGGCGTGATCGGCCTGCGCTACCATCGGCCGGTGCTTTTCGGCGATAATTCCCGCTTTTAGACGCCGTCGAGCGCGGCACGAGGCCTCCATGCAGTCGTCCAGAAACGTCAAGCCCCCGGTCTTCAACCCCATCACCGGCGCGATCCGTGCCCTGGCCATGGATGCCGTGCAGCAGGCCAACTCCGGCCACCCCGGCGCGCCGATGGGCATGGCGGAGATCGCCGAGGTGCTGTGGCGCCACCATCTCAAGCACAACCCGGCCAATCCGAAGTGGGCCGACCGCGACCGCTTCGTCCTCTCCAACGGCCACGGCTCGATGCTGCTCTACGCGCTGCTGCACCTGACCGGCTACGACCTGCCGATCGAGGAGCTCAAGCGCTTCCGCCAGCTGCACAGCAAGACCCCGGGCCACCCCGAGTACGGCTACGCCCCCGGCGTCGAGACCACCACCGGCCCGCTCGGCCAGGGCATCACCAACGCGGTCGGCATGGCGCTCGCCGAACGCCTGCTGGCGGCCGAGTTCAACCGCCCCGGCCACGAGATCGTCGATCACCACACCTGGGTCTTCCTCGGCGACGGCTGCCTGATGGAGGGCATCTCGCACGAGGCCTGCTCGCTCGCCGGCACCTGGAAGCTCGGCAAGCTGATCGCCTTCTACGACGACAACGACATCTCGATCGACGGCCACGTCGGGGGCTGGTTCACCGACGACACGCCGAAGCGCTTCGAAGCCTACGGATGGCAGGTGATCCGCGACGTGCAGGGGCACGACCCGGTCGCCATCGAGGCCGCGATCCAGCAGGCGAAGGCCGACACCGCGCGCCCGACGCTGATCTGCTGCAAGACCGTCATCGGCGCCGGCGCGCCCAACAAGCAGGACAGCCACGACGTGCACGGCGCGCCGCTGGGCGCCGCCGAGATCGAGGCCACCCGCGCCCACATCGGCTGGCACCACCCGCCCTTCGAGATCCCCGCCGGGGTCCGTGCCGAGTGGAACGCGCGCAACAAGGGCGCCGCGCTCGAGGCGCACTGGAGCGCGAGCTTCGCCGCCTACCGCACCGCCTTCCCCGAGCTCGCCGCCGAATTCGAGCGCCGCATGGCCGGCGAGCTGCCCGCCGACTGGCGCGACCATGTCGACGCGGTGCTGGCGAAGGTGATCGACAAGGCCGAGACCATCGCCAGCCGCAAGGCGAGCCAGAACACCATCGAGGCCTTCGCGCCCAGGCTGCCCGANNCGGCCGACCTCGCCGGCTCCAACCTCACGATGTGGTCGGGCAGCCGCAGCGTCGGCCCCGAGGGCGGCGGCAACTACGTGCATTACGGCGTGCGCGAGTTCGGCATGGCGGCGATCGCCAACGGCATCGCGCTGCACGGCGGCCTGATCCCCTACACCGCCACCTTCCTGATGTTCAGCGAGTACGCGCGCAACGCGCTGCGCATGGCGGCGCTGATGAAGCTCCGCCAGGTCTTCGTGTTCACCCACGACTCCATCGGCCTCGGCGAGGACGGCCCCACCCACCAGCCGGTGGAGCAGACCGCCAGCCTGCGCCTGATGCCCAACATGGACACCTGGCGGCCGTGCGACACGGTGGAGTCGGCGCTGGCCTGGGCCTGCGCGCTCGAGCGCCGCGACGGGCCGAGCGCGCTCTGCTTCTCGCGCCAGAACCTGCCCTTCCAGGTGCGCAGCGCCGACCAGGTGGCGGCGATCCGTCGCGGCGGTTACGTGCTGTCCGAGGCCGAGGGCGCGGCGCAGGCGGTGATCATCGCCACCGGCTCGGAAGTGGCGCTGGCGGTGGCCGCGCAGCAGGCGCTCGCCGCCGAAGGCATCGCGGTGCGCGTGGTGTCGATGCCCTCGACCAATGTCTTCGACCGCCAGGACCCGGCCTACAAGGCCGAGGTGCTGCCCGCCGGCCTGCCGCGCGTCGCGGTCGAGGCCGGCGTCACCGACGGCTGGTACAAGTACGTCGGTCTCGAGGGCCGCATCATCGGCCTCGACCGCTTCGGCGAGTCGGCGCCCGCCGGCGAGCTGTTCAAGTACTTCGGCATCACCGCCGAGGCGGTGACCGAGGCGGTGAAGTCGCTGCTCAAATAAAACCCGGCGCGCCGTCGGCCTGCGCCGGCGCGCCGGTTTCCACATGCTAGTTCCGAGGGAGACCCATCCATGACCATCAAGATCGCCATCAACGGCTACGGCCGCATCGGCCGCTGCACCGTCCGCGCGCTTTACGAACTCGGCCTGCGCGACCAGTTCGAGATCGTCGCCATCAACGCCTCGGGCGACCTGGCGACCAACGCCCACCTGACCAAGTACGACACCACCCACGGCCGCTTCGGCTTCAGCGTCGACACCGAGGGCGACGACTGCATCATCATCGACGGCGACCGCATCCCCTTCTTCTCCACCAAGGATCCGCTGGCGATCAACTGGGGCGAGCTCGGCGTCGACGTGCTGATGGAATGCACCGGCGCCTACACCAGCAAGGCCAAGGCCGAGGTGCTGCTCAAGCAGGGCGCGAAGAAGGTGCTGATCTCGGCGCCGGGTGGCGACGACGTCGACGCCACCATCGTCTGCGGCGTGAACGAGGACGTGCTGACGAGCGCGATGACCGTCATCTCCAACGCCTCGTGCACCACCAACTGCCTCGCGCCGGTGGCCAAGGTCCTGCACGACAACATCGGCATCGAGAAGGGCCTGATGACCACGATCCACGCCTACACCAACGACCAGGTGCTGGTGGACGTGCGGCACAAGGACCTGCGCCGCGCGCGTGCCGCCGCGCAGAACATCATCCCCACCAAGACCGGCGCCGCCAAGGCGGTGGGCCTGGTGCTGCCGGCGCTGAAGGGCAAGTTCGACGGCTTCGCGCTGCGCGTGCCGACGATGAACGTGTCGCTGGTCGACCTGACCTTCACCGCGAGCCGCGCCACCAGCAAGGAAGAGATCAACGGCCTGATGAAGGAAGCCTCGCAGGGCGCGCTCAAGGGCATCCTCGGCTACAACGAGGATCCGCTGGTGTCGTCCGACTTCAACCACGACACCCACTCCTCGATCTTCGACGCCACCCAGACCCGCGTCATGGAAGGCAACCTGGTCAAGGTGCTGGCCTGGTACGACAACGAGTGGGGCTACTCCTGCCGCATGCTCGACGCCGCGCGCGCGGTCGCCGCGGCCAGGTAAGCGCCGAAGGCCGGCGCGCGCGCAGCGCCATCGACGCCGCCCGTGTCGCCCGCCGCGCCACGGGCGGCGTCGCCGCATGATGCCGAATCCTTGCGCGGCGCGCGATGCGGCACGGCCAGCGGCGTCCAGCCGCGCTAGAATGCCGGCCTAAATGAAAGCCTCTCCCCCCCCTGCCCCTCCGGCGCCCGCCGCGCCGACCCGCATCGCGATCAACGGCTATGGCCGCATCGGCCGCTGTTACCTGCGCGCGCTGCACGAATCGCCCCACCGCGCCGACTACCGGGTGGTGGCGATCAACGAGCCGGCCGATCTCGCCAGCATCGCCTACCTGACCCGGTTCGACTCCACCCATGGCCGCTTCCCGGGCCACGTCGACACCACGCCCGCGGGCCTGCTGATCGACGGCGAGCCGATCGCGGTGAGCCACGCCACCACGCCCGAAGAGCTCGACTGGGCGGCGCTCGGCATCGACCTGGTGGTCGAGTGCTCCGGCCAGTATGGCGAGCGCCGCGGCCTGCAGCGCTTCCTCGACGCCGGCTGTCCGCGCCTGCTGCTGTCGCACCCCGGCAACAGCGGCGCCGATGTCGACGCCACCGTGGTGGTCGGCGTCAACCACCGCCAGCTGCCCGCCGACGCGCGCCTCGTCTCCAACGCCTCGTGCACCACCAACGCGGTGGTGCCGCTGCTCGCCCTGCTCGAGCGCGAGTTCGGCCTCGACCAGGTCCTGCTCACCACCCTGCACTCGGTGATGAACGACCAGCCGCTGATCGACGGCTACCACCACACCGACCTGCGGCGCACCCGCTCGGCGATGCAGTCGATCATCCCGGTGTCGACCGGGCTCGCGCGCGGCGTCGAGCGCCTGCTGCCGGCCCTGGCCGGCAAGGTGCATGCGAAGGCGATCCGGGTGCCGACCCACAACGTGTCGGCGATCGACCTCGTGCTGGCGCTGCGCCGCGACACCGACGCCGCCAGCGTCAACCGCCTGCTGCGCGCGGCCGCCGAGGGCCCCTTCGCCGGCTTGCTGGCCTGGTCCGACGAACCGCACGCCTCGATCGACTTCAACCACGACCCCCATTCCGCGATCATCGACGGCGGACAGACCCAGGTCAGCGGCTCCCGCCTGCTCAGCCTGATGGTGTGGTTCGACAACGAATGGGGCTTCGCCAACCGCATGCTCGACCTGACCCGTCACTGGCGCGGCCTGTGGACAGCCGCGCCGGCGACCACCGATTTTCGCACTGCCCACTCTGGAGCCTGATCATGCAAGTCAAGAAGCTCGCCGACCTCGACGTCGCCGGCAAGCGGGTCTTCATCCGCGCCGACCTCAACGTGCCGCAGGACGAGGCCGGCAACATCACCGAGGACACCCGCATCCGCGCCTCGATCCCGTCGATCCGCTACTGCCTCGACAAGGGCGCGGCGGTGATGGTCACCTCCCACCTCGGCCGCCCCACCGAGGGCGAGCTGCGCGCCGAGGACTCGCTGATGCCGGTGGCGGTGCGCCTCGGCCAGCTCCTCGACAGGCCGGTGCGGCTGGTCCAGGACTGGGTCGACGGCGGCTTCGAGCTCAAGCCGGGCGAGGTCGTGCTGCTCGAGAACTGCCGCTGCAACAGGGGCGAGAAGAAGGACGACGAGACGCTGGCGAAGAAGATGGCCGCGCTGTGCGACGTCTACGTCAATGACGCCTTCGGCACCGCCCACCGCGCCGAGGCCACCACCCACGGCATCGCCCGCTTCGCCCCGATCGCCTGCGCCGGCATGCTGATGGGCGCCGAGATCGACGCCCTGACCAAGGCCTTGCACGCGCCGAAGCGCCCGCTGGTGGCGATCGTCGGCGGCGCCAAGGTGTCGACCAAGCTCAGCATCCTGAAGACCCTGGCGGAGAAGGTCGACCAGCTCATCGTCGGCGGCGGCATCGCCAACACCTTCCTGCTCGCCGCCGGCAAGCGCATCGGCGAGTCGCTCGCCGAGCCCGAGATGGTGCGCGAGGCCCAGCAGGTCATGGACATCATGAAGGCGCGCGGCGCCGAGGTGCCGCTGCCGGTGGACGTGGTGGTGGCCGACGAGGTCTCCGCGCTCGCGCGCGCCAACCGCATCTCGGTGGACGAGGTCGGCCCGCACGACCGCATCCTCGACTTCGGCCCCAAGAGCTCGGCCAAGCTCGCCGACATCATCGCCCACGCCGGCACCATCGTCTGGAACGGCCCGGTCGGCGTGTTCGAGTACCCGCAGTTCTCCGGCGGCACCAAGATGATGGCCTCGGCGATCGCCCACTCCGAGGCCTTCTCGATCGCCGGCGGCGGCGACACCCTGGCAGCGATCGCGAAGTTCGACATCGCCGCCGACGTCGGCTACATCTCCACCGGCGGCGGCGCCTTCCTCGAGTTCCTCGAGGGCAAGACCCTGCCCGCGATCGCCGCGCTCGAAGCGCGCTTCAACGACTGAAGCAGCCGCCTGCGCGCGCATGACGGCCGCCCCTCGGGCGGCCGTCGCATTTCCGGGCTCGGGGCGAAGACGGCGCGCCGGCCGCTGCTAGAATGCCTGAAGCCCTCCGCGCGGAGTCTCAGGATGTCCCGTCACACCAAGATCGTCGCCACCCTCGGCCCCGCCTCATCCGACCTGCAGACGCTCGAGCGCATGGTCCACGCCGGCCTCGACCTGGTGCGGATGAACTTCTCCCACGGCGAGGCCAGAGACCACGTCGCGCGCGCCGCGACCATCCGCGACGCCGCCGCGCGCGCCGAACGCCCGGTCGGCATCATCGCCGACCTCCAGGGCCCCAAGATCCGCATCGGCCGGTTCGAGAGCGGCCGCGTTACCCTGACCCGCGACGCGCCCTTCATCCTCGACGCCCGCTGCGAGCTGGGCAACGGCCAGCGCGTCGGCCTCGACTACAAGGACCTGCCCAAGGACGTGCGGCCGGGCGACGTGCTGCAGCTCGACGACGGCCGGCTCAAGCTTACCGTCGAGCGCGTGCTCGGCCCCGAGATCCATACCATCGTCAAGGTGGGCGGCGAGCTGTCCAACAACAAGGGCATCAACCGCCAGGGCGGCGGGCTCACCGCCCCGGCGCTGACCGCCAAGGACATGGACGACATCCGCACCGCGGCGCAGATCGGGGTGGACTTCGTCGCCGTCTCCTTCCCCAAGAGCGCGGCCGACATGTACATGGCGCGCCAGCTGCTGCGCGCCGCCGGCAGCGCGGCGATGCTGATCGCCAAGATCGAGCGCACCGAGGCGGTGGCCAACCTCGACGAGATCCTCGAGGCCTCCGACGGCATCATGGTGGCGCGCGGCGACCTCGCGGTGGAGGTCGGCGACGCCGCGGTGCCCGCCCTGCAAAAGAAGATGATCCGCGCCGCGCGCGACCGCAACAAGCTCACCATCACCGCCACCCAGATGATGGAGTCGATGATCAGCAGCCCGGTGCCGACCCGCGCCGAGGTCTCGGACGTCGCCAACGCGGTGCTCGACGGCACCGACGCGGTGATGCTGTCGGCCGAGACCGCCTCCGGCCAGTTTCCGGTGGAGGTGGTCGAGGCGATGAGCCGGGTGTGCCTGGAGGCGGAGAAGTCGGCCGAGGTCAGCCTCGACCGCGAGGTGCTCAACCGGGTGTTCACCCGCATCGACCAGTCGATCGCGATGGCGGCGATCTGGACCGCCTGGCACCTCAAGGTGAAGGCGATCGCCGCGCTCACCCAGACCGGCTCGACCGCATTGTGGATGAGCCGGCTCAACGCCGGGCTCCCGATCTACGCCCTGACCCCGGAGATCAGCGCCCGCAACCAGATGACGCTGTATCGCCAGGTCTACCCGCTGCTGATGAGCCAGACCCACCAGGACCGCGACGTGCTGCTGTGGGAGGCCGAGCAGGTGCTGCTGGAGCAGGGCGTGGTCGACTACGGCGACCTCATCGTGCTCACCATCGGCGAACCGATCGGCGCCTCGGGCGGCACCAACTCCTTGAAGATCGTGCGCATCGGCGAGCACCGCTCGGCGCACGCCTCGGCCCTCTCCGCGCTTTAGGCAGCCCCCTCCGCGCCGGCGGGGAGCGGCTGCGGCCGGGTCAGCACCTCCGGGCGCAGCACCTGGCCGAGCACCTCCGCCGCCAGCAGCTTGCGCTCGAGGACGATTTCCGCCACCCCGCGCCCGCTGCGGAAGGCTTCGGCCGCCACCGCGGTGGCGTTCGCATAGCCGATGTAGGGGTTGAGCGCGGTGACGATGCCGATGGAGTTCTCCACCGCGGCACGCAGCAGCTCGCTGTTGGCGGTGATGCCATCGACGCAGTAGTCGGCCAGCACGCGGCAGCCGTTGGCCAGGTGCAGCATGCTCTTGAACAGGCTGTGACCGATGATCGGCTCGAAAGCGTTGAGCTGCAGCTGGCCCGCCTCGGCGGCCATGCTGACGGTCACGTCGTTGCCGATGATCTCGAACGCGATCTGGTTGACCACCTCCGGCATCACCGGGTTGACCTTGCCCGGCATGATCGAGGAGCCCGCCTGACGCGCCGGCAGGTTGATCTCGCCGAAGCCGGCGCGCGGCCCCGATGACAGCAGGCGCAGGTCGTTGCACACCTTCGACAGGCGGACCGCGGCGCGCTTGAGCGTACTCGACAGCAGCACGAAATCGCCGCAATCCTGGGTGGACGCGATCAGGTTCGGCGCCGTGCGCACCGGTGCGCCACTGACCTCGGCCAGCAGCCGGCATACCAGCGGGGCGTAGTCGGGGTGGGCAGTGATGCCGGTGCCGATCGCGGTGGCACCCATGTTGATCTCGCACAACTGCGCGGCCGCCGCCTTCAACCGGCGCTCGTCATCGGCCAGCATCCCGACGTAGGTCTCGAACTCCTGCCCCAGGGTCATCGGCACCGCGTCCTGCATCTGGGTGCGCCCCATCTTCAGAATGTCGGCGAACGCCGCCGCCTTGCGCTCGAACGCCGCACGCAGGTAGGCCATCGCGTCGACCAGACGCAGGGCAACGGTGTAGCACGCCAGCTTGAGCGCGGTCGGATATACGTCGTTGGTCGACTGCCCCATGTTCACATGCTCGTTGGGGTGCAGGTGCGCATACGCGCCGCGCTCATGGCCGAGCAGCTCGAGCGCGCGATTGGCGATGACCTCGTTGGCGTTCATGTTGGTCGAGGTGCCGGCCCCGCCCTGGATGACATCGACAATGAAATGCTCGTGCAGCTGGCCGGCGATGATCTCGCTGCAGGCCGCTTCGATCGCCTTGGCGCGGCGTTCGTCGAGCAGCCCCAGGCGGCAGTTGGCCTCGGCCGCGGCCTTCTTGATCTGCGCCAGCGCACGAATCAGGTCGGGATAGGCCGCGATGCTGATGCCGCTGATCGGGAAGTTCTCGCAGGCGCGCAAGGTGTGAACGCCGTAGTACGCCGAAGCCGGCACCTCGCGATCGCCCAGCAGGTCGTGCTCCATGCGAACGGCCAATGTATTCACGCTCATCTCCTTCGAATCAGAACCGAATGTCTCCAGGACCCGGCACGAACGCTGCGTTTCGTGGCCGGATTGCCGGAAAGGTGTTTGCTTGAAGGCGGCGATCGTACCCCAACCTTGCTGCATTGCATCAAACCCGGGGTGCGCGGCGTGCCCATCCCGGGTACGCGCCTGCGCATCCTCGCCTCCTACGACGGCGGGAAGGCCCCGGGGCGGGGGGTACGGTCGACCGCGGGCCGAGCGCGCGAACGGCACCGCGTCGTGCGCTCGTATTAGAATGCCCGGTCGGATTCTTGCATCCCCGCCCAGCCATCAGGAGAACCCCATGCCCCTCGTTTCCATGCGCCAGCTGCTCGACCACGCCGCCGAACACGGCTATGGCCTGCCCGCGTTCAACGTTAACAACCTCGAACAGGTCCAGGCCATCATGGAAGCCGCCGCCGAGTGCGACAGCCCGGTGATCATGCAGGCCTCGGCCGGCGCGCGTAAGTACGCGGGCGAGGCCTTCCTGCGCCACCTCATCGACGCCGCCGTCGAGACCTACCCGAACATCCCCATCGTCATGCACCAGGACCACGGCCAGTCGCCGGCGGTGTGCATGGCGGCGATCCGCTCCGGCTTCTCCAGCGTGATGATGGACGGCTCGCTGCTGGAAGACGGCAAGACGCCCTCCTCCTACGACTACAACGTCGCCGTCACCCGCGAGGTGGTGAAGTTCTCGCACGCGATCGGCGTCAGCGTCGAGGGCGAGCTCGGCTGCCTCGGCTCGCTCGAGACCGGCCAGGCCGGCGAGGAAGACGGCGTCGGCGCCGAAGGCACGCTCGACCACAGCCAGATGCTGACCGACCCCGACCAGGCCGCCGACTTCGTCAAGCAGACCGACTGCGACGCGCTCGCGATCGCCATCGGCACCAGCCACGGCGCCTACAAGTTCAGCCGCAAGCCCACCGGCGACATC
>JRYI01012539.1_pt1 | contig 14033 bp, 15 predicted proteins | sample 235361 | NCBI WGS metagenome assembly JRYI01 (sample SAMN03074212, study PRJNA261471) | activated sludge metagenome | biome: Common Effluent Treatment Plant; feature: Wastewater; material: Activated sludge; isolation source: activated biomass in a lab-scale reactor treating industrial wastewater at...
TGGTCGCCTTGGCGAGGTCGGGGCTGGTCCAGTCCTGGATGTCGAGCTTGGTATCCTTGCGCTGGATGAACACGTACGGCGCGCGGTAGTAGGGTTTTGTGGTGGCGACACGTTCATCGCCCGTATCGATGCCCATCACGACATCGCACAGCTTCATCTCGAGCTGATCGCGAACGATGTAGATGCCCGGGCGCGAGAACCATACGAAGAGCGGCTCGCGGCCCATGGCATCTGCCACGGCCTCGGCAATCTTGTTCTCGAAGCCGGATCTGTCGCGGCTGGAGAGGGGAAGCTCATCGGCGGGGGCGCAGACGCGCAGGACATTCGCGTTGGACGCGGAGAGGGCATCGTCATCCGCCGCCTGGGCGGGGCTTGCGAGCGCACCCGCAAAAGCAAGCGGAGCAAGAAGGAATTTCAGGGACAGTCGTCGCGAGGCCGCACGCGCTGCGTTCGTCATCGGGGTTTCCTCTTGTCTGGCTGGCCTGCCGTCTCGTTGCCATGGCGCATCGTTCAAGCGCGATGCTGCGGCTTGCGGCCTGGATCGTTCCGGAGCGTTTGCCGCAGCGCCCGTGAGCGCTGCGGCACCTGTCGCGAGAGACCGGATCAGCCCTTATCGAACTCGCCGACGCTGATGTCCTCGGAGTAGGGGCTCTTGCCGTCGAGCGAGAACACCTGGAGGCCACCACCCATCTGCGTGTAGTTCTGCAGGTTCTTGAAGGCGCCGACGGCACCAAGGCCAGCGGTCGGATCCTGCAGGTCGAACACGAGGCCAACGCCCGGCCAGCCACCGACGCCGTACATGATGGCGACGTACTGGGTGCCCTTGTGCTCATACGTCATCGGGTGACCGATCACGCCCGAGGGAAGCTTGTACTTCCAGAGCAGCTCGCCGGTATCCGAGTTGCGGGCCTTGATGAAGCCGTCCAGCGTTCCGTAGAACACCAGGTTGCCTGCGGTCGCGAGCGTGCCGCCCCAGACCGAGAAGCGCTCCATCTTCTCCCACTTGTAGTCGCCGGAGATGGCGTTGTAGGCCTTGATCTGACCGAGGCCGAGGTAGTTCTGGCGATCGCCCTTCGGACCCGGATACATCCACAGGGTGGCGCCGACGAAGAACTGGCCGGCCCGGTAGGGCAGCATGAACGGCTCCCAATCCATGCAGATATGGTTGATGCCCATGAAGAACAGTTCCCTCGTGGGATCGTAGGAGTCGTGGCCCTGGTTGTGGTAGCCCATGGCCGACGGGCAGATTTCCTTGCCCTTGTGGTCCATGCGCGTGCCGAACTCGGGATCGCGAACCGGGAGACCCGTCTTGAGGTCGACCTGCTTCACCCAGTTGACCGTATCGTCGAGCTTGTTGGCCGAGACCAGATCGCCGTTCGTACGGTCGAGCGTGTAGACGATGCCGTTGCGATCGGGATGGGTCAGAAGCTTGCGCTCCTTGCCCTCTCTGTCCTTCTGCTCGGAGAGGATCATGACGTTGACGCCGGCATAATCCCATTCGTCGTGCGGCGTCTTCTGGTAGCCGAACTTGGCGAGGCCCGTGTCGGCATCGCGACCCCAGATCGTCATCGTCCACTTGTTATCGCCCGGACGCATGGTCTCGTTCCACGGCGCCGGGTTGCCCGAGCCATAGTGGAAGAGGTTCGTCTCGGGGTCATAGGCGTACCAGCCCCAGTTGGTGCCGCCGCCGATCTTCCAGGCGTCGCCTTCCCACGTGCTGGTGCCGAGGCCCTTCTGGCCGAAATGCGGGTTGGCGCTGTTGAAGTCGGCCGCGAGGCCGATATCCTCATCGGGGCCGGTTGCGTAGACGCGCCAGACCTGCTCGCCGGTCTTGACGTTGTAGGCGGTCGTATAGCCGCGCACGCCGAGCTCGGCGCCGGATGAGCCGACGAGAGCCAGATCCTTGATCACGTACGGCGCCTGGGTCAGCGTCTGGCCGACCTTGATGTCGCCGTTCTCGACCTTCCAGTATTCCTCGCCGGTCGCGGCATTGAGAGCGACGAGATGGCCGTCGAGCTGGGTCTTGATGATGAGCGCGGGCACCGTGCCGTCGCCCGGCCAGTAGGCGAGGCCGCGGTTGACGAGGTCGCAACAGGCCACAGAGCGGGCGGCCGGATCCTGCTTCGGCTTGTGCTGCCACAGGATATGGCCGGGATCGTTGAGATCGAGTGCAAACGTGTGGTTCGGGAACGACGTATGGACGTACATGACGCCGTTCACGACGAGGGGCGTGCCTTCATGCCCGTGCAGCAGACCCGTCGAGAACGACCAGGCAGCGCGGAGCTGCTTCACGTTCTCGGTGTTGATTTGCGTATTGGGGCTATAGTTCTGCGAGCTGTAGTTCTTGCCAGGCATAACCCAGTTTTCGTTGCTCTTCGACAGCTCGACGAGCTTGTCGTTGGCGAACGAAGCCGATGCCATGGCGACTGTGAGCGCAACGCAGGACGCGCCCGCCAACAGCCCCTTACCCAGGTGCTTCATCATTCCCAAAACCTCGCGTTATCCATCCCAAGGCCGAGGCGGCTTTCCGAGCGAAATACCGCGCAAAAGCGCGGTCCGATCGCCAAGCCCGCCTCCACTGCTGCGATGGCGTCCGGTTAGGTCCGGGCGCCGTCGCGGCAACGGTTCCGATCGCTTGACCGCCAAAGGCTTGTTCCGCCCTGCTCGGTCATGCATCTCGATCCGCAAGGGCACGCTAGACGGCGATAAACGATGTGGTCTCTAGTCCGACTGGCAGAGATCGGCGGGACAAATTTGCAAACGGGCCGGGTTCGTCCGGGTTACGGGAAAAAACGTAACTATGTAACGTCATTGTGATCGCTCCGATAAGTCATCTTGTGGTGTCTCAGGTGTCATGCACGACGCGGAAATCATCTCGCGCCACGTTTGATCGCAAGGGAGACCCGAAAGACCGTGCTGCACGATCTTCCCATCGGTATGCGCTCCGTGTGCCTTGCACGATCGACGGCGTTTGCGCTCGGCTGCCTGATGAGCGTCGGTCTCGCGGGATGCGGAGACGATGCCCCGCGCTCCGGCGAGCGTCGGGACGCTGGGCATGACGGTGCGGGCGCGCATCGCGTCGACTGGCTCGATGTGTCGGCGCCGATCAGCCCTGCGCAATGGCTTGCGAGCCGTGGCGAGGACAAGCCGCGGTCCATCGGCGATCCCGAGGTGCAGCGTATCGCAGCCCGGCTTTCCGAGGCGCACGCGCGCTACCGCGAAAATGAGCGCATGATCGCAAATCGCTCCGTGCAGGTTTCCGAGATGCTCCGGCAGATCGGAATTTCCGAGACCGCCGTGCGCATTCTCGACGATCTGACCGGCATCGGCGCGAAGCTCGGGCAGACCGAAGGCTTCGGCGCCATCAGCCAGCACTATTTCAACCTCCGCGCCACGGGCGTCGCGCATTCGGAGGCTATCGCAACCCTCAAGGCCCGCTACGGGTCGAAGTCGTGATCACTTTCAAGGACGGACACCACCGATGGCACTTCCCATGACGCAAGGCACCGAACCGCTCCGCGTGCTCATCATCGACGATCACCCGTTCGTCTTGCAGGCCTGCGCGCGCATGCTCGAGGAAGCGGAGTTCGCGCGCGTGCTGCAAGCCAGCGGCCTGGCCGACGCCTACCGGCAGTATCGCGCACACCGCCCGCACGTCGTCGTCGTTGATCTTTCCATCAAGACGGCGGCGCTCGGCGGTCTCTCGTTCGTGCGCCGCCTCAGGCTTCACGACAAGAGGACGCCGATCCTCGTGCTCAGCATGCACAGCGATCCCATGATCATCCGCCGCGCGCTCGAGGCGGGCGCCACCGGCTACCTCCTCAAGGACGCCCCGTCCGAGGAGTTCCTGAGAGCCTTCAACACCGTGCGTTCCGGCAGGCCCTATCTCAGCCACGAGGTCGCATCCGAGATTGCGTTCAGCGAGACGCGCCTCAACGCGAGCCCGCTGCAGGCGTTGACGGTGCGCGAGCTGCAGACGCTCGCGTTGATCGCCGAGGGGAAGTCGTACGGCATGATCGCCGAGGAGCTGAACATCAGCTACAAGACGGTCGCCAACACGACATCGCAGATCAAGATGAAGCTCGGCGCGCGCAGCCTTCCGGAGCTGATGCGGATCGCGATCCACCACCTTCCTGGCCCGTCGGGCCGCCGTGGCATGGATTGAAGCGAGATCAGCCCGGCGCCTCGATGCGGAGATCGTCGGGCAGGCTGAAGGTGCCGTCGAACAGCCGCTTGTCCGAGCCGTCATCCTTTGTCACGACGTTGCGCACCGGCAGCCCTGAGACTTTGTCGATATAGAGGGTCTGTGTGCCGGCGGTCTCAGCCGGCTTGGCCCGATTGCCCTTGACGGCTTCCTCGGCGACGGGGGGCAGAACGGCCTTGTAGGCGAGATAGGGCTTTCCCTCGAACGTCGTCTCGCCCAGGCATTCGTAGGCGAGCTTGCTCTTCGACGGTTCGCCCACCGACTCTTTGAGCTGCTGGGAGATCGCCTCGGCGAAGTTGGCCGGCACTTCGGTCCAGCCCTGTCCCTGGTTCGACCAGACCTTGTTGCCGATGGCGATCGTTTCCATGGTCTGAGGAGAATCGCCGAGCGAGACCCGCTGATGCATGCGGTCGGGAAGCTGATAGTCGACCGTCATGTTCAGCGTGCCCTGCTGCTCGTTGACGATCTTGGTTTCGAGCCGGAAGCCCTTGCTTTCCCGCAGCTTCGAGAATGCCTGATCGACCTCGGCTTTGCAGTCGGCATAGGCCCCACTGCAGGGCGCGATGGCGATCAGGGCGGCGGCAACGAGACATCTCATGAGCGATCTCCGATCGATTTGGCACTGCTGGACGCTCATGGCGCGGCGGATGACGCGTTGTCATGGTAGAATTGCGTGCGACTTTTTCCCGAGGCTTTGCGGTTTAGATCCCAAACACCGACAGCGTGGCGGCGCACCCGCCGAGCCACCGGGCATTCCGCGGCTCGGCGCGTGGATCAGTGCTCAGCTGTACTGGATCTCGTTCGTCCAAGCGCCGGGATCCTCATTGTGGAGCTTCCAGAAATGCTCGGCAACAGCGGCTGCGTGATCCGAGCCGGGCGAGACCCAAGCGGCAACCGTGACGGTGCCGACGTGAATGCCCTTGACCTTGAAGTCATCGAACAGGCCGAGGGCGAGCGCGCGGATGCCAGCCTTGCCGATGCTGAGGGAGATGTAGTCGGCGGAGGGCGCAAGGGCAAAGCCGCCCCCCGTCAGCAGAAGGCTGCCCGATCCCTGCCCGGCCATCGCCTTCTCCGCCGCTTTCGCTGCAGCCTGCGCGCCGCCGATGTTGGTTGCCAAGTCCAATGCGAACGTGTCGGTCGGCTGGTCGCCGATTTTTTCCTGGCGCATTGAAGCCGCATTGTAGTGGACGACATCCACCGAACCGTGCCGCCGCTTCACGTCGGCGATCAGCGCCTCGACGCTTGCCGCATTCGATGTGTCAACCGTCGCGGCTTCTGCTTTCAATCCTTTGCCCGAGAGTTCTTCGGCAAGGTCCCGAACCTTCTCGGCATTGCGGGCGGCGAGAACGACCGCGTACCCTTCCTTGGCAAATCGCTCGGCGGTCGCGAAGCCCATACCGGGGCCGGTGCCGATAGAAACGAAAGTCTTCATGGGCGCGTCTCCTTTGCATCGCGTTGACGACGCCATGGATAAACCCTACGAAGCCTTTGATAATCGTCACTCAGGCCATTTAACCCGTGCAGAAAATGCAGGAATTGGATCGCGGCGGACTTGAGGAAATCGAGGCGTTCGTTGCCGTGGCCGAGCTTGGGGGCTTTGCGGCGGCAGCCAAGAGGATCGAGCGCGATGCATCGGTGATCTCGCGGCGCGTCAGCCAGTTGGAGGCGAGGCTGGGTGTGCGCTTGCTGGTCCGCACGACACGGCGCGTGGCGGTCACAGAGGCGGGAGAGAGCTATCTCAAGAGGGTGCAGGTCATCCTTGAAGAGCTGTCGGCAGCGAACATAGAGGTCACCGAAAGGGCGGCAGCGCCGCAGGGTCTGCTTCGCATATCTGCGCCGGTGACTTTCGGACGGCTGTGGCTGGCCCCCCTTATCGCGGGTTTTTTGAGACAGTATGAGCACATCCGCGTCGATCTCCGCTTCTCGGACCGGATCGTTGATCTGGTCGCCGAGGGCTTCGACGTCGCCGTCAGAGTGGGCGTTCTGCCGAGCAGCTCGCTACAATCCCGGCGCATAGGCGGCCACCGGATGTTGCTGGCTGCGGCTCCGATCTATCTGAGAACCGCCGGAACGCCGAAGCGGCCTGAGGACTTGCCTCGGTTCGCCTGTGTGGGCTTTACCGGCAACTCATCGTGGCCCGACTGGCGGTTGCAGTCTGGCGCAAAACGAAAGCTCGTCCGGCCAGTCTGCAGGTTCATCACCGACAACTCGGAAGCGGCGTTGGCGGCGGCGGTGGATGGGGCGGGGATCGTTCTTGCCCCCGATTGGCTGGTGGGGACGTCGCTGCATGAGGGCAAGCTGGTCGAGCTCCTCAGCGGCTGGACGGTCAAGGGTGATGGAGGGGTGTATACGGTGCTCCCGCCCGGTCGCCTCATCCCGAAAAAGAGCCGGGCCTTCATCGACTACCTGACGACGGAACCGAGAGGGCAGTGGACGCGACGTCCGACGGGAGACAAAGGGGCGGGACGGCGGAAAAGATGACGCCCCGAACCATTCAATCTCATGATGAACAGGTGCCGTCAGAGACTGGAGACCATCGCCCCCGCCGGACACCTCACTGAACACGTCCTTCACGATCACCCGGCTCGCTGTCGATGCGGTGCGCTCCTCTCACGGCATCAGCTGGGAGCTCATGCCGAAAGGTCAGGCACGGGGCGCGGTTCAGTGTGCTGTAAAGATTGGTGCCGTCTCGGCTCGCCGTATCCGCATCGCTTCGCAACGGGAGAGAAAATCAGGCTGCAGCATCAGTATCTTGATGCGTTGCCGTGGTGCCCAGAAGAGGACTCNNCAATTCCGCCATCTGGGCAAGCCGGCAAGCCTGCGGGCGCATTGAGTTACGGGGAGTGGCCCGTCTTGTCAATTGCGGTGCGAAAGGCAGGACGGCGCGAGACCGCGCGACGACATTGGGGCTGGCCGGGTTCGGGCCCTTGGGCTAGATCGTCAGGGGTGCGGAGCTCGCCGTTGATCGTACGCATGGTCAGACGGCGGCGCGTCATTATCTTCTACGGGGGCGTTCTCGTGTGCGGAACGCAGGGCGGGGAACGAGCGGCATGGCGGAGCAGCGCGGAAAAAACCAGATTGTGACGATCCTCGGCGGATCGGGCTTCATCGGCCGGTACGCGGTGCGGGCGCTGGCCAAGGACGGCTACCGGGTCCGGGCCGCGTGTCGCCGCCCCGATCTCGCCGGTTTCCTGCAGCCGATGGGCGATGTGGGCCAAGTCCAGCCGGTGCAGGCGAACCTGCGCTTTCCCGATTCGGTGCTGAGGGCTGTCGAGGGGGCTCACGTCGTCATCAATGCGGTTGGGGTGCTCACCAGCTCCGGACGCCAGACGTTTGAGGCCGTGCACGTGGATGGCGCGCGTGCGGTGGCCCGTGCGGCGCGGGAGGCGGGTGCGGAGCGCTTCATCCACATCTCGGCCATCGGAGCCTCGGAATCGTCGCCGGCGCGCTATGCGCAGACGAAAGCGCGCGGCGAGGCGGCCGTGCTTGAGGAATTCCCGGGAGCGGTGATCCTGCGCCCCTCGATCGTGTTCGGGCCGGAGGATGCGTTTTTCAACCGCTTCGCCGCCATGGCGCAGGTTTCGCCCGTGCTGCCGCTGATCGGCGGAGGGCGCACGCGGTTCCAGCCGGTGTTCGTCGGAGACGTCGGGGCTGCGGTTGCCGCGGCGGCGGGAGGCGCGGGCGCGCCGGGCGCTGTCTACGAACTCGGCGGACCGGACGTGCTGACGTTCCGCGAGCTTCTGGAGCGGACGCTCGCGTATGCGGGCCGCAAGCGCGGCTTCCTCTCGTTGCCGTTCTGGCTCGCCAAACTGCAGGCGCTTCTGACCTGGCCGCTGCCGAACGCCTTGCGCCCGCTGACCGTCGATCAGGTCCGGCTGCTGCAGGCGGACAACGTCGTGAGCGCGGCGGCGCAGGCGGAGGGTCGGACGCTCACAGGGCTCGGCGTGGCTGTGCCGCAGTCGATCGGGGCCATCGTGCCGATGTACCTCGAGCGTTTCCGTCCGAAAGGGCAGTATTCGCACTACCGGGGTTAGCCCGGGTTCTGTCGCGTTTCTCGCCGGAGCCGGCATCCGCGGTTCCAGACGCTTACTGAACGATCGCAAGGGGAGCGTTGCATGAGCCGAGCTCGGGGGCCGTCCGTTACGCGCCTGCTCAAGATGAGGTCCATCGGTCTCGTGGGCATCATCGCCCTCCTTGGATTCTATGTCGCCTGGCCCATCCAGGCCAGCTACGCGATCCGGACCTCGCTCGATGCGCAGAACGTCGAGGGGCTTAACGCCAAGATCGATTTTCCGAGCGTGCGCGCCTCTCTCAAGCCGGCCGTCACGGCGAAGGTGGACCAGATCGTCACGGATGCCCTGCGCAAGGCGGGCCCCGCGGGCGGCGCACTCGCCGACTCGCTCAAGACGAGCGTCGAGCCGCACATCGTGGACGGCGTACTCTCGGCGTTCGTCACGCCCGAGATGCTGATCCGCATCCATGCGAGCGGAAAGAGCTTCAAGGAAGCGCTCGAGGGGGTGGTGCTCGAACGCGCTGCCGAGGCGCCGGGGCTCGCCACGTTCATGATCCGGCCCGAGGGCGGTGCGGGGAGCGGCTCACCGAGCGGGATCGAGCAGATCGCCGGCAAGCTCGGCATCGACACGCGCAAGGTTCTGGGCGGCGGCGCGACGGGGCCGGCGGCTCAGACGCCTGCGGCCGATCTTCTGCCTGCCAAGAGCGGCGCGAAACCGACCTACGGGCTCGGCAACATCAAGCATTTCTCGTTCAAGGGACCGCTCGGCCTCTCAATCGGCGTCGCGCGCGATGCGGATGCGCCGAAGCCCGAGCTGACGGCGGAGCTGGGGTTCGTCGACGGCACGTGGAAGCTCACGGGGCTGGTGCCGGAGCCCTAGCGGCGACAGCTCAGCCTGCGACGGAATTGCGGCGGCCGAAGCGCACGGGCGCGCGCGGGCGGACGCGCGCTCAGCGGTCCGGGAAGGATCGCAGCATGCGGCGCAGCGTGGGGTCGCGGTCCCAAAGGTGATGCTTCAGCGCGCCGCACACGTGCACGACGACCAGCACGGCCAGGAGCCAGCCGCACGTCGCGTGCACCCAGGAGGCCACCTCGTTGGAGGCGACATGCTTCTCGGCGAGCAGCTGCGGCAGCACCGACACGCCGAAAACCTCGACCGGACGCGCATAGGTCACGGACTTGAGCATGCCGCTCAGCGGCATGACGACGGTGAGCGCCAGCAGCGCAACGTGCGTGTGGCGCGCCGCGCGCGCCTCCGCCAGCGACATGGGGCCGGCCGGCTCGGGAAAGCCCTGCCGCAGGCGCCAGACCAGGCGCACGAGCGCCAGCGCGCCGACCAGCACGCCGAACGACTTGTGGACCTGGATCCAGGCTGTCTTGCCGGGCCCGCTCGGCATGGCGCCGATCACCATGCCGAACGCGATCATGCCGACGATGCCGGCGGCGACGGCCCAGTGCAGCGAGATGCTTCCCTTGCCGAAGCCGTGGACCGTATCGCTCATTCGGCCTCGTCCTCTCTCGGCTGCAGGAGCCCGCGAAGCGGATCCGGGGGCCCAAGAACACGGCGTCGACGAAGTTCGACTCGTCGATCAGCTCGCTGCCCCTGCGCGAGAAAAATCAGGAACTGGTTTCCCGCGTCTATTCGCCTTTCGGCGAATGCAGCGCGAAAAGGCTGGCGATGTTCAACCAATGTCTAGCGTGGAGCCTCTGCGCTCCCGGATTGCTCGGGAATAAATCCAAAGGGCTGCGTGGAACCTGTGCAAGCCGTCGATGAGGCCGATGAGTGACGCTTCGGCGCGCTACGACGTTGCGGCGCGGCACTCCTCGTCGGCGGGGAGCGGGTCGCAGGTGGGCGAGCCGACGCAGATCTCGAACGCGCGGCGAACGTCGCGCGTGTAGAGGCCGTCGATCGGGCCCCGGTAGATCCCCTGGGCCTCGAGGCCGCACTGGTAGAGCTTGACGAGAGGCTCGCCGCCGAAGCGCATGGCCTGCTCGTAATCGCGCAACGCCCCTGCGCGCTCGCCGAGCGCCTGGCGGATGTGGGCGCGGGTGTCGTGCGCGTGCGGGCTCGACGGCGAGAGCTTGAGCGAGCGCTCGACGGCGCTCGTGCCCTCGGCGTGGCGGTCGAGCTTGTAGAGAACCCAGGCGCGGTTGTTGAGGGCCATGGCCGAGGACGGATCGAGCGCGATCGCTTGGTCATAGTCGGGCAACGCCTGCGCCAGCGCGCCCTCGAGCGACAGGGCGAGCGCACGCATGGCGTAGGCGAGGCTCTTGGTGCCGGCGTCCAGGTTCGGGCTTTCGATCAGCTCGGTGCAGGCGGTGATGCGCCGCGCGTTGTTGTCGCTGAAGCATTCGGCGATGGTGTTGGAGGAGACGGGGGACGACAGCGTACAGGCCGCCACCAGGGTGGCCAGCGGCACGATCAGGCGTCTCACGCGACCTTCCAGCGACGGGAGCGTCATCGGTAACCATCGGCTTCTGCTCCGCGGACGGGCGGAGCGCGTTTCATGGTATCATGGATAGTATGCTATGGGCTGGCCACAATTGCGGCGCCGGCCGGGCCGCGGACCCCTGGATCCATGCCGGCCGCGTTGAAATCCGTGACCAACCGAGGCTCCAGGCGCGAGATCCCATGAAGCGCGTTCTCCTGATCATCGGCGGCGGCATCGCCGCCTACAAATGCCTCGACCTCATCCGCCGCCTCGGCGAGCGAGGGATCGCCGTCAGGTGTGTGATGACCAAGGCTGCGCAGGCCTTCGTTACGCCGCTTGCGGTCGGCGCGGTCAGCAATGCGCGCGTGGCGACGGATCTCCTCGACCTCGAGGGCGAGCGCGAGATCGGCCACATCCGCCTCGCGCGCGACGCCGATCTCGTTGTCGTGGCGCCTGCGACCGCCGANNGGGCGAGGCCGGCGTCGGGCGCATGGCGGAGGTCGCAGAGCTCGTCGCGCGGATCGAAACGCTGCTCGGCGCCGGGGCGCGCGAAGGCGGCTTCGGGTTTCTTGCCGTGTCCGACACGCGGACGGCCCGCCCGGCGGCGTGCTCGCTGCTCCTGGCCGGCCGGCATGTGCTGGTGACGAGCGGGCCCACGCACGAGCCGATCGATCCCGTTCGCTATATCGCCAACCGCTCCTCGGGGAAGCAGGGCCATGCCATCGCCGCGGCGGCGCATCGGCTCGGGGCGCGGGTGACGCTCGTCTCGGGGCCGGTTGAGATCGCCGACCCGGCGGGCGTCGAGGTGCGCCATGTCGAGACCGCGCGCGAGATGCTGGCGGCGGTGGAAGCCGCCCTGCCAGCGGATGTCGCGATTTTTGCCGCCGCGGTCGCCGACTGGCGCGTGGCGGCGCCAGGCAACGGCAAGATCAAAAAGGCGGCGGGGGCGCCGCCCCCCGCGCTCGAGCTCGTCGAAAATCCCGACATCCTGCGCGCCATCGCCAAGCGCGGGCCCCGGCGGCCGACGCTCGTGATCGGCTTTGCGGCCGAGACGCAGGACGTGGTGGCGCAGGCCGCGGCCAAACGCAAAGCGAAAGGCGCGGACTGGATCGTCGCCAACGACGTCTCAGAGGCGTCGGGCGTGTTCGGCGCCGACCGCAACCGGGTGCATGTCCTCACGGCCGACGGCGTCGAGGACTGGCCGGACCTGGACAAGTCCGAGGTGGCGGACGCCCTGCTGCGGCGCGCCGGGGCCTTTCTGAGCCGGGACACGGTGTAATGCCCATGACGACTGCTTTCTCCGACGCCTGCAGTCCGTCGTGCCGCCCGGCCGAAGGCGAGGCCGGTCCATGACGGGTGCGCGTGCGGTGAAGACGGGAACGCGCGTCCGCGTCGTGGTGCTAGCTCATGGCAAGGGACTGCCGCTGCCGGCCTATCAGTCTGACGCGGCGGCCGGGCTCGATCTCCTGGCGGCGGTCGGTGCCGGAGAGGCGGTGGTGATGGCTCCCGGGACGCGGGCGCTGATCCCGACCGGGCTCGCGATGGCGCTTCCGGCCGGGTTCGAAGGCCAGGTGCGGCCGCGCTCGGGGTTGGCGCTGAAGCATGGCGTCACGGTGCTCAACAGTCCGGGCACCATCGATTCCGACTATCGCGGCGAGGTGAAGGTCATCCTCGTCAATCTCGGTGATGCTCCCTTCACGGTGCGCCGGGGGGAGCGAATCGCGCAGCTCGTCGTGGCGCCGGTCACGCGGGCGGCGTTGATCGAAGCACGCGCGATCGGCGTCACGCGGCGCGGGGACGGCGGCTTCGGCTCGACCCGTGTCGCGACGTTGCCGCAGACATCGGCCAAGAAGAAAAATTATAAAAAATTAATAAAATCAAAGAAATAACTTCTTCTGCCGGGATGCATGCGAGGTCTCTGCGGCAGCAGATTTCCGTCAGGGGCCCTTTGGATGCAGAAAAAAATGTGCGAAAAGAAATTCCAGAAAACAGCACGACAAATCAAGGGCGGACCAGAGCGATGACGACCGATGCCAGCGAGATCAAAACCCTGACGGCGACCAAGAGCTGGGGGCGTGGACGGGTCTACGGAGATATCACCGAGACGATCGGGCACACGCCGCTGGTCCGCATCCGGCGCATGGCCAAAGACGCCGGCGCAGTGGCCGACGTGCTCATCAAACTCGAGTTCTTCAACCCGCTGTCCTCGGTCAAGGACCGCATCGGCGTCGCCATGGTCGATGTGCTCGAAGCTGAAGGCAAGATCACGCCGGGCAAGACGGTGCTGGTCGAGCCGACGTCGGGCAACACGGGGATCGGGCTCGCGTTCGTGGCCGCCGCGCGAGGCTACAAGCTGATGCTGGTGATGCCGGAATCCATGTCCATCGAGCGGCGGAAGATCCTCGCGCATCTCGGCGCGGAGCTCGTCCTGACGCCGGCCGCGGGCGGCATGCCCGGCGCCATCGACAAGGCAAACCAGATCCTGGCGGAAATGCCGGGGGCGGTGCAGCCGAGCCAGTTCGAGAATCCGGCCAATCCGCTCGTGCACGAGAAGACGACGGCCGAGGAGATCTGGAACGACACCGCCGGCTGGGAGATCTCGAGTTCCTCCGCGGCCTGGGAGAAGGAACCCTTCTCGACGACCATCCGGAGCGTCAGCAGGTGGCGTAGGTCCATCCGGCGAGTCTACCGGCCGGCCGAGGCCGGTCGATCGGACCCGGCCCCGGCCGGCCGGGGACTAATGCGTGCGGAAGTGGTGTGCGCCGCGCTCGCACCAGTAGGTCATGCAGCCTTCGTCCTCGGCGCGCCCCACGCAGGCCGCCTCGCCGCCGTGCTCGGGGCAGGGGCGGTGGACATGCGCGAGGAGACCGTCGGGATTCACGGGCAGGACTCCGGCGGGGAGCGCCTCGGCGGTGGGAAGAGTGATCACGCTCACGGGGCACCATCCTTGGTCGTGGTCGGTGGCGCCATATCCGATTCGCCACCCGCCGGCCCGGACCTCCCGGCCCGGAGCGTCGCCCACAGGATGTCGGCCATGTCGTCCGGCCGGTCGTCGACGATGGCTCTGCGCAGCTCCACGAGACCCGCCGCGAGGGCCTCCGGATCGAGCGGGGAACGGGTGGCACGGCGCACCTTGCCGTAGCGGGTGGGGCGCACCTCCTCGTCCACGTTGAAGAGCTCCTCGTGGAGCTTCTCGCCCGGTCGGATACCCACCACCTCGATGGCGATGTCGCGCCCGGGCACCTTGCCCGACAGCTCGATCATCTGGGTGGCGAGATCCATGATGCGGACGGGGTCGCCCATGTCCAGCACGAAGATGTCGCCACCCTCGGCGATGCCGGTGGCGCCGATGACCAGTTGCACGGCCTCGGGGATGGTCATGAAG
>JRYI01007342.1_pt1 | contig 13989 bp, 14 predicted proteins | sample 235361 | NCBI WGS metagenome assembly JRYI01 (sample SAMN03074212, study PRJNA261471) | activated sludge metagenome | biome: Common Effluent Treatment Plant; feature: Wastewater; material: Activated sludge; isolation source: activated biomass in a lab-scale reactor treating industrial wastewater at...
TAGCCCAGGGTAAGGCCGCCTCGGCCGCCACCCTGGGGTTACGCGGCCACCACCACATCGGAGCGTGCGTAGCACACGACAGGATCTTGTCGGCGGCAAGCCGCCTTCGCGGAATGATCTTCTGCCCTGATCCACGGCATAAATGCCGTGGCAATTCGAGAGTTCGAGATGACCAAGTTCTACAAACATTCGGCTCCGATGGAGCCAGGAAAGGCAGGGTTGTTGACGGAACTGACCGCCCGCGTTCCGGCGCAGACGGTTCGGACAAGCAGCGAGTTTGTGTTAAAAATGTAAGTTACGTAAAGAGTAGTTTCCGCCCTCGCCGAGGAACGGCCAATGAGGGCGGCGGCAGTATTCGAATAAATGAAAAAGTTCTTAGTTTTAATTTCGGTCGCGGCGGTCGCCGCGTTCGCGATCTGGGGTTTTAGCGATCGGGTCGAGGCCGATGTTGAAAAGGCCGCGACAGCTTCGCCGCACCTCGTGATCAGCCAATTCCAGGCGGGCGGCACTTCGAACGCGAATGACGAGTTCATCGAGATCCACAACACGAGTTCGGCGCCGGTCGATCTCAATGGTTTTCGTGTCGTCTATCGCTCATCCGGCGGCTCGAATGACGTCGGGCCGATGGCCGTCTGGAATACGACGACGATCCTGCAGCCGGGGCAATTCTACTTGATCGCAGCAACGTCCTATACGGGCGGGATCACGCCGGACGCGACGTATAACCCTACCTCGTGCAGCTGCTCGATGTCGGCGAATGCGGGCGGACTTGCGATACGTCAGGGCGACAACAATACCGGAGCTGTGATCGACGCGGTCGGCTGGGGCAATGCGACGAATATCTTCTTTGAGGGCACACGCACGGCGGCTCCGGCCAACTCTACGAGTCAGGCTCGCAAGAATAGCGGCTGCCTTGATACGGACAACAACTCGTCGGACTTCGAGAATCTGAATCCGTCCGCACCGCGTTCGTCGGGCACGACCTCGACGTGCGGGGCGACCGGCACGGAACTCTTTGCGACGATCAACGCGAACCCGACGACGGTCGCGCCGGGCGGAAGCACGCTGATCTATGTTACGACCGTGCCTGCGACGACTCCGCCGAGCACGAATATCACGGTCGTTGCGAATCTCGCACAGATAAATGGCTCGGGCAGCCAGACGCTTTATGACGACGGCACGAACGGCGACGTAACGGCGGGCGACAATGTTTTTTCGTACAATGCGTCGATACCGGCAGAGGTTACGGGCGGCACGAAACTGATACCGGCGGCCGCGGCCGATGCGCAAGGGCGCGTCGTCAATATGCAGTTGACCCTGACGGTCAACGCGCCGAACCCGAACGAGGATCCGCTGCTTCTCGGCAATCCTTCGGGAGCGACGGCAGATACCTCGAACGAGAACAACTACCTGATGCCGAAGCCGCAGTACACGCTCTCTTACAACCGCTCGAAAGCGACGCCGAATTGGGTCGCATGGCGGCTTGATAGTTCGTGGCTCGGTTCGACGCCGAGGCAGGACGATTATCGTCCCGACCCTGCGCTTCCGGCGGCGTGGTATCACGTGCAGGACAATGACTATTCGGGTTCGGGTTACGATCGCGGGCATATGTGCCCTTCGGGAGATAGGACGAATTCGGTGGCGAATAACTCGGCGACGTTCCTGATGACGAATTTCGTGCCGCAGCTTGGAGCGAATAATCAGGGGCCGTGGAATGATTTTGAGAACTATTGCCGCTCGCTCGCGAATCAGGGCAATGAGATCTACATAATTACCGGGCCGCTCGGCAACATCGGTACCATCGCTCAGGGACGCATCGTCGTGCCGCAATACACGTGGAAGGTCGTGCTCATTCTGCCGAACGGTTCGAACGATCTGCAGCGTGTAACGCGTTCGACGAGGGCATTCGGCATCGTCGTGCCGAACTTCCCGCCGCTCAATTCGAATACGCCGTGGCGGCAGTTCCGCGTGTCGGTCGATGCGGTCGAGAATCTGACGGGATACAACTTTTTCTCCGCGATCCCCATCAACACACAGGCGATCATCGAACGTCGGCATGATGTTCAATAGTTCTTTATGAGAAAGACATTCTTTTTGGCGGCTTTCGCGGCCGCCATCTTTTCCTTCGGCGGGACCAGCGTTCTTGCACAAAAAGAACTCCCGATCTCAGCCATTCAGGGCGATGGCGTCGTGTCGCCCTATGAACGCCAGCAGGTGAAGACCTCGGGCGTTGTTACGGCTCGTCGGCGTGACGGTTTTTTCCTGCAAACGCCGGACGGCAAAGACGACAAGGACCCGAAAACCTCCGAAGGCATCTACGTTTTTACAAAAGATGCGCCGTCAGCGGACGCGGCGATAGGCAGCCTCATCTCGATCACAGGCCAGGTGCAGGAATTTCGTCCGCGTGCGGCGAACGGTGCGACGCTTCCGATAACCGAGATCTCGATGTTCGCTGACCGCGATAAGATCCAGGTGCTGGAAAAAAGCGTTCCGCTCCCGAAGCCTGTCGAGATCACCGCTGCAGACTTCAAGGAAAATTCGATCACGGAACTCGAAAAATACGAGGGAATGCGCGTCATCGTCCCGCAGTTATTCGTAGTTGCGCCCACGGGCGGCCGCACCAATAACGTCGAGAACACGTCGGATTCGAACGGCTCTTTCTTCGGCGTCGTGAAGGGGATGGAAAAGCCGTTTCGCGGTGCGGGCTACGATATATTCGAGTACATCTTTCTGAGTAAGAGCGAAAAAGAGAGCTTTCAGAAGGAACGTCCCGGAATAAAACTTTTTGACGGCAATCCTGAACGCCTTCGCATCGAAAGTCTTGGCCTCGACGGCGGAACGCCTCTTGATGTCGCGGCCGGCACAACGCTCAAGGACCTTTCGGGCGTGATGCACTATTCCTACAATACATGGACGATATTGACCGACCCGAATGCTCGCCCTTCCGTCGCGGGTTATGAATCGACGGTCGTCAAACTTCCGGCCGCGACCGACAGGCAGTTCGCCGTCGCCGGAATGAACCTCGAGAATTTCTTCGACGACGTTGACGATCCGGGCATCAAGGAAGACATCGTGAAAACCGAAGCGTTGAAGGCGAGGATGAATAAGATCTCGCTCACGATCCGCGAACGAATGCAGATGCCGGATGTGATAGGTGTCGTCGAGGCGGAGAATCTCGCCGTTCTGAAACGCCTCGCGGAGAAGATAAATTCTGATGCGGTTGCGGCGGGAAAGCCCGATCCGAAGTACGCGGCGTTCCTTGAAGATGGAAATGACGGACGCGGGATAGACAACGGCTTTTTGGTGAAGACGAGCCGGATAAAGGTCGTCGAGGTGAAGCAATACGGAAAGGACGAGAAGTTCGCAAGTCCCGGCTCATCCAACGAGATCTATCTCAACGACAGGCCGCCGCTGATGCTCCGTGCGTCGATGGCCGACCCGAAAACGGGCGAGCCTTTTGCGTTCACGGTCATTGTGAACCACCTGAAATCATTCCTCGGCTACAACGATCCGAAGCGGCAGGATGCCGTCCGCTTGAAGAAACGGCTGCAGGCGGAGTTCCTCGCAAAGCTCGTTGAGACGCGTCAAAAAGCCGATCCGAACGAACGGATGATCCTGCTCGGCGATTTCAACGCGTATCAGTTCAGCGACGGCATCGTCGATGTTGTCGGCACGATCAAAGGGACACCGGCCGCGAAGGACGCCGTGCTGAATCCGTCGGACGATCTCGTGAACCCGGACCTTGTGAACCTCGTCGATCTGATCACGGAGAAGCAGCGTTATTCGTACAACTACGACGGCAACGGCCAGGTGCTCGATCATATGATCGTAACGGCGAACTTGGTGCCGTATGTCGGCGGATTCGGATATGCGCGGGTCAATGCGGATTTTCCGGAGAGCTATCGCTCGGACGCTGCAAGGCCGGAAAGATATTCGGATCACGACGCGGCGATCGGATATTTTTCGATCGACGCGAAGAAAACGGCGAAGTAGTCAGGTGCGTTCGAGTATGATCTGAGCGATCGCGTGCTGACTTGTGTGAGAAAGCGAGACGTGTATGCGGTTCGCTCCGCTTGCAGCGAAAAGTTCGGCGGCCTTTCCGCTCAACCTTATCTCTGGGGCACCGAGTTCGGTCAGCGTGACCTCGACATCCTGCCAAGAAAGGTTTCCTCGCCAACCGGTTTTGAGAGCCTTAAAGACAGCTTCTTTTGCAGCGAACCGTGCGGCATAACTCTCGCCGGCCGCCGCACCTTTACCTTCGCAATAGGAGCGTTCGCCTTCCGTAAAAACTTTTTCACGAAAACGCGGCGTTCTCGTCATCGTTTCGCGTATGCGATAAACTTCCACAATGTCGATGCCTGTTGAGATGATCATAGACGAAGACGGAATTCTAGCCGATTCGGGGTTCTTTTGGCGAGAGGCGAACGGTGTGAAAGCCCTCGTTTCCCGACAACTATACGATGCGGGCTTTGAGAATGGCTTCTCGACGCGTATGCGCGGCGTGTCCGATTTTCCGGCAAACAGCCTCAATCTAGCGGGATTCAGCGAGGACGCACGCGAGAATATCTATGAGAACCGCCGCCGCTTTCTCACGCTCTTTCCGGCCGGAATGCGGATCGCGGCTGTCTATCAATGCCACGGTTCGATGGTAAAGACGATCGCGAGCGAGGCGGACATCACGGATTCGGACGAACGTGCGGACGGGATGATATCGGACATCGCGGGCGTTCTGCTTGGCGTAAAAACAGCGGATTGCGTGCCGGTTTTAATCGGCGATCCAACGTCGGAAGCGTTTGCGGCGGTTCACGCGGGCTGGCGCGGAACGGTCGCCTCGATCGTCGTAAAGGCCGTTGAAAATATGCAGGAGACCTTCGGCAGCGATCCGTCGCAGATGATCGCGGCGATCGGCCCTGCGGCCTCGGTGCGTCAATACGAGATCGGCGAGGATGTGCTGAATGCCTTTGCGGAGAACTTTGAGGGGTCAGAAAAATACTTTGTTCCGACACGTCCCGGCCACGCACGCGTCGATCTTCACGCGGCAAATCGCGACCAGCTGATGTCCTGCGGACTTGATGCCGCAAATATTTCCATCGCACCGTTCTGCACGATGGAACGAACGGACCTTTTCTTTTCCTATCGCCGCGAAAAAAAGGAATTCGGGAAAACGGGAAGGCTGCTTTCCGTCATCGGTAAAGTTTAGCGGATGCGGGCCGAAAGGCTGATCCGCTTCGTCTTTGGCGGATAGCAAACTTCGTCAGTGCATGCCTGATAGCGAACCGCGACGCGAAATTCTGCCGCATCGCCCTTAAAGCCGGCGGGAACGGTTACGGGGAATGAGAAGGTTACGCGGCCTTCATAGACATTTAGAGCGTTCTTTGAAAAGCCGAATGTCTTGTCGTGTCCTGCGGGATAGCGCACGGCGCCGAAACGAAGCCCGCCGCCCGTCGGCGTAACGACGGTCGCGATGAGATTCTCGCCTTTCGGGCGATTCGAGTTCACGTGCAGGCCTTGAGGNNGTCAAACCAAAGACAGAGAGCACAAATACGAACACTGAAAAACAAACGATTCTCTTCATAAATTCAAACTGCAGCACCGTCAGTCCCTGACGACAAAACTTTCGAGCATGACATCGAGCTTTTCGATGATGGCCTCACCGGCTTCTTCAAGCGCCCTTATTTTAAGAACGTAAGCAGAGTCGCCGGTCTCGCCGATCTTGTATTTGATGCGGCTCGGAGCTTTCGTGCCGCCTTCTTCGATCTCAATGACGTGATATGTCCGTCCGTCGATCACTTCTTTTCGATCGTCTGTGATCTTTCCGCTTTTCTTGATCTCGGCGAGCTTTGCGGCAACGCCGGTCGGATGGAGTTTCTTGATCTCGGCACGGAAGAGCCGCATCTTCGACATAACGCCGGTGCCGAATTCTTTAGAATATGCCTCGAACGCGAGTTCGGGGTTGCCATTCAAGACGTGGAGCATTCCTTCGGGTTTATCGATCGTGAACGCCGGTTCGACGACGGTCTCGGCATCAAAGGCCGCCGCCGCATTCTTCTTGATGCGCGTCGATGCCCACGCCATCAGGGCTACGAGTATGATGCCAAGGATGAGTATTTCCATCTAAAAAAAGCTTCTCTTTCTTATGCGGCCTTTGCGGCCAATTGCCCGCACGCGGCGTAAATATCGCGGCCTCTCGGCGTGCGAACATAAGCGTCAACACCGAGCGATTCGAGGGTCTGTTTGAACGCTGCGACCGTCTCGGGCGACGATGCCGTGTAATCAAGCTGTTCGGCGCCGTTGTGCGGAATGAGATTTATCTTGAAGCGACGCAATTTGTATCGTTTCAGAAGCTCGGCCAGCGTGCGTGCATCATCAGGCGAATCATTCACGCCGCCTAGCATCACATATTCGAACGTAAAACGCTCGCCGCGTTTCAAGCTGCGTTCAAAATTCCTTGCGGCCTTCATCAAGGCGTCAAGATCCCACTTCTTATTGATCGGCATCAGACGGTCGCGAAGTTCGTCGGTCGCCGCCGTCAAAGAGATAGCGAGATGCGGACGGTCTTCGAGCTGAGCGAGGTCGTCGATCCGCGGAACGATGCCCGCAGTCGAAACGGTAACGCGATTCGGGACGATGAAAAGGCCTTTTTCATCCGCCATCAGGCGAAGTGCGGCGATCAGATTCTCAAAATTTAGGAACGGTTCGCCCGCACCCATTCCGACGAGATTGGTGCCGTGCGGCGTTTCGGCTCCGACACCGTAAACATCATTCAGCACGATGACGATCTGCTCGACGATCTCGCCCGCCGTAAGGTTCCCGAGCAGGCCAAGCTTCGCCGTCAAACAAAAATCACACTTGAGCGGGCAGCCGCTTTGCGACGAAAAACAGATCGTGTCGCGATTCTCGGTCGGAAGATAAACGGTCTCGACGGGACGCCCCGCAGCGGTCTTCATCAAATATCGCCGCGTGCCGTCAACGGAGACGAATCGCGATTCGACTGTCATTCGCGAGATATCGGCAACGTCGGCAAGCTTTGCACGAATCGCCTTCGGAAGATTTGTGATCTCGTCGAATGACCGCAAGCGCTGTTCGTGCACGGCCCGAAAGACCTGATCGGCGCGATACTTCGGCTCGCCAAGACCCGTTACGAGTTCGGCGAGTTCGGCGCGCGTCATCCCTAAGATGTGAGCTTTTTGCGTCACAATGGCTATTTTAGCTTATGCGGGCCGGTTTTGCCGCCTCAGGCATCCGCACTGCGGCCGGAGCGGAACCATTCGACGAACTTCGGAATGCCGTCCTCGATCTTCGTCTTTGGAGCGTAGTTGAGCATTCTGCGGGCTTTTGAGATGTCGGCGAAGGTTACGGGAACGTCGCCGGGCTGTGAAGGCTGGCGGTCGATGACGGCCTTTTTGCCCAAAGAAGATTCGATGAGTTCGATGAGGCGGGACAATTCGGTCGTCTCTGATTCGCCGAGATTGAAGACCTCGTGCATCGAGCCGTCGTACCGCATTGCCGCACGCACGCCGCCGATTATGTCGTCGATGTACGTGTAATCCCGCCGCGTCGTGCCGTCGCCGAAGACGGGGATCGATCTGCCTTCGTCGATGAGTTTTGCGAACTTATGGATCGCAAGGTCGGGCCGCTGGCGCGCGCCGTAAACGGTAAAAAAACGCAGGCAGACGGTTCGAATGTCGAAAAGGTGCGAGTAAGTGTGGCAGATGAGTTCGCCTGCGGCCTTCGTCGCGGCGTATGGCGAGATCGGGTTGAAGATCGGGTCGTCTTCGGCGAACGGCACCTTCTCATTCTCGCCGTAAACCGAGCTCGAAGAGCCGAATACGAACTGCTTGACGCCATGCCTTCGCGCGAGTTCGAGCAGATTCGTCGTGCCGTTGATGTTCGTCTCGATGTAGAGCTGCGGTTCAAGCAGCGAAGGCCGAACGCCCGCACGTGCGGCAAGATGGACGATCGTGTCAAAATTCGCACGTTCAAAGCTCGGCTCCAACGCAGCGAAATCGCGGATGTCCGCCTCGACGAAAGTAACGTCGGACGAGTCTTGATAGAGAGCGAGATTCGCCCGTTTGATCGCAGGCGAATAGAAGTCGTTGAGGTCATCAACGATCGTGATACGCCAACCACCCTCGGCGAGAAGTTTCCCGACGAGATGTGACCCAATAAAGCCGGCACCGCCGGTTACAAGAACATTTTTTTTCACGAAGTCAAAAAATCTCTGAAGAAGAAAAGATTCTCGCAAACCATAGCATTAACTATGGTTTACGGCAACCTTGCGGACAGTTAGTTGGCAAATTTTTGTCTTGCTTCGAATCTTGCGAGCAGTTCTTCCAGGAAGCCTTCGTAGGTGAAGTCCGTCTCGCTGTATCGCGGCTTGAGCTTGTACATCAGCGGAAGAGCGATGCGCCACGCCATCCAAACGCGTTGCCGTTCGCTCATATCCCAGCGGCGGCGAAGAAAGATCTCGGCGACCTCGATCTCGTCCTCCGAGACCTTTGAAATGTCGGCGGTAAAGGTGACGGGCTTTTGCACACGGGTCAATGCGGGATCGGCGATCCGCTTTGCGAACGTGTCGGCAAAACTCGGTGCCTCGTCGATCCTTTCGCGAATGACGACAGTTCCGGCAAAAATATCGCCGATCCGCTGATCGCGGCGGTTTAGAAAGATCGTGATGAGTCCGACAGAATAGATCGGAATGACGAATCCCGGGGCCGCGTCCGCGATGCGAAGCAAATTCCTTGCTATCGCTTCCCAGAGCGTAAGCGGACGTCCGTCCTCGCGAATGACACGCAACCGCATCAAACGCTTGCCCGGCGTCTGTCCATTCCAAAGCCATTCGAAGACCGCGAAGTACGATGCAAAGAGCACGAACACGACGAGGATCATTATCGCCGTTACCCATTTCGGCGAATCTTCGAGAACGCTCTCGGCACTGCCCGCACTCGCCATCCAGGAAAAGACCCACGCAATGATGAAGATACTCAGAAACTGGATGAAGTGATCGATGCCGACGGCCATGAAGCGATTGCCGATCGAGGCGAGGGAGAATTCGAGCTCGACGCGTTCGGGCGTTTCGATGATGAGTCTTTCTTCGGCAGCAAGGATGGATTCAGGCATTTGACGCTTCGGGCATTATCGTCCAAAAGTTTGCCGATTGTCCACAGAGGGCTTTTCTGCCGATCAATAAAATTTTAAGTTTCGGCCTTTCCAGACAACGATGACGGTGCCGGGCAAGGTGTTGATGATGTTCTGAAGGTTCGGCTCAAGCACGCCGCAAGTGTCGCACGTTTTTGCACGGTCGGTCGTGCTGCCGCCCTTGTAGGCAGAGTCGTACCAAATTCCGTCGCGTCGTGTGAAGGTCTTGCCGCTGACCGAGCGAGTTGTGCTCGGAGAAGAAGCCAACTTTTCCTGGTCGCGGTCCTTTGCTAGCGTATTGACCTTCGCTCTCGGCTGTGCGTCTGAGGGCATTTCTTTGGCCTCGGCCTTTCTGGTGTCTGCCGGACTAACGCCATCCATCTGAACGCCTGAAACAGGTTTCTTTTCCGGTTCGGGCGCAGCAGAGTCGACGGTCGGTGGCCGGGCAGCACCTCCAAGATCCGAACGTTGCCTCGTTGCGACATTGTCATCCGCCTTGTCGGCAGGCGGTTCGGCAAATGACCGCGGGAGCACCACGGGAATATCCGCAGTGCGTTCGTTCTTACTCACGGCCGCATTTGCGTTCGCCGTTGAGTTACTTGCTTCCGGCATCGTCGCTCTGTTCGAAGCGGTCTGTTCTGACGAGGCAGAGTTTTGTGCAGCCGATGGAGCGACAGGCGCCGACTGTTCAGTATCCGTCTTTTGAGCAACGATGTTGTTTTGATCCGTTCGTGAAAAATATCGAACGCCGATAAGTCCCGCGAATACAACGACAAGCAGGCCGGAAAGAGCTGCGGCGAATGCAGGCATCCCAAGAAAACGCCAACGCCGCTTCGGTTCAAATGCAGGAACGGCCGCGGCCGAGCCCACAGATAAGGGCCGTTCGTTCAGATCGACGGCTGTGGCGAATATTGCACGGCATGCATCGCAATTTGCGGTATGCGCGATCATGTTCGCACGAGCCGTAGATGGAAGTGCACCTTCGAGAAACGCGGCGAGTTGATCCGCATCGATGTGCGGTCCCGCTTCAGCGCTCAATGGTCGTTCTGCACGCCGAAAGCCCCGCAGCAGACCATCTATCTCCTTGTCGAATTCGTGCTCCATTTCCAAAAATTGATACCGCCGTCCTGCCCGAAATTTGTTCGGCTGTCGAATTTTCCTCAACTTCTCAAACCGCGAGCCTGACGGCGGCAGGCTTCGTGACCGTCTTTAGAACGCCCTAAATACTCAAAACTTGCAGCATAATCATGACGGCCAGTCCTGCGAGCATTTTCTCCATATCTACGCCAATTCTCGCCGCAACGTCCGCCAAATTCCGCTTGACATCGCCGTCGGTCCAGCCGTGTTCGCGTTTTAGCGAGGCTTCGACCTTTTTGCGGATGTCGCCGTGGATCTTCGCAAGCCTTCGGCTCGCAGTCGCCTCGTGATAACCGAACGCGGCGGCGATATCCTTTAGCTTCCGATCATCGAAATAATAGAGCTTTAGGATCAGCCTGCTTTCGTCATCGAGAGCGTCGATCGCGGACCGCAATGCCGCAGTCACGGCATCGGAAGAGTCCTTTTGGATCAGCATTTCCTCGCCCGTCGCCGCGTGTGAAACGATGCCGTTCTGATCCGAATTACCCGCTGCCTCCGCCAAAACCTCGAGGTCGCGGTCTTCTTCGACCTGGACAAGTTTTGAATTCTTCCGATGCTGATCGACCGCAAGCTGTGCCGTTACGGCACGGAGCCAACCGCCAAGGCTTCCGCGGCCGCTGTAATACGCAAGTTTCGACTTTCGGACGCCGTGCTTATCAACGCGAAGGCCGTAGAGTTCTGCCCAGATCGAACTTGCAAGGTCGTCGGCATTCTCGGGATTTGCAGCGATCTTTCGAGCCGCCGACTTTACTGTCGTGTCGAAATCCCGCACGATGTCTTCCCACGCTTTTTCGTCGCCGCGTTCGCACGCGAGAACGAGGCAAAGTTCGTCACCGCGTATCTCTTCGATGAACTGTATGACATCTGCATGCTCGACCGTTTGGCTGTCGAGAAAAAGATACTTTGAAAGAGCACGCGCGATCCGGCCGCGAACTTCGTCCGGCGAACAGCCGCGAGCATCCGCACATTTTGCAAGCAGATGCGCGATACTTTCGTCGATCGTTCTCTCAAATTTTGCCGGTATTTCTGCCATCAAACGGCTTGCGGATCGGGAAGCTCCCAAAAAGAGAATCTTACACTCTTTTTGCACGCGGTTGTATCGGTGAGCGGCGTCTATTTCAAATGCTTACGAAGAAAATTGACGATCTTAAAGCCGTCGTAATAGACCCACGGCTTCTCGCCGAGCGTGTAATGCCCGCAGGGAATCGCAACGCGGCTGTGCGGAACTTTATTACGGCGAAGGGCCGCAAGCGTGTCGCGCGAAAGATCGACCGGAAAGCTAAGATCGTAGAGCGTGTAGATGTATCGCTGAGGGCGTTCGGGCAGCGATGCGAGCCGGTCCATATACGCCATCGGCGAGATCGGCAGCCAATATTGACGCAGTTCGTCAAGGCCGACGTTGTCGCCGAGCCCCTCTTTAACGTGATAGGTCGAAAGGCCCTGCCAAACGACATCCGCGACATAACCCGAAACGTGGTTGAATACCGCGGCGTTGATGCCGAGGTCGTGCACAAAGGCAAAAAAGCCAACGCACGAACCGATGCTCGTGCCGACCAGGCCGATCTTCTCGTAACCTTGTTCCTGCAGCCAGCGAACGGCCGAACGCGTATCGACGACGGATTGACGAAGCGACTGGAGCGTTCGCCCGATGTTCGGCGCAACGAGATAGTCGGCACGTTCGAGTTCGGGCGGCATTCGCTCCTCGTGGTATGGAAGCGTGAGCCGGAGGGCGGAAAAACCGCGGTCATTGAAGACCTTGCAAAGATCGAAGTAGGTTCCGGCCTTCGCATTCCAGTGCGGTAGAACAAGCACGGCATTCTTCGCTCCAGCTTTCGGAAAATATGACGAGCGAACGACGTTGTTTTCCGCGGATGGCGTCGTGATGCCGCTCGTCCAAGTAAGGTTACGGCGATCGAGACGGAAATCGGCTATTTCCGGCGAGAAGAAGAAGTCGTCGCTGTTGGTTATCGCATCGTTCGAGAATTTTTCGAAGAATTGGCGAGGGTCGCGGCCAACCGCTTGCGGTTCGACAAATTCAATGCCCCAATCAAACGGCTGCACGATGCGGTTGTCGTCCCGCATCGCGAAATACCGCTCTTTCGCGTGCATGTATCTTCTGAGCATTACTGCTCCATTTTTTCATAGCGGACGGAGGTTTTCCACTTGCCCCGGACGAGAGTTTTTGTCGTGATCTTAACACGATCGTCGACGCCGGTCGTCGCATCTTCGACCATCTCAAAGATCTTTACAGGTTTATCGCGGACGACCTTGTACCGTTCGGTGATGTGCCAGCAGCAGCCGCTCTTGTCGAACGTTTCGAGGGTCTTTGTCTTCTTATTGACCGTGAACATTCCCAGGTGGCTGCCAAGCAAGGTGAAGGCCGGGCTATAGACGAATTTTTTCTGTCGGCGGTCCGAAAGATAGACGTCATATGACGGGCTGTTGTACGAACCGTTCGTTCCGTTGCAGATCGCGACATCCTCCATCCCGTCGAAGTTAAAGTCGTCGATATCTATAACGCTTTGGTCGTCATAAAGCCGCGTTACGTTCACGAGCGGCTTTCCCTCATCGAGTTGGACGTAAGTGTCGGCAAGCTCGATCACCTGATAGGGAGTTTGTGAGTTCTTCTTGTAGAAGGAGAATTTGCCTTCGCCCGTGCACGAATACTCGTCGCATGTCGCCACCTCGACCTTAACGTCAAAATACTTCGACGCGTTCTTGATATCGAACGACGTCTGCGAAAAAACGCTCGCCGAACCCGCGAGAAGAAAACCGACCAAAATGATGATCTTCATATTCTAAGACCTTGCTATCTATAGACGTGGCACCAATAGAGTTTTGCGGCAATTACGGATGCGTCATATTTTCGGCCACGACGAGTTCGTCGAACTTCTCGCCCGTCAAGAGGCCGAGTTGGACGGCGGATTCTTTTAAGCTAATGCCTTTTTTGTGGGCGTTCTTGGCGATCTTCGCGGCGTTGTCGTAACCGATGTGCTGATTGAGAGCGGTGACGAGCATCAGCGAATCGCGCAGATAGTGGTCGATCTTCTCGCGTTCGAGCGTGATGCCCGCGATGCAGTAATCGACGAATCCGTGACATGCGTCGTGAATGAGCCGGACGGAATGCAGGAAGTTGTGGATCATCACGGGCTTAAAGACGTTCAGCTCGAAATTGCCCTGCGAACCCGCAAAACCTATCGCGGCGTCGTTGCCGAAAACCTGCACGGCGACCATCGTCATCGCCTCGCTCTGCGTCGGGTTGACCTTGCCGGGCATGATCGACGAGCCGGGCTCGTTCTCCGGCAGCGAGATCTCGCCGAGGCCGCAACGCGGGCCGGAAGCGAGCCAGCGAATGTCGTTCGCGATCTTCATCAAACTTGCGGCGAGCGTCTTTAACGCGCCAGAAGCGAAAACGATCTCGTCGTGCGCAGAGAGTGCGGCGAACTTGTTCGGGTGCGACTTGAAGGGAAGGCCAGTGAGTTCGGCGATCTTTGCCGCGGCACGCTCGGCGAATTCGGGATGCGCGTTCAAGCCCGTGCCTACGGCCGTGCCGCCTATCGCAAGATCGAGAAGGCCGGGCATCACGAGTTTCAGACGCTCGACGTCGCGATCGACGAGGTTTGCCCAGCCGTTGAACTCCTGTGATACGGTAACAGGCGTTGCGTCCTGCAAATGCGTGCGGCCGATCTTGACGACACCCTCGAACTCATCCGC
>JRYI01005496.1_pt1 | contig 13985 bp, 13 predicted proteins | sample 235361 | NCBI WGS metagenome assembly JRYI01 (sample SAMN03074212, study PRJNA261471) | activated sludge metagenome | biome: Common Effluent Treatment Plant; feature: Wastewater; material: Activated sludge; isolation source: activated biomass in a lab-scale reactor treating industrial wastewater at...
GCCCGCGCCGCCGACGGCGCGCCGGGGCGGCGCCTGGCGGCGGCGATGGAAGCGGAGAGGACGGGGCGGGCTGCGGGCTGGCGGTCATGAATCCGGGGGCCGGGGGAACGGGCCGGAATCATCCCGCCCGCCGGCTGACGCGAGGGCGCGGCAGCGGCAAACGGACACGGCATGAAGCGGCCGCGATATTCTATCAAGGCCTGCCCGCCACCAGGCGCTCACCCGCCCGCCCCGCCAGCCGAAGAGCCCCCATGCTGCCCGATGCCCCTGCCTCGCTCGCCGCGCCGATCGCCCAGGCGCGCCGCTTCTCGCGCTACCTCTCGCGCATGCTGGACTGCAATCCCTGGCTCGCCCTCCAGCTCGACGCCAGCATCGCCGCGCCGCTCGGCAGCGACGCGATGGCGGCCTTCCTCGCCGCCCGCCAGGGCGGCGAGGACCCCGTGCCGGCCCTGCGACCGGCGCTGCGCAAGCTGCGGACCTGGGTGCTCTGCCACCTGATCGTGCGCGACCTCGCCTGCGGCGCGCCGCTCGGCGAGGTGACCGAGACCATGACCACGCTCGCCGAGTTCGCGGTGCGTCACGCCCATGACGTGCTGCACGCCGCCCTGGTCGAGCGCTACGGCCAGCCACTGTCGCCCACTGGCTGGGAGCAGGAGCTGCTGGTGATCGGCATGGGCAAGCTCGGCGGCCGCGAGCTCAACGTGTCCTCCGACATCGACCTGATCTTCGTCTACCCGGAGGACGGCGACACCGGCGGCCGCAAGGTGGTCAGCAACTTCGAGTTCTTCGAGCGCCTCGGCAAGCAGCTCATCCAGGCGCTGGCCGAGATCACCGAGCACGGCCAGGTGTTCCGGGTGGACATGCGGCTGCGGCCGAACGGCGACTCCGGCCCGCTGGTGGCCAGCTTCGACATGCTGGAGAACTACTTCATCACCCAGGGCCGCGAATGGGAGCGCTATGCCTGGATCAAGGCGCGGGTGCTCACCGGCGAGCGCTGGCACGAGCTCGAGCAGATCGCCCGCCCCTTCGTCTTCCGCAAGTACCTCGACTTCGGCGCGATCAACGCGATGCGCGAGCTGCACACGCAGATCAGGCGCGAGGTCGCCCGCCGCGACCGGGTCCACAACGTCAAGCTCGGCCCCGGCGGCATCCGCGAGATCGAGTTCATCGCCCAGGTCTTCCAGTTGATCCGCGGCGGCCGCGACAGCGGCCTGCAGCTGCGGCCGACGCTGAAGGTGCTCGACGCGCTCGCCGAGCGCGGCATCCTGTCGGCCGAGGCGGTGGCCGAGCTCGGCGAGGCCTACGCCTTCCTGCGCCGGCTCGAGCATCGGCTGCAGTATCTCGACGACGCCCAGACCCACGATCTGCCGGCCAGCGCCGAGGACCGGCTGCTGATCGCGCAGGCGATGGGCTTCGCCGACGAGGCCGGCCTGATGGGCGCGCTCGAGCGCCACCGCGCCGCGGTCAGCCGCCACTTCGACAGCGTGTTCGGCGACCCCTCGGAGGAGGACCACAGCCTCGACGCCATCTGGGCGCAGGCCGCCGATCCCGACGCGGTGGCGCCGGTGCTGGCCGGGCTCGGCTACCGCGACGCCGCCGCGGCGGCCGAGCGCCTGGCGGCGATCCACGCCGGCCCGCGCTACCAGCACATGCCGAACAACATCCGCAGCCGCTTCGACGCCCTCATGCCGCGGGTGCTCGAGGCCGCCGCCGCCACCCCCAACGCCGACGACACCCTGGCGCGCTGCCTCGACCTGCTCGAGGCGATCAGCCGGCGCGGCGCCTATCTCGCGCTGCTGCAGCAATACCCGCACGCGATCGGCCGGGTCGCCGACCTGGTGGGCGCGTCGCGCTGGGCGGCCCAATACCTGACCCGCCACCCGATCCTGCTCGACGAGCTGCTCGATGTGCACGACCCCGACGCCGCCCCCGACTGGACGCGCTTCCGCCGCGAGCTCGCCCGCGAGCTCGACGCGCTCGAGCCCGACATGGAGCGCCAGATGGACGTCATGCGCGAGCAGCACCACGCCCAGGTGTTCCGCCTGCTCACGCGCGACATCGCCGGCCAGCTCACGGTGGAGAAGCTCGCCGACCACCTCTCGGCGCTCGCCGACATCATGCTCGACCTCAGCCTGCCGCTGTGCTGGCGCAAGATCCGCAACCGCCATCGCGACGATCCGAAGTTCGCGGTGATCAGCTACGGCAAGCTCGGCGGCAAGGAGCTCGGCTACGCCTCCGATCTCGACATCGTCTATCTCTACGACGACGATGCGCCCGAGGCGCCAGAGAACTACTGCCGGCTGGCGCAGCGCACCAACACCTGGCTGTCGAGCCAGACCGCGGCCGGCCAGCTGTTCGACACCGACCTGCGCCTGCGCCCCAACGGCGAGTCCGGGCTGATCGCCTGCTCACTCGAGGCCTTCCGCAAGTACCAGCTCGAGAGCGCCTGGGTGTGGGAGCACCAGGCCCTCACCCGCGCCCGCTTCTCCGCCGGCGACCCGGCGATCGGCGAGGCTTTCGAGCGCATCCGCTGCGAGATCCTGCGCCTGCCGCGCGAGCTCGATCCGCTGCGCGCCGAGGTGCTGGCGATGCGCCGGAAGATGCGCGACAGCCACGCCGGCAAGAGCGATCTGTTCGACCTCAAGCACGATCGCGGCGGCCTCATCGACGTCGAGTTCCTGATCCAGTACCTGGTGCTCGGCCACGCCCACACCCACCCGAGCCTCACCGGCAACCTGGGCAACATCGCGCTGCTGCACATGGCGGCCGGGCTCGGCCTGATTCCGGCCGGGCTGGCCGCCGCCTGCGCCGACAGCTACCGCGCGCTGCGCGCCTTGCAGCACCGCCAGCGGCTCAACGACCTGCCCTCGCGGGTCGCGCCCGAAGAGGTCGAGACCTTGCGCGCGCCGGTGCGGGCGCTGTGGCGGGCGGTTTTCGGCGAGTGAAATATTACGGGCGCGTCGGGCGTGCATGACAGCGCCGCCGCCCCTGCCTACAATCCCGCTTTGCCCATCCCGGCCGGAGAGGCCGCTCCCATGAACCAGGAAGTCGAACTCAAGCTCAGCCTGCCCGCGCGTGCCCTCCCGGCGCTGCGCCGCCATCCGGTCGTCGCCGCGGCGACCAAGCTCGGCAATGCCGTCACCCTCGACAACACCTACTACGACACCCCCGAACTCGCGTTGAAGGCGCGCCGGGTCGCGGTGCGCACCCGCCGCCAGGGCCGGCAGTGGCTGCAGACGGTGAAGTGCGCGGCGGTGTCGAGCGGGGGCCTGTCGGCGCGCCCCGAGTGGGAGGCGCCCTACGCGGACGGCTTCGACTTCTCGATGGTCGACGCCCCCGAGGTCGGCCGCCTGCTCGCGCGCCATGCCGAGCGGCTGGTGCCGGTGTTCACCACCCGCTTCCGGCGCGAGACGCGCCGCTGCCAGCCGCGCGAGGGCGTCAGCATCCTGCTCATGATCGACCACGGCAGCATCCTCGCCGGCGAGCGCACGCGGCCGATCTGCGAGCTCGAGCTCGAGCTCGAGCAGGGCGAAGCGCTCGACCTGCTCGAGCTCGCGCGCACGCTGGTCGCCGACCTGCCGCTGCTGCCCGCCGACGAATCCAAGGCGGCGCGCGGCTATCGGCTCTTCCTCGACGAACCGCTCGCCCCGGCGAAGGCCGAGGACTCGGCGATCGCCGCCGGCGACGACGTGGTCGACGCCTTCCGCGAGCTGGCCTTCGCCTGCGTGCGCCAGTGGCAGGCGAACGTCGCCGCGATCGCCGAGGGCGCCGACGGTCCCGAGTTCATCCATCAGCTGCGCGTCGCGCTGCGGCGCCTGCGCTCGCTGCTGAAGATCTTCGCCCCGGCGCTGCCGGCCGAGTTCGTCAGCGGCTGGAACGCCCGTCTGCGCGACAACGCCAACGCCTTCGGCGACGCGCGCGACCTCGACGTGCTGTACACCGAGCTGCTCGCACCGGTGGTGGCCGACGAGCTCGCCGACGACGCCCGCTTCCATGCCCGCCTGCTCGCCTTCGCCGCCACCCGCCGCGAAGAGGCCCGGCTGGCCGCCGAGCACGCGATGGACGCCGCCGCCCAGGGCCGGCTCCTCCTCGAGCTGAGCACCGAGCTCACCCGCCTGCAGAGCAACAGCCTGATCGCCGCCGCCGATCTGCGCACCTTCGCCCGCCTGCGCCTCGAGCGCCTGCGCAAACGCGCCCGGCGCAGCTTCAAGGCCGCCGGCGAGCTCGTGCCGACGCGCCTGCACGCGCTGCGCATCGCGTTCAAGCAGCTGCGTTACGGCATCGAGTTCCTCGCCCCGCTGTTCCCGCCAAAGGCGCTGGCGCGCTATCAGAAGAAGTTGGTGGCGGCGCAGGCCACGCTCGGCTTCCTGCAGGATCTCGACATCGCCCGGCTGCGCTTCGCCGACTGGTCGGGCGCGGACGCCGACCTGCGGGCGGCCACCTTCTTCGTGCTCGGCTGGCACGCGCCGCGCTACGCCGCGGTGCGGCAGACCGTGCTGCGCGACTGCGAGCCGCTCTTGTGGGGGAAAACGCCGTGGTGAACATGCCTGACACGCCGCTGCAACCTGGGGTGCTCACAATGCCGGCCTTCGATTCGAAGGAGACGCAAATGGATCTACTGCTCTGGCGCCACGCCGAAGCGGTCGACGGCATTCCGGACCACGCCCGCGAGCTCACCGCACGCGGCCACAAGCAGGCGGCGGCGGTCGCCGCCTGGCTCAAGGCGCGCAAGCCCAAGCGCCTGCGCGTGCTGGCGAGCCCGACCATGCGCACGCGCCAGACCGCCGCCGCCTTCACCGACGACTTCGAGGTCGTCGACACGCTGTCGCCCGAACACGGCGTCGCCGATCTGCTCGCCGCCACCGGCTGGCCCGATGGCGGCGGCGCGGTGATGATCGTCGGCCACCAGCCCCCGCTCGGCCGCCTCGCCGCCCTGTTGCTGTCGGGCCAGGAGGCCGACTGGACGATCAAGAAGGGCGCGCTGTGGTGGTTCACCAACCGCGTGCGCAACGGCGAGACCCAGACCGTGCTGCGTGCGGTGATCCCCGCCGACCTGGCCTGAGCGCCGGGCGCGCCGACGGCGCGGAATTCCTCTCTCGGATCGCGGTCGGACCCTCTACAATTCGCCACCCGGACATCACTCTCCGCGCAACGCCAAGGGCCTGCGCGGATTGTGCTTTCGGGCGGCTTGCGTGAAGATGACGACCTCGACCGAGACCGCGAAATGCTCCGACGCTTCATTCCCTCGCTGGACAGCATCAAGCACAACCGCCTGCTGCGGTGGTTGGGGCCGCGGATCCATGACCCGTCCTTGTGGCACCTTAACCGGCGCGCATTCACCCGCGCGGTGGCGATCGGCGCCTTCTGCGGCCTGCTCGTCCCGGTCGCGCAGATCCCGCTCGCCGCCCTGCTCTCGCTCGCGCTGCGCGCAAATCTGTGGATCGCCTCGGTCTCGACCCTGGTCAGCAATCCCTTCACCTATGGCCCGCTGTACTACTTCGCCTACCGGCTCGGCGCCCGCCTGATCGGCGCCCCCGCGCTGCCGGACCGTAGCGGCGCCGACTTCATCCCCCCCGAGGGCTTCGTCGAATGGTCGGCCTATGTGTGGCAATGGGTCAGCGGCATCGGCCAGCCCCTCCTGCTCGGGATGCTGCTGATGGCGGTGGGTGGGGCGACGCTCGGCTACGCGTTCGCCCAGTTCGGCTGGCGCATGAAGGTCGTGGACAAGCGGCGGCGCCAGCTGCGCGCCCGCCAGCTGCGCGCGCGTGCCGATCAGGCGCCGCTCGGCAGCCAGTCGTGAGCGCGACGATGGCCAGCCCGCCGCGCCGGTGGCGAGCGCGCGGGATTCGGCCTTCTCCCCGGAAAATCACATGACGAAGGACACGACCCCCAACGGCACGATCGCGCTCATCGACGGCGTGCGCCGTATCCATTACGACGGCTACTGGCTCAAGTACTACGATCCGCCGGCCGATTCGCTGCAGACCAAGAAGACCCTGATCCAGGCGCTCACGCGCCGCCTGTTCAACCACGTCGAGCACGGGATCAACATCCCCGGCAAGCGGCTCGCCGAAGCGCGCGCCGCCTACGACGCCGAGCAGGATCCGGCGCGCAAGCGGGTCAAGGGCGCGATGCTGGCCGGCACCCTGTTCAACCGCGCGAGCGACATTTTCACCAAGCTGGTCGAACTGCAGGAACACGGCGTCGAGATCGACACCGACAATGCGCTGATGCGCGAGTGCGGCCTCTGCCTCCAAGAGGCCCTCGAGCTCGGCCGGCTGGTCCTGCATCGCAGCGGCGAAGAGGGCATCGACGAGCTGTGGGGCGAACCCTTCCGCGCCTTCTCGATCCCGGTGGAGGCGTTCTATGAAAGCCGCTACATCAAGATCGCGCAGACCCTCGAGGCGATCGAGCACATCACTCGGACCATGGTCGCGACCTTCGCCGCCGGCCCCCTGTTCGAGGGATCGGCACCGCTGATCGAGCGCTTCGGACGGATCGCCCAGATCAAGAGCGAGACGCTGCGCACCGACCCGGAGATCTTCGACGTGTGGGCGGACTTCGTCGTCATCGCCGAGCAGCTCGCCGCCTTCGCGCCGCAGCTGCCGCCCGCCGCCCCGGAGCACCTGCGGCAGCTCGCGGTCGACGGCCACCGGCTGATCCTCCAGGGCCGCGACCTGCTGACCTACATCACCCGCGCGCGGGTGCCGATGCCGAAGAGCACCGCGGAATACCTCGACCGCTGCCGCTACTTCGCGGGCCAGCTCCACGCCGCCAGCCTGCCGCCCGCGGCGCGGCCGGACAGCTGAGGCCGGCGCCGCGCGTCAGACGATGATGCCGCCGCCGAGACAGACCTTCGACTCGTAGACCACCACGCTCTGTCCCGGCGTGATCGCCCACTGCGGCTGGGCGAAGGCGATCTCGGCGCGGCCGTCGGCGATGCGATCGATCTCGCACGGCTGGTCGGGCGTGCGGTAGCGCGGCTTGGCGGTGTACACCCAGTTGGTGTGGGGGTCGCGCCCCGCGATCCAGCTCAGGTCGGTCGCCACCAGGCGGTCCTTCAGCAAGGCCGGGTGCGCGTGGCCCTGCACCACGTAGAGCACGTTCGCCCGCACGTCCTTGGCTGCCACGTACCAGGCCTCATGCTCGCCGGCCTCGTCCTGGTTGCCCTTGATGCCGCCGATGTGCAGGCCCTTGCGCTGCCCGATGGTGTGGTACATCAGCCCCTGGTGCTCGCCGAGCACGCGGCCGTCGTCGAGCGAACGGATCTCGCCCGGCTGGGTGGGCAGGTAGCGCATCAGGAACTCGCGGAAGGGGCGCTCGCCGATGAAGCAGATGCCGGTGGAGTCCTTCTTGCCCGCCACGTGCAGCCCCGCCTGCTCGGCGATCCTGCGCACCTCGCGCTTGTACAGCGCGCCGAGCGGGAACATCGTCTTCGCGAGCTGTTCCTGGTTGAGGCGGTAGAGGAAGTAGCTCTGGTCCTTGGTGCCGTCCTCGGCCTTGAGCAGCTGGTACTCGGTGCGGCCGTCGTTGGTCCACTCGCGCACCTGGGCGTAGTGGCCGGTGGCGATGCGTTCGGCGCCGAGCGCCATGGCGTGGTCGAGGAAGCAGCGGAACTTGATCTCGGAATTGCACAGCACGTCCGGGTTGGGCGTGCGGCCGGCCTCGTACTCGCGCAGGAAGTCGGCGAACACCCGGTCCTTGTATTCCTTGCTGAAATTGACGACCTCGAGCTCGATGCCGATCACGTCGCACACCGAGGCGACATCGACGAGGTCCTGGCGCGAGGAGCAGTACTCGGCGTCGTCGTCGTCCTCCCAGTTCTTCATGAACAGCCCGGTCACCTCGTAGCCCTGCTGCTTGAGCAGCAGCGCGGTCACCGAGGAATCCACCCCGCCGGACATGCCGACGACCACCTTCATCCCGTTCGGGTCCTGCCTACTGGACATTCGGTCCACCTCCATCAAGCCATTCGGCGAGCGGCAGCACGACGGCCGCCTCGCCATTGTTCACGAACCAGCTGTCGATCGCATAGCGGGCCGGCGCCGCGCGCTCCCCCTCGGCCGGCGTGATCTCCTCGACCACCGCGCTGAAGTGCTGGAGGATGAAGCGGGTGCGCCGCTGCGGCTCGACCACGCGGTGAAAGCGCAGCCAGCCGCGCGACTCGAGCAGCCGCAGCAGGCGGGTGGTGGAGGTGGAGTGGTCGATGCAATCCATCCGCCCGTGCACCCCGAGGTCGAGGTAATTGCCCGCCCGGTCGGCGCCGACCGGCGTCTGTGCGCCGGCGATCGCGTAGAGCTGACCGAGCGCGCTCGACAGCTGCGCGCGCTCCTCGGCCGCGCTGCCGGCCGCGCCCAGCTCGGCGCCGATCGCCTCCAGCGCCGCCGCATCGAAGCGGACCTCCGCCTCGGCCAGGCAGCCGTAGTTGTAGCACAGCGCCACCCGCTCGCCCTCGACCGCCGCGACGGCGCCCGCCCAGCCCAGCAGCAGGAACAGCGACAGCCTGCGCATCATGGGTAATGCCGGATCAGCTCGAGCGGGTAGCGGCGGCCGGCCAGCCAGTCCTCGACGCACTGCAGGATCAAGGGGCTGCGGTGGCGCGCGGCGCTGGCGCGCACCTCCTCGGGCGTCATCCACAGCGCGCGCACGATGCCCTCGTCGAGCCGACGACCGGCGATCTCCTCGCCGAGGCGGCCGCCGAAGGCGAAGCGCAGGTAGGTGAGGTCGCGCGCCGGCGTCGGCCACTGGTAGATGCCGACCAGGTAGTCGGGGACGAACGCGTGGGCGGTCTCCTCGAGCGTCTCGCGCACCGTGGCCTCGAGCAGCGACTCGCCCTCCTCGAGATGGCCGGCGGGCTGGTTCAGCTGCAGGCCCTGGGGCGTATGCTCCTCGACGAGCAGGAAGCGGCCGTCGCGCTCGATGACCGCGGCGACCGTCACGTTCGGTTTCCAGCTTCTTGGCTTCACGGCCCGTTTCCGATTCCGAAATGGTCGCCATTCTACCCCCTGCCGCCGGCGCGGCCGCGCACGACGCAACGCGCGGCCGGCTTTGCGCTAGAATTCCCCGGTTGCGCCCGGGGGCTCCGGGCGATTCCCGAACAATCCTCATCGCACTGGAGAATCCCACCATGTCCATGGCCGACCGCGACGGCTTCATCTGGCAAGACGGCAAGCTCGTTCCGTGGCGCGAAGCGACCACGCATGTGCTGACCCATTCGCTGCACTACGGCCTGTCCGTCTTCGAAGGCGTTCGCGCGTACAACACCGTCAAGGGCACCGCGATTTTCCGCCTCGCCGAGCACACCCAGCGCCTGCTCAACTCGGGCAAGATCTACATGATGGACATCCCCTACTCGAAGGATGAACTCATGGAGGCGCAGAAGGAGGTGGTGCGCGCGAACAAGCTCGAGTCCTGCTACATCCGCCCGATCGCCTTCTACGGCTCGGAGAAGATGGGCGTGTCCACCCGCGGCGCCTCGGTGCACGTGGCGATCGCGGCCTGGCCGTGGGGCGCCTACCTCGGCGAGGAGGCGCTCGAGAACGGCATCCGCGTCAAGGTCTCGTCCTTCGCCCGCCATCACGTGAACGTCACCATGCCGCGCGCCAAGCTCGGCGGCGCCTACACCAACTCGATCCTGGCCAACCTCGAGGCGACCCAGGACGGCTACGACGAGGCCCTGCTGCTCGACACCAACGGCTTCGTCGCCGAAGGCTCGGGCGAGAACCTGTTCGTGATCAAGGACGGGGTGATCTACGAGCCCGAGGTGGCGGTCGCCCTCACCGGCATCACCCGCGAGTCGGTGATCCGCGTCGCCGCCGAGTTCGGCTACGAGGTCAAGTCGCGCCGCCTCACCCGCGACGACCTCTACATCGCCGACGAGGCCTTCTTCACCGGCACCGCCGCCGAGGTCACGCCGATCCGCGAGGTCGACAACCGCGTCATCGGCAGCGGCAAGCGCGGCCCGGTCACCGCGAAGCTGCAGGCGCGCTTCTTCGACATCGTCAACGGCAAGGCGCCGGAATACGAGAACTGGCTGTCCTTCATCTGATTTCCGCCCGGGAGGATTCGCTCATGGTCGAAAACACCGACAAGACCCAGGCCGTCGCGGTGTCCGCCAAGGACCTGCCGCTGCACTGCCCGCCGCCCGACGCGCCGCTGTGGGCGCGCCATCCGCGCGTCTTCCTCGACGTGCTCAAGACCGGCGAGGCGGTGTGCCCCTATTGCAGCGCGCACTACGTGTTCACCGGCGCGCGGCCCAAGGGCCATCACTGAGCGCCACCGGCGGCGCCTGGATGCCGACGCGAGCGGGGGCCCGGCCCCCGCTTCGTCGTTGACGGCGCCCGCCAGCCACCGCCCGATGACGCCCGACGCCGATGACTATCGCGCGCCGTGGTGGCTGCCGGGCGCCCACCTGCAGACGATCTGGCCGCTCGCCCGCACGGCCGCGCCGCCCGCCTTCCGCCGCGAACGCTGGGATACGCCCGACGGCGACTTCATCGACCTCGACTGGCTGGCCGGCGGCGACGCCGGCGCGCCGCTGGTGGCGCTGTTCCACGGCCTCGAGGGCTCGAGCCGCTCGCACTACGCCCGCGCCCTGATGCGCGCGCTCGCCGCCCGCGGCTGGCGCGGGGTGGTGCCCCACTTTCGCGGCTGCAGCGGGGAAGCGAACCGGCTGCTGCGCGCCTACCACTCGGGCGACAGCGCCGAGATCGACTGGATCCTGCGCCGCCTGCGCGCGCAGGCCGGCAGCGCCCCGCTGTTCGTCGTCGGCGTCTCGCTCGGCGGCAACGCGCTGCTCAAGTGGCTCGGCGAGCGCGAAGCGGCCGCGTGCGAGCTGGTGCGGGCCGCCGCGGCGGTCTGCCCCCCGCTCGACCTCACGATCTCCGGCCACGCCCTCGCGCGCGGCTTCAACCGCGTCTACACCCGCCACTTCCTCGCCAGTCTCAAGCACAAGGCGCTCGCCAAGCACCACCGTCATCCCGGCGCCCTCGACGCCGCGCGCATCCGCGCCGCACGCACCCTGTTCGACTTCGACGACGCCTACACCGGCCCGGTGCATGGCTTCGCCGGCGCCGCCGACTACTGGCGGCGCGCCTCGGCGCGGCCCTGGCTGGGCGCGATCCGGGTACCGAGCCTGCTGCTGTCGGCGCGCAACGATCCCTTCGTGCCGTCCGCCGCCCTGCCCGCGCCGGGCGAGCTGTCGACCGCGCTGCGCTTCGAGTGCCCGTCGGGCGGCGGTCACGTCGGCTTTCTCGTCCCGCCCTGGCCCGGCCACGGCGGCTGGCTGCCGCAGCGCCTGCTCGCGCACTTCGACCGCGAGCGCTGAGCCGCGCTGCGGCATAATCCGCCCATTACCCACCTTCACGACAGAGTCATGACCCCCTCCCGTTACGCCCTGCCCGCCCCCGAGCTCTTCAAGGCCTATGACATCCGCGGCATCGTCGACACCGTGCTCACCCCCGAGGCGGTGCGCGCGATCGGCCATGCGCTCGGCTCCGAGGCGGTGGCGCGCGGCCAGCACGCGATCGCGGTCGGGCGCGACGGCCGCCTCTCCGGCCCGGCGCTGGCCGGCGCCCTCGCCGACGGCATCCGCGCCGCGGGGGTGGACGTGATCGAGATCGGCTGCGTGCCCACGCCGCTCACCTACTTCGCCGCCGAACAGCTCGGCTGCGCCTCCTGCGTCTCGGTCACCGGCAGCCACAACCCGCCCGATTACAACGGCCTCAAGATGGTGCTCGGCGGCCAGACCCTGTATGGCGACATGATCCAGGGCCTGCGCCGGCGCATCGCCGAGGACGCGCTCGTCCGCGCCGAACGGCCGGGGCAGCTGCGCCGCGCGGAGGTCGCCACCGCCTACGTCGAGCGCATCGTCGGCGACGTGCAGCTCGCCCGGCCGATGAAGATCGTGATCGACTGCGGCAACGGCGTCGCCGGCGGCATCGCGCCCGAGCTCTTCCGCCGGCTCGGCTGCGAGGTACTCGAACTGTTCTGCGAGGTCGACGGCCGCTTCCCCAACCACCACCCGGATCCCTCCAAGCCGGAGAACCTGCAGGACGTGATCCGCGCCCTGCGCGAGACCGACGCCGAGCTGGGGCTGGCCTTCGACGGCGACGGCGACCGCCTCGGCGTCGTCACCAAGGACGGCGAGATCATCTTCCCCGACCGCCAGCTGATGCTGTTCGCCGAGGACGTGCTCACCCGCGTGCCGGGCGGCGAGATCATCTTCGACGTCAAGTGCACCCGCCAGCTCGCGCCCTGGATCCGCGAACGCGGCGGCCGGCCGACGATGTGGAACACCGGCCACGCGCTGGTGAAGGCCAAGCTCAAGGAGACCGGCGCCCCGCTCGCCGGCGAGATGAGCGGCCACATGTTCTTCAAGGAGCGCTGGTACGGCTTCGACGACGGCCTCTACGCCGGCGCCCGCCTGCTCGAGATCCTGTCGGCGCGGCCGGACGCCAATGCCGCCCTGAAGGCGCTGCCGGACGCGGTGAGCACGCCGGAACTCAACCTGAAGATGGCCGAGGGCGAACCCTTCGAGCTGGTGCGCCGGCTGCGCGAGGCCGCGCTCGCCACGCCCTCGTGCTTCCCGGACGCCCGCGAGCTGATCACGATCGACGGGGTGCGCGTCGAATACGCCGACGGCTTCGGTCTCGCGCGCCCCTCCAACACCACCCCGGTGGTGGTGCTGCGCTTCGAGGCCGACGACCACGCCGCGCTCGCCCGCATCCAGGCGGCCTTCCGCGCGGCGATCGACGCCGTCTGGCCGGGGCTGCAGCTGCCGTTCTGAGCGCCTGCGGACGCGAGATGCACGTCGGTGCGCAGTTTTGCACGGACGGCCGCGGGACACCGCCGCCGGCGCGCGGGCAGCGTGCTACGTTGCAGGTCTGGAATCGGTCCAGACGGAGAACGACACGATGAATGCACCGGCGCGCAGCGAGCCCAAGCAGGAACAAGCCCTCAAGGGGGTGAACATCCCCTCCTGCCCGGCGGTGCTCGGCCAATTGATGGACGAGCTGCGCCAGCCCCAGGTCAGCGGCAAGCGCATCGCCGCACTCATCGGCAAGGACGTGGGGCTGGCCGCCATGGTGGTCAAGTCGGCCAACTCGCCGCTTTTCGGTGGCGGCCGCCGGATCGCGTCGATCGACGAAGCGATCCGCCTGCTCGGCTTCGGCACGCTCGCCAACCTCGTCCAGGAGGCCCTGCTGCGCAGCGCGATCGCCGACCCCGGCGCGGCGCTCGAGCGCTTCTGGGACAACTCGCGCTACACCGCCGCCGCAAGTGCACTGGCCGCGCGCAAGACCGGCGCCGCACGCCCCGAGACCGCCTACACCTTCGGGCTCTTCCACGACTGCGGCATCCCGCTGCTGGTCAAGCGCTTCCCCAACTACAAGCAGGTGCTCGGCCTCGCCAACCAAGCCACCGAGCGCTGGTTCACCGAGATCGAGGACGAAGCCTTCAACACCAATCACGCCACCATCGGCTACCTGCTGGCGCGCTCATGGGGGCTCACCGACACGGTGTGCGACGGCATCCTGTGCCATCACGACTACTCGGTGCTGGAAGACGGTGCGGGCCTGGAAACCGAATCGCGCGCGCTGATCGCGCTCAACCTGATCGGCGAATACGTCGCCGGCACCCATCTGCGCACCCGGCGCGACGCCGAATGGGACAAGGGACGTGCAGCGGCGGCGCGCTTCCTGGGCTATTCGGCGACTGAACTCGACGACCTCGCCGACGACCTCGTCTACCGCTTCGACCGCCAGGGCAGCGAGGAGCCGGCCTGAGCGCCGGCACGCTCGCGCGCTACGGGCGGCGCACCTGCCTCACGCCGGCTCGAGCTTGGCGACCGCAAGCAGCAACCATTTCACCCCTGCCGGCCCGAAGTTGATCTGCACCTTGGCGTCGCTCCCGCTGCCCTCCGCCGCGACGATCACGCCCTGGCCGAATTTCGCATGCGCCACCGTCTGGCCGATGCGCAGGCCGTT
>JRYI01004890.1_pt1 | contig 13909 bp, 14 predicted proteins | sample 235361 | NCBI WGS metagenome assembly JRYI01 (sample SAMN03074212, study PRJNA261471) | activated sludge metagenome | biome: Common Effluent Treatment Plant; feature: Wastewater; material: Activated sludge; isolation source: activated biomass in a lab-scale reactor treating industrial wastewater at...
GCGGCCGATGACCGGATCGAGACGGCCGTCGCGGGCCATCTGGGTCAGGTCGCGACTGTATTTCTCCAGCGTCCGATAGCGGCTGTCTGCCTGCCGGGTGGTTACCCGCTGGCCGCCGCGAATTTCCTTGACGGCCTCCAAAACGCGCTCGCGCGTGATGCCCTGTTCCTGCAGGATGCGCGACGAGGGCGTGTTGCGCTCGCTCAGGATAGCCAGGAAGATGTGCTCGGTCGAGATGTACTCATCCTTCAACCGGTTGGCCTCGCCCTGGGAAAGCTCCAGGACGGTGCGGATACGGGGCGTGTAGAAGACCTGCCCCACGCCGCCGCCGTAAACCGACACCTTGGGGCTGGCCCGCAGCTCGGCATCCAGGCGGTCGATGATTGTCGCGCCTTCGACGTTGAGGGCGACCAGAATCTGGGGAACGGCCCCGTCCTGCTGTTCCAGCAGCGCCAGGAAAACGTGCTCGGTGTCCACCTGAGTGTGGCCATAGCGGCGCACGATCTCNNTGTCTATTGTCCTTGATGAAATAACCACGGATTGACCCGGTTTCCGAAAGCCGTTCCGGCTATCCGAATCGTCCGCGAATGATATACCGATAAAGTCTAATTACCTGTAACAAGTCTGTTGGGGATCGTTCACCATGAACCCCCCACCAGCCTAGAAGTATAGCAATTAATGATTGGATTCACGTTAGACTTTGCCGGTTAATCAGATCTGTCAGGCCTCAGTAAACGCTTCTTCCTGTCTACAATACGCGGGTACCCTCTTGCGAGTCGTAACCGTCACCCCAGGCCAGTATCTTGAAGGGCGTGATCTCGATCAGCCGCCAATCGGCCGTCTCGTCGTAACGAAAATCCCACTCATATTTGTGGTAGAAATGCTCGGCCAACGGGTCGATGAGCGTGCGGGCGGCCGTATGGGCCTCGCCTTCGATGACTACCACGTTGAGAGGGTCCGACAAGGCCAGGGAGATATTCTGATTGTTGACCATATTGACATATTTCTGCGTCGCGCGGCCGGTGCAAATGTAGAGCTTGCCCTCAAGCCATATGTACCACAGCGGCACGAGATGGGGACGGCCGTCGCCGCGAACCGTTGCCACCCAGATGTTGCTCTCCCGGCTCAATCGGGCTTCTATGGCTCGCCAACGGGCGGGGTTAGGTCGTCTCGTCATGGGCGGGTTGCGCTTGATCCGGTTGCGCCCGGCGCGGTAGGTAGAATGTCGTTGTGCCACTGAACCGCTTCGGCCGTGCACGGAGTATGCAGGACCTGGGCCGCGAACGCTTCCAGTTGTCGCGGATCGCCGCTGGTGAAGCATCGCAGCGTGCCTTCCTGCCCTTCAAGGGCGGCCAAGCGCTGTTGTTGTAGCACAAATCGTGTGCGGCGGGCAACCGCGGGAGCCGGGTCTATGACGGTAATGCCATCGCCGATGATCTCTTCCAATAGCGGCCTGATAAACGGGTAGTGGGTGCAGCCCAGCACCAGCGTGTCGACGCCCTCAGCCAGCATCGGCGCAACCACGCGTTCGAGGAGCGCGCGCGTCTCCGGCGTATCCAGCGCCCCCGCCTCAATAAGTTGGACCAGACCGGGGCAAGGGTCTTCAAGAACCCGGATGCCGTTCGCAAAGCGAGCCATCAGCCCGGCGTAGCGATGGCTATTGAGCGTGCTCGGCGTGGCCAATACACCGACCTTACCGCTGCGGGTGGTCAGAGCAGCCGGTTTGACTGCCGGTTCCATGCCGACAAATTGTATGTCGGGAAACGCCGAACGCAGAAAATCGAGCGCGGCCGCGGTAGCCGTATTGCACGCCACAACGATCAGCTTTGCCCCATGACGCAACAGGAAGCGGGTGATCTCGGCCGTGTAGATCTGAATCTCCCCGGCCGGGCGCGGACCATAGGGGATGTGGCCCTGGTCGGCGAAATAGAGCACGCGCTCGGACGGCAGTTGCCGGCGCAGATGGATGAGGACGGAAAGCCCGCCAACGCCTGAATCGAGCACGCCAAGCGGCCCGTCAGGGAATAGGGAACGAGCAGATATAGCCGGCTGTACGGCGGTTGTTAGGTCAGTCGTTGGGCGTTGGGAATCGCTCAAGGCCGGTTTCAAGCAGAAACTCGCAACGCGGCGGATGACGGTTCATCAGAAGCGGGCGAGGCAAGTCCAACCTCATCCAGTAATTCGGCGACCTGCTCGGCGACAAGGCGCTCCCGCCGATTGGCGGCACGCTGCCGGAAGAACAGCACCGCCAGCAACACGAGCGCAGCCAAAATCAAACGCCGCCGAAAGACAAGCCGATCGAGTGCCCGGGACGAAGACACACGGGCTGTCCCGCGGCCCCAGACAGCAGACACGGCTCCCACCGGCGTGGCATGAACACCGGTGCGGACATCGACCTGTTCCTGTAGCGCCTCGAGGCTGCGGCGGGCGAAAGCGCGAGCGGTGGTCTGGAGCATGCGTTGGGTCAACTGGGCAGGGCGGCCGGCAACTTCGACGTCGGCCTCATAGGCGAGCATGGTGTGATCCGGGCCTTCGTCACTCAGGAGCACGCGGCCGCGGCAGGTTATCGCCCCATCGGGGTTATTTCCCTTGGCGATGAACTCATAAGACTCCAGCGGAACCGATTGCTCCAGTGACAGGCTGCCACTGAAATGTTCCGCCATCTGGCCCACGCGCACGGCGAACGTCCCCTGAAATTCATGCGGCCCGCGCGCTTCAAGCGATTCGCAGCCAGGCAATATGCGAGCGAGTGCGTCGGGATCGTGGAGCAGCGACCATAGCATCTCTCGGTCGGCGGCGTAGGTCTGGTGTCCCCCAATTTTCATGATGACAACCTCTTACAGGGATTTTCGGCCGCGCTCGGCGGCGACAAACTCGCCTTCGCGAGCGGCCAGCCATTGTTGCACCAGATCGCGCGGTTGCTCGGCATACCAATCATCGTAGGCATCCAGCGCATTTTCCATGAACCCCTCGGCGATTTCCGCGACGCGGCCAAGCGAGATACTATGGGCAATGCGGTCGACGACGCGCTTGGGCATCATGCGCAAACCGCGCGGCCGAAGCAACTCCGACTTGAACTGAAAATAATAATCGATAGCCGTCCCATCGTCTTCGGGAGAAAGCTTCGCCGTGCTGGCGTAATAGCCGTGGCCCGTCGTCGCGTTCAGTGTCGCTTCCTGCGTGACTTGTTGACAATCCGCCAACGGGCCGATGACGATCTCCATGTTGTCCAGATCGACTATGCTATCGAGATCGCAGAAAATATTGATGGTGTATGCTCCCAATTCGACCGTCTGATAGCGAATCCGAACCTTGTCGCTGGAATAGGCCTCGACCACAGCGATATGGGGCAACAAATAAGTGACCCGGCTGAGGTCACTGAAATAGATGAGGGTCGTCAGGGGATCGGCCGGGAAATAAAACTTGCGCTGAATGGTGCCGTTCAGGGTGATCATCTGGCAAATCGTAGGTAATTGAACGAGCAGGAAGAAGGCTCGGCCACTGATCAGGCCGATTGTTCCCCATCATCCACATGCGCGAGGGTGGACTCCAGTTTGGCCGAAAGCGCCTCGATCTGTATGTGCAATCGCTCAAGCTCCTGTCGGGTCGGAACGTCGTGGCTCTCAAGGATGCGCTGCACCTCTTCATCATCGAGCACGACGGCATCGGGGGCGGTGAACATGGGCGACAGGAGCTTGTCGCGCAACCGCAGACCTTCTTCCCGGGCCAGGTCGCCCTTCGCGATGAGCGCCTGCACGCGTCGCTCGATCTCTTCGTCTGCATGTCGCCACAGATCGAGAGGGAGCGTCAACCCACGGCGCAACGTCCCCAGTGTGTCGCCCCCAGCCCGCACCAGGTTGGTGAGGACGGATTGGGGCAGGAACCCCTTTTGGGTCTTCTCCTGCTCGAAAATGATCTGGGTCAGCACCACGGCCGTCAGGTCTTCATCAGTCGCGTGATCCATCACCGAGACTTCCTCGCCGGAACGAATGAGCGTGGCGATCTCATTCAGCGTGATGTAACGCTTGGCGTCGGTGTCATACAGCTTGCGATTCGGATATCTTTTGATAATGGGCATATGTCTAATTCGGATATTACTTCGCGGCGATTATCGATTATAAGTATAAGCCGGAACGGCATGGCTGCCAACGCGAGCGCCATCTTTCCGAGGGCGGTTCCATTAATCGCTCCCCTCGATGAACCGACTGGTTGGGCATCAGGAGTTCGATCCACGGACGGAACGCGGCAGTGACAAGACTGATTCGGATCCATCCGAGGCGTCCGCGCCATCCAGCCGGCCTCGCGACAGATGCCCTTTTTCGGAAAGGGGATAGAGAGTCACGCGCTCTATCCGAGCGTGCCGCTCACGCTCTATCCTTTTCGCTGATGGTTTAGCTTGTCGACCTTATCACTTAGACTGGCGATCGTCGCACTCAAGGAATCGATCTCGCTTTTGGTGGGGATGTTCATNNTCCTCGATCTGCTCCTGGGTCAGAACTACGGCGCCGACACCAGCCATCAGAACCCGGCGAACGCCGGATAGAAAAACCCCGGACGTTTCGATCTGTTCTTCCGTGAATTCGATTTGATCGCTCATTGAAAGTACTCCTGTTAGGCCGATACCACAGGGCGACGATGGGAATACAAACCTGACAAATAGCGCGTGGCCGGCCCCGACATGACGCAGCGCATTATAAGGAATAGTATCATATGCGTTGTTCCTCTGTCAAACGAGAGTAGCCGACGGCCGCGACCGCTGGTTCCTTCGCCGCCGGATGATCATCGGGCAGGGGATCGGCCAGAATGTGCACTCGCTCAATGAAAGGTGACGCTTTGCGCGTTGTTTGGCTATAATGGAGGTTAGTCTGTCTGAAACTGAATATCCAAGGGAGGCAACATGACGGTCAATCAATCGCTCCTGTCCGAAAGCGATAAGGCGGCGCTGGAAATAATCGCGGCCACACAGCATGATATCGAAGGGCAACGCGCCGCGGCGTTACTGGCTATTGCCGGCGGCGAGACACAAACCGCGGCCGCCGCGGCCCACGGCCTCACCGAGGGACAGGTTGCCTACGCCTTGCGAAAATTCCGCGAGCAGGGAATGGAGGCCTTCTCCCCCGTCTCGCGAACCGGCACGGCCAAGTCCGCCGATCCTGAGACCGAGGTCGAATCGCTGCGGGCGATGGTCGATCAGCTCAACGCACGCGTCGCCGAGCTGCAACAACAGGTCGACACCAAGCCCGCCGCCGGCGAAGCAATGTATACTCCAACCCACTTGCTGGTAATGGTGCGCGAGAATGTAAGCAAGCTCACCCCCGAGATGCAGATCGACGTGCTGCGCAATTTCCAGGGCATGTCGGCCGAGGACTTGCTCGACCTGGAGACCTGGAAGGGACTGGCCTACATGATGACCTATTCCGCCCGTTTCCAGGCCGACCAGATGCGGGGCAAGATGAGCGACACGATCAATCAGGTTGTGCCCGAACCGATCCAGCCCGGCCGGCTCTGGCAATTCGGCAAATCAGGACTGGACCGCATCACACCTGAGTTTGCCAAGCAGATATTGAGCACATTCCAGGGCGCATCGCGTGAAGATCTGCTGGACCCCAACACCTGGAAAGGCGTGTGGTATATGATCACCTACTCGCTCCACTTCCAGGCCGAACAATTGAAACAACGCCTGACCGCCGCCGAGGAAGGACAGGCACCGGAATAACCCCCAGCGATGGACGCACGCCCATGCCCATATACGCCAGCGACAACCAACTATATACGTGCTTTCAAGCGCTGTTCGGCATCATCGAGACCCACGACCCAAAGGCGTCCGACGCTCTGCTGAAATCGTCGCTGGCGATCACGTTCAATTGCATTAACCCAACGGCGTCGATCACTATCGACGCCCGCCGCGCGCCGGTGAAGTTGGCCTATGGACAGACCAGTGTAGTGCCGACGATCGAAGTAGGCCTAACGGCCGACGTCTTGCACTGCCTGTTGCTGGGCGAGGTCCGCCTGACCAAAGCCATCGGCAATGACCTGATCGACTTGAAAGGCCCGGTGTGGAAGACACTGTCGCTGGCCGATATTTTCCGTTACGCGCAGCAGTTTTATCCGGGGGTGTTGCAAAAACATCACCTGCCGATGACGTGCCCGGGATTGTCCGCCTAGCCAAGCACGAGTGCACAGCGCGCGAGACTTCGGTCGACCCTTCGGCCAACCAATCGGGAGCCTTTTGATACCAAAGCCGACTGTTATTTAAATATGGATGCTTGTCTTGATTCATGAGAATGGGAAACCCTGTTCTACTGTTTATGGAGGATGAAACTTGGAAGAAGAAATCGATCTCCGACCTTACATCGATGGTCTGGTGCGTCACGGATGGCTAATCGTGCTGTGCGCGCTCCTTGGTGCTACTCTGGCGCTCATCTATGTATCGAACCAGAAAGACAACTATTTGGCCACCACCATTGTGGCTTTTCTGGAGCCAACCCAAGCCGTGCAATTCGACCCGCGCTTCGAATCCGTCACCAGCCGGACGACTATCCTCAAATCTTTGCCCTCGCTGAGCATGAGTGATGATGTAATGGGCGCGCTGCTGATCCGGGTAAATGATACAGAGATCGCTACGGTCACCGAACTAAGAAATCTCCTCTCGGCCGAGTCCGGTAGCGATATCAACTTGCTCTACTTGCAGGCCCATGCGGGAGATCCCGTGCTGAGTGCCAGACTGGTCAACGAGTGGGCCGATGTATTCGTGACCATGGCCAACGAGATATACGCCAACCGCGGCAGTGGTCAGATCGAGTTCTACACCATGCAGCTGCAAGAGGCTGCTCAAAGATTAACCACGGCCGACCAGGCCTTGATTGACTTCCAGGGGGTCAACACCCTTATCCCGGTTACGAACGAACTCGACTCCCTGGTCAGGTTGCAAGCCCGCTACGTGGATTACGATAGTTCCCTCACCAAGCTGGAGGACGACATCCGAGCTGCACGCGCGCAGCTAAACAGCCAACCCGGCGGCGTGGGGGGTGTGGCGGGGGAATACACGTTGCTGGCGCTCCAGTCACGCGTCTTCCAGTTGCAGGAACTATTACCGGTCACGATCCAGTTGACCGCCCCCACGAATGCCGCACCATTGGACCAAGCCCAGTATCTCAACTCGCTCGACACCGTCGTGGCCGAGATGCGACCCGCGATTGCCGAACAATTAGCGGCGCTGGCCCCGCAAATCCTGGAACTCCAGCGCGAAAAGGAGACCCTGTCAACCCGCGCCACACGGCTAACATCTGATCGCGAATTAGCGATGGAAACATACAAGACGCTTGTCCGCAAGCTGGACGAGGAGCGCCTAACCACCAATGACATCACCACCGGCTTCCGCCAGGTGAGCCGCGCCGCCGTTCCCGAGATGCCCATGAGCGTTAATCTTGTGCTGGTAGCTTTGATCGGGGCGGCATTAGGAGGGATATTATCCGGCCTGGCCGTCATTCTTTACACCTGGTGGCGAAGCCGCGCGGTAACATCTGCCTAAGTCGCATCGCCGTGGGTCATACGCACCATGACACAAGCCGCCGGCCGGGTTCGCCGCTCTTCGTTCATTGTCCTGCTCCTGATAGCAGGCGGCTTAGCCATACGCTTGATCCCAACCATCACAGCGTCGTGGGCGCAAAATGAACAAGCATTGGCGCTAAATCGATTCCAGCGTAGCGAGGCAGCTTTAGGAACAATCCTGGTCAGGGCAATCAATATTCGCGATGCGGGGAACTTCGATTATCGGAATGCCGGCTATCGATATTTAGCCGCGGGTAATCGAGAGTTGGCCGTGGAGGCATTCTTGGCCGCCGGGTGGGACGCTCATGATTTTGCGGCAATGGCCGAACACACCTATAACTCCGATCCCGATCGGGCGATCGCCTGGCTGGCGTTGGCTGCGGCCGCTGCTCCGGATGATCTCAGGCTCCTGTCGCGCCTCGGCCAGCGATGCCGGTTCGATTGGAACCGCGACGCTGCCTGCCTCCAATTCCTGGCACAAAACGGCGGCAACCGCTTTGTCAATCCCGATTTCGCCGTCGCCGACCTGGATGGCTGGCAACAGATCGACGCACCAGCTCACTACTCAATGGAGTCCTGCCCGGACACCCCCACAACGACATGCGCCTTGATTCAAGTCAACGCGGATAGTTCTGTGCCCCCCGCCGGGTTAGGGCAATGCTTCCAGGTTGAGGCTGGAACGACCTATCTTTATGCCGTTTGGCTGAAAGTAATGACCACGTCCAACGGCACATGGCGCCCCCTTTATTTTCAGGGGATCATCGACGGCCAGGCTCGTGGCAACTGGCAGGAAAACGAGCAAGGCTCTAGCGATTGGCGCTATTGGGAAAGGACGTTCGTGGCACAGAGCTTCGACGACGGGCAAGCCTGCTTCCATCCCATCCGGTTACAAGGCGGCGGTCAGGCGTGGTTTTATGGCGCGAAAGTGATTGCCCTGACGGAAAACCCATGACCGAACAAACAAGCGCAACCATCGAGCAAAGCGGGCGAGACTCAAGGCGCTTCGCTACTAACGTCTCCTCTAATGTCGCCGTATTAGTGCTCAATATGGTTGTGGGCATCTGGTTCACCCCCTACCTGATCGGTGTCCTCGGTGTGGCTGTTTTTGGCGTCGCCACGCTGGCGCTGTCCATATCGACCTACATGGGCATATTCGAATCCGCGCTTTATAACGCGACCGGCCGCTTCCTGATTATCCAATTACGTGAAAAGGACTTCGCAAAAGCCAGTCGGACATTCAACACGGCCCTCGGCCTGGCATTGACCATTTCGGTGATCATGTTGCCGATCATGTTGCTCGTGAGCTGGTTTTCGCCGCAACTATTCAATGTACCGCCCGGCCAGGAAGGGCCGGCTCGCTGGGTTTTTGCTGCAGCCGTCGTGAGCTATATGCTTATTATCACGCGCAGCGTCTTTACGGCAATTCCTTTCGCCAATAACCGACTTGACCTTCAGAACGGCATCATCGCCTCAAATACGCTTATCCGCATCGTCGCGACCGTGCTCTTGCTCAGCCTGGCAACTGTCCCCAGTCTGACTCACGTCGGCGCGGGGCTACTCTTCGGCACCGGGGCTTCGCTTCTGCTTGCCATCTTCGTCATGCGCCGTTTGACGCCTCAATTGAACNNGTTATCCTTGCTTTTCGGCATGAGCGGCTGGGTATTTATCAATCAGGCCGGATCGATATTATTTCTCAGTGTCGACCAGATTGTCGTCAACACGGTCTTAGGCCCGACCATTCAAGGTCTCTATGCTTCCGCGCTGCAATGGTCAATTTTGCTGCGTTCGCTGGCTAGAACATTTTCGACCGCATTGGCTCCTATTATGATTATCCAATATGCCGCCGGCGAGAACCGGCAATTGGGTAATACCAGTGTATTCGGCGTCAAACTCTTGGGGCTGCTCATGGCTCTGCCGGTCGGGCTGGTTGCCGGGCTTGCGCGTCCTCTGTTTCGGGTCTGGCTAGGCCCAGAGTTCGAAGAACTGACGACCCTGCTTATACTTCTGGTGCTCCCGCTCTCGGTCAACTTGGCTGTACTGCCTCTTTATTCGCTACAGGTGGCGCACAATCGGGTCAAGATACCAGGCATCGTATCGGTGGCATTAGGCATCCTGAATTTAATATTAGCTGTCTGGTGGGTTGATTGGGGAAGTTATGGCTTGGGAGTTGCCGTTGCCAGCGCTCTCGTGTTGACCTTGAAAAATGTCGTGTTCACGCCACTCTATGGAGCACACACACAGGGGCTACCGTGGTATACATATTTCCCCAGCCTGATGATCTCGGTGGCAGCAACCATTTCGGTCATGGCTGCCGGTCATTGGCTAGGCGATATCATAGGAGCTACCTCCTGGGTTTCACTAGGGCTTATCAGTATCTTGATCGGTATCGCCTATGTCCTTGCCGCTTATACCTTGGCCCTCTCGTCCGCTGAGCGGAAATCACTCCTGCGGTTTGTCACGCAGATAGCGCGATGACCAAGGCCATTGGATGAATCATGACTGAGCCATATCACATTGCGATTGCCGGTGAAACCTATAGCGCCAACCTTGGCGATGGGGTAATTGCCGAAACGCTGGCCCACATACTCATGAAGACAATATCGACAGCCAGTGTTTCGTTCATCGACATCTCCGGCCGGGATGGGTGGCAACCCTCATCAAACGACGCCACAGTCGGCAACGTGCCCATCCTATTATCACCACAGATCAATAATCTGCTCAGGTGGCATTTGGCACGAAAGATTCGCTATGGAGCACTCTGGCAAACACACATGGACAAAGCCTCGGCATTGCTGGTTGGCGGCGGGCAATTATTGATGGATAATGATCTCGATTTTCCCCTCAAGGTTCACGCGATTGTCCGCGCCGCCGTCCGGCGTGATCTGCCCGTCCATTTTGTGGCCTGCGGGGTAAATCCAAACTGGTCTCCACGAGCCGCACGTCTATTTCGCGAGGCGCTTGAATATGCCGCGACCATCTCGGTTCGGGATGCAGTCTCAGCCGTTGCGCTAAAAAAGTTAATCCCGCAGATCGATCCCCACATCGTGGTTGATCCGGCAATCTGGGCGGCCAATCTCTATGGCCACGATCCGAACGACCCTCATGATTCACTTGTCGGGCTGGGTGTGATCAGCCTGGCCGCTGTCAATCGTCGACTACGCTCAGCGCTGACCGGGCACCAACTTGCCTCGGTTTGGGAAGGAATTATTCGGGAACTCATCGAACAAGGCCACACAGTCGAATTATTCACAAATGGCACTGGGGATGATTACGTCACCGCACAACAATTTTCTGAATTAATCAAAGAAAATTATGGACTTCATTGCGCAGTGGCCCCAAGGCCGGTGCGGCCAGTGGAGTTAGCCTGGCGCATTAGCCGTTACTCAGCTATTATTGCCGCGCGCCTCCATGCCAACATCATCGCCACCTCTTACCGCATCCCCGTTGTCGGATTGTCGTGGGATAAAAAGGTTGAGTCGTTCTTCGAGGTCATTGGTCGGCCGGACCTTTCGCTCGATTTAATGGACACAACAACGGAGGATGTGATGATCGCATTTCAGAATGCCACAGCAAACACGCTCGAACCGGATAAGCTGGATGCGCTTCAGGCGGCAGCTATGAGTGGGATCGAGCTGATCACACCGTATTTTGCCTGATGAGCCATCAACTAAACGCTCTCTCATCGACAACGCTGGATGGTTCCATAAGCCAGAACGCCACGACAAGGCCTCGCCACGGATGGTGGAGCCTGAGACTGATCCTTGTCCTCTTGTTTGTTCAGGCCTGGCGTGATATTGGCGGTTTCACCTTCCGGCTGGAAGACCTGCTCACCCTATCAATGGTAGGTTGGTGGGTGCTGACGTCCTTCAAGGGTGGTGTGTTTCGCTACCGTCGAAGTGGCCTCAATCTGCCCTTGACAATCTGGATTGGAGTGATTGTAATGGCCGTCGGGGTCAGTTTCATGCGTCCACACGCGTCCGACGTCAAGCAAGACGCGCTGGTAAACGGCATTCGCCTGATGTTGGCCCTGAGCTTATTTTTTGTAGTGAACAACCATCCTCTAGCCGCGAAACGAAAGGGCAAGATCGTATTCGACACCATCGTCCTCACCAGCCTACTGACTTCAGCCGTGGCACTGCTGCAAATCGCCCATTGGGCCGGCTGGTTGCCTTTTTCCCTACCATCCGTGTTGACGACGTTCAGGGAGGGAGTCGACATGGAGCGTGGTCGGGAGATATTCGCCCTTTTCGTCGGTAATAACGGTGCGCATACCTGGTCAGCCATGCTCGCGTTCCAGGCCCTAACTGTTTGGATCCTGGCAACCACAACGCGCGTCACCAAATGGCGGCTTGCCGGCTTGAGTTATTTTCTACTGCTGAGCACCATCCTCATCCGCATTTCCGTTCGCAACAGCATCTTGGGGTTGCTCGTCGCCATTGTTCTACTCAGCTTATTGCGCGCCAAGAAGAGTCGTTACCGTCTCAATCGGCTTATCATGCCCCTCCTCATCCTGTCCGGCGTGGCGGGCCTCATCGGTTTATTGCTCTTCGCTGGGCCTGAACAGTACTTTGTTCAACGTCTGGTTCAAACCATCCCACAAGTATCCGAAGGAGGGGGGCTTGTGATTGATTCCAGATCCAACATCTTTGGACGGCTGGATTACATTGTTGCCGCGCTAAAAACCTTCACCCGGTTTCCAGTTTTTGGCGGTGGGTTCTACGGATTTCGCACCTATTACTTTGAGNNTGCGCATAATTCTTACGTACAGATATTGGCTGAACTTGGGCTGATCGGCGCGATCGCTTTCATTTGGGTGGCATGGCGGATATTCAGTGTGTTAGTCACCACCGGTCGGAATATTGGACAGCAATCATTATGGGAACAGCGCGCTTGGTATCTTACATTCGGCGTCTTCGCTTTCATTGCCTTCACAGCCTTCTTCGCTAATCCTCTATGGGACCCAACATTAGTATCATTTTCTATGATATCGTTGGCCGTTATGAATCGATATTTTTGGCAGCGAGACACCCTACAAAGGACGGCTTGACCGATCACCTATCGTATGAGAGGATCGACTTGGAGATATGACGAGCAAGATAATAGTTACGAGTGGCGAGGGGAAACTCGCGAAAGATAAAAGGTAAAATGAAGGCCTGTGTTTTTTGCGGGGAAGTCACGGCGAATCGAGTGTTTGCCAATGAGCAACTCGAGGTGTTGCAATGTCCCGNNCGGCACTGGCAAAAATGAATGCGAAGTATCACTCGATTGAGGAGTACTATGAACATCGTCGCGACGAACATCTTCGCAACGATTCTGCCAAAGACATCACCTTCGACTCGGAAAGGCTACGCCGCTCGATCGATATCCACAATTATCTATTGGAAATGGTCCCCCCCGGCGGCTCTGTGCTCGATGTAGGTAGCGGCGTGGGTGAATTCCTCTACTCGCTCGGCCAAAACGGCCTCCAGGTTGCCGGCGTCGAACCGGACGAACACATCGCGTCGTATTCGAGGGATCGATTGGGACTGCCGGTCATCACCGGCATGTATCATGAGCATCTATACCAACCAGAAAGTTTCGACGCGATTACATTTATCCAAGTGCTGGAGCATGTCGAGAACCCGATTGCCACGCTCAGGATTGCCCACAAGCACTTGCGGCCCGACGGGTTGATCGTTGTCGATGTGCCTAGCTACAATAACCCACGCATCCTTACCTATCGCCTGACACGTCAATCACGGCTAGTGCAAACTGATTTCATCCCGCCCCACAACTATTATTATACCCGCGGTTCGATAACTCGAATCGCCGTTCGTGCCGGGTTCCAGCCACTTCGCGTTCTCACTGGTCGCTACTCCATCAAATATAGCGGCAAAAACAAACTGCTCCGAAACGTCTTGCTACCCACCGTCGATCGGGTCGCCAATCGCTTCGGCATCGGCGGTATCACCCTATATGCGCGAAAGGCCTAATCAAAAAGACACGCCGGACATTACCGTGTGCCACGTCTCAACAATGACAAATTGGGGCGGGGTCGAACGGTTGCTTGAGGATTCATTAATCCATTCCCACCCAACCGGTATAAGAAACCTTTTGCTGGCCACAAGCTGGTCACCTGATGTCGTTTCCATGATACAGGCGGCCAATATTCCGACGCTCCTGTTGCAGCGCAACGGTCGCTTCGACCTCCGCGCCATACACCACGCGGTTTCCTGGCTCAGGAACGAGCGTGTAGACGTGCTCCACTCCTATAACGCTTTCGCCAACATCTGGGGGAGTCTGCTGGCAACGCTGGCTCGCATCCCGATATTCATCACCGGGGAACACGGCACTATCTGGCGCACGTCGGGCGCGCTCT
>JRYI01003905.1_pt1 | contig 13849 bp, 11 predicted proteins | sample 235361 | NCBI WGS metagenome assembly JRYI01 (sample SAMN03074212, study PRJNA261471) | activated sludge metagenome | biome: Common Effluent Treatment Plant; feature: Wastewater; material: Activated sludge; isolation source: activated biomass in a lab-scale reactor treating industrial wastewater at...
TGACCGCGTCAGGAGCAGACGATTTATGCCAGTTCAAGAGGAGTCCAAAGGAAAAATTGATATTTCCTCGACGACCATCGCGACGATAACCAATCAGGCTGTCCATCAATGTTACGGCGTGGTTGGTATGGCCAACAAGAACCTCGTCAACGGCATCGCGCAGCTCTTGTCGCGAGACAATCGCCGTGGCGTGGATGTGAAGGTGGACGGAGACAGGATCGTCATCGATGTGTATGTAATCGTCCAATATGGCGTGCGAATTCGCGTTGTCGCCGAAAGTATCCAAAACACAGTAAAATTTCACGTCGAAAAGGCGTTGGGGCTTCCTGTACACGCAGTCAATGTCTATGTGCAGGGGCTACGGATGAGCGACCAGCAATAAAGGACGTCCTTTCGGAGGAATTGAAGGCTTTGACTACGGTATTAGATACGATGACAGCGCCGGTCACAACCGGCGAGAAATGGTTGCGTTGCACCGGCCCGCAATTGCGTAAGCTGGCCCACGCCGGGTTGTTGTGGCTTGAACAAAACCGCGACCATGTCAATGCGCTGAACGTGTTCCCTGTTCCCGACGGTGACACGGGCACGAATATGTTATTAACGATGCGCTCGGCCTATGCGCGCATCGACGGCGGTGAGGAACCCCATGTGGGCAAGGTTGCGGGGCAGCTGGCGCAGGGCGCGCTCATGGGTGCGCGCGGCAACTCCGGGGTGATCCTGAGCCAGATTTGGCGTGGCCTGGCGGCCGGTCTCAGTGGCGTAGAGACGTTTACCACCACCGACCTCGCCCGGGCTTTCCAGATGGCATCCGACACCGCCTATAAAGGCGTCATGCGTCCGGTCGAAGGCACGATCCTGACCGTGATTCGCGAAGGGGCGGCCGAGGCGGCCGACGCGGCCCGCAAGAGTGAGGATCTGCGCTTCATGCTGGAGCGCATACTGGAGCGATGTCAGCAGGCATTGGAGAGGACGCCGGATCTATTGCCGATCCTGCGTCAGGCCGGTGTGGTCGATTCAGGCGGCCAGGGATTGGTCTTCATTCTGGAAGGGATGATGCGCTACGCTCAGGGTAAGCTCTCTCTTGACGGACAGACCAGGCCGTCCGGGGTCGGTCTCGCCGCTGAGCCTGTTTCGGCCCAGGCTTTGGCCGTGCCTGAGGGTGGGTCGCTTGAATTTCCCTATGACGTGCAATTCATCCTGACGGGGCGCAACCTGAACGTGCTGGAAGTGCGCGCGCGCATCGACGCGATGGGGGATTCGACGGTTGTCGTCGGTGATGATTCGACGATCAAGGTCCATATCCACGTGAAGGACCCCGGTGAACCGCTGAGCTACGGCGTCAGTCTGGGCCATGTCAGCGACGTTGTCGTTGAGAATATGCAGGAGCAGATGGAAGGGCTTATCCACAGTGGCCCGACCATGCCGGTGGAGCCTGTGGTGACGGTGCTGCCCGACCAGGTAGCTGTTGTAGCCGTTGCCGCCGGCAAGGGGTTGATCAACGTGTTCCACAGTCTTGGCGCTGCCTACGTGGTCAATGGCGGCCAAACCAACAACCCCAGCACGGAAGAGATTTTCCAGGCGATTGAGAAGTTGCCGACCGATAAAGTTGTCATATTGCCGAATAACAAGAATATCTTCCTGGCGGCCGAGGCTGCGCGCGATCTGAGCGGCAAGCAAGTGGCTGTCGTCCATAGCCGCACAATCCCACAGGGTATTGCCGCCCTGATGGCTCTGCGGCCCGAGCGCGAAGTGGAAGCCAACGCCGAGACAATGGAACGTGCCCTTAAGCTGGTCGGGACAGGAGAAATTACCCGAGCCACGCGAACCGTCGAAATTGACGGTGTCGACGTAAAGGAAGGCGAGATCATTGCGCTGGTCGATGGTCGCCTGTGCGGTTCCGGGCCGGACGAGAAAGCGGTGCTCGATGAACTGCTCGAGCGCCTGGAAGTGGCCGACGCGGGCATCGTCAGTCTCTATTATGGGGCAGATGTTTCTCTCGAGCGCGCGACCGAGACGGCCGACCATATTCAAGCACTCTATCCCGATGTCGAAGTCGAACTCATCGAGGGCGATCAGGCGCATTATTACTATATATTGGGCGTCGAGTAATCTACAGGGATAAAACAAAAGAAAGCGCCGGTCGGTTCGGATAGAGCAGGTCACGCGCAGGAGTTTGAAAACCTTACCTATGGACCGAGCACTAAAGAGACTCGAGCGGGTGCTCGAACTTGAGAAACAACAGGGTTATCAGAATAAGGCTGTCGTGGGCGGAATCCGCCAGTTTGCTGTGTTTTGGATCTCCCAGGCACAGGAAGAGGCGACCAGCGAGGCCGATCTGGCTCTGGCCGAACAGATCTCACAGGTTTTGATGGATTATAATCAGTTGTCGGGAACCCAGGCGCGGGCCAGGGCAATTGATTCGTTGTTCCAGAATCTGGAGCGTCGCAAGGCGCGCCAACCGGCGGCCGAGACGCTGCCATCCACGCCCTCGCCGGAGCGACCGAAAACGAAACCGCGCGAGAAGGATGTGCCCAGAGCCGCCGCGCCGGTTTCCGCGACCATGCCGATAGCGCCATCGGAAAAGGAAGGGCGACCTACAAACCGGGAGGATATCGAAGAAGAGTTCCAGGAAGAGCGCCTCGAAGAGGCGCAGCCCGAACCTGAAGAAGAGTATGACATCGATACTCCGCGCATGGCTCCCGATCCTCAGGGTTTGGGGAAGCCAGTAACCGCGATCAAGGGTATCGGGCAAAAGATGGCGGAGAAGTTGACCAGGGTAGGAGCCGAGACGATCCTCGACCTGCTCTATCTCTTTCCTCGTCGCTACGATGACTACACTCTTCTCAAGCCGATCAACAAATTGCAATACGGCGAACAGGTCACGATCATCGGCACGATCTGGCAAACCAAGGTGCGGCGCACGCGCACAAACCAGTCCCTCATCGAATCAGTCATCAACGACGGCACCGGTTCTGTGCAGGCGACATGGTTTAACCAACCCTGGCTGGCTGACCAGCTGCGGGCCGGGTTGCAGGTCGTGTTGAGCGGCAAGGTCGAGATGTTCCTCGGTCGACCGGTGTTCAATTCGCCGCAGTGGGAGCCGCTGGAAATGGAGCCGCTTCGGACGCGGCGCATTGTCCCCATCTATCCATTGACCGATGGGTTGACCGCGACCAAAATGCGCGAAGTGATGCAACGAGTCGTGAAAGAGTGGGCGGCCCGCGTGCCCGATCCGCTGCCGGTCGAGATTCGCAAACGTCGCCGGCTCTATTCGCTGTCCCGCGCCATCGAGCAGATGCANNCGGCGCGCAGCGACGAGTCATTGACGAGATTCGCGACGACCTTGCGCAGAGTCGGCCGATGAACCGCTTGCTTCAGGGCGACGTTGGTTCCGGCAAGACTGTCGTGGCCGCGGCGGCGATGGTATCGGCCGCGTGGGCCGGGGCGCAGTCCGCGCTGATGGCGCCGACCGAAATCTTGGCCGAGCAGCATTATCGCGGCCTGCGCGCGCTATTGGAGCCGATGGGTCTGAAGGTCGCGCTGCTGACCGGCAGCACTCCGACCGCCGAGAGACAGACGATCTATGAAGGGCTGGCTGACGGATCGATCCAGATCGCCATCGGGACCCATGCCCTGATCCAGCCATCAGTCATCTTCCGTCGTCTTGGTGTCGCCATCATCGATGAGCAACATCGCTTTGGCGTGGATCAACGCGCCGCGCTGCGCGAAAAAGGCCCCGCGGACAATGGTGACGCCGTCAGCCCCCATCTGCTGGTGATGTCGGCCACGCCTATTCCGCGAACTCTGGCCCTTTCTCTTTATGGCGATTTGGATATGTCGATCCTCGACGAGATGCCCCCCGGCCGCCAGGAGATCAAGACGCGTTGGTTGCGGGCTTCGGAGCGTGAACGGGCCTACAATTTCATCCGCCGCCAGACGGCCGAAGGGCGACAGGCATTCATCATCTACCCGCTGGTTGAGGAGTCGGACATGATCGACGCGCGGGCCGCGGTGGAAGAGTCGGAGCGGCTCAGCAGCGAAGTCTTCCCCGACCGGCGAGTGGGTCTTGTGCATGGTCGGTTGCGCGCGGCCGAGAAGGAAGCCGCGATGCGCGCCTTCGTCGAGCATGAGACGGATATGCTGGTGGCGACTTCAGTGATCGAGGTCGGCGTTGACGTGCCGAACAGCACGGTTATCGTCATCGAAGGGGCCGACCGGTTTGGTCTGGCGCAATTGCACCAGTTTCGCGGTCGTGTCGGGCGCGGGCAGCACCAATCCTACTGCATCCTCATCGCTGAGGACGTGTCGGCCGAGGCAGAGCAGCGTCTTTCGGCGCTGGAGGCGACAAACGATGGCTTTGTTCTGGCCGAGCGTGATCTGGAGCTGCGCGGCCCCGGCGAATTCTTCGGCCGTCGCCAGAGCGGTCTGCCGGAGCTGCGCCTCGCTTCTTTATTGAATGATGGTGAAGTGCTCGCTATGGCTCAGGAAGATGCGGTCGCGCTCTTCGCCGACGACCCCAACCTGGAGTTGCCGGAGCATCGCTATTTGCGCGAGAGCGTGGAGGGGTTTTGGGAGACAGCAGCCGATGTCAGTTAATGTCGACCCCAAATCCGGAACCATGAACAGATTCGAGGAGGGAGAACTTTGATCAAACGGGCTGTTTATCCGGGAACTTTTGATCCCGTCCATTATGGTCATCTGGACTTGATCCTGCGTGCGGCCAATCTGTTCGAGGAATTGGTCGTTGGTGTATATGATCATAGCCGCCCAACGAAGTCGGTGTTATTCTCTGTCGAAGAACGGGTGGGCATGATTCTTGAGGCGCTGGAGAATCCGGGTAATATCGTCGTCATTCCCTTTACCGGCCTGCTGGTCGACTTTGCGCGCAGGACAGACGCTCAGGCGATCGTTCGTGGCTTGCGGGTGTTCTCAGACTTCGAATTCGAGTTCCGGTCGGCTCTGGCTAACCAGCGATTGGCCCCGGAGATTGAAACGGTCAGTCTGATGACCCGCGAGGAGAACTCTTTTGTCAGTGGCAGCACGGTGCGCGAGATCGCGTCTCTGGGTGGAGACGTCACCAGTATGGTTCCCCCCAATGTGGCGGCGTTTCTCTACGAGCGGTTTGGCTCGGCCGAAGGCGCGTCATTTTCGGGAAATATACCGCTTCGTGATTAGGTGAACACGCATGGACATTCAACACCTCGTCGATAGTCTTGAGCAGGCTCTGAATGAAAGCACTCGTGTCCCACTGAGTGCCTATCTGATCGTCAATGAAGAGAAGGTGTACAGCCTGCTCGACCAGATGCGTGTTGCCGTGCCGGAGGAGATCAGGCGAGCCAACCGCATCGAAGCCGAAAAAGATCGCATCCTGGCGCAGGCCAAGGAAGAGGCCGAACGCATCCGCGATCTCGCGCGGCAGGAGGCGGGTGAGTTGGTGAAGCGTGACGCTATCGTCAATGCCGCCCAGCATCGCGCCGAGAATATCCTCGAACGCGCCCGGCGCGACGCCGATGCGCTTCGGCAGGATGCGGATGTCTATATTATGGATGTGCTCAACCGACTGGAAGAGGATCTAACCCGCACGTTGAAGGTTGTCCAAAATGGCCTGCATAAGGTCGAATCTGATCAACAGACCGCCCAGCAGACGCTCACCGAGGCTGCTTCCAACCCTACACGTTGAATGAATTAATTCGCGGCAAACTGATACCCAATGCCCCTTTGCGAGGTGATATATCTGGGTTGGTTTGGGTGTTGTTCGATCTTGCGTCGCAATCGGTGGACATATACCCGTAATCGATCTTCGTAAACTGTGTCCATCGGCCAAAGCCGGCGCAAGATAAAGTCAGCCGTCACTGTTTGTCCCGCGTTGCGCATGAGGATATATAGCAGTTTTGTCTCCGTCGGAGTCAGGGTAATCTCGCTGCCGTTTACAATTGCCCTCTGATGGGGGAAACTGATTGTCAGATATTGATCGACCACCGTATGCGTGCTTAGCGTGTAGGCAAAATCCCCCATTCGCCGCAAAACGCGACGCACGCGAGCGACCATTTCCGCCGGATTAAATGGCTTGGTGATGTAATCTTCGGCGAACTGATCGATGGATTGGATGATCGTCTCATCTTCGTCGACGGCCGTCAGCATGATGATCGGTAGATCTGAGAAGGCCAGGATGGCCTCGCAGAATTCCAGGCCATTCATTCCATAAGGCATATGGATGTCGACGAGGGCCAGATGGGGTAGACCAAATCGTTGGATGTTCTCCAGCCCTTCTTCGGCCGAGGAGGCAGTGGATACCTCGAAGCCCGCCTTTTGGAGCGCCGTTGAGACAAGGCGCTGCATGGAATAATTGTCGTCCAGAACGAGAATCCGGTAGCTGTTCGTATCAGAGTCAGAAACCATACCAATAATCCTGACAACCTCCCTCGCAGATTGAAAGCATCATGGAACGATGCTTTCAATTGGATTGTCCCTGCTGTCGGGGCATGGCCGTGCGACAACGATGGTCTTCGTCCCTGATTCCGACTCCTGGATCTGATTTTAACAGAAGATTGAATTACCTCAAGCCATTTTCACGACGTGTTTTCGCTGTTGTAGGCCAACTGCGTTTTGGATTGTAAAATCCGGATTGGATGTGTTAAAACCGTCGCTTCGGCAGAACTCCATGTCATTGACGCAAGATTTCGTGATAGATACTACTCTCAACCCTCGCGTCGATTCTCGCTATTTTCTGGCATCGGTTGGGGGAGTGGGCTGGCTGGCCGGAATCTGGCTGGCTTCGGTGATCGATCTTAGTCCCTATGTCTGGGGGGGCTTATTCTTTCCGTGCGCCACAGGGGCGGTCATCTACTGGAAGCACGGTCGTGTGGGTCTGGTGTTGGCTTTCTGCGCGGCGTTGGCGTTGGGCGGGTGGCGCTATACCAGCAGCCGCATCCCTTTTGAGCCAGCTTATCTCCATTATTACAATGGTGGCAAGGATGTCGAGATATGGGGCCACGTTGTTGAAGAACCCGCCGTTTATGATACGCGGGTGCAACTCAGAGTCGCGGTGGAGCAACTTGTCGTCGATGGACAAGCGCGGCCGGTCTCAGGCCTCCTCCAGATCGATACGAGGCGATTCCCCGAAACCCTATACGGCGCGCAGCTCCATATGGTGGGTGATCTCTCGGCTCCGATTGCGTTAGGTAGCCCCGATTATGCGGCTTATCTGGAGCGCCAAGGGGTGCTCAGTGTCATGGAATCTCCCCACGTAGAAGTCATTCGCGAGGACGGCGGGAACCGATTGATGCGGACGCTACTCGCCTTGAAACAACGAAGTCGTGACGTCATCGCTACCTCGTTGCCGGAACCCCACGCTTCGTTGTTAACGGGCATTCTCCTGGGCGACAGCCGGGGTATGCCGCGCGAGTTGAAAGAGGATTTCCGCGAGACGGGGATGACCCATATCATCGCTATCTCAGGCTTCAATATCGCCGTGATCATCGCGTTACTTGATTATCTGGCGGCTCCCTTCCTGCCGCGCAAAAGCGGAGCAGTGGCGATCATGGTCTTCATCGGTTTATATGCCATACTCGTTGGGGCAAGTGCATCCGTTGTGCGGGCATCGGTTATGGGGGTCAGTTACCTCATTGGCTTTCGCCTCCTGGGTCGGCCGACTCTGGCGATTGCGGGTCTTTTCACAGCGGCATTCCTGATGACGTTGGCGAACCCCGATACCTTATGGGACATTGGCTTTCAATTGAGTTTTGCGGCGACATTGGGCCTGATGCTCTATGCCGGGCGATGGAGTCGGTGGTTTGCCAAGGGCACCGATCCTCTACTCGCTCCCGAGGTGCGTGGCCGGGTTACTCGTTTCGTGTCCGATCTTTTGCTTGTCACGCTGGCGGCCCAACTACTGACGCTGCCGTTGATTCTCTACCACTTCGGGCGACTCTCACTGGCTAGCTTGCCTGCGAACATCCTGGTTCTGCCTGCTCAGGGCGGAGTGATGGCCGCCGGGGGCTTGACCTTGATGGTGGGTTTGATAGCGCCGGGCCTGGGGCAATTGGTCGGGCTAATTGCCTGGTTATTCCTCAATTACACTATCACTGTCATTCGTATGCTGGCGCAGATGTCCCATGCATCCATCCCTTTGCCGCTCACATCATCCGGCCTGCTCGCGGCTTATCTGGTAATTGGGTTAATCACGTTTTTGGCCACCACGAACAAAACAGAAACGAAAGAGCCGGTGCTTCGCATAGACACTGGAAGGCGAAAGGTCATCGCGATAGCCGGGTTGCTTCTCGCGGGTCTGCTTCTGATCGGTTGGCGCATCGGGCAACCTGATGACCGCTTGCGCGTCGCGTTTCTGGATGTCGGCCAGGGGGACGCCATATTCATTCAGACCCCCAATGGTCGCCAACTTTTAATCGATGGTGGCCGTTACCCTAGCGAAGCGCTCGATCAATTGGGGCGGCAACTGCCTTTCTGGGATCGTTCCATAGACATGGTCATGGTAACTCATCCCGACGCCGACCATGTAGCGGGGCTGGTCGATGTTATTGAACGTTACAATGTTTCGGTTTTGCTCACGAATGGCGCGGACGAAGGCAGCGACTCGATTTATGCCGCGCTACTGGAGGCGGCCGGCGAGCGTGGCACCGATATCCATATCGCCCAAAAGGGGGAGAGCATCCTTCTGGATGAGGGTATCCGGATCGATATTCTCCATTCGGGGGAGGTAGAGCCGTCTGATAGCCGTAATGATGCGTCAATCGTGGCTCGATTGAGCTACGGGACGCTATCGGTGCTATTGACCGGCGACGCGGAGGAATCGGCCGAGATGAGCATGCTTCAAGATGGATTGCCGGTTCAGGCGATCGTCCTGAAAGCGGGCCATCATGGCGCCAACACATCCAGCAGCGCTGAATTCCTGCATGCCGTCGCGCCACGCATTGTTGTCATCTCCGCCGGCCGCGACAATTCCTACGGCCACCCGCACCCGGACATGCTTGCCCGCGCCGCGGCCGTCGGGGCCGCCGTATTGCGCACGGATGAATTGGGCACGCTGGAACTGGAATCCGACGGCGCGCAAATGTGGTGGTCGGCCGAACACAACGAAATGGCCGTTCCATGACTACCCTGGTCATGGAACCTCTGCTGAGCATTCTCATAGAGAGTGGCAGTCCGGCGATATAGCGTTAAAATCGTCGGTCGATAGAAAAACGGGTGACGACTTAACTTGAACCATCAACGCTCCAGGGTTTTGGCCCTGTTTATTTCCTTAGTGCTCATCGTCGGGTGTTCCCAGGCAAATAGAACGCCGGGTATTGACCCCACAGATGCATCGACGGCAACAATCACAGTGGCAACAGCCACGCCCAGGCCCTCGCCAACACCGACGGCCACGCCCGACCCTACCCCCATTCCTGCCGGCGTGACGATGAGCGATCAACCGCTGGATGAAAGCGGCGTCCTGGTTGCCGATGAGGTGACCCTGCCTGGTCCGGGTTGGCTCGTTATTTATCGCACTGTAGATGGCGAGATTGAGGACGTCATCGGCCGCCAGCCCCTGGCGGCCGGTGTTCACGAGCAGGTCCAGGTGACGGTTGACCCACAAGCGGCCACTGATGATCTGATAGCCGGCGTTCACGTGGATGCCGGCAGCATAGGAGTCTTTGAATTTCCCGGCGAAGACGAACCTTATCCGGGCGAGCCGGAAGCGACCTTCACGGTGGAATTGTTGCTACCGATCCCACAGGTTGAGGTTGCCGACCAACCTGTTGCTGAGGACGGCGTGGTGACGCTGTCCGCTCTGGAAATCCTGCAGCCGACGTGGGTGGCTATCCATACCGACATCGACGGCGAGATTGGGCCGGTTATCGGAAGTCGTTTGTTCGAGCCTGGCACCTATGAGAACGCCACGCTCACGATAGATTGGCGTCAAGCGACGCCGCGCCTGCACGTGGTTATGCACGAGGAAGAGGGCGAGGTTGGTGTTTTCGAATATCCCGATGAGGATATGCCTATCCTCATGCGTGGCAAGCCGGTCGTCATTTCATTTGAGGCGACATATCCTCCCGAGGTTCGGGTTTATGATCAACCGATCGTAGATGGAGCTGTCACGATCGAGCGCGCCGTCAGCGATGGACCGGGATATGTGGTGATCTATAACGAGACCGAAGGTCAACCCGGTTTCATCATCGGCACGCAAGCGCTGGAGGACGGCCTGAACGAGCGGATTACCGTCAGGCTGTTGCAGTCGGCTATTACGACCCAATTATTTGCACGCTTGCATGTGGATACCGAGCCGGGTGATGCATTTAACTTTCCTGCCCAGGACCCGCCTGTCCTCTACAACAATCGCCTGCCCAACCCTGCGACCTTTCGCACCGATGCTGGGGCGCACGTATTCGTATCTGACCAACGGTTGGGTGAGGACAATACTGTGTCAATCGCCACAGTTATCAGCCCAGTCGCATCCTGGATAGCTATTTATGGTGATGCCGACGGCCAGCCGGGGGATCTCCTGGGGCAGGCCTGGGTGCCGGCGGGCGTTAGTCGCGATGTCGTCGTCGAATTCGATGGGGCGGTAGAGCCGGGAACTCTTCACTTGATCTTGTATGAAGATTTGGGAACCTCGGAAGAATTCGAAGTGCCCGGTGTCGATATGGAACTGAGAAGCGCCGACAACAATCCGGTACGTCTCCCGTTTGAGTTGTTGCCTCCCGCCTCCAGCTAGGTATATCTTGCCCGTCATCCGGGGCAGTGCCGGACGCCGGCAATCCCCGGCTACCCATTTCCCAATCTCTCTTTTTCTCAATACGCACCAACATTTCACGCCCTATTCATGTTCTCATTTGCCGGGGTGTGGCACTATTTCACTGAATGAGCGAGCAATGTATCCCTCATGGCGATTGCGGCTATCAGCCCTCAATTAGCTGACTTTAGCCACACGCCAACAGCGTATACCACAAGGCGAGCGCCAATGGCGCGAGCATTCATTTTATTTGATCACGTGACATCCTAGATGCCCAAGGAGTTGCCTCGATGTCTCTCAGTTCCAATACTGCACAGACGCGCGAACTAACTGAGTTGCGAAATCATCTTAAATGGCTGGATGAAGAGCGACGCAAGTCGGGTCGGAAAATGACTGAGCTTGAACAACGTCTGGCTCAGCAGGGTCGCGATCTCGCCGAGCGCGATCAAAAGATCCAGGAGCTGGAATGGCACGTTGCCAACTTCGCGGAGCGCTTTGAACGCATGCCCGATCCGGGTTCCAACGCCGCGGGCATCGAGCAACGCCTGCAGGATTTGGAATGGCATCTGTCGAACATGAACACGCAGTTGACCCGCATGCCCAATATGGATGAAGAGCGGGCGCGACTCCAGGATGAGATCAGCCGCGCAATTGCCGCTTCGCAAGTTCAGGTCGAAACCAATCAGGCAATGCTGGAAAATCGGCTGCAATCCGAGATTACGGCCATTCGTCCTTCGGGCGATCTAACACTTCGCGTCGAGGAACAGGCCCAAGCTATCCGGGAGTTCGATCAGCAATTCGGTACGCTGCAGGAAAGCGTTGCCATCCTCTCCGCCCAGTTGCGGGAACGGACGAATACACTGGCGGCCGAATCCCAGGCGAATTACAGCTCGCTGGCCGCGAGCATGCAAGAGCATCTTGACGCCATCAATGCGGAAAACCGGGTTCGCCTCGACGCCATCACTACGGAAAACCAGGTTCGCCTCGATGCCACCACCGCGGAAAACCAGACGCGTGTCGATGCGTTCACGGCTGAGTGGGATGCTCGGGAAGCGCGTATTGATACCCTCACGGCCGAATGGGAAGCGCGTGTCAACGAAATGCTCGCCGCCCGCTCCGATGTGGTCTCGCCCGAGATCCTAAGAATCGATGCCCAGATGGCGCAGCAATATGAAGAACTGAGCGGCCAGCTTACTGCTCAGCGCGCTGCATCTACGGAACGCCTCGAAGAACTCGAGGAGAATCTGGTCAAGCTTGGCCACGTGCGCGAGATCATGCCGTTGCTTGATCGGCTGGAGCAGGAACTGGAATTGCGACAAGCGGAAGAGGTACGTCTGTCGAATCTCATCGGCACGCAGGAGAATCGGTTCGCGCCGCTGGCTACCTCTCTTGAGGAGATTACCGAATCCAACAGCGATATGTTGAGCCGTCTGACGGATTCGGAAAGGCTTATCGAGGGATTGAGGGCGCACGTTCAGGATTTCAATGAGAACTGGAAGCCGCAAGTCTCCGATTTGAATCGTCGGATTCAGCCCATTGCCGAACGCGCTACCTTGCTCAACAATAACATCATGAGAGCCGAGGCCGGTATCCAGGCTTTGGCCGACGAGCAATCGGGGCTGCGCGAGATTGTCACAAACCTGATCGACGATACGGAACGCAAACAAAGCGACGTCAACCGTCAGATCGAGGGATGGCAAGTAGCGATGGACGAGAACAAGGATACGATCGAGCGCTTTACACAACAATGGATTACGCTTAGTAATCAATACAAAGAAGCGCGCATGGCGGTCCAGAACTTCGCCCACTGGCAAAAACAACTGGAGCAGCAAAAGCGCGAAGCGTCGGAGATGTTGCGGGTGGAGTCGAACCGCATGCAGTCTCGCTGGGATGGGTTCCTGATGGAGATTCAGGAGAAGCTGAAGAATTTCGAGCTGGAACTGAATCAAAAATGGCAGGCCTTTGAGATCGATAATGAGCAAAAGTGGTCGGTCGCGCGCCGCAATGAGCAAGTGCGGCACGAAGAGATGGGTGCGATTGATGAACTCATCCAAAAGCTGCAACAGGATAACCGCAATCTCATCTGGCGCGTGCAGGCTGCACAGGCCGACGCGATCAAAAAATGGCCTCGTCTTCTGATGGAAGAGGTTGAAAAGGCAGTTGAAATCAATCCTAATCGCCGTCTCGCCTCGACGGCCGCGCCACGAGCGGATATGAGCGTGGTCGACGCTATCGAGCAGGGGTTGATCACCATCGATTACAATGACGATCCAGGGATTGACCTGTAGCACGTCCTCTATTTGACCGCGCCGCTGATTATGAGACGGAGGTAGTTGATCGACATGTCGGGAAATCAAAAAGGCTTGAGCCTTCAAGTTATCGTCATTATTCTGGTGTTGCTGGCCCTCTTCCTTGGCTGGCTGGGCTACCAGCCCGGCACGCTGCTGAATGAATATGCCCGTGGATTGAGCCTGACCCTTCTCGGTGTAGCCCTTGTCGTTTGGCTGACTGACTCACTGGGGCGACGGCGAGAAGCGCAGTTGCTGGCTTATCTGGAAGAGCAGCGCAAGGCCCAGGAAGATGCCCAATTGGCGCGCGAGAGCCAGCTGGCGAAGACTCAACTCATTCGCGAAGTGGCCAGTGGTGATTCGGTGCTGGCTGAGCGGGCCATTCGCGAGCTTGACGGCAAAGGCTGGCTTACAGATGGAACGCTGTCCAATGCGCAACTGATGGGGGCCAATCTGACTGGGGCCAATCTGGGATGGGTGAACCTGAGCGGCGCGTTCCTGAGCAATATCAATTTGCAGGATGCGGATATCAGCTACGGGAACTTCAGCGCCGCCAGCATGACTGACGCGAAAATGGCGCGGGCGAATCTGGACATGGCCAACTTTACGGAAGCGGACTTGCGTAACGCGAATCTCAGCTTGTGTTCGATGAACGAAACTGATATGACCGGCGCTCAGATGGAAGGCGCCATCCTGAGTGGTGCGACGATGGTGGAGACGAACCTGTCCAAGGTTCAGGGCGAGCGAATCGCTCTCAACGGCGCGAACCTTGAACGGGCCAACCTGGTGGAAAGCAACCTCTCCCATGCCAATCTGGAGCGCGCTA
>JRYI01000956.1_pt1 | contig 13792 bp, 25 predicted proteins | sample 235361 | NCBI WGS metagenome assembly JRYI01 (sample SAMN03074212, study PRJNA261471) | activated sludge metagenome | biome: Common Effluent Treatment Plant; feature: Wastewater; material: Activated sludge; isolation source: activated biomass in a lab-scale reactor treating industrial wastewater at...
GTTCTTCACCAACTACCGTCCCCAGTTCTACTTCCGCACGACCGACGTCACCGGCGTCGTGACGCTGCCGGAAGGGACCGAGATGGTCATGCCGGGCGACAACATCGCGGTGGACGTCGAGCTCATCTCGCCGATCGCCATGGAGGAGAAGCTGCGCTTCGCCATCCGCGAGGGCGGCCGTACCGTCGGCGCCGGCGTCGTCACCAAGATCGTGGAGTAGCAAACAATGAGAAGCGCCCGCTCGCGGGCGCTTCCACTGTTTCGGGGTAGCAAGACATGAACGGCCAAAACATCCGCATCCGGCTCAAAGCCTTCGACCATCGAATTCTCGATGCGTCGACGCGCGAGATCGTGAACACGGCGAAGCGCACCGGCGCGGAGGTTCGGGGTCCGATCCCGTTGCCGACCCGTATCGAGCGCTTCACGGTGAACCGCTCGCCGCACATCGACAAGAAGAGCCGCGAGCAGTTCGAGATGCGCACGCACAAGCGCCTGCTCGACATCGTCGATCCGACGCCGCAGACGGTCGACGCGCTGATGAAGCTCGACCTCGCCGCGGGCGTGGACGTGGAAATCAAGCTCTAGAGGATGCGCAGCCGCCGGGCCTGCCCCGGATCGGTCGCGAATGAAAAGGAAGGAATGCGAGCAATGCGTTCCGGAGTGATTGCACAGAAAGTCGGCATGACCCGCATCTTCACGGATGCGGGTGAGCATGTGCCCGTGACGGTCCTGAAGCTCGAGAAGCTCCAGGTTCTGTCGCAGCGCACCGCCGACAAGAACGGCTACACCGCGCTTCAGGTGGGTGCCGGCACCCGCAAGCCCGTGCGCCTGACCAAGTCCGAGCGNNCCCGGCAAGGTGTTCAAGGGCAAGAAGATGGCCGGCCATCTGGGCGACGAGCGCGTCACCACGCAGAACCTCGTCGTCGCCAAGATCGATGTCGAGCGCGGCCTCCTGATGATCCGCGGCGCCGTTCCCGGCTCCAAGGGCGGCTGGGTGATCGTGCGCGATGCCGTCAAGAAGAAGCCTCATGCCGATGCGCCGAAGCCCGGCGCGTTCAAGTCGGCCGCGAGCAAGGAGTAGGCGTGATGAAAGCAACCGTCACCACGCTCGAGGCGGCCAAGGCCGGCGAGATCGAGCTCGCCGACGCCATTTACGGGCTCGAGCCCAGGCCCGACATCCTGCACCGCATGGTGCGCTGGCAGCAGCTGAAGCGCATGGCCGGCACCCATCATGCCCAGGACCGTTCGGAGGTCTCGGTCACCGGCAAGAAGATGTACAAGCAGAAGGGCACCGGCGGCGCCCGTCACGGCGACAAGTCGGTGCCGCAGTGGCGCGGCGGCGGCAAGGCGTTCGGCCCGAAGCCGCGGAGCCATGCCATCGACCTGACGAAGAAGGTCCGCGCGCTCGCCCTGCGTCACGCCCTCTCGGCGAAGGCCAAGGCCGGTGAGATCATCGTCATCGACGCGGCGGCCTCGAAGGACGGCAAGACGAGCGGGCTGAAGAAGCAGTTCGCCAATCTCGGCTGGAGGAGCGCGCTGATCATCGACGGCGCGGCGCTCGACGATGCGTTCGCTCGTGCGGCGCGCAACATCCCCCACATCGACGTGCTGCCGATCGCCGGCATCAACGTCTATGACATCCTGCGCCGCGAGAAGCTCGTGCTGACCAAGGCCGCGGTCGAAGCGCTCGATGTGCGCTTCGCCGACGTGAAGGCCAAAGCCGCGGAGGCGAAGTGATGAACAAGCTCAAAGCCTACGACGTCATTCTGTCCCCGGTCATCACCGAGAAGGCGACGCAGGTTTCCGAGGCGAACCAGGTGATCTTCAAGGTCGCCTCGGGCGCCAACAAGACGGACATCAAGGCCGCGGTGGAGAGCCTCTTCAACGTCAAGGTCAAGGCCGTGAACACGCTCGTGCGCAAGGGCAAGCGCCGGACGTTCCGCGGCATTCGGTCGAAGCTCAGCGACGTGAAAAAGGCCATCGTGACGCTCGAGGAAGGCCACTCGATCGACATCACGACGGGCCTTTAAGGAACCAAAGTCATGGCATTGAAGACATACCGTCCGACATCCCCGGGTCTCCGGCAACTGGTGCAGGTCGACCGCAGCCACCTGTGGAAGGGTGCGCCCGTCAAGATGCTGACGGAGGGCAAGCGCAAGACCGGCGGCCGCAACAACGACGGCCGCATCACGACGCGTCATATCGGCGGCGGCCACAAGCAGGCGTATCGCAAGATCGACTTCCGCCGCCGCAAGCACGACGTCGCCGCGACGGTCGAGCGGCTCGAGTACGATCCGAACCGCACCGCCTTCATCGCGCTGATCAAGTACGAGGACGGCCACCTCGCCTATATCCTGGCGCCGCAGCGCCTCGCGGTCGGCGACTCTGTCGTCTCGGGCGAGAAGGTCGACGTGAAGCCCGGCAACGCCATGCCGCTGTCGTCGATGCCGATCGGCACCATCGTGCACAACGTCGAGCTGAAGCCGGGCGACGGCGGCCAGATCGCGCGCTCGGCGGGCGCTTTCGTGCAGCTCGTCGGCCGCGATTCGGGCTGGGCCGTCCTGAAGCTCAACTCGGGCGAGACGCGCAAGGTGCGGGCCGAATGCATGGCCTCCGTCGGCGCCGTGTCGAACCCCGACCACACCAACGAGGTGACCGGCAAGGCCGGCCGCACGCGTTGGAAGGGTACCCGTCCGACGGTTCGCTCGATCACCATGAACCCGATCGACCATCCGAACGGCGGCCGCACCAACGGCGGCAAGCACTGGGCGACGCCGTGGGGCAAGCCGACCAAGGGTTTCAAGACCCGCAAGAACAAGCAGACCGACAAGTTCATCGTCAGGAGCCGCTCGAAGAGCAAGTAGGCCGTAAGGTCGAAGCCGAGCAGACGATCGAGGAGATGAGAGAGTGACACGCGCAGTTTGGAAAGGCCCGTTCGTTGACGGCTACCTTCTCAAGAAGGCGGAGAAGGTGCGGTCGTCGGGGCGCAACGAGGTCATCAAGATCTGGAGCCGCCGCTCGACGATCCTGCCCCAGTTCGTGGGCCTGACGTTCGGCGTCTACAACGGCCAGAAGCACGTTCCGGTGAACGTCACCGAGGACATGATCGGGCACAAGTTCGGCGAGTTCTCGCCGACACGCGTGTTCCACGGTCATGGCGGCGACAAAAAAGCAGCGGTGGGTAGGAGATAATGGGCAAGCCGAGCCGGGAACGGAGCCTCTCCGACAAGGAGGCCCGCGCGATCGCGAAAAACCTTCGCGTTTCGCCGCAGAAGTTGAACCTCGTCGCGGGCCTGATCCGCGGCAAGAAAGTCGACCGTGCGCTCGCCGATCTCGAGTTCTCGAGGAAGCGCATCGCTCAGGATGTCCGCAAGTGCGTGATGAGCGCTGTCGCCAACGCCGAGAACAACCATCAGCTCGACGTCGACAGCCTGATCGTCGCCGAGGCCTACGTCGGCAAGAACCTGGTGATGAAGCGCTTCGCGGCGCGTGGCCGCGGCCGCGGCTTCCGCGTCCTGAAGCCGTTCTCGCAGATCACGGTCGTCGTGCGTGAGACCGAAGCCGAGGCCGAGGCGCCGAAGGCGAAGGGCAAGAAGGCAGGCGCGGCGAAGAAGGCCGCAGCCGGGCCGGCAGGCGCCAAGGCTGCTGCGGCTGAGAAGGAGGCCGAGTAATGGGTCACAAAGTCAATCCCGTCGGCCTGCGCGTCGGCATCAACCGCACCTGGGACAGCCGCTGGTTCGCCCGCCGCGCCGAGTACGGCAAGCTGCTGCACGAGGATCGCGCCATCCGCGCCCACATCATGAAGATGCAGCGCACGGCCGGCATCTCGAAGGTCGTCATCGAGCGCCCGCATAAGAAGTGCCGCGTGACGGTGCACACGGCCCGCCCCGGCGTGCTGATCGGCAAGAAGGGCGCCGATATCGAGAAGATGAGGAGCGAGCTCTCGCGCTTCACGGACTCCGAGGTGCACCTGAACCTGCTCGAGGTCAGGAAGCCCGACACCGACGCCACGCTGGTCGCCGAGAACATCGCCCAGCAGCTCGAGCGCCGCGTCGCCTTCCGCCGCGCCATGAAGCGCGCCGTGCAGTCGGCGATGCGTGCCGGCGCCGTCGGCATCCGCATCAACGTCGCCGGCCGTCTCGGCGGCGCCGAGATCGCCCGCACGGAGTGGTATCGCGAAGGCCGCGTGCCGCTGCACACGCTGCGCGCCGACATCGATTTCGGCTACGGCGTCGCCCAGACCGCCTATGGCGTCATCGGCATCAAGGTCTGGATCTTCAAGGGCGAGATCATGGAGCACGACCCGATGGCCTCCGAGCGCCGCGCCACCGAAGGAGCCGGTGACGGCTCGGGCGCGCGCCAGCGCCGCGACCGCGAGGACGGCGGCGATCGCCGCGATCGTCGCGGCCCGAGGGGCGGCGACCGTGGTGGACCGCGTGGCGGTGCCGCCGAGGCTGGCAAGGAAGGGGAGACGGCCTGATCAGGGCTGATGGAGCACGACCATGCTGCAACCCAAGAAGACGAAGTTCCGCAAGCAGTTCAAGGGCCGCATCCACGGCGCGGCGAAGGGCGGAACGTCACTGAACTTCGGTTCGCACGGGCTCAAGGCCGTCGAGCCCGAGCGCATCACCGCGCGTCAGATCGAGGCCGCGCGCCGTGCGATCACGCGCCACATGAAGCGCGCCGGCCGCGTCTGGATCCGCATCTTCCCGGACGTGCCCGTCTCGAAGAAGCCCGCCGAGGTCCGCATGGGCTCGGGCAAGGGCGGCATCGAGCTGTGGGTCTCGCGCGTGAAGCCGGGCCGTATCATGTTCGAGCTGGACGGCGTTCCCGATCAGATCGCGCGTGAGGCGCTGCTGCTGGGCGCGGCGAAGCTCGGGATCAAGACGCGTATTGTGACGCGCGTCGGCTGAGGCCGAAAGCGCGCGAAGGATAAGGAAGACGACGATGAAAGCGGGTGATTTGCGGGCCATGTCGCTCGATCAGCTCGACGATCAGCTGGCGAAGCTCAAGAAGGAGCAGTTCAACCTGCGCTTCCAGAAGGCTTCGGGTCAGCTCGAGAACACCTCGCGCGTGCGCCAGGTCCGCCGCGACATCGCGCGCGTGCTGACGCTTGCGACGCAGAAGCGGGGCGGTGCCTCGTCGAAATCGAAATCTGGCGCGTAAGGAGAGAGAACGATGCCGAAGCGCGTCCTGCAGGGTGTGGTTGTTTCGAGCAAGAACAACAAGACCATCGTCGTCGAGGTGGAGCGCCGTTACACGCATCCGCTTCTGAAGAAGACGGTCCGCCGCACGAAGAAGTATCACGCCCACGACGAGGCCAACGTCTTCAAGGAAGGCGATCGCGTGGAGATCCAGGAATCGGCTCCGATCTCGAAGCTGAAACGCTGGGTGGCGCTCGAGAAGGCGTGAATTGGGTGGTGCTAGGCCGCAAGGGCGGAACCGGCACCGGGACGAAACACGATTTGAAGCCGCGCTCTGAGCGGCAGGAAGAGAGACGATGCGATGATCCAGATGGAGACCAATCTCGACGTCGCTGACAATTCGGGCGCGCGCCGCGTCCAGTGCATCAAGGTGCTGGGCGGCTCCAAGCGCAAGTACGCCACCATCGGCGACACCATCGTCGTGTCGGTCAAGGAGGCGATCCCGAAGGGCCGCGTCAAGAAGGGCCAGGTCATGAAGGCCGTCATCGTGCGCGTCGCCAAGGGCGTGCGCCGCCCCGACGGCTCGCTGATCCGCTTCGACCGTAACGCGGCCGTTCTGATCAACAACCAGGGCGAGCCGGTCGGCACCCGCATCTTCGGGCCCGTCACCCGCGAGCTGCGCGCCAAGAACCACATGAAGATCGTCTCGCTCGCGCCGGAGGTGCTGTAATGGCGTCGCTCAAGATCAAGAAGGGTGACAGCGTCATCGTTCTCACCGGCCGCGACAAAGGCAAGCGCGGCGAGGTGATCGAGGTGCGTCCCAAGGAGAACCGCGCGCTCGTCCGCGGCGTTAACGTCGTGCGCCGTCACCAGCGCCAGACCGCATCGCAGGAAGGCGGCATCATCTCGAAAGAGGCCGCGATCCAGGTTTCGAACCTCGCGCTCGAGGATCCGAAGGACGGCAAGCCGACCCGCGTCGGGTTCCGCATCCTTGAGGACGGCAAGAAGGTCCGCTTCGCCAAGCGCTCGGGCGAGATCATTCCGGAGAAGAACTAAGCCATGGCCGAGAAACAGAAACCGCAGAAGGCGAAGGCCGGCGGCCCGCCTCCCGGCAAGCCGGGCAAGGAAGCCAAGGCCAAGGCGCCGAAGAAGGCCGATGCCGCTCCGCGCGAGTGGAAGCCGCGCCCTGCCGACTACAAGCCGCGGCTCAAGACGCACTACGAGAAGGTGGTGCGGGATGCGCTGAAGGAGAAGTTCGCCTACGCGAACCCGATGCAGATCCCGAAGATCGAGAAGATCGTGCTCAACATGGGCGTGGGCGAAGCGACGGCCGACCGCAAGAAGGTCGACAACGCTGCCGCCGATCTCGCGCTCATCGCCGGCCAGCGGCCGCTGATGACCAAGTCGACCAAGTCCATCGCCACCTTCAAGGTGCGCGAGGGCATGACGCTCGGCTGCAAGGTGACGCTGCGCGGCGACCGCATGTACGAGTTCCTGGACCGCTTCGTCACCATCGCGCTGCCGCGCGTGAAGGACTTCCGCGGCCTGAACCCGAAGAGCTTCGACGGCCGCGGCAACTACGCCTGCGGTCTCAAGGAGCACATCGTGTTTCCCGAGATCGACTACGACAAGGTCGATCAGGTCTGGGGTCTCGACGTCATCGTCGTCACCTCGGCCAAGAGCGACGACGAAGCGCGCGAGCTGCTTCGCGGCTTCAATTTCCCTTTCCGCAGCTAGAGGACCTCGGGCGCATCCCGAAAGGCCTTTGGAGGACATGAATGGCTAAGACGAGCTCTATCGAGAAGAACAATCGGCGCCGCAAGCTGGTCGCCCAGCACGCTGCCAAGAGGAAGCGCCTGAAGGCGATCGCCGACGACCTCAAGCGCCCCGCCGAGGAGCGTTTCGCCGCGCGCCTGAAGCTCGCCGAGATGCCGCGCAACGGCTCGGCGGTGCGCATCCGCAACCGCTGCGAGATCACCGGCCGCGCCCGCGGCAACTACCGCAAGCTCAAGATGTGCCGCAACCAGCTTCGTGAGCTGGCCTCCCAGGGCCTCATCCCGGGCATGGTCAAGTCGAGCTGGTAAGGAGGCGTGGAAGCACATGGCAGTGAATGATCCCATCGGCGATATGCTGACACGCATCCGCAACGCGCAGATGCGCCGCCGGCCCAAGACGGTGACGCCCGCGTCCAATATGCGCGCCCGCGTGCTGGACGTGCTCGTCGAGGAAGGCTACATCCGCGGCTACACGCGTATCGAGCAGAAGGGCAGCCAGCCCGAGTTCGAGATCGAGCTCAAGTATTTCAACGGTCAGCCGGCGATCAAGGAGATCAGCCGCGTCTCGACCCCCGGCCGGCGCGTCTATTCGCCCGTCCGCGATCTGAAGAGCGTCGCCAACGGCCTCGGCGTTGCCATCCTCTCCACGCCCAAGGGCGTGATGTCGGATTCGCGCGCCAAGGAGGAGAACGTCGGCGGCGAGGTCATCTGCAACGTATTCTAGCGAAGGATGCCGGCCGAGGCCGGGATCTCGAGGACAACACTCATGTCACGCATCGGAAAGAAGCCGGTCCCCGTTCCTGCCGCCGTCACGGCGACGGTCGACGGCCAGACCGTGAAAATGAAGGGCGCCAAGGGTGAGCTCTCCTTCACGCTGCCCGAGGAGCTCAAGATCGAGAAGACGGCCGACGGCATCGAGGTCTCGATGCGCGAGGACACCAAGAAGGCGCGCTCCATGTGGGGCATGTCGCGCACCATGGTGCAGAACCTGATCACCGGCGTGACCGACGGCTACACCCATACGCTCGAGATCCACGGCGTCGGCTTCAAGGCGTCGATGAAGGGCAAGGACAAGCTCACCCTCTCGGTCGGCTACAGCCACGACGTCGAGCACACCATCCCGGCGGGCGTCGAGGTCAAGGTAGGCGGCGCCAAGCAGGAGCTGGTGACGGTCTCCGGCATCGACAAGCAGCTTGTCGGCCAGGTCGCCGCCGACATCCGCGCCTCGCGCAAGCCCGAGCCCTACCAGGGCAAGGGCGTGCGCTTCAGGGGCGAATACGTCTACCGCAAGGAAGGCAAGAAGAAGTAGGACCGAAGCCATGGCCAACACCGCATCAAACCAGTTCGAAAGGCGCCGTGCACGCGTGCGCCGGACGCTGAAGGCCAATGCCGGAGGCCGTCCGCGTCTCTCCGTGCATCGGTCCTCGAAGCACATCTATGCCCAGGTCATCAACGACGCCGATGGCAAGACGCTCGCGTCCGCCTCGAGCCTCGAGAAGGATCTGCGCGGCTCCCTCAAGACGGGTGCCGACAAGGCCGCCGCTGCCGCCATCGGCAAGCTGGTTGCCGAGCGCGCGCTCAAGGCCGGCGTCAACGCGGTCGTCTTCGACCGCGGCGGATATCTCTACCATGGACGCGTGAAGGCGCTCGCCGATGCTGCCCGCGAGGGCGGCCTCAGCTTCTGATGAAAGGAATTTGACAGTGGCACGTGGACCTGAAAGAGGACGCGGACGCGAGCGGGAGCGGGAAGAGCGCGACAGCGAGTTCTCCGACAAGCTCGTCCACATCAATCGCGTCGCCAAGGTGGTGAAGGGCGGCAAGCGCTTCGGCTTCGCAGCGCTCGTCGTCGTCGGCGACCTGAAGGGCCGCGTCGGCTTCGGCCACGGCAAGGCCCGCGAGGTGCCGGAGGCGATCCGCAAGGCGACCGAGAGCGCGCGCCGCAACCTGCTGCGCGTGCCGCTGCGCGACGCCCGCACGCTGCATCACGACAGCGAGGGCCGTCACGGCTCGGGCCGCGTCGTGCTGCGCTCGGCCCCGGCCGGTACGGGCATCATCGCCGGCGGCGCCATGCGCGCCGTGTTCGAGATGCTGGGCGTTCACGACGTCGTCGCCAAGTCGCTCGGCTCGACGAACCCCTACAACGTCGTGCGCGCCACGTTCGACGCGCTGAAGGAGCAGGAGAACCCCCGCTCCGTCGCCGCCCGCCGCAACAAGAAGGTGTCCGAGATCGTCGCCCGCAGGCGCGATGGTTCCGCCGCCGAGATCGCTGCCGAGGCGTAAAGCCCGGCGCGCCGTTTTCGAGAAGGTATGAGAGCAATGGCTGCCAAGAAGACGATCACGGTCGAGCAGTTTGCGAGCGCGAATCGCCGGCCGGAAATTCAGACCAAGACCCTGATCGGCCTCGGTCTCAACAAGCTGCATCGTCGCCGCGTTCTCGAGGATACGCCGGCCGTGCGCGGCATGATCAACAAGGTTCCCCATCTCGTTCGCGTGGTCGACGAGAAGGCTTGAGACGGCAGCGGACGCGCCGTCTCCGCAAGGTGACGAACAAGGAGCTTGAGGCCCATGCGGCTCAACGACATTAAGGACAATCCCGGCGCCCGCAAGACGCGCGTGCGTATCGGACGCGGCATCGGCTCCGGCGTCGGCAAGACGGGCGGCCGCGGCGGCAAGGGCCAGACGGCGCGCACGGGCGTCGCCATCGGCGGCTTCGAGGGCGGCCAGATGCCGCTCCATCGCCGCCTGCCGAAGCGCGGCTTCAACAAGTGGAACCGCAAGGACTGGAACGAGATCAACGTCGGCGCTCTGCAGCGGGCCGTCGATGAGGGTAAGCTCAAGTCCGGCCAGACGGTCGACGTCACGGCGCTCGTCGACGCCGGCATCCTGCGTCGTCCGAAGGACGGACTGCGCCTCCTCGGCGCGGGCGAGATCAAGGTCAGCCTGGCGCTGACCGTGAATCACGCAACCGCCTCCGCCAAGGCTGCCGTCGAGAAAGCCGGCGGCTCGGTGAGCCTCATCGAGAAGAAAGTTCTCGAGGCCGACGAGGCCAAGCGCAAGAAGTCGGCCGCCAAGAAGGCCGGATCCTCGAAGAAGGCGGGCGGGGCAGAGGAGTAAGGAGACGCGCCCCCCGCTGGGCGCGCACGCTCCGGGTGAGTGCCTTCGCTTCGGCGGCGCCGGTGGTCCCCGGAGAGGGGCTCGACGCGGCGCCTGCCGGACACCAGGTAAGAGGGCTCAACGGAGCCGGGAGAGAACGCAATGGTATCCGCTGCCGAGCAGCTCGCTTCGAATCTTAACCTTGGCGCCTTCGCCAAGGCGCAGGATTTGAAGAACCGCCTCTGGTTCACGCTGGGCGCGCTCGTCATCTACCGCCTCGGCACCTTCATTCCGATTCCCGGCGTCGACGCCGCGGCGTTCGCTCAGGCCTTCAAGTCCCAGTCCTCGGGCATTCTCGGCATGTTCAACGTGTTCGCCGGCGGCGCCGTCGAGCGTATGGCGATCTTCGCCCTGAACATCATGCCGTACATCTCGGCCTCCATCATCATTCAGCTCATGACCTCGATGTCGCCGAAGCTCGAGGCGCTGAAGAAGGAGGGCGAGTCCGGCCGCAAGCAGATCAACCAGTACACGCGCTACCTGACGCTCGTGCTCGCGGCCTTCCAGGCTTACGGCATCGCCATCGGCCTCGAGGGCTCGCGCTCGGATGCGGGCTCCGTCGTGGGCGACCCCGGCTGGTTCTTCCGCGCGACGACGGTAATTACGCTCGTCGGCGGCACCATGTTCCTGATGTGGCTCGGCGAGCAGATCACGCAGCGCGGCGTCGGCAACGGCATCTCGCTGATCATCTTCGCCGGCATCGTCGCCAACTTGCCGTCGGCGCTCGTCGGTCTGTTCGAGATGGCCCGCACGGGCGCCCTCTCGACCTTCCTTCTGCTGGCGCTGCTGGCGCTGATGCTGGGCGTCGTCGCCGCCATCGTCTTCATCGAGCGCGCGCAGCGGCGCCTCCTGATCCAGTATCCGAAGCGACAGGTCGGCAACCGCATGTTCCAGGGCGATGCCTCGCACCTGCCGCTGAAGCTCAACTCGGCGGGCGNNTCCCTGCTGCTGCTGCCGATCACCGCCGCGCAGTTCTCCTCCGCTCAGGGTGGCGGACCTGAGTGGTTGCAGACGCTGGTGGCCGCGCTCGGCAACGGCCAGCCGCTGCACCTTGCGATCTACGTCGCAATGATCATCTTTTTTGCCTTCTTCTACACCGCCGTGGTCTTCAATCCGAAGGATACGGCCGACAATCTCCGGAAGCACGGCGGTTTCCTGCCGGGCATCCGCCCGGGTGAGAAGACGGCCGAGTACATCGACTACGTTCTGACGCGCATCACGGTCGTCGGTGCCATCTACCTGGCCGCCGTCTGCGTCATGCCCGAGATCCTCACCTCCTACGCCGGCGTACCGTTCTACTTCGGCGGCACGTCGCTCCTGATCGCCGTCAGCGTGACCATGGACACCGTGGCGCAGATCCAGAGCCATCTCCTTGCCCACCAGTACGAGGGCTTGATCAAGAAAGCGAAGCTCAGGGGCGCAAACACGAGGGGCGGCCGTCGATGAAACTCATTCTTCTGGGACCTCCCGGCGCCGGCAAGGGCACGCAGGCCGAGGCGCTCGCCAAGCGGCGCGGCCTCGTCCAGCTCTCGACCGGCGACATGCTGCGCGCCGCCGTCAAAGCCGGCACCGAGATCGGCCGCAAGGCCGAGGCCGTCATGAAGAGCGGCGGCCTCGTCTCCGACGAGATCGTGATCGGCATCATCTCGGACCGGATCGCCGAGCCCGATTGCGCGGGCGGCTTCATCCTCGACGGCTTCCCGCGCACGCTGAAGCAGGCAGCCGCGCTCGACCGGCTGCTCGAGTCCAAGGGCACCCTCCTCGACGCCGTGATCGAGCTCAAGGTGGACGACGAGGCGCTGCTGGCGCGCATCGAGAACCGGGCCCGCGAGACCATCGCGGCCGGCGGCACGCCGCGCGCGGACGATAACGCCGAGGCTCTGAAGACCCGCCTCATGGCCTACTACAAGGAGACGTCGCCCCTGATCGGCTACTACTTCGCCCAGGGCAAGCTCAGCACCGTCGACGGCATGGCCCCGATCGCCGAGGTCGGCGGCCAGATCGATGCGGTGCTGGCGGCGTGAGGGTTCGGAAAAGATGTCGCGACATCAAGGCGCAGGTTGACGAAGGTTTATGACCAAGCTAAAACACCGCGCTTTCGAGCACGATGGAACGGAAAGCCTGCTCCGTGCGGCGACCTTCGCCCGGGATCAGGTTAATCCGTGTTTTTTCGTTGAAAAATAGATAGTTGTGGCCGCCTCGCGGTCGATGAAAAAGCCTCCAGGAGACGGAAGTGGCTCGCATAGCTGGTGTGAATATCCCGACGCAAAAGCGCGTTCTGATCGCGCTGCAGTACATCCATGGCATCGGGCCGAGGTTTGCCGAGGAGATCTGCAAGCGGGTCGGCATTCCGGCTGAGCGCCGCGTCAACCAGCTGACGGACGCCGAAGTCCTCCAGATCCGCGAGGCGATCGACCGCGACTACGTCGTCGAAGGTGACCTTCGGCGCGAAGTTGCCATGAATATCAAGCGCCTGATGGATCTCGGCTGCTACCGCGGCCTGCGTCATCGCAAGGGCCTCCCGGTCCGCGGCCAGCGCACCCACACCAACGCGCGCACCCGCAAGGGGCCGGCGAAGCCGATCGCCGGCAAGAAGAAGGCCTAAGCGCGCGAAAGATCATGCTGCGGCTGTCCCCGGGACGGCCATTGGGAATTGGCCCGATCGGGCAACAGGAGCTGCGACCACATGGCGAAAGAAGCACAGGGGCGTACCAAGGTTCGCCGCCGCGAGAAGAAGAACATCACCTCCGGCGTCGCGCACGTCAACGCCTCGTTCAACAACACGATGATCACGATCACCGATGCCCAGGGCAACACGATCGCCTGGTCGTCGTCGGGCACCATGGGCTTCAAGGGCTCGCGCAAGTCGACGCCCTTCGCCGCCCAGATGGCCGCCGAGGACGCGGGCAAGAAGGCCATGGAGCACGGCATGAAGGTGCTCGAGGTCGAGGTCTGCGGCCCCGGCTCGGGCCGCGAGTCGGCGCTGCGCGCGCTGCAGTCGGTCGGCTTCCAGATCACCTCGATCCGCGACGTGACCCCCATTCCGCACAACGGATGCCGGCCGCGCAAGCGCCGCCGCGTCTGAGTGAAGCGAGCTCCGGGCTTTCCTGAGCGGGATCAAGCGGCGCCACGCTCCCGTCTCCGGTCCCGGGCTCATCCTCTGTTGGAAGCGTGCCGCGCTTGGGCGAGGCGGCACCCCTAACCGCTACGAGGACCCCCCGTGTCGAACGTATTGCAGAAGAACTGGCAAGACCTGATCAAGCCGTCGAAGCTCGAGATCACCCCGGGCCGTGATCGCTCGCGCGTCGCGACCATCGTCGCCGAGCCGCTCGAGCGCGGCTTCGGCATGACGCTCGGCAACGCGATCCGCCGCGTGCTCCTGTCCTCGCTCCAGGGCGCCGCCATCAAGACGGTGCAGATCGACGGCGTGCTGCACGAGTTCTCGTCGATCCCGGGCGTGCGCGAGGACGTGACGAACATCGTGCTCAACATCAAGGAGATCGCGCTCCGCATCCATTCGGACGGCGTGAAGCGCATGGTGTTGAAGAAGGAAGGCCCCGGTCCCGTGAAGGCCGGCGACATCGAGACCGGCTCCGAGGTCGACATCCTGAACCCCGAGCACGTGATCTGCCACCTCGACCAGGGCGCGCAGATCCGCATGGAGTTCACGGCCGACATGGGCAAGGGCTACGTCGCCGCCGAGCGCAACCGCCCCGAGGA
>JRYI01001435.1_pt1 | contig 13761 bp, 8 predicted proteins | sample 235361 | NCBI WGS metagenome assembly JRYI01 (sample SAMN03074212, study PRJNA261471) | activated sludge metagenome | biome: Common Effluent Treatment Plant; feature: Wastewater; material: Activated sludge; isolation source: activated biomass in a lab-scale reactor treating industrial wastewater at...
CCGTTTGAGAATCTGCGGCCGGAGTGGAAAGTCATCCGTCTCGACGGCCGCTCGCCCCTGACCCACGACTTCAGCCCCGACGGCTACCCTCTCTCCCTGCCGATGACCATCACCGGCCAATCGGATGCGGTCGATGAATTCATCGCGCGCTGGAACGGCCCAGTCACGAACCGCGACCCGGCCAAACTGACCCGCGTCGCCATGAGCGGTGTCACCGCGCTCGTCCGCGCCACGGCGGCCCAGATGGAAATCAACGGCATCCTCTGGCCGGGCGAAGAGGTCGGGCCGGTACTTCAATCGGCCGACATCGCTCACATCTCCAACGAGGTCTCGTTCGCGGCCGACTGCCCCTACCCCGACGCCTATGGCGGGTTGATCTTCTGTTCGCGGGATCCGTACTTCGAGCTGATCAAACACCTGGGCATCGACGTGATCGAATTGACCGGCAACCACCTCAACGACTACGGGCGAGAGCCACTATCGCGCACCATCGACATGTATGAGGCGGCCGGAATACAATGGTTCGGTGGCGGGCGCAATCTGGCCGATGCAAGCGAGCCGGCCACCTTCGAGCACAACGGCAATCGCATCGCTTTCGTCGGCTGCAACCCGGTCGGCCCGGCCAACGACTGGGCCTTGGCCGACGCCGCCGGTTCGCGCCCGTGCGGTGATGATTTTCTGGCGCAGATCACCCGGTTACGGGCCGAAGGGTACGTCGTCATCGCAACCTTGCAGTACAACGAGCACTACGTCTATTATGCGCCACCGGATCAGATAGCCGCCTTCTCCCAACTGGCGGCGGCCGGGGCGTCGGCCATCTCCGGCAGCCAGGCCCACCACGCGCAGGGTTTCGGCTTTGAGGACGGCACGTTTATCCACTACGGGCCGGGAAACCTGTTCTTTGACCAGATGGACATGATGGGCACGCGTCAGATGTTCGTGGACACTTACGTCATCTACGACGGACGTATCCTCGGCGTGGAGCTTTGGACGGGACTAATCGAGAAGTGGGCGCGGCCGCGATTGATGACCGACGAGGAAAGGATCGACTTGCTTCAGACGGTGTTCCAGGCCAGCGGTTGGTAAGTAATCGCGGGCTTAGCCGTCCCGACGACGAGGGGCACGCAAGAAAACAAAAAAGATCAACGGCAAGCCCACGACGATGAGTCCGAGCGCTCCCAGCCATAAGATGCTGCGGGGAGCGGGAGCTTTCTCTGCGCCCACCGGCTCCTCAGCATTCGCGTCGGTCGCCCCACCGGACGCGGCCGATGTCACCGTGAACGAGTAGCTGCCGCTAATCTCGTGACCATCATCGGAGGCGGCCGTCCATTGAACTGTGTAGGTTCCCTCAGCCAGCGGCGGCAAGGGCGTATAGACCACCTGCGGCTGCTCAGGGTTGAACTGCGGAACAAGCCCTTCGACCTGCTGAAAGTTCTCGCCCATGACAACGATCTGGCTGGAGGCGGCCACCGGCTCGCTGAAGGTCAGTCGAATCTCCGCCGGTGACTCAGCCAATTGCGCGCCCGGAGCGGGTTCGGCGGCCACCAGTTCGCTATGGGCCAGTGCCCGGCCGCCGGTCAGAGTAACGGCCAATAAAGCTAATAACAACGCAATTTTCCTCACAATCAATCTTCCTCTTTACAGTAGCGGCTCAAGTGATGCCAGCAGCTCAGTGGGGGATAGCGGGCCGCTGAATCGGGCGACGACCTTGCCGTCTGTGTCCAACACGAATACCCACGGCTCTGTATCGAGTCCCCATTCGGCCATTTCCTTCACCACAGTAAGCTTCTGAAAGTCGTCGTACACTTCGATGTGGATGTAGTTGACGGCGTCGCCGGTTTCCGCGCGCGCCGCCATCAGGCTATTGAGCACCGGGGCACACCACTTCGTCTGGCAGAAAGCGGGCGTCAGGAACCCCACGACCGTCGGGCGCCCGGTTGTGATAGCCTCGGCTACAGTCAACTGGTAAAGGGCGGGATCGGGATCATTGGCCGAACTAAGCAAGCTGATGTCCGGCTCGGTGGCCAATGTGCGGTTTTCGCTGGCCGGGGCGGCCGCGCCAATGGCCGGCGACTTGCTCGCCGGCTGCACCTGCACCAGGAAATCCGCCCGCGAGGTGGTGCCGTCGTCCTGGGTAATCTCGGCAACCATACCCCAATAGCCGGGACTCCCCAGTTGCGGATAAAACACCCAATACGGCATCTCGTAGTCCGTGTAACCGGTGGCCTCACCGCTCCAGGACGGGACCGCATCCGTCGCAGCCAGGTCCTCGCCCAATTCCACGGCGCTGACGCGAATCGAGGCGATATCGGCCGCCGCCTTGTCGCCGTCGAACACGGCAAAGGAGATACGCGGCTCGCCCACGGCAAAGTCGGCACTGACGAGGACGATCTGCAACGCGGAAGCCCCGGTCGTCTCTCCGACGACCGACACGGCGGTCTCTTCCGAGGCGGGCGCGGCCGTGCAGGAAGCGGTCGCGAGAAGGAGCACAACAGCAAAAAAGACGCGATATTTCATCATATTATCCCGGATAATTATTCATGGGATTGTAGCAGAGAATGCCGGAACTTAAGGGATCGGCAGCAATTTCTCAGGGATTTTCCCCGTAGCGTGCCATTTTCAGCCTCAACTCACCCACCCAACCCGCGCGTTCATTGGCCCGTAATTTTGAATGAGATTTGCGCGCCCCTCCCTCAACATGGTAAAATATCCGAAGCTTGGTAGAGGCCCTGTAGCTCAACGGCAGAGCAGTTGACTCTTAATCAATTGGTTAGAAGTTCGAATCTTCTCAGGGTCATGGCTAAGGCAAAAATCGGCGTCCGTATCGGCGCCGATTTTGTCGTTTATAAAGGGTTACCGAGGGATAGCCTCGCCTCATCCGTCCGCCCCTGGCGATTCAACGCCTCAACCAGAAGATCGCGAGCCAACGTCATTTGCGCCCAGCCGCCCATGCGCTGCCGGTCCTCGGCCGCGGCAATCACCTGGCGCAACGTAGCTTCGGCCGCCTCGTATTGCTTCCGGGCCAGCAACACCTCGCCCACCGCCAGCCGGCACGCCAACCGCAGATAGCGATCGCCGCTTCCGTCGGCCAATCCTTCGGCTTGTTCCAATAGCGACAGTGCCGTACCTGTCTCACCCATGCGACAGGCGGCCAGGCCATTCAAGCGCAAGCATTCGACCATCTCCCCTGGGGTTCCTCCATCCGGCTGCATAGACAGAGCTTGACCCAACACCACCCGCGCCTCGCGTACCATCCCCAGCCCCAACAACCGCTCCCCCAACAAGCCAAAGGCATACGCAGACTCCTCCTCTCGGCCTTGCTCGGCCAACGCCTCGGCCAGTGCTCGCAATTCCTCAAGGGCCAAGTCCCGGCTCATCGCTCCATCCGCCCATTGCGCCAGCAACGACAAGGCGCGGGATACTCGCCGAGGAGCATCCAGTGAGCGCCCCAGTTCCAGCGCCTGGCGCGCCGCTTCGGCCGCCGGTTTCCACTCGCCCAATTGCCCGGCTGCTTCGGCTTGCAGAATAAGCGCGTCGATCTCCTCGATATGCGCCCCCGTNNATCTCCCATTTCCAGCGCCACGGCCGCCAGCTCGTTGCCGGCCCGCGCCTGAATGAGAAGGTTACCGTCCAGCCTGGCGCTATCGTGCAACTCCCGATAGGTATCGCGAGACTCAACCAAACGACCGCTCCGCCACAATAACCGCCCCAGCCGCTCAAGCACTTCCAGTCGCTTGTCAAGGTGATGGGGCAGATTTCGCAGCATGTCAAGCCCCCTGTGGTGGAGATCGATGGCGATGGCCAGCTTGAACTGATCGGCCGCGCGCGCCGCCGCTTGCCCGTACAAGCGCGCCGCCTCTACCGGCTGACCGGCTTGCTCGTAATGCTGGGCAATGGGCGCGGCATAATCCTCCGAGCGATCGCCTTTTTGCGATTCGAGCCAGCGCGCGGCTTGCAGGTGATAGCCGGGCCGATCGCGTAGCAGCACGCTCTCGTAAGCCACCTCACGCAACAGCGCATGCCGGAAATGATGGGTTCGGCTTCCGGCAAAAGCGGCCGAAGTGGAGCGCACGATCATGTCGCGCCGTTCCAGCGAGTCCAGCGCCATAATGACGTGCTCCTCCGGCTGGGGGAAGCGCGCCGCCCGATTCAAGAACTGGATCGCGCCCGCCCAGAATTCGTCGCCAACCACGGCCGCCTGTTGCAGGGTGACGCGCTCCATCTCCGGCAACCGATCGAGGCGCGCCTGCAGCACTCCGGTGAGGGTTGCCGGCACGCGCAGCCGAGTAAGCTTGCGTGGCTGGATATGCCAATCGTCTTGCCCGACGATGATGATGCCGTCCTCGATCAGCACCCGCACCAATTCCTCGACGTAATATGGGTTTCCGGCCGCGGAGCGGATGATGAGGTCAGTCAGGTTCGGCGGGATGTCAGGCAGCTTGCGCAGGATATTCAGAACCAGGCTGCGGCAGCCCGTCCCATCGAGCGGCCGAACAGGCAGAGACAGCGCGCCGAGGGGGTTCTCCCCCGGCCAACTCGGCCATCGCTCCAGGATAGCCGGCCGCGCGAGGCACAACATCAGCAACGGCCGGTCGGCGGCAAGCGCCGCCACCCGTTCCAGCAAGACCAATGAATCCGCATCCGCCCAATGGACATCTTCCAGCACCATGAGCGTGGCCGGTGACTTCCGAATGGCCGTATCGAGAAATTCGAGAATCGCCTCGATGGCTCGCTCCTTGATCGTGCCGGCTGCCCCGCGCTCCCTTGGCTCCCGGTGGCGGGGCGGCAGATCCAGACCGACAAGCAGCCCCACAGCCCGTGCTCGCTCGCGCAGGCGGGTGTTTTGTCCCGGTCGCCCATCGCCTTCCAGCGCAAGGGCGAAGCCGTTCGTCAATTTCTCCTCGATCCGTTGCGCGCGGTCGCCTTCCTCGATGCCGAAATATCGGGTCAACAAGTCCCGTATCAGACTGAAGGGCACGTCGGTCAGCCGCTGGTCGGTTCGCGCCTGGAAAACGAGGGGCTTGAACGGAAACTCATCCAGTTGCCGATGGAACTCCCGGACGAGGCGAGACTTGCCGACACCTGCCTCGCCGATGAGCGTAACGATACTACCTCGTCCATCGCGAGCAGCCTGAACCAGCAACTCTTTCAGCACCGCCATTTCCTTTTCCCGCCCAACCATCGGCACAGGAACGCCCCCGACTCCCTCGGCAGTGGGGAAGAAGAGGCGCGGCAACTCGCCAATCACCCGATGAACCGTGACCGGCATTTGCCGCCCCTTGATCGATATCTCGCCCAGCGACTCTACCCGAAACAAATTTTGAACCAGTCGATAGGTGTCCCGAGAGATATAGATTCCCGGTTCTCTGGTCGCTTCCCGCAAACGACTGGCGACGTTGACGGCATCGCCGATAACCGTTTGACCGAGGTCGGAGCCAATCGCTCCGAGGAGGACCTGGCCGGTGTTAATCCCGACACGCATACCGGCGGAACCGGGCCGCCAACCAACGGTATTTTGTTCAAGGGAGCGTTCGGCAAGGAACTCTTCGACCATTTCGCGCAGCGTCATCGCACAGCGCACCGCTCGCTCCGGATCATCCTCGCGGGCCGACGGCGCACCGAAAATCCCCATGATAACATCGCCCATATGCTTATCGACCAGGCCACCATGATCGAGAATGGTCTGGTCCAGACGTCGCCACAACAGATCGATTTGTTGCAGTCGGGCCGTGTTGCGCGCGGTGTCGGTCAGGCGGGTGAACCCATCAATGGCCGCGAAAAGGACTGTCACCTGCTTGCGCTGTTCTCTTGCGAGAACGCCTCCCTTTTCGGGTCGGGTCTCCTCCCCCAGATCGCCCAGACGCTCCCGCAGGACGTCCAGCACTGTGGCCGTTGTCGCCTCACCAAACAGAGCGCCCTGTGTGGAAATGTGAGCAATGGCCTGCTGAATTTGTGCCCGATTGAGAGCGGCCATAGGCTACATCGTCCCCGCTCGATTGCCTGGCCGCCGCCGCCATGATTCGGCCAGTGTCCCTTCGCCCGCGGCCGCAAAATGTCCGGCGATCATGGAATCAATGGAATACCAGGCTCCCAGCCGAGTATCTCCCTGCGTAGCGATCAGCCAATTGGCCGCTCTCAGGTGGAGATCGCGGCGTTCCCGCGGCGGGATGGAAGCGTAGGCTGCATCCCGCACCGAGTCGCGACGGAACGCATAGGCTTGCGAAGCAGAGAAACTATAGACACCATCGGCCGCCAGATATTCCTGCAACTCCAGACTCAACAATGCTTCCTCGACCCCGGCGGCGCCCATCTCCTGCTCCGGCAGTAGTTCCACCAGGGCAGTATCCCAGCACAGGGGGCCAAAGATGGCCGCGTATTGCAGGATTTTCCGCTCTGCCGGCGGCAGATTAGCCAATTGTGCCTCGATCAAACGCGGTAATCCCACCGGCAATGGGGCACTCTCCACCTGATTCATATCCACTTGCCAACGGTCACCGGGCAAGAGCACCTTCCGCTCGATCATCAGGCGTACCATCGTCTCAATATAGAGTGAGTTGCCGCCTGATTCGGCTACAACGAGGTCCATCAGGCGCATCGGCAAAGGAGACAACAGGTGCAGAATTTCGCCAACCATGAGCCGGCTGTCTACGGCCGATAGCGTTGGAACGTCCAACCGTTCCATTGACCCAAATATATCGTCGCGCCGCTGGAGCCAGGGCAAGGTTTGCCAAGGGTCAACGTCCTCCGTGGAGGTCGCCAACCCCAGGAATAGCACGCCTCCGGTCTGCCCCTCATCCACTAGTCGCTCCACGAGATCCAACGACTGACGGTCAGCGCGATTGATACCCTCCAGGATCATGATGATCGGACTTCGGGCACTCATGACGCTTAGCAAGCGCGCAAAAACAGCCTGAATCTCATCCACCGGAATTGCGGCGGCCGTTTGCGGATCCAATAATTGTTCCAGTAAAGCGAGCACCTCCGCATCCTCCGCGGACAAGTGCGCCAATTCTTCTGACCTTCCGGCGATCTCCGCCAATCCATGCGCCAAACGATGGCGGACGAGATAGGAACTGTATTGCGGACGAATCGAAAACTGTCGCAGCAGAAAGTCTCGTATCAGTGCGTAGGGGAAATCGGGAAAAGCACCTTGCGTACCGGCGCGCAGAACCCTCAGCGAGGGATCGAGCATACGCGCCTGTTTCTCGAATTCGTGGACCAGGCGCGACTTGCCCGCGCCGGGGCGACCAACCAGCGTCATCAGATAGGGTGTCCGGCTGTCAGCCACAACCTGTAAGGCAAGTTGCAGCTTGTCCAGCAATTCGGCGCGGCCGATCAGAGGCGTCACCCGCCCGGCAACCCTGCCCGGCACGTAGGCAGTCGCCATCGGCATCTCCCGTTGTACCAGGTAGGTCTCATCACCCTCCGGTGATGAGACGGCCACGGGAGAGAACACGAAGCGGCCGCGAGTCTGCCGTTCCACAATGCTCGACGTGAGAACACCTCCAACGGGGGCCAACCCTTCAAGCCGGTGGGCCTTGGCGATCGTATCGCCCACGGCCGTGACCCCTCTAATAGTGGAGGCCTGATCGGAAATCAAGAGCCGCCCACCCGAGCCGCTGCCGGTAGATCCCGCAAGCCGTTCAGGAATCGTCCCCGACGAGCGCGCGAAATAGACCGGCCCGCAATGAACGCCGATGCGCATGCTTGGCCCCGGCCATTCATCCGCCCACGATTCATTCAAGGGGTCGGCGGCACGGCGCACGCGTTCATTGAATAACGCCAGTTCCTGCTGCATGGAGAGCGCGGCATGGAGCGCCTGACCCACATCCCCCTGACGAAAGTGCGGCAAGCCGAACAGGGCCATCAGACTGTCCCCGGCATGTTGATCGATTTTCCCTCCCCAAGCCACAACCACGCCATCCAGCACATCCCACATGGCGTTCATCGCGTCGCGCACCCGCTCAACGTCCATGTTCTCGGACAGGGTGGTATAGCCGGACAGGTCGGCCACCAATACCGCGAGTTGGTGTTGTGTCTGGTCGCCCGGCTCGGCCTGGATTTGGGTCAGCTTGTCGCGCAAGGCCTGCAATGCCACGTTGATAGCCTGGCCCAGGCCGTCAACGTCTCCGGCCAATCCACGCTGTGCCTCGAGCGTCGCGATCGCCTCGACAAGCGCCTGACGGTTAACGTTTGGCTTGCTCACACAAAATATTATATAAATAGCCGCGTCTGCATGCGAACCTGTACCGGTTGATAGTGCCGGGTGCCCGGTACGGGAGCGCAAGCCGATCATTAGGCGACATCATTCGTCGAGTGCGCTAAAATTCCCCAGAGTAATTGATAACGTATGAAGCTGCGCAAACTCAGCCTCCAGGGCTATAAAACGTTCGCCTCGAAGACGGAATTCCTGTTCGATAGCGGCATCACGGCCATCGTCGGCCCCAACGGCAGCGGCAAGAGCAACATCGCCGACGCGCTGCGCTGGGTGTTGGGCGAGCAAAGCTACGGCACGCTGCGCGCCCGACGCTCGGCCGACATGATCTTCGCCGGCAGCGCACAACGCGCCCGCGCCGGTATGGCCCAGGCGACGATCACCCTGGACAACAGCGACGGCTGGCTGCCCATCGACTACACCGAGGTCGAGATCGCCCGGCGCTCGTTCCGCTCCGGCGAGAACGAATACCTCATCAACGGCCAACAGGTGCGGCTGAAAGATGTGGCCGATCTGCTGGCGACCAGCGGTCTGGCCGAGCGCACCTACACGATCATTGGCCAAGGCCTGATCGAACAAGCTCTGTCGCTGCGCTCTGATGAGCGGCGCGCGCTCTTCGAGGAAGCTGCGGGCATAACCCACTACAAGGCCCGCCGCGCCGAAACGCTTCGCCGCCTGGAAGAAACCCAGCGCAATCTGCAACGCGTCAACGATATCCTGGAAGAACTGCGGCCGCGGGTCACGTCCCTCAAGCGGCAGGCTACCCGCACCCGTAACTACGAGCAGATTTCGGCCGACCTGCGCGAATTGTTGCGCGTTTGGTACGGCTACAAATGGGAGCAGGCCAAGCACGACCTGCGTTCGGCGCGCAATAACGCCGCCGCGGCTGAGCACACCTGGGCAGCCGCGCGCGAGAAACTGCTGGCTCACCAGAGCCAAATAGACGAGGCGCAAGGCCGCCTGGCCCAAGCCCAGCTACAGGCGAGTGAGATTCAGGCCCGCCGTGACAAACTGCGCCAGGAAGTGGAAGCCGCCCGCCGCAGCCAGGCCATCTACCGCGAGCGCCGCGCCTCCTTCGAGCGCCAAATCGCTGAGGCGGCCGGCGAGCTACCCCCATTGGAAACGACCACGGCCGCGGCACGCCTCGACCTGGAAGCCGCCACGACCGACTTGCAAACTGCTCAAGCTGAGTTGCAGACCCATCAAGCCGGCTTGCAGGAGTTCCGGGTGGCCTTCGAAGGCCGCCGGGCGGAGATCACGCGTGCCCAGACCGAGATTTCGCGCATCGAATCGGACCGACGCCAGGCCCAGACTACGCTGGCCCAGGCCGAAGGGCAACTCGCCCAATTGCGCGTGCGACTGGAAGAACTGGCGGTCGAGACGGACCCGGTTGACGCCGGCGGCGACATTGTGGAAGCCGTCGCCACACTGGAAGCGACCTCTACCACGGCACGCAACGAGACCATACGCCTCCAGACGGCGCGCAACGACGAAGCCCGCGCCCGCAACGCCGGCATCGGCCGCCTGAAAGAGTTGCGCCGCTCCTTGCGCGACGCCGAGCAACAACTCAACAAAGAGCGCAACGATCTGGCCCGGCAGGAAGAGCGCGTCGCCCAGCTCGACCGCCAGGGCCAGCGCGCCATTCAGTTGGAGCCGGAAGCGGTGGTCGGCCGGCTGGCCGCGCTCATCCGCATCCCCGGAGCGCACGAACCGGCCATCGTTGCCGCGCTGGGCGAGCGCCTGGCGGCCTGGCTGGTAACCGACAGCGACAGCCTGTGGCGCGCGGTGGCCAAGGCCCGCGACGGCCGCGACGGCAGCGAGTCACGTCTGACGCTGGCCGCGCTCGACGCACCGACTCATCCCGCCTCCCGACCGGATGTCTCCGGCGAGTCCGGCGTCATCGGCTGGGCCGATGAGCGCGTGGAAGCCGGCGACGCCGTAGCCCCGTTGGTCCGACGGCTATTGGGCAGTGTCCTGCTGGTGAAAGATACCGCGACGGCCTACCGGCTGGCCGCGGGCTGGCCGCCGGGCTACACGGCCGCCGCCCCTGAGGGTGTGCTCGTCCACGGCGGCGGCCTCGTCGAAGTTGGCGCGGCGTCGGGCGACGGCGTCCTGGCTCGCGAGAAGCGCCGCCGCGACGAAGCTGAGCGCCTGGTCGAAATGCGCGCCGCGCTCTCCAGACACGAAGCCGACCTGGGCAAGCGACAGGAAGAGATCGACGCCCTGCAGGAACAGGTCGATGAGCGAGCCAACGAGGAACGGCGGCTCTTGCGCCTGGAGAACGAAGCCGGCCAAAAGCTGAACGAAACGCGCCGGCAACTGGAAAATCTGCGCCAGCAGCGGGACTTCGCCACTCGGCGACAGAACGAACGCGCCACCGCCCAAGCGCAGGCCGAGACGCGCATCGCTCAGGCCGAGGCGACCATCACCACCCAAAACGAACGTCTGGCGCGATCAGAGGTAGCCCTGACCGAGGCCCGTGACAAACTGGCGGCCTTGCCCACCGGCGAAGCCGAGCAGCAGCAACAAAGCCTGCGCCAGTCGCTGGCGGCGGCCCAGACCATCCTGGCCGGCCGGCAGGCCGTCGTCGACAGCCGCCGGGCGACGCTCAATCAGTCCGAAGGCCAACTCAACCGGCTGCGCCAGCGCCTTGGCGGACTACGCGAGCAACTGGTCGGCCTCGGCCGCGAAGAAGACGAAACCGAGACAATCGTCCTCGAAAAGGAACTGACCGATCTTGAAACCGCGCTACTCCCCTTGCAAAGCAGCATGGAGGCCGACCGCGCGCTCCTCGGCCGCCTGCAAGCCGATTCGGCCGGGCTGCAACGCCACGCCCATGATCTGGAAACACAATTGACTCAGGTGCGCATCCGGCAGACACAGCACGAAAACCAGATTGAGGGCCTACAGGAGCGTATCCGCTCCGACCTGGGTTTGGTATCGCTCAGTTACGACGCCGAACAGACCGGCCCCCACCCCCTGCCCATCCGCGAGGTCGTGGAAGAACTGCCAACGGTGGACGAGTTGCCGCCCGACATCGAGGAGAACATCCATCACTATCGCGGGCAATTGCAGCGCATGGGGCCGATCAATCCTGACGCCCCGACCGAGCTTGCGACTACCGAAGAGCGCTTTGAGTTTCTGACCCAGCAGGTCGGCGATCTGAGCGAGACCGACGCCCAACTGCGCGGGGTGATCGCCGAATTGGACGAACTCACCTCGAAAGCCTTCGCCAAAACGGTCGAGGAGGTCAACGGCATCTTCGACCAGACCTTCCAGCAACTGTTCGGCGGCGGGTCGGGCCGTCTGGTGATGACCGACCCCGACGACCCAACCAGCAGCGGCGTGGAGATTATCGCCCGGCTGCCCAACCGGCGCGAGCAAGGGTTGGCGCTGCTGTCAGGCGGCGAGCGTTCGCTGACGGCCGCCGCGCTCATCTTCTCCCTGCTCAAGGTCGCCCCGCCGCCCTTCTGCGTGCTCGACGAGGTGGATGCCGCGCTCGACGAGGCCAACGTCAACCGCTTCCGCGACGTGCTGCGCGAGCTGGGTCAACACACCCAGTTCATCCTGATCACCCACAACCGCGGCACCGTCCAGGCCGCCCAGACGCTCTACGGCGTCAGCATGCAGCCGGACAGTTCCAGCCAGGTCATTTCCATCAAGCCGGAAGAGTATCTGCGTCGAGGATAATGTCGGCAGCCCAAAATTGCCGCCACGCCGTCGCTCCCTTATAATCATAAGCGTGAAATGAGCAGGCGCGACGGGAAATTTCGGCTGCGGGCTTGTTTCCGCGTCCTTTCCCCTAAGCCTTTCCAATTAGAGATTACCAGCCCCGACCTTCGACAGAGGGACCAGCGGCTGAATACATAATTCAAGACGGAGAAACCATGCGTACCCCATTTGTTGCCGGAAACTGGAAAATGAACAAGGCCCCCGACGCGGCCGCGGCCTTCGTGCGCGAGATTGCGCCCGGACTGAACGCCATCGACGGGATCGATATCGCCATTTGTCCGCCCTTCCTCGCCATCCCCGCCGTCGCCCAGGTGCTGGCCGGGACGAGGATCGGCGTCGGCGCGCAGAACATGTACTACGAAGCCGCCGGCGCCTACACCGGCGAAATCTCCCCGACCATGCTCCAGGGCCTGTGCCGCTACGTGATCCTGGGCCACTCCGAGCGCCGCGCCCTGTTCGGCGAGACCGACGAAGGCGTCAACAAGAAGATCAAGGCCGCGCTGGAATATAACCTGACACCCATTGTCTGCGTCGGCGAGAGTCTGGCCCAAAACGAGGCGGGCGAGACCCAGTCCTTCGTCAGCGGTCAGGTGCGCGCCGCCTTCGCCGGGCTGGATAGCTGGCAGGCGGCCGTGTGCGTCGTTGCCTATGAGCCTATCTGGGCCATCGGCACCGGCCGCTCGGCCACGGCCCAGCAGGCAGGCGACATCATCCGTACAAGCGTCCGCGATGTGCTGGCCGATATGTTCGGCAACGACACCGCCCAGGCCATCCGCATCCAGTATGGCGGCAGCGTGACCGAAGGCAACATCGCCGACTACATGGGCCAACCCGATATCGACGGCGCGCTGGTGGGCGGGGCATCGCTTAAGGCGTCGTTCATCGACCTCGTCCGCGCGGCCGCCATCTAATCCGATGAATGACGCGTTGATGCCCATGCTCTGGGCGGCTCTGGCGCTGGTCTGCCTGCTCTTCCTGCAGCGCTGGATCCACGCGCACCTGCATGGCGTTAGCCTGTTGCTGGTCGGCCGCCCGGAGTGGGCCGTCATCGTCTATGCCGTCGTGCTCTTTCCCGGCGTGCTCCTGCATGAGGGCAGCCACTGGCTGGCCGCCACCCTGCTCGGCGTGCGCACCGGTGGCGTATCGCTCCTGCCGCGCCGCCAGGCCGACGGCACGCTCCAGTTGGGTTACGTCGAGTATTACAAAGGCCCCCGAGTCGGCCCTATTCGCGAGAGCCTGATCGGCGCCGCGCCACTGGTCGCCGGAACCCTCGTCATCCTGCTCATAGGCCACCGCGTCTTCGGCGTCACCAGCCTTGCCGACGCCATCCGCAGTGGTGATGTCACCATCCTCGCCGACGCCATGGCCCAGATATTGGCCGTGCCCAATGTTCTGGTCTGGCTCTACCTGATTTTTGCCATAAGCAACGCCATGATGCCCAGCCGCTCCGACCGCCATGCCTGGCCTGCTTTTGCCGTCATCATGGGCGTCGTCGCCCTCGTCGTCGGCTTTCTGGGACGCAACACGCCGCTGCTCGATAACCTGGCCCAACCCGTAGCGGTGCTCTTCGGCTATCTGGGCACCGCGTTCTCAATCGCCATCGCCGTTGATCTGCTCTGCATTGGCTTCATCGCGCTGGCCGAATGGGCACTCGGCCGTCTGCGAGGAGCCAGTGTCGTCTACGGTCGGAGCACCAACGGGGGGGAGACCGCGACCTGACCGAGGAGAGAATCAATCGCATGCAGCCGAGTATCCGCACCATTCTGTCGACCACCGGGATTTTCGACAATTTCAACGACGCGCAATTGACGCTG
>JRYI01001945.1_pt1 | contig 13731 bp, 13 predicted proteins | sample 235361 | NCBI WGS metagenome assembly JRYI01 (sample SAMN03074212, study PRJNA261471) | activated sludge metagenome | biome: Common Effluent Treatment Plant; feature: Wastewater; material: Activated sludge; isolation source: activated biomass in a lab-scale reactor treating industrial wastewater at...
TTCCTGATCGTTTCCATGATGCCGTTGCCGGTGCCGCGGGTTGGGTTCTCCAACTGCGGCAGACCCTGTGCGAACGACAGCGCAGGCAGCGCGGCGGCGCCCAGGGCCACGGCGGCGCGCTGGGCAAAACGGGAAGTGAGGATGCGGTTGTGCATGGTGAGGCCTTTCAGGTCAGGAGAGGAGGAAGAAGGTCAGGACGAGGTACATCGCGACGAAGCGGATGCAGACGCCGAGGAACTGGCGCTGGTTGAGGCGGCTCTCGGACCACCCCACGTAGGCCGTTCGGATGGCCCAGACGCCCCACACGAGCAGGACCGCGAACACGACGCCGACCAGGACGGTCGCCATCGCGGAAGGCGCGATGCCGCTGTTGGCTTGAAATGCCGAGACCTGGGCGCCGTTCATGGCTTGCCCTCCGCAGTCGTCGTCGGCGGCGGCTCGACGGCCCGCTCGGTGCGGTAGTCGCCGGCCAGTTCGGAGGGGTCGCGCGGCTGGGCGCGCGACGGCGTGAGATGGGCCTGGATGCCGGCGCGCACGCGCGCCAGGTCAGCCAGCAGCCGCGGGTAATCGAAGTGGTAGCGCTCGCCCGGTGTGATGGAGGACTGCGCGGCGCTGTCCGCGACGGTGCGCTCCAGCGCGTCGAGTTGGCGCAGCGCGGCGGCCAGTTCCTGGCGCTGCGCCGGGGACTCGGCCAGGACCATCGGTGTGTGGCCCAGCAGGAGGGCCATCACGAAAAGAGTGGGCGCGCCGCGATGCGCGGCACGACGCCAGGTTGAAGCCGCCATCGCGCCATTCCTGTGTAATCAGCAATGGCTTGATCGTGGAGATCGGGGCTGCTTTAGGCCGCAAACAATAGGAACCCGCGCACGACCGGATTCATGGGGGCGCACGCAGACGCGCGGGTTGAACAGTGGCTACAAGAGCCTTGCGGAACCTCGGGATCGACCGATGGGCCGATTGGGAGGAAAGGCGGACCTGGAGTACTCTTTCACCATGCCGATTCCCCGCTTCCCACGCCTGATGCACTACAAGCTCGACGGGCGTCGCGCTGTGCTGTGCGAGAGCCTTGTGGAATGGTCCGCTTGGATGGCGGCGGGTGACCGCCGTGTCGCGGAAACATGGATCGATGACGTCCGCATCTCCACAGTCTTTCTCGGGCTGGACCACAACCACGGGCCAGGTGGCGATCCGCTCCTGTTCGAGACGATCGCCTTCGTGGATGACACGGCGCACGAGATGCGCCGGTATTTCATCTGGGAGGAAGCCGAGGCGGGCCATGCCGAGATGACCGCGCTCATCCGCTCGGAAATGGAAGCCGCGAAGGTCCGGGCGGGTGAAGCATGGAGGCAGGTGTACGAACGGCTGCGGGCTTAGTCGTCACGGTCGCCTATGTCGTCATAGGCACTTCCTGGGGCTGCGCCCGGCCAAAGTCAAAAAGCCCTTGCACGAATCGCTTGACATTCCAACGATGTCAAGGTTCACACTTCTTTCACTACCTTGAAAGGAGCGTGCAATGACAGCTTTTCGTGTACCCGACATGACATGCGGCAGTTGTGCCGGACGAATCCAACGGGCGATCGTCGCAACGGACGACACCGCTCGCATCGAGATCAGCGTTCGCGATCGATTGGTGCAGATTTCTGGCGCCGCAACCGATGCGGAATTCGCGGAGGCCATCCAGGAGGCTGGCTATACGCCAGAGCTGGTCCAGCAGTCCGCCGGCCCGGCCAGTACGAGCGGCGACGCAAGGAGCGGCGGATGTTGCGGAGCGACAGCTCGCCGCACATCCTGCTGCGGATAACCGAAGCGGGCTTTCCGAGTGCCACTTCCACAGTCGAACGCTCGACGACGCGCCTTGCTGGGTAACTCCCGGCGCCATGCGTACAGGGTGTTGGACGTGGCTTCGGTACTCTCGCCGCGCGCCCCAGTGACGGGTGCCTCATGGCTCCGTCGGGGCGGCGGGCGGCCTCGCCAGGACCGCATGGCTTGCATCGGCTATTCTTTATCTAGATTTTTTGCAATTAGGGACGGCTTCAATGGACAAATCGACCCCTCGAATGACCAACCTTTTTCGTCAGCTTGGCTTGGATAGCGACGCCGAGTCGATTTCGCGCTTCATTGAAGCGAATCAACTTGCTGCCGACGTCAGGCTGGAGGACGCCCCGTTCTGGACTGACGCGCAACGCCAGTTCCTGGCCGAACAGATCAAGGCGGATGCAGCCTGGGCCATCGTCGTGGACCAGCTCAGCGAGTCGCTGCATGAGGATTCGGTCCGCTCGCGCAAGGATGGCGACGCGGCGGCATCTTGCTGCCAAAGCTGATGCGGCCCGCGCTCATCGCGCGGCGCAAGTATGTAGGCCCTCGCGACCAGACGATCGGCAAGCGGGCCGCGCCAAAGACATCGAGGGACAGCAAAGGAATCAACCACTAACCTGAAAGGCATGGGCATGGATCATCATCCCGATAGGCAGGACGGCGTCCAAGAAGGATCTGCAAGCACAACGGCACGCTCGAAGGACCCCGTATGCGGCATGGACGTGCCGCCCGAATCACCGCATCGTGAAGAGCACAACGGCGAGACCTATCGATTTTGCAGCGCCCGATGCCGAGAAAAATTCATCGCCGATCCCGCGCGATATGCGGTGAGTGCGACGTCCGCTCAAGTAGCATCCTCCGGCACGATGTACGTGTGTCCCATGCACCCGGAGATCCGGCAGGATCGCCCTGGCCGCTGCCCCAAATGCCAGATGCATCTGGTGCCCGAAGCAGAAGCCCAAAAGGGGCATGGCCACGGTCACGAGCATGCCCATGGGACGGTAGTTCACGCACAACGCGAACCGGCCGCCGAGCCGGCATCCGTGCCGGCGGGAACCATCTACACCTGCCCCATGCACCCGGAGGTGCAACAGGACCATCCCGGGAACTGCCCGAAATGCGGCATGACGCTGGAGCCGATCATTCCGCTGGATGAGGAAGACAACAGCGAACTGAAGGATTTCCAGCGGCGCTTCTGGTGGACGCTGCCGTTCACGGTGATCGTCACCGTACTTGCCATGTTCGGACATCAACTGGATTTGTTCAGCATGCAGACCCAGACATGGGTGGAACTGGTGCTGTCCATGCCGGTCGTGCTGTGGACGGGTTGGCCGTTCTTTGTCAGGGGATGGCAATCGATCGTCCATCGCAGCCCGAACATGTGGACGCTGATCGGCTTGGGATCGGGTGCAGCCTTCATCTACAGCGTGGTTGCCACGGTGGCGCCGGGGGTGTTCCCCGATTCGTTCGTCTCGATGGGCCGGGTGGCGGTGTACTTCGAGGCGGCGGTGGTGATCATTTCCCTCACCATGCTGGGCCAGATCATCGAACTGAAAGCGCGCTCTCAGACCTCCGCGGCCATCAAGTCATTGCTGGGTCTCGCACCGAAAACCGCGCGGCGCATCAATGCCGATGGCAGCGAGGAAGACGTGCCGCTCAACCACGTGCATGTCGGTGATTTCCTGCGCGTGCGCCCGGGTGAGAAGGTCCCGGTCGATGGCACCGTGACCGAAGGCAGCAGCGCGGTCGATGAGTCCATGCTGACCGGCGAGCCCGTGCCGGTGACCAAGCGGGTCGGCGACAAGCTGATCGGTGCGACGCTGAACACGAGTGGCGCACTGGTCATGCAGTCCGAGAAAGTCGGCGCTGCCACCATGCTCTCGCAGATCGTGCAGATGGTCGCCTCGGCCCAGCGTTCCAAGGCGCCCATGCAGCGCATGGCCGACGTCGTCGCCGGCAAGTTCGTGATCGTGGTCGTGCTGATCGCCATCGCCACCTTCTTTGTCTGGGGGCTGTTCGGCCCCGAGCCGAGCTGGGTATTCGGCCTGATCAACGCGGTGGCGGTGCTGATCATCGCGTGCCCCTGCGCGCTGGGCCTGGCCACGCCAATGTCGGTGATGGTTGCCACCGGCCGCGCCGCCACGCAGGGCGTGCTGTTCCGCGATGCCGGCGCGATCGAGAAGATGCGCGAGGTCGATACCCTGATCGTGGACAAGACCGGCACCCTCACGGAAGGCCGACCTGCTTTCGACCGGGCCATCGCGGCGCCGGGCTTCACCCCCGATGAGGTGCTGAGGCTGGCTGCAAGCCTGGACCAGGGCAGCGAGCATCCGCTGGCGGACGCCATCGTCAGCGCTGCGCGTTCCAAGGGGCTGCAACTGGCCAAGCCTGCCGATTTCGAGTCCGGCAGCGGCATCGGCGTGCGCGGCACGGTCGAGGGACGCCGCCTGGCGTTGGGCAATACCGCGTTGATGGAACAGGAAGGCGTGCCAGTTTCGGCGCTGCAGGCGGACGGAGAGCGGCTGCGCGCGGAAGGCGCCAGCATCATGCACCTGGCGGTGGACGGCAGCTTCGCGGGCATCCTCGCGGTGACCGACCCCATCAAGGCCAGTACCCCCGACGCGATACGAACCCTCCACGCCAGCGGCCTGCGCATCGTGATGGCAACCGGCGACGGTCTCACCACGGCGAAGGCCGTCGGGGCCAAGCTCGGGATCGACGAAGTGCATGGCGAGGTCAAGCCAGCGGACAAACTGGCGCTGGTGGACAAGCTGCAACAGGAAGGCCACGTGGTCGCCATGGCAGGAGACGGCATCAACGATGCGCCCGCCCTGGCCAAGTCCGACGTGGGTGTTGCCATGGGGACAGGCACCGACGTGGCGATGAACAGTGGGCAGGTCACCCTGATCAAGGGCGACTTGCGCGGCATTGCGGTGTCGCGCGAAGTCTCCATCGACACGGTGCGCAATATGCGGCAGAACCTGCTGTTCGCCTTTATCTACAACGGCATTGGTGTGCCGATTGCGGCCGGCGTGATCTATCCCTTCACCGGCTGGCTGCTCTCGCCCATGATCGCGGCGCTCGCGATGAGCCTGAGTTCGGCCTCGGTGATCTTCAATGCGCTGCGGCTGCGTGGCGCGAAGTAGCGGCCGAGCGCGCTTCGGTTGAAGGGAGCAACCGAGCGCGCAAGGCACGGTCACAGGTACTTCTTGAAGCTGCCCGCCGTGAGGCTCACAGCCAGCCCCAGCAACGCGGCGCTGGGCAGCAGAATGACCAGCGGATGCACCGAGACCGGCAATGCCAGGTAGGTGACCCAGGGCAGCACGGCCAAGGGCATGAGCGAGGCTTTGGCGCGGTGGTAGATGAAGCCCGATTCCCTGCCTGCGCCGAAGCGGCGCACGTCGCGGCGGACCAAGCCGTCGATCAGTCCGACGAATGCTGCCGTGAAGATCAACGGTAGCGTAAGCACGAGCACCAGCAGGCGGACCATGAAGGTCAACGTGGTGAAGGCGGCCGCGATCAAGTAGCTTTCGGCCCAAACATACATCTGGCTGACGTAGTACCGGAAGTTGCGCGCCTGCCCATGACTGGGCGCGCGGGCGCGCTCGGCGGTCTGGCTCATCCGCTCCAGCAGGCCCGAGCGCACGAACACCCACTCGTATCCGGCATCCACCAGCTCATGCGCCGTGCGCCCCGGCTCCTGCACGACCACGCTGCGCGTGAAATGACTGGAGAGGTGCCCCAGCTCGTACTGCAGCATCTGCTGCGAGTGCCGCCAGCCTTGTTCTGGCCAAAACAGGTGCATGCCCACGCACTCGACCACGATCGAGAACAGCAGCGAGGCGATCAGCACGCCGAACACCCTGAAGGGCAAGGTGATCGTGCCGACGATCAGGCCTTGGCGGCGGCTCTGCTCCCGCTGTGCGGAGGCGGCAGCATCGCTCATGGCGAAGCCTCGTTGCCGGCCGCATCGTCCGCGCCGGCGGCCGGCACGCCAATGGCCGCCTCGTTGAGCAGGTCATCGGGCAAATCCGCGTCCTGCAAGGCCGGGGAACTGGTGAACTCCCACCACTGCGTCGCGTCGGTGTAGTTCTGTCGCATGTACCCGGCGAGCTGCTGCAGATCCTGCGGCATCAGCTCATCCGCGTCCGGTGCGGGTAGAGGCATCCGAATCTTCCAGAGCTGACCGCCCTGCATCAACGCGAAGCACTGGCCCTTGGGCAGACCAACGACGTGCGAGGGCTCGACCATGGGCACGCTGGTGCTGCTGATGCGGTCCTGGGTGTTCGACGTGAAATCGGTCGCGCCGCGGATGTCCGAACTGTCGGTCGCGCCGCTCACGATGGTGGTGGTATAGACCTCCACCTTGGGCAACTGCCTGGTCAGCAACTCGGCGGTCGCCGTCTCCCGAACCCGCAACATGAACAGGTTGTTGAAGTTTCCGATCACCTGGCCGGCCTTGGCGCGATTGCCGATGCGGGCCTCGATGTCGCAGAGGGTCTGCGTGTACGCGGTGACCTGCAGCCCGGCGCCGCCGCCCTTGTTGATGAGCGGTATGAACTCGTCGCCCATCAACTCGTTGAACTCGTCTGCATGGACGTTGATCGGCACCCGGGCGTCTGCCGTCGCGCCGGGCAGTCCGTCGTCAATGCCATGCTTGTAGATGTGCCCAGCGACCGACACCAGGTCGGAGAACATGGAGTTGCCGACCGCCGCGGCGACCTCGGCATCGGACAGCGCGTCCAGGCCCACATAGACGATGGCCCGCTTACGGATGATCTGCATCCAGTCGAAGATCGGCCGTGGGTCGGCCAGGTCGGAGTAGTTCGGCGCCAGGAGCTGGGCGATCTTGCCGCTGGTGAGCTTCTCCAGCAAAGGCAACAAGCTCGCCACGATCTTGTCGAAATAGGTCTTGTCGTAGCGAACCGCCGAGCGCAGGCCGTCGAGCACGGGGTCGTAGTTGCGGGCCTGGCTCAGGTACTGCTCCAAGGCCACCACGCGCTTCTCGCGCCCGATCATGTTGCGTGGGATGTTCTTCTCGTTGAGCTTGGCCTCGATCTGGACGATCACCTCCCAGGCCTTGGGTTCGGTCTTTGCGAAGTAGTGCTGGGCGTACTCGATGAAAAGTGCATCGATGTTGATCACATGGCGTTGGATCAGCATGTAGTCCGGGCGCTGCCCCAGTTCCACCAGGGCGCGCGCGATGATGTTCACGAAGCGCCAGGCGAACTCGCGGAACGCCGCGCTGTTGCCCTCACCGGATAGCTGCCCCGCAACGCGTGTGGCGACCTCCGAAATCCTCCCGAAGCGGCCCACCGCGTTGTAGCGCGCGGAAATCTCGGGCCAGCCGAGATGGAACACATAGAACTCACCCTCGCGGCCCGCACGTTTGGCCTCGACGTACATCCTCTTCAGGAGATCGGCGTCGCCCTTCGGATCGATGACGATGACGACTTCATGCTCGCCAGCTGCGTTCTTGCGGCGGATGTCCTGCGTGACGAACAGTTCGGCGAGCCGTGTTTTGCCCACGCGGGTCGTCCCCAGCACCAACGAATGGCCGACGCGCTCGCCCAGCGGCAGGCTGACATCCACTTCCTCCGGCTCGATGCCGTGCAGCCGCGGCATCCCGCCCACGGGCGGCAGCGGCCGCACCGGGTTGAAAGGCACGTCCCAGGCCGTGAGCCGGGCCAGACGCGAAATCGGGAACGGCGCGAACTCCAGCCGTTCCTCCAGGCGCCGCGCCAGCAGGTATGCCGGCGTCGGCTCCGCGTAGCGGCGGAAATCGGGCCGGTATGTCTGCACCAGCCGGTGCGTGTGCTTCTGCTCCCAGCGGAACCCCTTGCCGATGAAGAGCCGATGCTGGCTGACCGGCACATCCCGGCTCGTCATCACGTAGCGAGGGAGGCGACGGATATTGCGGCGATAGCGCAGGATCACACGCGCGTCGCGATAGCGGATGGCGCCGTAGGTCGCGAACGCCAGCGCGCTGCCCACGCCCATGGCCGGGCTCAGCGCGAGCGACCATGGGGCCACCAGGGACAGAATCGCGGCGCCTGCACACGCCGCGACGGTGTAAAGCTCCACCGCTGGGCGAAGCAGCACCTCGACAGGCTGTTTCCCCGACATGGCTTCATTGCTCGATGCCGGTGGCCGTGATCAGCGCCGGGTAGTGCCGCAGGCCCAGGCGCTCGGCCAGGTCGTCGCCGGCCACGGGTGCCAACGGCACGCCCGGCACCAGTGCGCGCAACCGCGCCAGCGCCTGCGCCGTCTCGACGTTGACCACCAGGCCGACCGCGCCACGCTCGCGCAGGGAGGCCGCGTGGCGGCGCAGCCAAGCCTGGGAGGCGTCATCGTCGCCGACGATCACGAAAGGCCGCAGGCCCGGAGCCTCGATCACCCGCCGCGCGACAGTGCCGGGTGTGAGCTTGGCGCTGCGCACCGGCAACATCGCTGTTTCATCGAAGACATGGTTGGGCACGCGCGGCAGTTCGATGCGCGGCGGCGGACGGTCGGCGCGCGACTGAAGGTTGAGGGCTTCGTAATACGGCAGTGCCGAGGCGCCGCCGTGGTCTTCCACCACGGTCAAGGGCTCGGCGGCCTGCAGCGTCAGCGGCGTCGCCGCCACCAGTGCGAGCAGGCGCCGCAGGGAAGAATGGGGAATCGTCATCGTGAAGTCTCCTGGTGCTGCGTGAGCGCAGTGACGGCTGGGCGTGTGCCTTGCACGCGGGCAAGGTGGCGGGACACGCTGCGCCGATACCGGGCGGCGGGCTCGCCGCCGGCGGGACGGTGGTAACGGCCGATCGCCAGCAGCCAGTCCTCGCCGGGGACGTACTGCTCCTTCAGGATCTCGGCGGCGATCGCCAGGTTGCGGTACGGGTCGAGCAAGTCGCAGGCGGTGGCATAGCGGTGCTTGTGGTAACCGAGGTTGATCTGCCCAAGGCCGGCGTCGATGCGGGTGTGCGGCGTGGAGCGCATCGCCTGCTGCAGTCCGGCGCAGGCGGCGTCCCGGCTCGCGAACCGGCGCGATGCACCGGCGATGTTCAAGGACCACGGCCATGGGACCATGCGCCCGTTGCGCCGTATGCCGCTCTCTTGCAGGGCGACTGCGTAGAGCACGGTTGAGGGAATGCCGGCGCGCTGGGCGGCAAGCTGGTAAGCCGGTGGCGGAACCTCCTGGGCCTGAGCCAGGCCGACGTGCAGGACGCCAGCAAGCAGCAGCGAGCGCAGCGCTCGCGTGGCCGGAAAGGCGCTCAGGGTTGGCGCTGCCATTGCCCGTTCACCTCGCGCACAACGGCCGGCAGATCGCCACGCAAGCCCAGAGACAGCCAGCGGCCGCTGTCGTGATTGAGCGTGATCCCGCCGCTACGCACCCGCGCCGGGTCGATTTGTGTGCGCTTGGCCCAGTCGCGGATGTGGGCGTCGCTCTGACGGCTGCCGACCACATACACGTCGAACTCGGCCCCCGAAGACTGAAGGCGCTGCACGAGCTGCCCGCAGGGTGCGCAGCCGTCCTTGACGAAGACAGCGGTCCGTCCACTGCTGCGTGCGGCCGCGGTCGCCGGCCTGTCGTCGGGCAGGTTCACACGCTGCATGCCGGGGTTCAGGCGCTGCCACGCCTCGTCGTATGCGCGCTGGTAGGCCAGCAGCTTCTCGACGCGGCGCGCCTCGACCTGCACCTGCAGTTCTGCGTAGCGGCGTCGTTCTTCGTCGGTGCGTGCCTCGATGCCCAGGGCGGACAGCGGGTCCAGGTTGGGCGAGTAGATGCCCAGCGGCCCGTCCATCAATTCGCGGTAGCGAGCCCACTCCTGCGGTTGCAGACCCCAGTCGCTTGCCACCCGGTCGTCCGGGATGCGAGCGACCAGGGGGCGCTCCTGGCTTTGCGCATTGCGGGCGGGGCTCATGGCCTGCTGCTGCGCCCAGGCGGGCAACTGGGCAGACAGCAACAGGAGTGCGGAAAGGATGATCGACGGCTTCATGTGGTGTGCTCCGGTCAGGGAATCGCGACACGGCGCGTCTGGTCGCCGGCCTGGAACACCGCGGCGTTGCCCTCTATCGCCTGCAAGCGCCACGGGCCGACCGCATCACCTGGTAGCAGCACCTGAAGCTGGTCAGGCGAAAAGTCCCCGACGGTCGGCGCGACCGACACGCTGCGCTGGCCGGCGCGCAATTCGGCACCAACGACGCGGAACGGCAGCGGCGGTGGTTCTGGCTTGGCGGCGGGTTTGCTCGGTGTGCGCGGCTGAGCCGGTGGCACGGCACGCGAGGCGGTCTGGCGCGCCTTCATCTGTTCGACCTCCGTGCGCAACGTCTGAAGGTCGTCGGCAGCGGCATAGGCGCTCAGGGCTTTCTCGACCTGGGCCGCGCGTGCTTCCAGGATTTGGCGGGTGTCTTTCAGGTCTGCCGCCGTTGCGAAGGCCGGACGGTGCTGGATGGCTTCGATCGTCTCGGCCAGGCCCGCCGCCTGCGCTTCGAGGCGTTGCAGGCGGGTATCGAGGCGTTCCTGGTCGGCCTGGTCATTCATCGCCTGGTAGCCGAGGGCCACGACGACGCTTAGGCCGAGCAGCCAGAGCCAGAGCAGGCTTTGCGCCACTACGACGGCGGTTGGGCGCCGGGAGGAATGCGGAGTAGTCATGGCTGGCCTCCAGAAATGGAAGGCATCAGCGGAAACGTCTGCGCCGCCTCGGTGGCAGGCGGCTCGGGTACATGTTCTGTGGACGCGCTGTCACCGGGTCGCTCGAAGCAAATCTGCCTTGCGCGATCATCCGCGTGCAGTTCCCAGGCCGGGCCAGCCAGCGTGAGCAGCGCATCGCGCAAGGCCATGGGGCCGAGATGCAGGTGCGCTGCGGGCAGCGGCAGCGCGTACAGTTCAATCACCGCGTGTGCCGTCTGGCATAGGCCGTAGCCACTGCGCTTGAGCACATGCCGCAGCCCGTCGCCGACCGTTGCGCGGGCATCCTCGGGCATGGACACGTCGATGGTCTGCAACAGCAGGTCGCGCTGCGCTGCCGTGGGCGCCAGTTCCACGAGGGTGTACCGGCCGTAGCGGACGACGGGAATGAACTCGGACTCCTCGGCTTCGGGTGCGGCCGAAACCGCCTCGATGGCGTCGGGTGCGACCGGCACCGTGGTGGTCGCGCAGCCGCCGGCGAGCATCGACCAGAGCAGGCCGAGAAATCCCGTCAGCAGGCGGCGTTCGGAATGGTGGAACCAGGGATAGGATGGGCACATAGCTCGGCGTCCTGAAACATCGAGCCCTCACCATCGCCGTTGGGGCTATTTGCGGCAGCAAACAATGCGAACCACGCTGCGCCCGATTTGCCGGCAGCGCGTCACCAAGAAAAGAAAAGGCCCCGCGTGGGGGCCTGTGAAAGTCGATGCGTGACGCTCGCCGGATCAATCCCGAGCCAGCTTCAGGCCGGGATCGACCTGCGCCAACTGGGCATGCGCCCAGCAGCGCACGAGCTGGCCGTTCTCGCCCACTGGACGATCCGCCACCACCGGCGAGTCCTCGTCGGTATCGCCGGTGTCGTAGCAGATAACCTTGATCTCGCCGGCATCGCAGCAGATGGAGTGGATCTGGCCGTCGGTCATATCGACAACAATCACCTGCGGGACAAGCTCCAGTTCTCGGACAGCCGACAGGATGGCTCCTTGTTCGGCAGCATCGAAGCAGACGAATGGCCCTTCGTACCGGGCTTCTTCGGCCAAGTCCTTGGCCTTGTCATAGTGGACGCCCAGGTCGTATTCCTCCTGGGTAGCCCGGACGGTGAAGATCGGCATGTCGGGCATCCCCGAAGCGTTGGCACACGCGACCGCGACCTGCAGTACGACTTCTCCAGACGGTGTGACGGTGGCAGGCGCCGCGATGGCGGCCTGGTTTTCAGCATCGCTGCCATCGCCAACGCCCATGCGCTCGCGCATTTCGGAGACGAACGCCTCGGGGACCATCAGGCCATAGCGCGCCAGGCGCACGGGGATGTCTTCTGCGCCGAGGTTTCCGTCCTCGATACGCTGCCGCATGAACGAGGCGATCTCGGTTTCCAGTGCGGCGTCATCGGTCAGCGAGGCTGAGGCTGGCCTAGTGGAAACGTCGAGCGACCAAGCGTCCACGTCCGCAGCAGTCTCGCCAGTCAACATGCCTTCGCCGATGGCGCGTTCGCACATGCTGCGCAGGCGTTCCAGCATCTCCGATGCGGGTACTCCGTTGAGCAGATAGGCCACGTCCAGCGTGAGTCGGGTGTTGAGAACTCCGCGGGTAGCTTGAGTGTTGGTATTCATTGAAATCTCCTTGGATGGAAAAGAGCGCAGCCATGCCCACGCGATCGTGGGCACGGCTGCAAGGTGGGAACTAACAAGGAAGCCGGCGGCGCGAGGCCGGCGCAGGCGTGGTAGTCAGGCGGCGACCAGTTGCCGGGCCAGTGCGACCTCGACGGAATCACCATCCTGGTTCAGAACATCGAGCCCCGATTCAGGCACGTCGCCCGAGGTGGACTGCGAGACCATGATCTTCTTGGCCATCAGCTCCAGGCAGGTCATCTGCGAGGAAGCGGCGTAGCCCAGGTAGATCACGCGCACGGGCTGCTTCTGCCCGATGCGCCAGGAGCGACGTGCCGCTTGCTGCAACGAATAGACGTTGTAGCCGCTCTGCATGAACACGATCGTCGGGAACTCCAACAGGTCCAACCCCGTTTTGACCAGCTCGGGATTGGTGATGAGCACGTCGATGCCGCGGTCCAGTTGCTCGGCGATCCAGTCCTCGCGGCGGCTGGCATCCACGCTTGCGCGCAGCACCGCCACCCGAAAGCCTTCCTGCTCCAGCAGCACCTTCAACCGACTGGTCGTGTCGCGCGTGCCGGTATAGACCGTGTAGGCCAGGACCTTGCGCCCCTGCGCCTTCTCCTGCTTGCAGATGTCGATCAGCTCACGCTCCTTGGGGCTGATCTCGAACTCGTTGAACTGAGCCGGGACGAACGCCAGGGTGTTGCGCGTGCGCGGATGCACCACGGTCTCCGACCGGAAGCAGCAATCCGGCCAGGCCAGCAGCACGTTGAGGACCACACCCAGCAAGGTCGTATCGCGTCGCGCCAGAGCCTGTTTCAGCTCCGCGGTCAGCCGACCCGCCAGATCGCGGTAGGCCGCGGCTTGCGCCGTGTCCATCGCGACTTCACGGAACTCCTCGTCATACGGCGGCAGCACGTTGCCGCCGATGTCCTTGAGCTTGAGGAAGATCGTGAACGGCAGGATGCAGCGCAGCACGCCCTTGGGGCCGAAGCCCGGGGCCTTGACCGTTCTGACACTGACTTTCGTGCCTTTCGCGGTCTTGTGCGCCGTGCCGGTGCTCTCGGAATAGATGTCCTTGAGGACCCCGTGATCGCGCATGAACGCCATCGCGGCCGACGTCATGCTGCCGCTCGTGGTCGGGCGGTAGCCGTCTTCGATCATCCGCCCCGGCAGGGCTCGGAACAGCAGGTAGAACAGGTCGTCGCCGTAGCCGCCCATCAGCGTGCCGGTCAGCAGCAGGGTCTTGCGCGCCTTCGCCGCCAGCACGCCCATGGCCTGGCCCTGGGCGCTGCCGCCGTTCTTGTACTCGTGCGCCTCGTCGGCGATGAGCAGGTCGAACGTGCCTTGCGGCAAGTAGCGTTTGATGAACTCGGACGGCTGGTAGCCGCCCTCGCCAAAGCCGAACTCCATGTTGGCCATCGCACGTTCCATGCGCGTGGCCTGACGGTCGGAAAACACCAGCTCGCCGTTGCCATCCATGAGGTTGATGAATTCATGGATGTTGTCGCCCAGCATCGAGGCCAGGAAGCCGTCACCGAACTTCTGCATCAGCTTCTGCGCGGTGACTTCCCCGATGGTCGGGATGCGCTTCAAGGCTTTGAGGACAGCCGAGGACTGGTCGCTGCCGGACAGGCT
>JRYI01005815.1_pt1 | contig 13671 bp, 11 predicted proteins | sample 235361 | NCBI WGS metagenome assembly JRYI01 (sample SAMN03074212, study PRJNA261471) | activated sludge metagenome | biome: Common Effluent Treatment Plant; feature: Wastewater; material: Activated sludge; isolation source: activated biomass in a lab-scale reactor treating industrial wastewater at...
TTGTTCTGCGGCACGCCGTCGCGCTTGTACAGGCGGTATTCGTAGGACAGCGGCTGCGGCTCGAAGCCCCAGTTCTTCTTGAAGCTGTAGGGGCCGGTGCCGACCTTGCTGCGGCCGTAGTCGAACACCTTGCAGCCGCGCTCGCAGGCGCGGCGCATGACTTCCCAGTACTTGAAGTCGTTGGCGGCGAGCTCGCGCGCGGCGAGGTCGTCGCCCGCGTAGTAGGGCAGGACCTCGTCGCGGAAGTAGAAGCTGAGCACGCTCGACAACGGCCGGCCCTCGGCGTCGGTGACGGTGAGCACCTCGCAGTCCTCGCCGAAGACCTCGCGCAGGCGGGCGAAGAAACGCTTGGGCAGCGCCGGCGTGCCGTGGCGGCGCACGTTGTCGGCGTAGAGCGCGAAGAAGCGCTCGACGTCGTCGTCGATCCGGGCGACCAGCCCGTTCTTGATGCCCTTGCGCACCATCGCGCGCTGCTTGCGCGGGATGGCGAGCATGTTGTCCTCGACCTCGGGCAGGATCTCCTTGCGGAAGGTGACGTAGAGCTCCTGCCGCGGCCAGTCGGCGTGGCGCGGCTGCAGGTTGCGGAACTCGAGGTGCTGCACGCCCAGCTTGCGGGCGAGGGTCTCGGCCTCCGCCTCCAGCAGCGCGACCGCGTCGGGCTCGGCCTCGGGATAGGCGGCGATGCCGCCATACACGCAGAAGGGCAGCGACACCAGCGCGTGGCCGAACAGCCAGCTCTTGACCTCGGCGAGCGGCAGCACCGCGACGATCTCGCCGGCGCGCTCGGCGAACAGGTAGAAGGTGCGGTGGCGGAAGACCTCTTCGGTGATGCCCCGCCACGCCGACAGATGGAAAAAGCTCGCCTGCGGGCAGGCACGCACGAAGGCGTCCCAGCGCGCGGCGTCCGCAGGGCTGAAGGTCTTGACCTGAAGCGGCAGTCTGTCCATGCGTCCCTCCCCTGCTCCGCTCATTCAGGTGGCGCCGCGGAACACTTCGTCCGCGCGCCCCCAGGCGAAATCCGCAAGCAGGCGCTCGAGCCGGCGCTCGGTGCGCTCGAGGTTGATGTAGTGGCGGAAGCGGGTCTTCGCGCTCGCCTCGCGCACCCGCGGCTGCTCGGGATCGATCTCCCACGGGTGGAAGTAGAAGATCGCCGGCCGGCCGTCCTCGCGGTTGACCTTGGCGATCTGCCAGCGCGACACCGAATAGGGCAGCAGGCGGAAGAAGCCCCCGCCGCCGGCCGGCCAGTTGCGACCGAGCAAGCGCATCGTGCTGATCGGGACCTCCACCAGGCCGTTGCCGAGGCGCCACGGGAAGCGGGGCGCGTCCGGGATGCCGTAGTGGTCGTGCTTGACCGGGTACACGCTCGAACTGTAGCGGTAGCCGGCCTCGGCGATGCAGTCGTGCGCCCACAGGTTGCCCCGCCCGATCGAGAAGCTCGGCGCGCGGTAACCCTGGACCGCCTCGCCGCTGACGTCCTCGAGCACCGCCTTGGCGAGCACGATGTCGGCGCTGAAGGCCTCGGGCGTGAGCGCGCTGGCGCGCTGGTGGCCGTAGCCGTGGCTGGCGATCTCGTGGCCGGCCTCGGCGATGCGGCGGATCAACGCCGGGTAGCGCTCGGCGAGCCAGCCGAGGGTGAAGAAGGTGGCCTTCGCCCCATGGCGTTCGAGCAGGGCGAGGATGCGCTCGACGTTGCGTTCGACGCGGCAGGGCACGCTGTCCCACCGCTCGCGCGGAAAATGCGGCTCGAGGGCGGAGACCTGGAAATAGTCCTCCACGTCGACGGTGAAGGCATTGACGATGCGCGACTCGCCCGGCCTGACGCTCATGAGGTCTTCTCCCCCGGCGAGCGCTCGCGCCGGCTGGCGTTCAGGACCTGGTTGAGGATCTCGAGGGCGGCCGACAGCGAGTGCTCGAGCCGCGCGATGCGCGCCTCGATGCGCTGGACGTCGAAGTTCTGCGCCAGGGCGGCGACCTGCGCGGCGAGCTCGGGCGGCACCTCGAGCGCCGGCAGGTCGTCGAATTCGGCGAGCGCCCCCAGCCGCCGGATCTTCTGGCCACCGCCGTTGGCCGACCCGCCGGTGCGGGGCGAAGCGAACTCCTGCTTGAGCTCCTCGACCACCTCGGCCACCGCCGCCTCGTCGATCTCGTGGCGATCGGCGAGGAAGGCGCCGAGCAACAAGCGGTCGCACAAGGTGTTGATCTTGCGCGGGATGCCGCCAGTGAAGGCGAAGATGTCGCCGAAGGCGCCGGGGGTGAAGGCGGGGTCGCCCTCCCAGCCGACGTGGTGCAATCGATGCTCGATGTAGGCGCGGGTCTCGTCGGCGTCGAGCGGGCCGAGGTGGTAGGTGGCGATCACCCGCTGGCGCAGCTGCTGCATCGCCTCGCCCTGCATGATGTCGCGGAATTCGGGCTGGCCGACGAGGAAGCTCTGCAGCAGGGCGTGATCCTCGAGCTGGAAGTTCGACAGCATGCGCAGCTCCTCGACCGCCGCCTGGCTGAGGTTCTGCGCCTCATCCACCACCAGCAGCGCGCGCTTGCCCGCCGCGGTCGTCTTCACCAGGAAGGTTTCCAGCGCGAGCAGCTGCTCGGCCTTGTCAAGGTTGCGGGTGGGCAGGCCGAAGGCGGCGGCGACCATGCGCAGCAGGTCGCCCGGCTCGACCTGGGTGCTGACCAGGTGGGCGGCGACCACCTTCGACGCGTCGAGGCCCTCGAGCAGGCTGCGCACGATGGTGGTCTTGCCCGCGCCGACCTCGCCGGTGACGACGATGAAGCCCTCGTTCTGGTGCAGGCCGTACTCGAGATAGGCCATCGCCCGCCGGTGGCCGCGACTGCCGTAGTAGAAGGCGGGGTCGGGGTTTAGCTGGAAGGGCTTGGCGCGAAGCTTGAAGAAGGATTCGTACATCGGTTCTCGGCTCAGAAACGCATCGCGAGCGTCGCGGTGATGGCGTTTTCGGTGAAGTCGGTGAAGCTGGTACTCCCGTTACCGTCGCTGTCGGTGCGCTGGTGGCTGTAGCTCAGCTCGCCGGTCGCATCCGGACTCAGGCGTGTGACGAAGCCCACCCTCAGCCAGGTGCGGTCGGTCTCGAGATCGCTGAACTGCTCGCTCTCGCTGCCCTTGGCATTCTCGCGGCTGATCGAGGCGTTGATCGCTGAAAGGCCGGAGAGGCGGTGCGTCAGCGACAGGGTGACCGTCCGGGTCCTGACTCGGCCGAAGATCGCGAGTTCGTCCTCGGGCCGGTCGCCGATGAAGCTGCCGCTGAGCGTGTTGAGCCGCTCGCGGTCGGAGTTGTCGTAGGACAGGGTCAGGATGTTGCGTGCCCCGAGCAGCGACACCGCAGCACGCGCCGCGCGCTCCAGATAGTAGAGGTTGCTGCGCAGCGGATCGAAATTGCCGCCAATCGATTCGTACAGCTCCACCAGGCGGCGCCGGCGGTCGGCCTCGTCAGGATAGAGCGCGACGATGACAGGATCGTTGAACAGCGCGAGCAGGTTCTGGAAGCGGGGGTCGAGCAGGAAACCGCCTGCGAGTGTCTCGAGGTTTGACTGGATGTCGCGGGTGAAGCTGAGCTGCCAGTGCGAGCTCGGCAGGTATTCGAGGCGCGGCATGCGGTGGTTGAACTGCACGTCGTAGCCGGTACCGAACAGGCGGTCCTCGACGGTGGCGCTGAGCGAGGTGCGGCCGTTCGGGGTCCAGTCGAAGCCGCCTCCATAGATACTGCCGCTGTCCTCGTTACCCCCGTAGTCGTTCCGCTCGTAGCCCGCGATGCCGCGCAGCCGCAGCTCGGGCATCAGGCCGAGGTAGACGGTGGCGCGGCCGATCTCCTCGAGGAATTCGTCGTTGGCGGGCGCCTGGTATTGCGTGTCGGTGCGGGAGTAGGCCAGCCCCCAGCCGACCCGCCCGAAGGCGGTCGGATCGGACAGGCTGGCATTCCACTGGTCGACCCGCTCCTCGGCCAGCTCGCCGCTGGCGCCGTCGTACCAGCGCGCGAGGTAACGGGCACTACCGCGCCCATTCTCGCCGAAACCGAACTCGATCCGTGGCCCGATCGAGAAGACGCGCTGCTCGTCGTTCTTGTCCGTCGCGAGCGGATCGCCCCGGTACCGGCCGGAGAAGCTCGAGGTATTGTCGCGGCTGACCGAGGCGTCGGCATCGATGAACAGGAAGTTTTCGATCGCCTCGTAGGAACCCGCCCCGCTCAGTTCGATGAAGCTCTGGCTGCGGTCGCTGTCTCGCGAGGCGAACAAATTGCGGACGCGCTCCAGGTTGCGGAAACGCGCGCTGAAGGCGCCGGTGGCGCGCCCGCTTTCGCGCACCACCTCGAGCCCCGGGGCGATCTCGAACACCCACTCCGCCCCGCCGTTGCCCGACGAATCGCCGTTGTCGGTCCAGGTGACGCTCGTGTTGAGCGTGGGCGTGAACTCGTTGGTCTGGGCCGAGGCCGTCGCTGCCGCGCCCGCCGCCAGCGCGAACGCCAGCAGGCGGAGCCGGCCCGGGCGCCGAATGGCCTCAGGCCGCTTCCGAATGCGTCTTGTGGCCATACCCGTATCCGTAGCCGTATCCGTAATAACTGCCAACGGCCTGCTGCCGACTCTTGTTCAGCATCAGCAGCTTGATCGGGCAGACCTCGATCGTGCCCAGGGCCTGCCGCACCGTGGCGTGGGTGGTGCGCTCGGCCTCGACCACCATCACGACCTGCCCCATGCGGGTGGCGAGCACGCGCGCCTCGGTGGTGACCAGCAGCGGCGGCGAATCGAAGATGATGATCCGGTCGTGGTAGCGGCTCGCCATCTGCTCGAGCAGGCGCGCCATCGATTCGGAGGCGAGCAGCTCGGTCGCCCGCACGTGCGGCATCCCCGCCGGCAGGATCGACAGCTTCTCGACGTTGGTCCGCAGCAGCACCTCGCTGAGATCGGACACCTCGCCCGAGAGCACGTCCATCAGGCCGCGCTCCTTCGGCAGGCCGAGCTGCTTCAGCACCGAGGGCTTGGAGACGTCGGCGTCGACCAGCAGCACGGTGAAGTCGAGCTCCATCGCCATGCTCATCGCCAGGTTGATCGCGCTGAAGGTCTTGCCTTCGCCCGGCAGCGAGCTGGTGACCATGATCAGGTTGCCGTTGCGGATCGCGGCCGCCCCGGTCGCGGTGGCGTTGCGCAGCAGGGGCCGCTTGATGACGCGGTATTCCTCGGCGATGGTGCTGCGCGGCTGGTCGGGGGTGACCACCCCGCCCATCGCCAGGCGCGCGAGGTCGATGTCGACCTGGCGCGACCGGACGGGGTTGTGATCCTGCACCTCGACCCGCGGCACCGCCGACGACTGCGCATCCTGGGTAGGCCGGGTCCCGGCCTGGGCTTCGGCATGAACGGGCGGCAGCTCGGCGGCGCTTTCACCGGAGGCCTGCTTGAGCTGGTCGAGTCGTTGTACCGCCTTTTCGATAAGGCTCATCGTCGTGCTCCCTTAACCCTGGATCAACTTGATCGCCATCGTGGCGGCGGCCATCGCCGCCACGAACAGCACGACACTCGTGCCGAAGATCATCAGCCCGCGGGAACGCTCCCGAACGCGCTGCGGCGTCGACAACATGGACACCGTGCCGAGCACCGGCAGCCCGAGGACTTCGCGGAGCACCCGGCCGTCGGTGAAGGCCGGCCGCAGCTGGCTGATGAGGAAGGTCAGCGCGAACCCGGCGCCGAGGCCAAGCAGGCCGATGATCGGGATCAGCACCATGCGGTTGGGCTGCGACGGCGCGGTGGGCAGCGCCGGCGGATCGATCACGCGGAAGTCGGCGACGCCGGCGCGCGCGCCCATGTCCACCGAGATGTTGGCCTGCTCGCGGCGCTGGACGAGGCTGTCGTAGTTTTGCTTGTGCACCGCGTAGTCCCGGTTGAGCTGGGCCATCTCGGCCTCGATCTCGGGCAGGCGCTCGGCCAAGCCGCGCAGGCTCGCGAGGCGTTCGTCGTACTCGGCGACGCGCGCCATCAGCGAGGCGACCCGCGCCTCGGACTCGGCGAGCGCCAGCTTCATCTGCTGGAACACCGGGTTGCTGTTGAGGGCGCCGAACTGCGAGCCGCCGCCGGCCGCGCGCATCGCCTGGACCTGCTCGAGCTTCTGCGCCTCGAGCTCCTCGATGACTCTGCGGGTGCCGCTGACGTCGGGATGCTGCTCGGTGTAGCGCAGCAGCATCTCGTCAAGGTTGCGCTTGAGCGTGTCGATGCGGCCGTCGATCTCGGGGATCGAGACACCGATGGTGGAGGACGCTTCGGGCAGCAGCACCGGCTCCTCGCCCACCAGCTGCCGACGCAGCGAGTCGCGCGAATTCTCCGCCTCGCGCAACTCGAGTCGGGCCGCCTGGGCCGCCTGGCTCAGCGCGGCGATCTGGCTGACATAGTCCTTGCCGCTGTCGCCGAGCAAGCCCATGTTGCGCAGGCGGAAGTCCTTCAGCCGGTTCTCCGCGTCCGCCAGCTTCTTCTCGTAGCCGGCGATCTGCTCGTCGAGGAAGCGACGCGCCGACTCGGTGTCCTGCTGCTTGCGCCCCAGGCCGGACTCCACGAACAGCGACACCAGCGACTGCACCACGCGCTGGGCGCGCTCGGGGCGGGTGTCGGCATAGGCGAGCGTGAACAGGTTGTCGCGGCCGGTGGAGCGGATCTGCAGCTCCTTGCCGAGCATCGCGATCATCGCCTCGCGCTCCTCGGGGGTGCGCGTCTCGTGGTCGAGGTCGGCCATGGTAATCAGCTTCTCGATGTTCGGTCGGCTGATCAGGGTGCGGCTGAGGACCGCCACCTGCTGGTCGACGTTGGGCTGGACCGCCAGGCCGGACATCAGCGGGCGCAGCAGGGACTGGGTGTCCACATAGATCCGCGCCGTCGATTCGTACTTGTCGGGCAGGGTCGCGACCACCGCGGTGCCGACGATGCCGATGATCCAGGCCAGCGCCAGCCCCCACCAGCGGAAGCGCCACATGCCCCGGAGGTAGACGACCAACTGCGATACAAGCTCTTCCATGATTGCTTACTCGTGCAGCCGAAAACCCGTCCGCCGCTGGCGCGACGGGCGTCCGGAATTGAGGGAGAGTCCGGGACGACGCGCGTCGGTCAGAACCAGCTCTGCGGGATGATCAGCACGTCGCCGGGCCGCATCTCCACGTTGGCCGAGACGTCGCCGCGCTTGACGAGATCGCGGATGCGCACGCTGTACTGCTTGTTGCCTTCGCCGGTGCGCAGGATCGTGGCGCCGTTGCCGTCGGCGAACTCGGTCATGCCGCCGACCGCGATCATCACGTCCAGCAGCGTCATTTTCTGCGTGTAGGGCAGGATCTTCGGCTCGGTGGCTTCGCCGACGACCCGGATCTGCTCGCTGTAAGGACCGACGAAGTTGGTGACGACGACGGTGACGACCGGTTCGCGGATGAACTTCTCGAGTTCCTTCTCGATGTCGCGCGCGAGCGTGCTGGCGTCCTTGCCCAGCGCCGGCAGGTCCTCGACCAGCGGCGTGGTGATCTTGCCGTCGGGCCGCACCGGCACCGACATCGACAGCTCCGGATTGCGCCACACCACCACGTTGACCGTATCCCCCGGCCCGATCAGGTAGCTGTACTCGGCATCGGACGCCGCAACCGGCGCCGGCGGATAGGAGGTGGCACAGGCCGACAGCAGGCTCGCGGCCAGCAGCATCGCACCGATCCGCCCGGATTTTTTCAGCTTGGTTGCCGCCTTCTGTTGCATCGTCGAGTCATCCCTGGTTGCGAACTATCGTTATCATAGCGTGAAGATCTGGCTGAAATGCTACGAAGATACACACGGATAAGCTGAGCACAATTACACAAAGTCTTACAGCTACCGCGGTGATGCGAAGATAGAGTTCGATGTCTTTGCGAGAATCTAATTGCCGCCTTCAATCCATGTGACCCAGGACGGACCCTACCGTTACGACCACCGGAAACCCCTGTCGATGAACAGTTCGACCTCCTATCTGTTCGACCCCCCTTTCGTCACCGACCCCGAGGCATCGCCCTGGTGCTTCAGCGCCCGCGCGGGCATTTTGCCCCTGCCGTCGCGCTCGCACCGGCTCAATTCGAACTTCAACCTCGAGCGCGACGGCTACCGCATCCTGATCGCGGACGACAAGCACGAGCTCAAGTCGCACATCTCGCGGCTGATCGAGCGCATGTACCAGTCGCGCGGCCTGATGAGCTATCACACCGAGCTGCCAGACCACGACGGTCACACCACCATCGTGGCGTGCAAGGACGAAAAGCCCTTCGCGACCCTGGCGCTGGGCCTCGAAACCAAGGACGGGCTGCTCGCCGACGTGCTCTACCGCAAGGAGATCGACGCGGTGCGGGCGCGGGGCGGCAAGGTTTGCGAGGTGAGCCGGCTCGCGATGGACCCCGAGCACGCATCGCAGGAGGTGTTCGGCTCGATGGTCCAGGTCCTGTACGTGCTCGTACGCATGGTCCATCGCCTCACCGACATCTTCATCGAAGTCCATCCGCGGCATGCCGCCTTCTACAAGCGTCTGCTGGGCTGCCGTGTCGCCGGCCCCGAACGCACCTGCCCCCGGGTGGGCGCCCCCGCGGTGCTGATGCACCTGCCGGGTGCGACGATCGACGCCCTGTTCAGCGACCCGGGCGCGCGCGAGCATGCCACCCGCAGCCTCTACCGCAGCTTTTCCGCGCCGGCGGAACTGTTCTCGCTGCACCGCCAGCTCGTCGGCCATTGAGCCGCGCCCGCGGACGTCCGCGGAGGCCACGGGCGATACGATGTTGGCATCGACGCCGCGCTTTTCTATGATGTCGCCATGGACATCGACATCACTCACCACGGCGCCCGCGACGGCGTCACCGGCTCCTGCCATCAGCTCTTCTTCGGCCAGGACAGCCTGCTGATCGACTGCGGCCTGTTCCAGGGCGCGGAGACCTCCCCCGACGGACGCGGCGCGGCCGACCAGCTCGAGATCGGCTTTGCGGTGGACAGGGTGCGGGCGCTGGTCCTCACCCACGTCCACATCGACCACTGCGGCCGCATCCCGTGGCTGCTCGCGGCCGGCTTCAAGGGACCGATCCTGTGCAGCGAACCCTCGGCCAAGCTGCTGCCGGTGGTGCTCGCCGACGCCTTCGAGATCGGCGTCACCCGCAACCGGGCCCTGGTCGAGCGCTACCTGCGCCTGGTCGAATCCCGCATCCGGCCGCTGCCCTTCAAGACCTGGCACACGGTGCACGCCGACGCCGCCGGCAGCTGCCGCATCCGCCTCCAGCGCGCCGGCCACATCCTCGGCTCCGCCTACGTCGAGTGCGACGTCGCCACCCCGCCGGACACGGCGCCACGCCGGGTGATCTTTTCGGGCGACCTCGGCGCGCCCCACTCGCCGCTGCTGCCGGCGCCGAAGCCGGCCTGGCGCGCCGACACCGTGGTGCTCGAGAGCACCTACGGCGACCGTCGCCACGAGGACCGACGCAGCCGGCGCGAGCGGCTGCAGAAGATCGTCGAGCAGGCGCTGGACGATGGCGGCACGGTGATCATCCCCGCCTTCAGCATCGGCCGCACGCAGGAGCTGCTGTACGAATTCGAGGACATCCTGCATCGCCAGCGGCGCCAGCCGGGCAAGTACGCCGCGCGCTGGGAAAAGCTGCCGATCTTCCTCGATTCGCCGCTCGCCCAGCGCTTCACCCTGCTCTACCGCGAGCTGGCCCCCTTCTGGGACGCCGAGGCGCGCGCCCGTCTGCGCGCGGGCCGCACCCCGCTCGCGTTCACCCAGCTGCGCGCGATCAGCGGTCACGACGAGCACCTCGCCAACGTGCGCCGGCTGGCGCGCAGCGGCGAGCCCGCGATCGTCATCGCCGCCAGCGGCATGTGCGCCGGCGGCCGGGTGGTGAATTACCTCAAGGCGATGCTCGGCGATCGTCGCCACGACGTGGTCTTCGTCGGCTACCAGGCGCGCGGTACCCCCGGCAATGCGATCCAGACCTTCGGGCCGCGCGGCGGCTACGTCGACCTCGACGGCGAGCGCATCGACATCCGCGCCCGCATCCACAGCCTGAGCGGCTACTCGGCCCACGCCGACCGCGACGACCTGACCCGCTTCATCACCCGGATGCGCCACCTGCCGGCCGAGGTGAGGCTGGTGCACGGCGAGCGCGAGGCGCGCGAAGCGCTCGCCGCCCAACTGCGCGCGGCCACCGCGGGGCAGGTTCGGGTGGTGGTTTGAGTCAGTCCTCGCCAGGGGGCGTCAGCCCCCACTTCCGCAGCCGATAACGCAGCTGGCGCGGCGTCAGGCCGAGGCTGCGCGCCGCCGCCGGCAGGTCGAGACGCTGCTCGCGCAGCGCCTCGAGCAGCGCGCGCCGCCTCGCCTCGGGGTCGGACACCGCCCCTGCGGGCGAGACCGTCACCGTCGGCGCCGCGACCACCGCGCCGCCGCCGACCGCCGATTGCAAGGCATGGATTGGCCCGAGGTCGAGATCGCCGAGGTCGAGCTCCTCGCCCTCGCTCAATGCGCAGGCGCGCTCGAGCAGGTTCTCGAGCTCGCGCACGTTGCCCGGGAAGGGGTGCTGCTGCAGCAGGGCGAGCGCGGCCGGCGTCAGGCGCCGCGGCGTGCCACCCTCGCGCTCGGCCAGGCGCGCGAAGATGTGCTCGGCGAGCTCGGCGATGTCCTCGGGGCGCTCGCGCAGCGGCGGCACCCGCAGGGTGATGACGTTGATACGGAAGAACAGGTCCTGGCGGAAGCGGCCCTCGGCCACCAGTTGGGCGAGGTCGCGGTGCGAGGCGGACAGGATGCGCACGTCCACCGCCTCCTCGGCGTGGGCGCCGACCGGGCGCACCGCCCGCTCCTGGATCGCGCGCAGCAGCTTGACCTGCATCGCCAGCGGCAGCTCGCCGACCTCGTCGAGCAGCAGGGTGCCGCCGTTGGCCGCCTGGAACAGGCCCTCCTTGTCGCTGCTGGCACCGGTGAAGCTGCCCTTGAGGTGGCCGAAGAACTCGCTCTCCATCAGCTCGGGCGAGATCGCGCCGCAGTTCACCGGCACGAAGGGGCCGCTGGCGCGCGCGCCGAGGCTGTGGATGAGGCGGGCGATGACTTCCTTGCCGGTGCCCGACTCGCCGTGGATGAACACCGGCGCCTGGTTGCGCGCGAGCTTCTCGATCTGGCTGCGCAGGCGCTCGAGCGCGGCCGAGCGCCCGATCAGGCCGCGGCCGCTGCTGCGCGCCTCCGGCCTGGGCTCGAGCCTGAGCGCGTTGCCGACGAGACCGCGCAAGGCCTTGAGCTCGACCGGTTTGGTGACGAAGTCGAAGGCGCCGAGCTTGAGCGCGCGGATCGCGGTTTCGATGCTGCCGAAGGCGGTGATCACCGCCACCGGCAGGCCGGGCCGGTGCGCCTGGATGTACTCCACCAGCTCGAGTCCGTCGCCGTCGGGCAGGCGCATGTCGGTGAGGCAGAGCCGGTAGCTGCACTCGGCGAGCCGGGCACGCGCCTCGCCCAGGCTGCCGGCGGTGTCGCAGCCGAGGCCCATGCGCAGCAGCGAGAGCTCGACCAGCTCGCGGATGTCCTCCTCGTCATCGACCACCAGCACGTCGTTGCGCGCGGGCGGGTTGCGGCGCTCGCTCACCATGCTCAGCTCCGTCCGGTGAGCACGAAGTCGGCGCCCGGCGCATCCGGCCCCGACTCGAGCCAGGCGTCGTTGGCCTCGGCGAGCTCGCGCGCGATGTAGAGGCCGAGCCCGGTGCCGCGCGCATGGGTGGTGAAGAAGGGCTCGAACAGGTGCTCGCGGACGCGGTCGTCGAGCCCCGGGCCATCGTCGCGCACGTGCAGGGCCACCCGCCCGCCCATCAGCGCACGCGCGACCAGCTGCACCGCGCCCGGCTTGCCCGAGCAGTGGCGGCAGGCGTTGTCGAGCAGATTGTCGAGGATCTGCTGCAGGTGGGCGCGATCGAACTGCAGGCTCAGGCCCGGATGGATGTTGGCCACCACCAGCGCCCGCTCCTCTGGGCTGCGAAAGCCGCGCTCCTCGAGCACTTCGGCGACGAAGGACTGCAGCACGATGGCCTCGGGGTGAGGATGCTGGCGCCGGCCGAGGGCGAGCACGTCGCGGATCATGTGCTCGATGCGGCGCGCGTTGTCGCCGACGATGCGCAGCAGCCGCGCCTGCGTCGGTTGACGGCGCTCGTCCTGCAGCAGTTCGGCCGCCTGGGTCACCGCCGCCAGCGGATTGCGGATCTCGTGCGCCATGCTCGCGGTGAGCCGGCCGAGCGCGGCGAGCTTGGCCTGCTGGGCGTCGCGCTGGATGTCCTCGAAGTCGGTGAGATAGATCAGCACGTCGCCGTCGGCCGCGCTGCCGGTGTCGCCGCAGACGGTGCGGCAGCGCAGCAGGCGGTCGGCCGGCCCGAGGCGCAGCAAGCGGCCCTTGCTGTCGCAGCAAGTGGTCAGCACTTCCTCGAAGTTGGGGTCGCAGCCGGTCAGCAGCCGTCCCTCGAGCGCCCCCACCCCGAGCAACGCGAGCGCCTGCGGATTGGCCTGGCGCACCCGCCCGTCGGCGCTGGCGACGACCACGCCGTCCTGCATGTCGCGGATGATGCGCTCGTTGACCGCCTGCTGCTTGATCAGCGCCTCGCCCCGCTCGGCCGCCAGCGAGGCGTTGGCCTGCGCGCGACGCGCCAGCAGATGGGACACCAGCGCGATGCCGAAGAAGCCGGCGCAGAAGACACCGACCTGGAAGAAGTCGCCCGGGGCACCGCCGGCCGCGTAGCGCCAGGCGTTCTCGAACAGCACCGCCAGCGTCGCCAGCGCGGCGAAGAACATCACCATCCGGCCCTCGGCGACGAGGCCGCCGCCGGCGAGCACGATCATCATCAGCACCGGCATGCCGCTGCTGTAGCCACCGCTGGTCCACATGATCACCGCCAGCGCGGCGATGTCGATCACGACCTGCAGCGCGATCACGCGTTCGTGGCCGAGGCGCCGGCCGGCGTCGGGGAAGCCGAGCGCGAGGATCGCGCCGAGATAGGCGAACGCGGTGGCGGAGAACACGCCGGGATGCTCGCGCCCGAGACCGAACTCGGCGCCGGTCACGAGCAGGATGCCGGCGAGGACGAGCCGGTAAAGATTGAAGAAGCGCAGCGAGGCCTGGCGCGAGCGTTCGATGCCGACCTGGGTCAGGACGGCGGCGTCAGGCATTGCGCCGGGGACCGGCGCGGCGGTGCGCCTCGCTGCAGTAGAAGCCGGTGTCGTCGCTGACCCCCTCGGTCTCGGGCACGAGCAGGCCGCAATGGGCGCATTCGACGATGCGCTCGGGCAGCGCCTCCGGTCGCGCCCCGCCACCCGCGGCGGCGCGATCGTCACGCCGCGCCTGGCCAAGGCGCGTGAGCGCGCGCCGCACCCACCAGATGCCGCCGAGCGCCAGAAAGAAGAGCAGCAGATTACGCACGATCCCGGAGACCCTCGAAGCGGAGATGGGCGATTTTAGCATGCGTGCCCGCGCGCGATCGGCCTCGCGGCCGCCCCGCGAAGCCCCCTAGAATGAGGCCATGTTCACCCAGCCCATCCCCACCCTGCGCCGCGACGGCGATGCCCTCGCGATCCTCGACCAGACCCTGCTGCCCTACCGCAGCGAGATCCGCCGCCTCGCCACCGCCCGCGAGGTGGCGGAGGCGATCCGCTCGATGCAGGTGCGCGGCGCGCCGCTG
>JRYI01003318.1_pt1 | contig 13668 bp, 15 predicted proteins | sample 235361 | NCBI WGS metagenome assembly JRYI01 (sample SAMN03074212, study PRJNA261471) | activated sludge metagenome | biome: Common Effluent Treatment Plant; feature: Wastewater; material: Activated sludge; isolation source: activated biomass in a lab-scale reactor treating industrial wastewater at...
CCGCTACGACAAGCTCGCTCGAAACTTCCTCTCAGGTGTGCTCATCGCTGCCGCGACCGTCTGGTGGTGCAATTGAGTCCGGAGCCTAGCCCGCCCGCTCGACGGCGCCGATGAGTGCGCTCTCGAACACGCGCCGACCGTCGGTCCCGCCGAGCGCCGGCTCGTAGAGCCGTTCCGGATGCGGCATCATGCCGAGAATGCGGCCCGTGGGGTCCGCGATCGCCGCGATGTTGCGCTGGGCGCCGTTGGGGCTGGTCTCGGCCGAGACGTTGCCCTCCGCATCCGAATAGCGCAGCACCACCCGGCCCTCGCCCTCGAGCCGGTCCAGCGTCTCGCTGTCGGCGAAATAGTTGCCTTCCGCATGCGCGATGGGCATGCGGACGACCTCGCCCTTGCGATAGCAGGTCGTGAAGAAGGTGGTGTTGTTCTCGACCTTGAGAGGGACATCGCGGCAGATGAAGTGCAGCGACCGGTTGCGCATCAGGACGCCGGGCAGGAGCCCAGCTTCACAGAGGATCTGGAACCCGTTGCAGATGCCGAGCACGGGCGTGCCCTTTTTCGCCTTCTCGACCACGTCGCGCATGATGGGCGAGTGCGCCGCCATGGCGCCGCAACGCAGATAGTCGCCGTAGGAGAAGCCGCCCGGCAGCACGATGAGGTCCGAGGCCGGCACGCTGGCATCGCCATGCCAGACCATCGTGGCCAGAGTTCCCGTGACGGCCTCGAGCGCCGTCTTCACGTCGCGGTCGCAGTTCGACCCCGGAAAGACGATGACGGAAGCGCGCAGCATGGGGTCGGTCTCCTGTTCCTGTCAGGGTGCGAGCGGAGGGCGGTCCGCCTTCCGGCGCTCGACCTCGATCCGGGATGCGTTGGTGAGCGCCGCGTCGGCGGATTTCATATCTGCCATGAGAAGGGAGAACTGGCTCGGGTCGCCGTAGCCGCAGCCCTTGCTGTCCGCCGTCCAAACCTCGGTCACCTGTTTGCGCCGCGTGCGGAGGGTGACCGCCGGGTGCGCGGGGTGGCCGGGCCGCGTGAACGCGATGCGGGCGACCCACCGCTCGGGCGCCGAAAGCGTCGCGATGTCGTAGCCGTCCTCCTCCGTCCATTGCGCGTCGGGAAGCCCCTCGGCCGTCGCCTTGAGGCCGTCGAACCCTCGCACGCAGTTGAGCGTCGGAGGGCTTGTCGTCTGCGCGGCCGCGACAGCGGGGCTAATGACGCCGATCAGCAACGCGGCCGTCCGGGCGCACGGCATGGTTAGGGCGCCAGCTCGTAGCTGTAGTTCTCGATCACGGTATTGGCCAAGAGATCGCGGCACATCCGGTCCACGGCCTCGCGCGCCTTGTCCTCGCTCATGCCCGCGACGTCCACCTCGATGTACTTGCCCTGGCGCACGTCGTTGACGCCCGTAAAGCCGAGCGCGCCGAGCGCATTCTGGATGGCCTTGCCCTGCGGATCGAGGACACCGGATTTGAGCGTGATCTTGATGCGGGCTTTCATGTTTCCTCGGCAGTGAGGCAGTGAGGCANNACTGCCTACTGCCTACTGCCTTCAATTCGGCTTTCCCGTCGGGTTCGAGGCCACCAGCACGGGCCCCACGCCCTTCGGCGGGCGCTGCTCGGTGAGCACACCGAGCCGGCGCGCCACCTCCTGATAGGCTTCCAGCACGCCGCCGAGGTCGCGGCGGAAGCGGTCCTTGTCGAGCTTGTCGCCCGACTAGATGTCCCACAGGCGGCAGCAGTCGGGGCTGATCTCGTCGGCGAGCACGATGCGCACCTGCTCGTTGTCCCACAGCCGCCCGAACTCGACCTTGAAGTCGACGAGCCGGATGCCGATGCCGAGGAACAGGCCGACCAGGAAGTCGTTCACCCGCAGCGCGAGCTGCATGATCTCGTCGATCTCCTGGGGCGTCGCCCAGCCGAACGCGGTGATGTGCTCTTCCGAGACCATAGGGTCGTTGAGGTTGTCGGCCTTGTAGTAGAACTCGATGATCGAGCGCGGAAGCTGCGTGCCTTCCTCGAGCCCGAGGCGGGTCGAAAGGGAGCCCGCGGCGACGTTGCGCACGACGACCTCGAGCGGGATGATCTCCACCTCGCGGATGAGCTGCTCGCGCATGTTGAGGCGCTTCATGAAGTGCGTCGGCACGCCGATCTCGCCGAGCCGCTGGAAGATGTACTCGGAGATGCGGTTGTTGAGCACGCCCTTGCCTTCGATCAGCGCGTGCTTCTTCGCATTGAACGCGGTCGCGTCGTCCTTGAAGTGCTGAATGAGAGTTCCGGGCTCCGGTCCCTCGTAAAGAACCTTCGCCTTGCCCTCGTAGACTCGACGCCGCTTGTTCATCGATCCTGGTCCCTTGACGATCACGCTCATGCTCAACTTCTGTTTCGAGAGGACAGCCCGTCCCGCGGGGGCCCGACCCATTGATCTTTCAGCGAGATTTTTGGATTTCTCGTCGTGGCTTGGGACGGCCGAACGCACAAAAATCATGACCTGGACACTAGCCGAAGCAGGGGTCAGAAACAATCTAAACAAGGGCCTGGGGTCCTTCCTGTGCGGTGCGGTAGACAAGCCGTTGATTTGTCAGCTCCGTCGGGTTACGGCTGCCGTACAATGGGCAGGCGCGAGACCCATACAACCCGCACGTGCCTCGGAACAAAGCTGGAACGTCCGGCGTGGAACAGTCCTGGTGGAGATGGTCATGACAACGTTCGACGATAGAGAGAAAGCCTACGAGAAGAAGTTTGCCCTGGACCAGGATCTGCGCTTCAAAGCGGAAAGCCGCCGCAACAAGATGCTGGCCGAGTGGGCGGCTGAGAAGCTCGGCATCACGGGCTCCGACGTCGAGGAGTACGTCAAGGCCGTGCGCAAGGCCGACCTCATCGAGAAGGGGGACGACGACGTGCTGCGCAAGGTGAAGCAGGACTTCGCCGACAAGGGCATCGCGATCGACGAAGCGGAGCTGCGCAAAGTCATGAGCCAGTTCCTCGCCAAGGCGGTGGCCGACGTCGAGGCCGCGAGCAAGTCGTAGGCGAGGCTGCGCGGCTCGTCAGGTCGCAAGGCCCTTGAGGAACGATCCGAACCGCAGCACGCCCTCGGGCCAGGGTCCATGGCCCGAGGCGCTGTTGATGTGGCCGGCATCGCCCGCTTCGACCAGCGTCGATCCCCACGCCTCCGCAAGCGCCGCAGCCCGCTCGATCCGGCAATAGGGATCGGTCGAGGATGCGACCAGGATCGACGGAAAGGGCAGCGCATCGAGCGGGAGCGGCGCAAATCCGCTGCCGTCGCCGTCGAGCTTGAGCCCCTGCGTTTCCGGCCAGTCCGCCGCGTTGTCGACGTCGGCCGGCGCCACGAGGAATGCGCCTGACAGAAAGCCCTTGGGGATGCGCCGCGCCAGGTGCGCCACCGCCGCGACGCCGAGGCTGTGCGCGACGAGCACCACGGGCCGCGTGCTCTCGACCGCGCTCTCGATGATGCGCCCCACCCAGGCCTCACGCTCGGGCGCGATCCAGTTCTCCTGCTCGACGCGCCGCGCCGTCTTAAGCGTCCGCTCCCAGCGGGACTGCCAGTGGTCCGGCCCCGAGCTCGACCAGCCGGGAACGATCAGGATGTCGACTTCGGACGTGCGCATGAACCCTCTCAAGTCGTCGCTTCGGTGTGTCGGCGCGCCCCGGTGCTCCGCATGGCCCCTCGCGGCATGACGGGATGCAGGATCGGAGGGAGCAGGGGCGCGGCAGCCCGGCGCGTCGGGCCCCGAACGGGCGTCCCGCGGCGAGGCGGCGCGAAAAGATCGGGATCCGGGAGCATGCCGTGGGTTCAGCCATCCGCGCGAGCATAGCCTACGTCGAGAACGTGCCCAAGCGTGGCAGCGGGCAGGGAGGGATCCCGGACAGCCGGTCAGCGCGCGGAGGTCTTGGACGGCGGATCGGCCCCGGCGCGGTTGGCCGCGGTGCGCCGCGCCCGGCTGTCACCCCAGGTGAAGAGCCCCACGCCGAGGAGCACGAGGCTCGCCCCCACGGCATCGGCCAGCGTGAACGGCTCGCCGAGCAGACTGACCGCGAGCCCGATGGTCACCACGGGCGAGACGGTTGCGATCATGGAGACGGCCGAGGGGGAGACGCGCGCGAGCCCGGCGTTGATGAGGAACGTCGGCAGCACGGTCGCGACGAGCGCGCAGCCGAACGCCAGCCACAGGAAGCGCGGCGGGGCGGCGAAGCTGCCCGAGCCGAGGATCGCCTGGTGCAAGACGCACGCGATGCCCGCGGCCGTGAGCGCGATGCTCGTGAACAGCGCGCTCCCGAGGCGGGAGATGACACGCTGTGCCAGGATCTGGTGCCAGGCGAACGAGATCGCCGCGCCCAGCACGAGCGCCGTGCCGATGGCCGTGTTGCGTCCGCCCTGCGGGAGGTCGACCGCGAACACGATCGCAAGCCCGATATAGGTGACGACCGCCGCCGCGATGCCGAAGCCCGACGGGGCCTCGTGGTAGAGCACCGCGCCGATGAGCATGACGAACAGCGGATAGGTGAACAGCACGAGCCGCTCGAGGGAGGCGCTGATGTACATGAGGCCCGCGAAATCGAACGCCGAGGCCACGTAATAGCCGATCAGTCCGATAAAGGCCGCCCAGGCGATGCTTGCGGCATCGGGCGGCGGCTCGCCGTTGGCGCGGCGCCTGGCGTAGGCCCAGAGGCCGATGGCGACGAACACGGGCGTGGCGAAGATCATGCGGTAGGCGAGAAACAGTGCCGCGTCGAGCTGGTCCTGGAAGGCGAGCTTGATGAAGATGGCCTTGGTCGAGAAGAAGGCCGCGCCGACCGCGGCGCACGCGTAACCCACGATACGGCTGAACGGCGATCTCATGCGGGTACGGTTCTGCTAGAGCATTTTCCGACGANNTCGGATCGCAAGACGCTCTAGGCTGTGCCGAAGACCCGTTCGAAGATCGCGTCCACGTGCTTCACGTGATAGCCGAGGTCGAACATCGCCTCGAGCGCCTCCGGCGGGACTTTCGCCGTCACGTCCTTGTCCGCCTTGAGCTCCGCCAGGAAATCGGCGCCCGTCTCCCAGGTCTTCATGGCGTTGCGCTGGACCATGGCGTAGGCCGCCTCGCGCGAGGCGCCCGCCTGCGTGAGCGCGAGCAGCACGCGCTGCGAATTGTGCAGCCCGCCGAGCCTGTCGAGGTTGCGCTTCATGTTGTCCGGATAGACGACGAGCTTCTCGATCACGCCGGCCAGGCGGTTGAGCGCGAAGTCGAGCGTGACCGTGGCGTCCGGGCCGATCATGCGCTCGACGGAGGAATGCGAGATGTCGCGCTCGTGCCAGAGCGCCACGTTCTCCATCGCCGGGATGGCGTAGGCGCGCACCATGCGCGCGAGCCCCGTGAGGTTCTCGGTCAGCACCGGGTTGCGCTTGTGCGGCATCGCCGACGAGCCCTTCTGCCCGGGCGAGAAATACTCCTCGGCCTCCAGCACCTCGGTGCGCTGCAGGTGGCGGATCTCGATGGCAAGCCGCTCGAGCGACGAGGCGACGACCGCGAGGCCGGCGAAGTAGGCGGCATGGCGGTCCCGCGGGATCACCTGCGTCGAGACGGGCTCGGGGACGAGGCCGAGCTTCACCGCGACATAGGCTTCCACGGACGGATCGATGTTGGCGAAGGTGCCGACCGCGCCCGAAATCGCGCAGGTGGCGACCTCGCGCCGCGCCGCGACCAGCCGTTCGCGGCCGCGCGTGAACTCGGCATAGGCCGACGCCAGCTTGACGCCGAACGTCGTCGGCTCCGCATGGATGCCGTGGCTGCGTCCGATGGTGAGGGTGTTCTTGTGCTCGAAGGCGCGCGCCTTGAGCGCGGCGAGCAGCCGGTCGACATCGGCGATCAGGATGTCGGCGGCGCGCACGAGCTGCACGTTGAGGCAGGTGTCGAGCACGTCGGACGACGTCATGCCCTGGTGCACGAAGCGGGCGTCGGGCCCGACGTGCTCGGCGAGGTGGGTCAGGAACGCGATGACGTCGTGCTTCGTCACCGCCTCGATCTCGTCGATCCGCGCCGTGTCGAAGACGGCTTTGGAGCCTTTGTCCCAGATGGCGCGCGCAGCCTCCTTCGGGATGGTGCCGGCATCCGCCATGGCCGAGGCGGCATGTGCCTCGATCTCGAACCAGATCCTGAAGCGCGTCTCGGGCGTCCAGATCGACGCCATCTCGGGTCGTGAATAGCGGGGGATCATCTTTGCGTCTCGTGCTCGGAGCGAGAGAGGCCACTAGCAGACCCCGCAGGCGGCATCAATCGCACGCGCCGTTGGGAGGGTAAGGGCGCACGCACCCGGGGTTGTGTGGCAGGCGCGACATTATGCCGTGCAGGCTCACGGAATTTCCACCGGAATGGCCCGTATTTCCGGACGTTACGGCCTTCGCCAGAACCGGTTTCGCAATGCGGAACATCACGATTGATGTCAGCCAGAATCCGCGAAAAACGAAAATACGCCAGAAAGTTACACCGCCTTGCGTCGCAAAAGACACAGGGGTGCGGCGCAACAATTCGTGAAGGCTAAGTGCCCAGATCGGGCCATATTCCGATGTTTGATGAGCCCCTCACGCTGAGGGTAGGAGTTTAAACCATACGGTCAGTGTTGCGGAATTGTCAGAGCTATGACCTCCGAATTTGAGTATTCTGAAAATACTCATTGTGCCTTGGACGAGGGTTCGGGAATCGCACTGAGATTCACCCCTCGTTCATCGAGCGGCTGATACCGAACACGGGATCAGGACCTGTCGGGCTCGGTAACGACGCGACAAACTAGGGGTAAGTAATGACTGAACAGATGCAAGCCGAGATTGTAGAACTCAATCATCGGCTGGATGAGATCGACGATCCGCGCCGATCCTTTGCGATCGTGCAGGAAAAGATCCGTGCTTGCCGCAAGCGCGGCCAGCAGGTTCCGGAAGCCCTCTCGCTGATGGAACGCCGTCTCGCGGCCGAGTGCCGGATCGAATCCCAGGGGCGCTGAGCCCCACCACACCGATCCGCCATATGCGGAGAGAGGCAACGGCAGGGTCGGGTGCGTATCGTTTGGGTTCTTCTGAATCGCGGAGCGCAAGCCGGCGCTCCCCGCCGATCGCTCCGAGTGTGTGTTGACCGGAATACTCATCGGCACGCGGGCGCAGCCGCGTTGCTCGCCTCCGACGAGACAGCGCTGTTAGGCTCGGCGCCATGAGGCCCAATTCCGAATGGGCGCGCTCAATCTTCCTTGATCACCCATCGGCCGGGATGGGCTGAAGCAGGCGCAAAAGCGCGCGCCTCGAGGTCGCCGTTGGCATCGAAGCGGATCTCGCCGAGCGCCCGCGTCGTGACCGGCGCGGCGCGCAGCGCCGCCGACAGCGTACGGGCGTCCGTCGTACCGGCCTTGCGGGCCGCTTCAAGCCAGGCTTCGAACGCCCCGCGCGCCTCCCCTGCGCGGGCGTCGTCCCCGTCCGATGCGCCGGGAACGAGACCCGCCGGCAACAGCACCTCGACCGGAGTCTCCGCCTTGACGGCGAAATCGGCGAAGTCGGATGTCGCGAGCGCATCCGTCCCGAGCACGCGGATGGGAAGCCTGAGTTTCTCGATGCCATAGACGATCAGCGAGGCTTCGGCCGGATAGCCCGCAAACAGCACCGCCTCCGCGCCCGTCTCCTGAAGCTGTCGCACGATGTCCGTGTAATCGTGCCGGCCGGCGACGAGCGGCACGAGCGCGACCGGGGTGACCTGCATCGCCTTGAGGGCCGCGGCCGCGCCATCGACGATCGAACGTGCATAGCCGGTCCGGTCGTGGACGAGGGCGACGCGCCCATGCGGCGCATGGGCCACCAGCCACCGGGCCGCCGCATCCCCCTGCCGGTCGTCGCGCCCGGCGAGACGGAGCGCGGGCACGGGAAGTGCCGCGTTGGCGCGTGTCACGTCGGGATGGCGCGCGCCGACGGCGATCATGAGCACGTCCGAATGGCCGTAGAGTTTCGCGGCGGCCGTGGCCGCGCTCGAGCACGGATGTCCGATCGCCACTGCCGCCCTCTGCGCGATGAGGGTCGCCGAGGCGCCCTCCGCCGTCGCCTGCGCGCATCCGTCGTCGGCGACGACGAGTGCGATCGGCTCCCCAAGCACGCCGCCCGCGGCATTGGTCTCCGCGACCGCGGCCTCGAGCGCGCGCTGCATGGCGAGCCCCGCGCCCGCCATGCGTCCCGTGAGCGGCGCCGCGAGCCCGACGCGAATCTCCGCCGAGGCCGGCGCGGACAGGCCGAGCATGGCGGCGAGAATCGTGGCGAGGAGCCCGAGAAAAGGCAGCGCCCCCACGTGGGTTGAGAACGAGGTCGGCGCGCTACGCCGCGTCATCGCGCGCCAAGGGGAACGCCGCCCAAGCATGGGCGCGCGTCAGTTCTGCACGTAGATGATCGATCCGTCGGGCTGCTTCTGCCATGTGTACATGACGTAATCGATGCGCGTCACGTCGCCCTTCCCGTCGAACGCGAGATCGCCGATCACGGTCTTGTACGCTTTCCCCTTGTGCAGCTCCTCAGCGACCTTGGCGGGATCGAGCGAGCCGGTGTCCTTCGCCGCTTCCGCGACCGCCTGCACCGCGGCGTAGGCGTAGAGCGTATAGGCTTCCGGCTTGAAGTTGCGCGCCTTGAACTTCTCGATGACGGCCTGCGCCTCGGGCCGCTTCTGCGGATCGGGGCCGAACGTCATCAGCGTGCCTTCGGTGCCCGGCCCGCCGAGTGCTGCGAACTCGTCGGTGGCGATGCCGTCCCCGCCCATCATGACGGCATTGACGCCGGCGGCGCGCATCTGGCGCAGGATGCTGCCGCCTTCCGTATGCACGCCGCCCCAGTAGACGATGTCTGCGCCCGAATCCTTGATCTTCGAGACCAGCGCGCTGAAGTCGCGCTCGCCCGAGTTTATGCCTTCGTAGAGAACCTCCTGCACGCCGAGCGCGTTCATGGTCTTCTTCGTCTCGTCGGCGAGCCCCTTGCCGTAGGTGGTCTTATCGTGCGCGACGGCGACCTTCTTGTCCTTGAAGTGCTGGGCGATGTATTCGCCCGCGACCTTGCCCTGCTGGTCGTCGCGCCCGCAGACGCGGAACACGTTGGTGAGCCCGCGCTCCGTGATCTTTGGATTGGTCGAGCCGGGCGTGATCATTAGGATGCCGTTCTCGGCATAGACATCGGAAGCGGGCTCGGTGACGCCCGAGTTGAAGTGGCCGATCACGAAGCGAACGCCATCGCCGACGAACGTGTTGGCGACCGAGCGGCCCTGCTTGGGGTCGCCCGCGTCGTCGCCGACCACGAGCTCGATCTGCTTGCCGTTGAGGCCGCCCGCCGCGTTGATGTCGTCGACCGCCTGTTGCGCGCCTTGCCGGAGCTGGGCGCCGAACACGGCGTCCTTGCCGGTGAGCGGCCCGGCGACCCCGATCTTGAGCTTGTCCTCGCCGCCGCAGGACGCGAGCGCGAGCGCGGCGAGAACCGTCGCGAGAAGAGCTCCCGGAAGCTTGGAGGGGCGCATGAGAGAGGTTCCTTCTGAGCGAGGCCCGCGCCGTCGGCCGGGCGTTGGAAAGTCTGTTCGGCCCCGGTTGTGGCCCGAAACGGCGGCGGAGTCATGTCCGCATGCGCCCTTACGGGCGGTCGCGCCAGGTCAGCGGGCTCGAACGCTGGAACATCCAGGGATATTGCTCCGTCATGTGTCGCGTGCGCCGCGTCCGGTAGCCGATCAGTGCGATCGCGGCGAGAATGGCGAAGTCGACGAGGTAGCTCGGCAGCGAAAGCAGGGCGCCGCCGAACAGCGCGTAGTGGAGGAAGCGGACCGCCGCCGCGAGCAGCGCCGTATAGGCGGCCACGGGCCAAGCCGCGCCCCAGCCCTGGGCGACCGCCTGTCCCGTTCTCCAGGCCGCGCCCCCGCCGATGAGCAGCGTCAGCAGCACGAAATGCCAGACGGTCTGCGTGCTGTCGTCCGCATAGCCGAGCGAGGTCAGGAACGAGTCAAGCATCGGAGCCTCCGGCCGCACGATACAACGCTCCGGGATCCGTCCCCATCAATGCCTCCCGCCTTCGAGGTAAGCCTGCCGGATCTCGGGCCGCGCCAGCAGCTCCCGCCCCGTCCCGCTCATGGTGATGACGCCGTTGACCATCACGTAGGCGCGATGGGCGAGCTTCAAGGCGTGGAACGCGTTCTGCTCGACGAGGAAGATCGTCATGCCCTGGCTGTTGAGCTCCGCCAGCGTGGCGAAGATCTGCTTGACGATGAGCGGCGCGAGGCCGAGCGACGGCTCGTCCAGCATCAGGAGCTTCGGCCGGCTCATGAGCGCGCGCGCGATGGCGAGCATCTGCTGCTCGCCGCCCGAGAGCGTACCGCCGCGCTGCGCGAGGCGCTCCTTGAGGCGCGGGAAGAGCTGCGTTACCCGCGCAAGGTCCTCCTCGAAGTTCCGGTTGCCGTCGACGGCCGCGCCCATCTGCAGGTTCTCGAGCACGGTCATGTGCTGGAAGATGCGCCGCCCCTCGGGCGATTGCGCGATGCGAAGCCGCGCGATGGCGTGCGTGGAGAGCCCGGTGATCGGTTTCTCCTCGAACAGGATCTCGCCGTCGCGCGCACGCGGGTTGCCGAACACGGTCATCATGAGCGTCGACTTGCCCGCGCCGTTGGCGCCGATCAGCGTCACGATCTCCCCGCGGTTGACGTCCAGCGAAACGCCCTTGAGCGCCTGGATGTTGCCGTAGAAGGCCGAGACGCCCTGGATCGCGAGTAGGGGAGCGGTCATGGCGGGATGCCCCCCGCTTCGGCGGCCGCCACCCCTTCGTCGTCGACGCCGAGATAGGCGGCAATCACCCTGGCGTCGTTGCGGACTGCCTCGGCCGTGTCGTCGGCGATCTTGACGCCGTACTCGATGACGACCACGTGGTCGGAGATGTCCATCACGACCGACATGTCATGCTCGATGAGCAGGATCGAGACGCCCGTCTGCGCGCGGATCCCGCGCAGCAGGCGGGTCAGCTCCGCGCTCTCGCGGTTGTTGAGGCCCGCGGCCGGCTCGTCGAGGCAGAGCAGCACCGGATTGGTGCACATGGCGCGCGCGATCTCGAGCCGCCGCTGCGCGCCGTACGGCAGGTCGCCCGCCGGGTCGTCGGCGCGATCGACGAGGTTCACCACCTCGAGCCACGCGCGAGCAAGCTCCACCGACTTGCGCTCCGCCGCGCGATACTTGGCGAGGCCGAGCAGACCGCCGAGCGTGTAGTCGGACGCCGCCATCAGCGTCTTGTGCTGGGCGACGATCAGGTTCTCGAGCACCGTCATGCCGGGGAAGAGGCGGATGTTCTGGAACGTGCGCGCCACGCGCGCCTCCGATGCGATGGCATGGTCCGGCATGCGCTCGAGCAGGAACAGCTCGGGGTTGGCTCCCTGCGTGCGCCTCTTGTCCGAGCGCGTCAGCGCGGCGACGGCGTCCGGCTCGGCATTGCCGCCGTGCGCGAGCGCGAGCCGCCCGCTGGTCGGCTTATAGAATCCCGTAATGCAGTTGAAGACCGTCGTCTTGCCGGCCCCGTTGGGCCCGATCAGCGCCGTGATGTCGCCGCGCCCGACGGCGAACGAGAGGTCGTTCACCGCCACGAGGCCGCCGAACCGCATCGAGAGATGGTCGACCACGAGCAGGGGTTCGGAGAGCCAGCGCATGGGGAACCCCTCACTCCGCCGCCGCGGCCGCCGGCGCGCCACGCGTGGGCTGGGTCTTGAGGCGCACCGTTGGCTCGCGCGTCGCGATGAGCCCCTTGGGGCGCCAGACCATGAGCATCACCATGGCGAGGCCGAACAGCAGCATGCGGTATTGCGCCGGGTCGAAATCCGGGCCGAACACGGCCTTGAGCACGCCGAGCTCGCGCAGAAGCTCCGTGCCGCCCACCATGACGGTGGCCGCGATGGCGACGCCGACCATGCTGCCGAGNNGCCCGCCCGACCGGAAGCGTCCGGAGCCGGAGCGTGACCCGGTAAGCCGCGATCGCGAGGGCGAGTACGAGGTAGTACATGAAGGCCAGGCGGTAGAACGGCGAATAGGGAATGCCGAGGAGCGACGTGAGCGACCCCGCCTCGGGCCCGAGCGAGAGTCCGAACAGCGTCGGCTTCGGGATGTTCGAGATGCCCGCATATCCCCCCGTCACCGGCACCCAGTTGACGAGCACGAGGCGCACGATCTCGGCGAACGCCAGCGTGACGATGGCGATGTAGTCACCCTTGAGCCGCAGCACCGGCAGGCTGATCATGACGCCCCAGAACGCGGCCAGGATGCCGGCCAGCGGCAGCACGATCCAGAACGAGAGTCCAAACGTCGTCGTGAGCAGCGCCGAGGAGTAGGCGCCGACCGCATAGAAGGCGACGAAGCCGAGGTCGAGCAGGCCCGCGAGGCCGAGGATGATGTTGAGCCCGAGCCCCAACAGCACGTAGATCAGGATCTGGATGCCGTAGGTATCGACGAGCTTGAGGAGGCCGGGCCCGCCCGCCGACGAGATCGCCAGCGCAATGAGCGGATAGGCGAGGAGCAGCGCGAGCCCGATGCGCGGCAGATGCCGGACGAAGGGATGCGGCGGATGAGCCGCGGCGGTCTTTCCGGGCGCCGTCCGCCGAAAGCCGGCCGGCCTGAGCAGCGTCAGCAGGAAGACGCCGAGCATCGCGATGCCGGCGAGCGCGAACGTGAGCCCCCAGCGGGGCGTCAGCACGAGCTGGTTGGAAAAGTTCGTGTCCGTGCGCAGCGCGACGATCGGGAACGCGAGGCCGAGCGTGATGAGCCCGGCGAGCAGCGCCTTCTTCAACGCGTCGACCGGTGCCCCCATGGCTCAGACCTTCTCGACGTCGGGCCGGCCGAGCAGGCCGGAGGGCAGGAAGATGAGCACGATGGCCAGGATCGAGAAGGCGGCGACATCCTTGTAGTCGATGGAGAAGTAGGCCGACCAGAAGGTCTCGATGAGGCCGATCAGGAGGCCGCCGAGCACGGCGCCGGGCAGCGAGCCGATGCCGCCCAGCACGGCCGCGGTGAAGGCCTTGACGCCGGGCACGAAGCCGTCCGAGAAGCTGACGACGCCGTAGTACGTCATCCAGAGCAGCCCGGCCACGGAGGCCAGCATGGCGCCGATGATAAACGTGAGCGAGACGGTGCGGTCCACGTCGACACCGAGGAGCGCGGCCATCTTGCGGTCCTGCTCGCAGGCCCGTTGCGCGCGCCCGAGGGATGTGTAGCGCACGACGTACCAGAGCACGGCGAGGAGGGCCGCCGTCACGGCCATGATCACGAGCTGCTTCTCCGCGAGCGTGACCGAACCGTTGCCCACAGGGAACACCAGCACGTTGGACAGGATCGGCTCCAGCGTCTTGTTGCGCGGACCCTGGACGAGCTGCACGAAGTTGGAAAGGAAGATCGACATGCCGATGGCGGAGATCAGCGGCGCGAGGCGGAACGAGCCCCTGAGCGGCCGGTAGGCGAGCCGCTCGATGACCCAGCCCCAGAGGCTGGTCAGCGCCATGCCGAGCAGGAGCACGATGACGAGCGCCAGCCCGAGCGCGAAACCGCCCAGCACCTGCATTAGCAAGAGGAACAGGATGAGCGCGATGAAGGCGGCCAGCATGAACACGTCGCCGTGGGCGAAGTTGACCATGCCGATGATGCCGTAGAC
>JRYI01004824.1_pt1 | contig 13650 bp, 10 predicted proteins | sample 235361 | NCBI WGS metagenome assembly JRYI01 (sample SAMN03074212, study PRJNA261471) | activated sludge metagenome | biome: Common Effluent Treatment Plant; feature: Wastewater; material: Activated sludge; isolation source: activated biomass in a lab-scale reactor treating industrial wastewater at...
AGCTTTCCGAACTTGCTCAAGACCACGAGGCCGCACGCGGCGATCTCGTCCAGCACGGACGTGCCCGCCGTCTCGGCACCATTGGCATCGACGTGGCACGTCTTTCCGGCCGGCGGGATCTCGAGGTAGATCGAATAGGGACGCCCCGAGCCGATGCCCCGCAGAATGCCGGCGCTGCAGACGCGGCCCGGCAATCCATGCGTCTCCTCGATGAGGCCCGCCACGCGGAGGCCGGCCGCCTGCCAACGGGCGATGGCTTCCTCGAACAGGCGCTGCACGTTCGCAGTGCCGGCTCCCTCGACGGACGCAATGGACGCGTTGCCAGTGGCCATGTCGCTTCTCTTGCGCGCTCAACCCTCATGGCTGCTGCGGCGCTCTCCGGCGCGGATCATCGCATTCCGGCAGGATTGCGCGCAAGGCGCCAGATCGCCCGAAGCAGCGGGGGGGCTCCGCTTCGGGCCATCTCCGAAGCCCGAAGCGGAGCGATCCGGTCATGCCACCTTCTCGCCCATGGGCATGTTGCGGATGCGCTTCCCCGTTGCAGCGAAGATCGCATTCGCAAGCGCAGGCGCGAACGGCGGAACACCGGGCTCGCCGATGCCGCCCGTATGCCAGGAGACATCCTTGGGCTCGACGATGATCGTGTTCACCTTCTTCGGATAGTTGTGCTGCGTCGCCACGCTGAAGTCCGAATAGTTGGACTGCTCCACCGCGCCCTCCTTGAAAGTGATGCCGCTGTAGACGGCGTTCGACATGCCCATCACGGCCGCGCCCTCGATCTGCGAGCGGATGCGCTCGGGGTTGACGTAGAAGCCGCAATCGACGGCCGTCGTCACTTCCGGGACGCGGATCGTGCCGTCCGCGTCGACCGCGACATGCACCACACTCGCCACATAGCTCGCGAACGCACGGTGCGCGGCGATGCCGAGGCCCTGGCGCTCGGGCAGCTTCTTGCCCCAGCCCGCTTTCTCCGCCGCGACGCGGATGACGTTCTTGAGCCGCTCCGTGTCGATCGGGAACGACTCGTAGGGCTCGCCGTAGTTCCAGAAGTCCTCGGGGATGCCCGACGCCTTGAGGTCGATCTTGCGGTCCGGCCCGATCATCTCGAGCAGAAAATCCTTGGGATCGCGCCCGAGCTTGTGGGCGACCTCGCACACCGCCGACTGCACCGCGAACGCGCGCTGGATGTTGGACACCGAGCGATACCAGCCGATGCGCGTGTGCGCCTTGGCGGGCCCGTTCTCGCAGCGGAAATTGGGCACGTCGAAGGGAACGTCGACGAAGCCCATGCCGTACTCGATCGGGAACTGATAGCCGCTGTCGGGGGCGAACGTCGAAAGGATGGAGGGCGAAACCGTGCGGTGCCGCCAGCCGCTCACCTTGCCCTTGTCGTCGATCGCCATCTCGATCCGCTCGACCGAGGTCGTATGGTAGAACGAGTGGCGGATGTCGTCCTCGCGGCTCCACTGCAGCAGCACCGGATCGCCGCCGAGCTTCTGCGACAGGAGCGCGGCCTCGATCATGAAGTCCCACTTCGACTTTCGGCCGAAACCGCCGCCGAGAAGCGTGACGTGCACCGTTACGTTCTCGAGCGGAAGCTTGAGGGCTTCGGCAATGTCCTTGCGCGCGCCGTAGGGGCTTTGCACGGGGGCCCACACCTCGGCCTTGCCGTCGGCGACGCGCGCCACCGCGACCAGAGGCTCCATCGGCGCCTGCACGAGGTGCTGGCCGCGATAGTCGGCGGAGAACACCTCACGCGCGTTGGCGAAGGCGGCATCCACATCGCCTTCGTTGCGGATCACCTTGCCCGGCCTGGCTGCCGTCTCCGACATCTCCTTGAAGAAGGCTTCGGTGTCGTAGCCGGCGTTCTCGCCGTTGTCCCACTCGATCTCGAGCGCGTCCCGGCCGAGGAAGGCGGCGTAGGTCGTGTCCGCGACGACGGCGATGCCGCCGAGCTGATGGAACTTGCGCGGCACGTCGTAGACGCCCTCGATCTCGACGACGTTGCGGACGCCGGGCGTCTTCAACGCCTTGGACGCATCGTATTTGACGATTCTCGCGCCCAGCACATCGGGGCGCGCCATCGCCGCGTACTTCATGCCCGGCAGCCGCACGTCCGCGCCGTAGATCGCCTTGCCCGTCGTGATGTCGCGCAGATCGGCGATCCTGGTCTCGCCCTTGCGCATCAACGTGAACTGATCGGGTGTCTTGAACAGCAGATCCTCGGCCTTGGGCGTCGGCAACGCCATGGCTGCCTCCGCGAGATCGCCGAAGCCGATCGCCTCACCCGTCTCGTTACCGGAGGCGTCGAGGCGGATCACCTTGTGCGCCTTGGCCCGGCAGAGCCTGGCCTCGATGCCCCACCTGGCTGCCGCCGCCGCTTCCAGCATCTGACGCATGGCTGCACCGCACTGGCGCATCGGCTGGATGAAGTGGCGCATGCTGCGCGAGCCGTCGGTATCCTGGTTGCCGTACCTCGGCTCGTCGCCGGGCGCTTGCACCAAGCTCACGCGCGACCAGTCCGCCTCCATCTCGTCCGCCACCACCATCGGCAGGCTGGTGCGGATGCCCGTGCCCATCTCGGAGCGATGGGTGACGATTCTCACGTCACCGCTCCTGTCGATGGCGATGAAGACATGCGGATCGTTGACCGTCTTGTCCGGCATGGCCTCGGCGCCGGTCGGATAAGGCGTCATGGGCTCGCGTGCGTAGGCCGGGAGCGCCCTGACCGCCAGCACGAGGCCGGAGGCTGCGAGCGCGCCGCCGAGGATTGTGCGCCGGCTCACGTTCTCGATGACAAAGCTCGCGGGCACTGGCTCGCGCGAGGCGCGCGTATGCTCTTCGATGTAATGCAGCATGGCTCAGACTCCTCCCGCCGCAAGGCGCACAGCCGCGTGAATGCGCTGATAGCATCCGCAGCGGCAGATGTTGCCGTCGAGCTCCTCGACGATCTCTTCGTCCGTCGGCGCATTGTTCTTCGCCAGCAGCGAGGCCGCCTGCATGATCTGCCCGGCCTGGCAGAAGCCGCACTGGGGAACGCTGAGCTCGCGCCACGCTTTCTGCACGGCGTGCCCGCCGTTGGGGCTCAGACCCTCGATCGTCGTGACGGACTTTCCCTCCGCCATCTGGACCGTCGTCATGCAGGAGCGGACGGCAACACCGTCCAAATGGATCGTACAGGCGCCGCACACGCCCTGGCCGCATCCGTATTTGGTCCCGGTAAGACCTGCGACGTCGCGCAGATACCAGAGCAGCGGCGTGCCTGGATCGCCGTCGAAAGTGCGGATTTCGCCGTTCACGGTGATGGTTGCCATAAGTCACTCTCCCGATTTTACGGCGGCACCGGACCGCCAACTGCGTCGTGATGCGGTTCTTTCCCTTTCCTTTACGAGACCTTCCGAAGTCCCGGCTCAGGGCACAAGGCGCGTCAGGGGCCAGACATACGCCTGCCCCATGACGAGAAGACCGACGAGCACCGCAAGCGCAACGGAATGGAAGAACACGAAGCGGAGGATCGAGCCTTCGTGGCCGTACCATCGCGTGGCGGTCGAGGCGACGACGATCGACTGCGCGTCGATCATCTTGCCCATGACGCCGCCGGAGCTGTTCGCTGCTGCCATCAGCACCGGATTTACGCCCAGTTGCTCCGCGGTCACCCGTTGCAAACCTCCGAATAACACATTCGAGGCCGTATCGGATCCCGTCAGGGCGACACCGAGCCAGCCGATCAGCGTGCCAAAGAACGGATAGAGCCAGCCCGTGTTGGCCAATGCGAGGCCGAGCGTGGCGTCCGTGCCAGAATAGCGGGTGACGAAGCCGATCGCCAGCATGCAGGCAATGGTGATCAGCGAATAGCGCACCAGCCAGATCGTGCGTCCGTACATACGCAGGAGGCCCGACGGGCCGTAGCCGAGAAAAAAGCCGGAGACGATGGCTGCGAACAGGATCCCGGTGCCGGTCGCCGAAAGCGGGTTGAAGGTGTAGACGGCCGCCTCGACATGCGGGCTCGCGACGACGGGCGGCATCTTCTGCACCAGCCCGTTCAAGCCCGTAACGGGGATTTTCGCCGCCCAGATGCCGTCGAGGCCCGCGCGCACCTGCGGCGTACCCCACAAAAATACGAAGGCACTAAGCACCAGCCAGGGGGTCCACGCCCGGCGAATGGCCGGGTTTCCTGGCGAGGCCGGTTCGGGCGCCGCAAGCCCGGGGCTTTCGGGCGGGGCACCCGGCATGGCCGTCATCGGCGTGGCGGGGCGCCAGAGGCGCAGGAACACCGCGAGACACGCCATCGACACGATGGCCGCAACGATATCGACGAGCCACGGCCCGTGGAAATTCGAGACGAGGTATTGCGGGACCGCGAACGAGACGCCGGCCACCAGGACCGGCGGCCAGACCTCCAGCATCCTGCGGAAGCCGACAAAGGCCCAGACGAGCCAGAAGGGCACGATCAGGGAGAAGAACGGAAGCTGCCGGCCGATCATGCCGGACAGGTCGTGGAGGTCGAGGCCGGTCACGGCGGCGAGCGCGATCACGGGCGTGCCGAGGGCGCCGAAGGCCACCGGCGCCGTGTTGGCGATCAACGACAGCCCCGAGGCCGCAAGCGGCGAAAAGCCAAGTCCGATCAGCATGGCCGCGGTGACCGCGACGGGCGTGCCAAAGCCGGCGGCGCCCTCGAAAAAGGCGCCGAGACAGAAGGCGATGAACAGGAGCTGCAGGCGGCGGTCGTCGCTGATGGCGCCGATCGAGCGCTGCAGGACCGCAAACTCGCCCGTCTCGCTCGTCAACCGATAAAGAAAAATGACATTGAGGATGATCCAGCCGATCGGCAGCAGGCCGAACGCGGCGCCGTAAGCCGCCGCCAGCCCCACCATGTGCGCCGGCATGCCGTAGGCCAAGACGGCGACGGCCACCGCCGCGACGAGCCCCAGCAACGCCGCGACGTGCGCGCGCACCTCGAAGAGGCCGATGGCGCCGAGCAGGACGACGACGGGGATCGCGGCGACGGCGGTCGAGAGCGCCATATCGCCGAACGGGTCGTAGACTTGCGACCACATGCGTGCCCTGCCCCCGCAACCAACGCCTCGTCCTCGTCACATCAATATACCAGCGGGCGGCGCGTTCTCCGATCCTTTGCGCAACACGCCATGCGCTTCCATCGCGAGCGCGGGCGACCGGGTCGATATGGGCGGCGGGGGAGCGGAGCGGGCGCCTTGTGTTGGGGCCGAGCACGGTCGAGGACATCGCGCTCGACAGCCAGCGCCTCAAATGCTTGATCTCTCACACCGAACGCTGCGATTTTCTTATCGGGTGGTCGGCGGCGCGGGGCCTTGGGCGCGGCGCTTTTCGTCTTGAGATACGCAAGGCCATCTCATAATTTTACGTTTATCGTCAAGATTCCAGCCAAGGGCTCGCCGGCGCGCTTTGCCGGTCGAGCGGAGACAGGATCGCTTGCCAAAGCTGGCCTACATCGCGATCGGCAGCATTGCGACAGCGCTCGCCGTCGTCGGCGCCATTCTGCCCGGCCTGCCGACCACGCCGTTCCTGCTCGTCGCGCTCTGGGCGTTCGCCCGCTCGAGCACGCGGCTGCTCGCGCGGCTCGAGCGGATCCCGCTGCTCAAGGGGGCGCTCGTCGAGGCGCACCGCTTCGAGCAACGGCGCGCGATCCGGCGCGAGGTCAAGGTGTTCGCGCTCGCGATGGCGTGGGGGTCCGTTCTGCTCACGGGCATTGCCTCGAGCTTCTCGAGCCCCGTGCTGCTCAGTGTCGTCGGTGCGGCGGCGCTCGGCGGGACGATCGCAATGTGGTGGTTCCCGACGGACGGCTGATCGACGGCCGCGATCGCTTCTACTCTGCCGCCGTGCTCAGGGCGGCCGTGATGTCCTCGTCCGGCCGGCCGATGCTGACATAGCGGAAGCCGTGCCGCGCGATCAGCTCGCGCCGGTAGACGTTGCGCAGATCGATGAAGAGGGGATCGTTCATCATGAGACGCAGGCGCGGAAAGTCCAGTGCCCGGAACGCATCCCACTCGGTGACGAGGACCAGCGCGTCGACGCCCTCGGCGATCGAATAGGGGTCGGGGCCGAACGCCACGTCGGAAACGACGGCCTTCGCCGCTTCCATCCCTTCGGGATCGTAGGCCCTGACGCGGGCGCCCGCATCCTGAAGCCCTTGCACGATGGAGATCGCAGGGCTCTCGCGCATATCGTCGGTGTTCGGCTTGAAGGTGAGGCCCAGCAGCGCGACCGTCCGGCCGCGGACGTCGCCTCCCATCGCGCGCACGATCTTGCGGGCCATCGCGCGCTTGCGCTGATCGTTGATGGCGACCGTGGTCTCGATCAGGCGCAACGGGCTTCCGTGGTCCTGCGCGGTCTTGACCAGGGCCAGCGTGTCCTTGGGGAAGCACGAGCCGCCGTAGCCGGGTCCGGCGTGCAGGAACTTGCCGCCGATCCGGTTGTCGAGACCGATGCCATGCGCGACATCCTGCACATTGCTTCCCACGGCCTCGCACAGATCGGCGATCTCGTTGATGAAGGTGATCTTCATGGCGAGGAAGGCGTTGGCGGCATACTTGATCAGCTCGGATGTCCGCCGTGCCGTGAACACGAGCGGCGCCTTGTTGAGATAGAGCGGCCGGTAGACCTCCGTCATGACGGCGCGCGCGCGCTCGTCCTCGATGCCGACGACGATGCGGTCCGGACGCTTGAAGTCCTCGATCGCGGCGCCCTCGCGCAGGAACTCCGGATTGGAGACCACCGCCACGTCCGCCTCGGGATTCGTCTCGCGGATGATGCGCTCGACCTCGTCGCCGGTGCCGACCGGAACGGTCGACTTCGTGACCACGACGGTGAAGCCCTTGACGTTCCGCGCGACGTCGCGCGCCACGGCGTAGACGTAGGAAAGGTCGGCGTGTCCGTCGCCGCGGCGCGACGGGGTGCCCACGGCGATGAAGACCGCCTCCGCCTGGCTCACGGCCGCCGCGAGGTCGGTGGTGAAAAGAAGGCGGCCGGCAGCGGTGTTGTTGGCGACCAGATGGTCGAGGCCCGGCTCGTAGATCGGCATGACACCTTTGTTCAGCGCCTCGATCTTGGCCTCGTCGCTATCGATGCACGTCACCACGTGACCAAAATCGGCGAAGCAGGTTCCCGAGACGAGACCGACGTAGCCGGAGCCCACAACAGCAATGCGCATTTCCGTGCCCTTCCCTCATGCTGCGCGATGCGCAGCCTCCTCGAGGCCGCCGAGGCCCGGGAGCCAGCTATCCGCGACGCGCGCGGCCGACGACAGACCCGAGCAATAGGCAAGGAGAATGATGGCGTCCACAGGACGCTCGGGCGCGTCCCCAGTTTGCCCAAAACAAAAAGGAGCGCTCACGCGCTCCTCGATCGAGGACAAGACGCCCCGCCCCGCGGGCGAGGCCCGGCCTCGGGTTAGAAATTGTGCTTGATCGTGCCGCGGACGGTGAGATCCTCGGTCGGAGGCTCGTTCGCCTCCGGCTGCTTGCTGTCGTTCGCGCCGTAAAGAAGCTCGAGGCCGAAATCCATCTTCGGCAGCACGCCCAGCTTGCCAAGGCCCGGGATACGGACCTCCGTCCCGGCGCTGCGGTCCTCGACCGACGGGGTGGAGAATTCCATGCTCTTGCCAACAGGCATCGCCGGCTGCGCCTCCGCAGGCACGGACGGGGTGGGTGCTACCGGCGCGGCTCCCCCCTGCTCCTGAAAGGCAAGGGCCGACTGGCCGGCAAACGCCAGCACCACCCCTAACCCCACGTACCCCAGCACCTTCATCGCAAACCCCGCAGCGGTCTTCATCTCACCCTGAAGATGAGACCTAGTCCCTTGCATGACAAGAATCTTCGAGCGTTGTCAGGCATTGAAAAACGTTTCTCATCCGGGGTGTGATCGCGCTGCAATGTGGCCGGCCGGATACAGGGTCCCAACGACCTTCGGGAGAGGCCGACATTCCCCGCCAACGGCTCGATGCTGCCTCATTTCCGCCAAGGGGAGGCGTCCGCACCATCGGCGGGCAGACGTTTTCCGGATCTCTTCCCCCACCGTGCCCCTTTCGGGCCGGGGGCGACCCCGAAGAGACCTCGCCCGCCCTGCCCTTCCGGCGACACCTGAGGCCAACGAAGGAGACGCCTTGCGGGCGGCTCCTTCGGAGGATCCCGGACCAGGGGTCATCAGAATTTGATCATCGCGCCGCCCAGGACGATGTCGAGCGATTCGAAGCTGTAGCTGGCCGTGTCGGAAAGATCGGCGGCCGCCCCGAGCGTTACGTCGCCCTCATGGTGGCGATAGGCGAGGTAGAGGTCCATGGCCGCGGCCTCCAGGTGCTGATTGATGCCGAGGCCCCAATAGGAAATATCGGAGCCGACCTGGCGCGTGCGCGTGGCATCGATGCCGGAGAATGTCGCCACGGTGCCCGCGCCCGTGATGCCCGCACCGGTGTTGAACTCCGCGTACTCGCCGTAAACCGTCGTCTTTCCGAGCGAAATCCACTTGCGTTCGATGCCGGCCTGGACCGACCAGAAGTCGTCGGTGTCATCAACCGACTGGCCGAAAATGGCGCTGCGGTTCTTGTCGTCGCGCAGGCCATAGGCGCCCGTCACGAACAAGCCCGTGCCGGAATGCATGATCGAGGCCGAAAGCCCAAGGTCGCTACAGTCGACGTCGACGCCGCCGATGCTCGAGCAACCGCGGAGGTTGCTGGCGCTACCCGCTGGAACGCTGCCCAGCGCGGGACTGGGGCGGAGATTGGCGTCGGAGTATTCGGCATACCCGATTGCCGCGGCCAGCTTGAACCCGGCGAACTCGCCCTTGTAACGGAGCGACAGGTCCCAGAAATCGTCCTCGCCCCAGGCTGCCGAAGCGATAAAGCCCGCAATTTCCGCAGTGTCGTAGCGCACGAGATTGCGGCGGTCGCCTTCGCCCGGCACGTTATCGCCGGAGGCGCCGCTTTGGGCCATGAAATCCCGCCATTCGTTGGCTTTGCGGTCGCCGTCGATCACAACGTCAAAGTTACCGTTCCACTTGCTGAGCGACGGACGGGCAAAGTGGTTCGTATTCGCCGTCGTGACTTCTGTCACGCCGTCGCTCGCTTGCGACGTCTGGCCCATGGAGACCTTGCCGTAACGTTCGCTCTCGATGAACCACATGCTGTGACGCAGATCCGGCGTTCCGGGAGACGCCGAGGGAAGGTCGGCGTCGGTCCGGGGCAGCCGGTTGGTGCGGATGCCGAACTCCAGGAGGTAGCCAGCCTTCCAGCCATCCGCGATCTTGGCCGATCCCTTGAAACGGACGCGGGAGCGCGCCGTATCGTTGGTGCCCTGGTAGACGTTCGATTCGAGGCCGTCGTCCCACCACATCACCGCTTCGTTGATGTGGCCCGAGACCTCGAGGCTCACCTTACGGTTACCCTTGCGGGCGGTCGTCGCCTCGAGCTCGGCGATGCGCTCCTCGAGATCGGCGCAGCAGTCGCCGCCGAGATCGGCCGCCCCAGCCGGGGCGCCCCCCGCCAGCAGGCATCCTGCCGCCGCGAGCCATGACAGCCGTCCCATCATCCTGACACTCCCAGCCATGTCCGACATCCCCTCTGGCTCCGCCCACAGCGGCGCAAGCATCTATCGATTCCCCACTCAGCGGAGCCGGGCAGACGCGGCGTGAAACATGAAAAAGCCGCCTGCCCACCGCCGTGGACGCCAGGAATAAGCCTAAGAAAATTTCCGGGGTAAATATCAAAACCTAATATGACAGATTTGATACGTTTCGGCGTGATTACTGGGCCACGAACGCCGCATTGAACTTGTCCGTCACCGGCGCAATTGCCGGGCGCGTGACGTTTCCGACGCCTCTTCTTGTGAATGTTTTATGACATCATGAAACATCGGCATGAAAGGGCGCCGAGCGGGACGAACGACTGCAAAGTCTCCCGCACCGCTCGTTGCGGAGGGGCCCTCATGTGTGCGAGCTTCGGGGCGCGAGGAGCGGCATGGGCAGAACGAGACATACGGCGGCGGTGGTTGGCGGCGGGCCCGCGGGGCTTGCGGCGGCCCTCGCGCTCGGCCGCGCCGGCGCCGACGTCGTCCTCGCGGCCCCCCCGCATCGGGTCGGCGGAAAGGCCCCCGACACCCGGACGGCCGCCCTGTTCGCCGGCTCGATCGAGCTTCTGAAAAACGTCGGCGCGTGGGATGCGATCGCACCTCATAGCGCGCCGATCGCGGCGATCCGGATCATCGACGACACCGGCGCGCTCTTGCGGGCGCCCGAGGTCGTTTTCACGGCCTCGGAGGTGGGGCGCGACACGTTCGGCTGGAACGTGCCGAACGGCGCGCTCGTCTCGGGCCTCACGGCCGCTGCGGCCCAGGCGGAGAGCCGGGTCAGGTTGCACGAGACGGCGGGCATTTCCCGGATCGACATCGGGCGCGACGCTGCGACCCTCACGAGCGCGGAAGGCCAGACGTTCGATGCGCGGCTCGTGGCCGGTGCCGACGGCCGCAACTCGATCTGCCGCGCCGCGGCCGGCATTGCCACACGGACCTGGCGCTACGAGCAGGCGGCCATCGTCGCCTCCTTCCGCCACACGAGGCCGCACCGCAGCGTCTCGACCGAGTTCCATCGCCCGTCCGGCCCGCTCACGACCGTCCCGCTGCCCGGCCTGGCCTCGAGCATAGTGTGGGTCGAGCGGCCGGACGCGGCCCAGCGCCTCGCCGGCCTCGACGACGCCGCGTTCCGCGCCGCGCTCGAAGAGCGGCTGCAGGGACTGCTCGGCACGATCGAGGACGTGGGACCGCGGGCGATCTTTCCGCTGTCCGGGCTCACCGCGGAGGCGTTCGGAGCCAACCGCGTGGCGCTCGTCGGCGAAGCGGGCCATGTCATTCCGCCGATCGGGGCGCAGGGGCTCAATCTCGGATTGCGCGACGCGGCCACGCTTGCCGATTGCGTCGCCAGCGCGCTCGCGGAGGGGGGCGATCCGGGCGGAGCGACAACGCTCGAAACCTACAGCCGGCGGCGGCGCGGCGACGTGACTTCGCGCATCGGCACCGTGGACATGCTCAACCGCTCGCTCATCTCGGGCCTCTTTCCGGTCCATCTCGCGCGCGGTCTCGGGATCGTGGCCCTGCATGCGCTCGGACCGTTGCGCCGCTTTGCCATTCGCGAGGGCTTGCAGCCCTCGGGCGAGTTGGCGGACCTGCTCCAGCCGGATGGGGCGCAGCGGATGCGCGAGCGCATGCAGGCGGGCGCCTCCCCGCCGCCCGCCGCCTCTTGACGCCTCGGCCGGCAGTTGGCATCCCGGACGCAGACGTGCTTCCATCCGCCAGGAACCCGATGTCCCCTCCCCGCGTCAGCTTCGCCCGCGACCTGCAGTTTCGCCTGGAGTACGCCCTGCTGCGCGCCATCGTCGGACTCGTGCGGCTTTTGCCGCTCGAGACGGCCGCAGCCATCTCTGCCAAGGCGTGGCGCTTACTCGCTCCGCGCATCGACCCGAAGCGGCATGCCCGCGCGCTCGCCAATCTCGCCATCGCCTTCCCGGAGAAGCCGGAGGCCGAGCGGCTCGAGATCTGCATGGCGCACTGGGAGAACCTCGGCCGCGTGATGGCCGAGACGATGCAGATCGACCGGCTGATCGAGGATCCGACACGCATCCGCATCGTGTCCGACAGGCTTTTCAGCCGCTACAAGGACAAGCTCGGGCCGGCGATCGGCGTGTCGCTGCACATGGGCAACTGGGAGCTTTCGATCTGGCCGTTCATCGAGGCGCACGCCAATCCGGCGGCGGTCTACCGCACGGTCAACAACCCCTATATCGATCGGTACCTCCGCTGGCAGCGGCGCAATCTCTATCCGGGCGGATTGTTCGGGCGCGGCAAGGTCGAGGGCGAGCACGGCGACGACCAGAAGACGGCGCGCATCCTCACCGACTTCGTGCGGCGCGGCGGACGGCTCGGCCTCGTCTGCGATCTCTACGACCGCAAGGGGCTTGCGGTGCCGTTCTTCGGTGAGGACGCCAAGACGCAAGCCATCGGCGCCATGATCGCGAGGCGCGTCGGCAGCCGCATCTGGATGTCGTGCTGCAAGCGGGTCGGCACGTCGTCGCGCTTCGAAATCGAGATCAAGGAGCTGCGCGTGCCGCGGACTCGCAACATCGGCGAGGACGTGCGCTGGATCATGGTCGAGATGCAGAAGCAGTTCGAAGCCTGGGTGCGGGAAGCGCCCGAGCAATGGATGTGGGGCAACCGTCGCTGGAGCTAGGATCGCTCTCGACGCACGATTGTTCCGCGCATGCCATGGGACTATTGGCGCACCGGGCGCGGAGACTTGGCAGTCTCCATCACAACCCCGTGTCAGCGGCGCAAACTCGGTTGCCGCTTCTAACCGGCCACTTTCTAATGCGCGCCGTGAGACACCGTTCGCGCTCAAAAATCATGCGGCAGGCTTTTGGGGCGCTCTTGGCGACCGGGGTGCTTCTCCATTCCGGCTCCGCGCTTCGCGCCGCGGAGCCGGGTACCCAGCCCTCCTGCATCGACGACGCCATGCTCGTGTTCGATGCCTCGGGCTCGATGGCGGCAACCGACTTCCCGGACGGGGCTACCTCCCGCATGGACCGCGTGCGTCAGGCGCTGGCCAAAGTGCTGCCGGCCGCCGCCCGCGGACGCCGGCTCGGGCTTCTCGTCTACGGACCCGGGCGCCACTTCGATACCTGCCGCAACATCGACCTGCGTCTCGCACCGACCCCCAATGCCGGCGCGCGCATCATGGAGGAGGTCGACGGCATCCAGCCGCAGGGGCGTACGGCGCTGACTTCCTCCGTGCAACTGGCCGTGGCGCTCCTCGGCCAAGGGCAGAAGCCCGCCGTCGTGGTTGCGCTCACCGACGGGCAGGACACGTGCGGCGGCGATGCGTGCGCGTTTGCGCGCACGCTCAAGGCGGAGAACCCGTCGATCACCGTGCACGTCATCGGCTACCGGTTGCGCCCGATGACGGCGGCCGTGGATCCGCCCTTCGTCGAGCGCTGCCTCGCAGACGAGACCGGCGGCATTTTCGCGACCGCGGAGACGACCGAGCAGCTCTCCGACGCGCTTGCCGAGACGCTGGGTTGTCCTGCGGTGACGCTGCTCGCGCCACGGCCCCGGGCGTTAACCGTTCGGTAACCGTTTCCGGCAAGAGTTCGTTAACGCCTGCCGAGCCGATGCCGATGCCGATCACCGATCTCGACGCCTTCCCGCCGACGATGACCTCGTCGCTCAATGACGCGAACAACGACACCGGTCGTGTCGCGTTCTGCGGCCCCTACGTGCTCTCGGCCATCACCGGCTATCCCATCAGCAAGGTCGAGGCGGCCGTGAACGCCTACCGGAACCTGCCGGCGGACCTGCGCTTCCGCGTCAAGGGCACCTATGCCGACGAGGTCGAAGGGGCGCTCGCCTATTTCGGCTACCGCATGGTTCTGAAAGAAAGCCACATGATGAAGCCGCGCAAGGAGCGCCCGACCGTGTGGACCTGGATGCAGAAGCCGCGCAACGCCTGGACGCACTACATCCTCGCCATCCACAAGGGCAAGGAAGGGCACTGGATCCTGATCAAGGGCGTCAAGATGTGCGACACCTTCACCGAAGGCCGATGGACGTTCGTGTGCGACGGCCCGCATCGCGG
>JRYI01017573.1_pt1 | contig 13648 bp, 12 predicted proteins | sample 235361 | NCBI WGS metagenome assembly JRYI01 (sample SAMN03074212, study PRJNA261471) | activated sludge metagenome | biome: Common Effluent Treatment Plant; feature: Wastewater; material: Activated sludge; isolation source: activated biomass in a lab-scale reactor treating industrial wastewater at...
CCGCGAAGCTTCCATCCCGGCTGTAGCGCGCGAACCCCACCATCATGGTCGGAAGGCTGACGGCAAGCGACAAGCTACCCGCCAGTTTGATATCCGCGCCGAAAAGCAGCACGAGCGTTGGGATCAAAAGCTCCCCACCTGCAACGCCGAGCAGCGACGCCACCACGCCGATTGCAAAGCCTGCGACCACGCCTGCGACGGCTAGCGGTATGCCGGAAAGGGACGGGCCCGACGGTGCGGTCGGGTCATGCCCGAACAGGAGGACCAGCGCGATCACAACCAATAGTACGGCGATGATCCGATAGAGAAGCTCCTGCTTCATCTTCACCGCCCAACTCGCACCGAGCCAAGCCCCCAGCAGGCTTCCGCAGAGCAGGTTGAAGATGATGAGCCAGTTGGCCGCGATCGCTGAGAACGGCACCGTCGCCGCGCGGAATGGCAATGCAGACGCGACAACGACAAGGCTCATGGCCTTGTTCAGGATCACCGCTTCCAGCGCCGCGAAGCGGAACACATCGATCAGAAAAGGGAGCCGGAACTCGGCGCCGCCAAGCCCGATCAGGCCGCCGAGCGTACCAATCAGCGCCCCGCTTCCGAACGTCCATACCGGCCGCTTGCTGCCAGCGCCCGTGTCCAACTTTTGATCCATCTCTGAACCTTAGTGCGAAATCGCTGTAGCCGCTAAACTGGACCTACTTTGTCGCGACCGATGAGCCACAGCAATCGGTCCCGCAACACGCCTGCGGTGACGAGGATGGGTCTTCCTGATCGGGAACAGCTTTTGCGAGATTCACGCGTTTCGACAATTCCTCAGCACTCTCCTTCCGCTCGCTGTAGCGGTCGACGAGATAAGGCACGCGGTCGCGCAACAGCCACGTCATCTTGACCAGCTCCTCCATGACGTCGACCACACGGTCATAGAAGGCTGACGCCTTCATGCGTCCGTCCTCGTCGAACTCGTTGAAGGCCTTGGCGACCGATGACTGGTTCGGGATCGTGAACATGCGCATCCAACGGCCCAATACGCGCATCTGGTTCACGGCGTTAAAAGACTGAGAGCCGCCGCAGACTTGCATCACGGCGAGTGTCTTTCCTTGCGTCGGGCGGACGGCACCGACGGAAAGAGGTATCCAGTCGATCTGGGCCTTCAGAATGGCGCTCATCGCCCCATGGCGCTCGGGCGAGCACCACACCATGCCTTCCGACCACGCCGCCAGCTCGCGCAGTTCCTTCACTTTTGTATGGTCGTCCGGGGCGGCATCCGGCAACGGGAGTCCATCGGGATGAAAGATCCGCGTTTCCGCACCGAATGCTTCAAGGAGACGCTGCGCTTCGAAAGCGAGCAGGCGGCTGTAGGATCGTTTCCGCACCGATCCGTAAAGGAGAAGGATGCGAGGACGGTGCTGCGAAGGTGATTTGACGTCCAGCAAATGCGCCTCCGGCACGCGGAAGCAGGCTGGATCGATGTTGGGAAGCCTGGTGGAGGTATTGCCGGTTCCGTCTGCTGTCATGCGCGAGCTGCCTTGCGGGTCGGCACCACCTCGCCATCCTCCTTGGTGAAGGACCCGATATCGGGATTGGGCAGCACATCGAGCACAGCCTCTGACGGCCGGCAAAGCCGTGTGCCGAGCGGCGTCACGACAATCGGCCGATTGATCAGGATCGGATTAGCGACCATGAATTCGATGAGCTGGTCCTCCGTCCGATTGGGATCATCGAGGCCAAGCGTGTCGTACGGTGTCCCCTTCCGCCGCAACAGATCGCGCACCGAAATGCCCATGGCCTGAACGAGGTCCACGAGCTCTTGCCGTGACGGCGGCGCAATCAGGTATTCAATCACGCGCGGTTTCTCTCTGCTTTGGCGGATCATGGCCAGCGTGTTGCGGGACGTGCCGCAAGCCGGATTGTGATAGATCGTGATGGCCATGTTTACTCCGCGGCAGAACGAACGGAGCGGCAGACGGTTGAGAGCCGCTCACCTGTCAGCAGATGCACCAATACCAATGCGCAGAACGCACCCGCCAACTGGGCAGCGATGAATAATGGAACGTCTCCCAGTCTTATGCCGGCAAACGTGTCGGAAAAGGCACGCGCGAGCGTCACTGCCGGGTTGGCAAACGATGTTGAAGCGGTGAACCAGTACGCGGCGGTGATGTAGAGGCCGACGTTGGTCGCCACCGCTTCCGCACGAGCCCGCAACGTCAGCAGGATCGTCGTGATGAGCCCGAACGACGCGACACACTCGGACAGGGACTGACCCCATCCTGTACGGGCCTTGTGCGAGAGCTGGAGGATCGAAAGATCGAACATCGCGTGGGCCACGAGGACGCCGACGACCGCTCCTGCCGATTGCGCGACGATATAAGCAATTGCCACGCGCGCATCGAGTTCACCCCGGGCGGCGAATACAGCCGTCACTGCAGGATTGAAATGAGCGCCGGAAATCGGTCCCAGCATGGTGATCAACACCACCAGTATCGCACCGGTGGCAAGCGTGTTTGCGAGAAGTGTAATCCCGACGTTTCCGCCGGAAAGCGTCTCGCCCATCACGCCGGAACCGATCACTGTCGCGAGCAACAGGGCTGTGCCGGTGAATTCTGCCAGCACCCGCTGGAAGAATGACGACGCCATCAGGTCATCTCCGGCGAGGGATGTGCATTGCGGCCAATGTCATCAAGCCGCTTCTGAAGCGACAGCTTGTCGAGTGAGGCGAGCGGTAGGTTCGTAAATATGCTGATACGCTGGTAGAGCATGCGATGCGTGTCGGCAAAGGCGAAATGCCGCTCGCTATCGTTGCCCTCCGCCGCGCTCGGATCGGGCAGACCCCAATGAGCGCTGATCGGCTGACCGGGCCACACCGGGCAAACTTCGTTGGCGGCGTTGTCGCAGACCGTGAACACGAAATCGAGGTCCGGCGCATCCGGCGCAGTGAACTCCTCCCACGACTTCGACCGCAGCGAGGACGTGTCGTAGTTGAGCTGCCGCAGCAAATCCACGGCATACGGATGCACCTTGCCGCTCGGTTGGCTGCCGGCGCTGTAAGCCTTGAAGCGTCCGGCTCCGAGGCGGTTCAGGATCGCTTCCGCGATGATCGATCGGGCTGAATTGTGCGTGCAGAGAAAGAGCACGTTAAGTGGCTTGTCGGTCATTGATGACCTCCCTTACTTACAGACGCTTCGGACCTTCTTGATTGTTGAGCCACAGAGCTGCGGATTGCCCCGGCAGCAATCCTCGGTGAGGTAGGTTAAAAGCTGGCGCATTCCTTCGACGTGAACCGCATAGCGGATAAAGCGCCCATCGCGCGTGCCGCGAATCAGGCCGGCCCGATCAAGCTCCTTGAGATGAAACGATGCTCCCGTCGGCGTCGCCTTCACAGACTCGGCAATCTCTGAAGCCGGCAGACCAGCGGGGCCTTCGACGACGAGTAAGCGGAAAATGGCAAGGCGCTGCGGGTGCGCGAGCGCAGCGAGGGCGGTTACGGCTTGGTTCTCGTTCATTTAATGAACATTGCAAGGATTTTTGTAATATAAAAGAAAAATCGGCAGAGATCTCTTTCCGGCCACGGTCCGATCATTCTGAAGCCGCTGAGCCGGTTCGCTCGCGCCATCGTCTGCTTACCACCATCGCTTATCAGCTTGGCGGCAAGCGCAGCTATGCGCTTGAAGGGGCGATCTTCATTGCAGGCGCGGCCGTGCAATGGCTGCGAGACGGCCTGCATCTCATTTGCCATGCTTCCGAGGTCAACGCGCTCGCGCAAAAGGCCGATCCGGCCGAGCAGGTCTATCTGGTGCCGGCGTTCGTAGGGCTCGGCGCACCCCACTGGGACGCCGAGGCGCGCGGCGCCTTAGTGGGTCTCACGCGCAATTCAGGGGCCGCCGAGATCGCACAGGCAGCGCTTGAGGCGGTCGGCTATCAAACCCGCGACATGCTGGATGCCATGCGCGCCGACTGGCCCGCGGCGGTCGAAACCGTCCTGCGTGTCGACGGGGGCATGGCCGCGAGCGACGTCACCATGCAATTCCTTGCCGACATCCTCGGCGCGCCCGTGGATCGTCCGATGGGGATGGAGACCACGGCGCTTGGAGCTGCTTTTCTCGCGGGATACCGTGCAGGCGTCTGCCCTGCCCCGGAAGAATTCGCGGCCATGTGGCGGCTCGATCGTCGCTTTACGCCCGCGATGGATGACACAATTCGGGCCCGGAAATGGAGCGGCTGGCAGGCCGCGATAGCTCGGGTCCGCACGCCAAAGGGATCATTGTAACCGGTTTCGATTTGGCACAGTTGGCGCCTTGAGTTGCATGGGCTTTAGCTTTGGCACCTGCACCAGCTTGCACTTCGGCGGCGTGCCGGTGAAGCCCGGCGGACATTCCTTCGGCGGCTTCCGACAGTTCGGCGGCTTGCCAACCATATCAGGCGGGCAGGTTTTCGGCGGATCGACAATCACGCGCTTGCAGTTGGGCGGCGTGCCGCGGAATCCCTTCGGACATGTCGGCGGTGGGTCCTTCTTGCAGTTCGGGGGACGTCCGCTGGTGCCCTTCGGGCACTTCGGCGGATCGACGATCGTGCAGTTGGGTGGCGTTCCCCTGAAACCGGAAGCACACGTCGTCGGCACCTTTCTGCAGTTCGGCGGCGAGCCGACCATGCCTTTCGGGCACGTAACAGGTTTGCACTTCGGGAAGACGCCTGTCGTTCCGTCGGGACATTGTTTGGGCACGCACGCACACTTCCCGCCGTCCCAGGTCGCGGTGCGGCCACAGGATTTCTGCACGCATTTCGGCGGAAACACTACGATCGGCTTGCAGTTGGGATAGTTACCCTTCGTGCCGCTTGGGCATTGGAGATCGACACAACGGCAGACGCCGGCATCCCATACCTGATCGCGGGCGCAGGTCTTCCGTTTGCAGGTTGGAGGAGGCTCGTCCTTGGCGCAGCGCTCACCGTCCCACCACGACCGCGGGGGGCAGCACTTGCCCGGAACCGGCGTTTTCGACCAGCCCTGCGGGCACGTCGACGGAGGCGGCGGTGGTGTCGTCACGTCGTCGATACCACAGAACGTCTGCCCGTGCTTTTCGAACGATGCGAATGCCACCTCGGCTGTCGCTGTGTCGTCCGCGGCGTTCGTGTTCTGCGGCGTTCCGCTAGCCGCGACTTCGATCGCCACCTTGTTGGTATAACCGCACGAGACATCGGACGCTGAGGGCGCGATGAAGCTGTTGGGTATCTCCACTTCGAGATTGAGTGTCACGCTCTCATTCGGTTTCAGCTCGACAACGGGATGCGAGCAGAGGGCATCGTTCGGCTGCCCGGACATGGTCTGGCCCTCGCACGTCCACGGCGCCGACCAGCTCGCGTTCTGCGGCTCGGCGGGCAGCGTCTCGTCGTGGTAGCTCCGAGCCGTGCCGGGATCCATCGAGAGGTTGAACTGGTCTTCCCANNGGGCCGTTGAAGACGCCGGGTCCGGTGTTGGTGACCGTGATGACAAACGGCGTGGTCTGGCCCGCAGCCGTTGTCGCGCTGGCACCTGCCGTCTTTGTGATCGCAAGGTTGGTTTTTCGCTCGTCGGGAGACGTGAGGTCGTCGTCCGGCTCGTGCACTATGGGCGAGAGGCAATACGGCGCGCCGTCGAGCGGGAATACCGGCTCAAACTGCGCATCCGCCGTGCTCTTGTCGTCGCCGCTGAAGGTGTTCTGAGCCGTTTCCCCCGGTGCCTTCCAGATGATGGCCTGGTTCCTGACCCAGCACTTGGCATCCGGTGCAAGCGGCACTTTGACGATAGCCATGAACTCGACGCTGTCTCCACCCGCGAGCCCCGGATCGTTGCTCTTGCAAACCTGCTGATGCGGGAGCACGGCATTGCATTGCCACTTTGGCGGCGCTTGGATCGACAGCGTTTTGCCCGGATGAAACGGCATCGCCACATGATCGTTGAACTCGAGCGTGTTGGCGTAGTGTTTGCCAAAGTTCCAGACACGGATCTTGAACAGGCATTCCCACTTTCCGTTCTTGACGGGGCACTTGCCGCCTGTCGCATCGGTAGTCTGAATCTTCAGGTTGCTGAGCTGGAGACCTGGGCATTGCACCAGCGTGCCCGGAATAATCGCGTCATGCTGGGACTCGTCATCCGTCGCATCCGTGTTCTGATCCGAGCCGCCGGGTGCCTTAGTGATCTTCACTTTGTTGGTGAGCTTGCAGCCGAGGTCGTCCGCCATGTCCTTCGGCACCTTGACGGCGACGGCGAGCAGCTTGGCCTGGTTAGCCGCGAGCACGACGGGATCGTGCGTACAGATGGCGGGAGCTCCATTCGTACAGGTGAAGCCCGGCGACAGAGGCTCGACCGTCGTGCCGGCGGGGATCTGCTCGTCGAACTCGAACGGGCCGTTGTACGTGCCGGGGCCCGTGTTGGCGACGACGATCATGAACTGGCAAGCAAAGTGGCCGGGCTCGTTCTTGCAAACCGGTTGGATGCCGCCCCACGAGGATTTTTGAATCTTGAGATTGGCGAGCTCGCCTCCGATCGGCGGACAGTGCGCGGCCGGTATGCCGGCGACGGCTATGGCGAAGTCGTCGCCGGGGTTGTTGTCGGCAAACCCCCATGGCCATTTGAGGTGCACCATGTTGGTCAGCGAACATACAGGTGGCGGGGCAGGCGTGTCGACCGTCACCTTGAGGTCGATGCTGGTTCCGGGCCAAAGGACAGCCGGATCATAGGTGCATTCGTGCTGCGTCGGCGAGAGCGGGAGGCACGTCCACGGCGGTTGGTTGTCAAATGACATCGTCGCGCCGGCCGGCGCTGCCGGCAAATGATCCTCTAGTGTTACGGCGCCGAAGTAGGGACTAGGCCCCGTGTTCGTGACACGCACGGCGTAGGTGCAGAGGAAACCGAGACCGCCCGGCACGCAAGCGGCGGGGAGCGCCTCCTTGTCGACATGTAGATTGAAATCCCAAGAAGGCCAACCCACGGGAGGCACGCCGCCCGGCGGTATCTCCCCCGGTGGGTAGTACCCAGGTGGCAGCTCAGGCATGGACGCATACGACCCAGGATCCACGTCCGCGAGATTTTCGCACGGCTGCCAGATCTCGACGTCGCCCATGTGTCCGACCGTATCCGCGCTGTCGGACCGGCTGTCGTAGTCGACGAAGTAAGCCGCACTCGGTGGCTCGTTGTCGGGACGAACGAGCGTCCGGTTCGCACCCTGGAGCCCGTGTACGATGGCAGGACCGTTCGCATCGTTCTCTCGCGTGCGCAGCTTGTCGCCGGTCGCCCAGAGCATCCCGCCGCACGCGCCTGCGCGGATGTGGCCCGTCTCGTCGTAGCCGTAGCCGAGCGCCACGCCGCCTGCCGTATTGCGGTGGTCGGGCGCAACGCCGATGGCGAACTCGTCCGGTATGGGCACCCACGTTCCGGGTGTGGCCGGATCGTCAGGGATCTCGCGGCGGTAACGGAACACGACCGATGGCTTGCTGTCGGTGAAGGCCCGATAATCGTAGCTTCCGCGCACGTCGCCACGTTGCGCCACGTACATAAGTCCCTTGCCGTCGAATGCGATATCCGAAATCGGATGGTTGCCGGGCGTGCCGGAGACCTCGAACTCCCGCCGCGCATCAGCGCCGAACGCGCCCGTCAACGACAGGGACACGGACCACACCTCCGGACCGCCGGCGACGGCGTAGTACAGGCGCCCGCCGTTGACCGCGAGACCCCAGACCCGGCGCGCGGGCTGCGTGAAGCCCCATGTCGTCGGATCGAGGCTGTTGAACTTCGATGACTTGATGTCTGCCTTCGCCCTGTCATCGGGAACGGCCGCGAGGCCGGCCTGCGTGCGCCCGGCGACACCGTGGTCGAACGTGTCGACGAGGTTGCCCGCCATGTCGACGCGATGGATCAGCCCTGTGTCGAGGTCTGATACGAACAGGTGCATCGACGCCGGATCGTAAGCGATATCGCCGATGCCAGGACCGCTGTTGTTTGGAATGGTAGCAAACAGTGAGGTGGCACGCGATGCGCCGTCGACTTTCCAAATGCTGCCGGGTCCTCCGCCGGACCCGAACTGACCCATCATCCAGTCCGCGTTGGGATGACCTTTTGCGATGCGTTCGGGATTTCCGTCGTCCGCGTCGGGAATGACAATCCGGAGGCCGTAGGCCGAGGTGGCACCCAGATAGATGTTCGGAGCCGCGGCCACCGGGTTCGGCAGAAGTCCGTCGTCGATCGCAACCGCGAAGACCTGGCCGACCTCGCGCGCTTTCACGTCGAGACGCGAAGGATTGGAGAGCAATTGCCCCGTCGGTGGCGCGCCAGCCTCAAGCGGCAGCACCTTCATCGCCGGCCCATCGACGTCGATGAACGTTCCATCCACCGGATCGGGCGCTGATGCCTCAACCGTGACACCGGAGAACCCGGTTACGACGGCATCGCCGCGGTTCAGCGCACCCTCTGCGCGTGCAGAGTGAGCAGCAAAAACGGAAGCGACAGCAGCGATGAACAGACCTGATTTAGAAATTCCGCGGATCATTGTGTTCTCCAGCATTGGGAGACGCGGCGCACAGCGCTGGCATCGCGCAGCCCAGACGGACGAACGGCTAAGAAACAGCTTGAGCGCGGACAAACCGCGCCGTATTGCGAGGGATACGCGCTTTGAATGGCATCCGGCGGCTTATGCTGACGCGCGGCCTCTGCGCCTGAGGCACCGTGATCCAAATGAGGCTCGGCGCACGGTTGACTTTAGCGATGCCAGCTTGTGCGGCTGTTCCCTATGGAACACTGATCTCCACAATCGTCTCCACGTGTCGATCTGGCTCAAATGCTAACCCATGAGCGGACGTGGGCGGGCGACCACTTCAGCCTTTGCCGATCATAGGCTGCCGACTTCCACTTCTGGGACCGACCGTCAAACCGACTGCGTCAGCGATGGGCCATAAAGAGACATTCGGTTTAAGGAAGCACACGAAGTCAATCAAGATAAGGGCAGCGAAGCGCCTCACCGTCACATATGCTGCCCATGGCCTAATCGATATCGGGCTAACAGGTTGCTAAAAACGAGCTTAATCCGGTCATTGCCAATTGGTGTTAGGGGTGATGGTGGTTGTGTTGTGTCCTCGTGATTGCGATCGCCGCTCAGCTGGCAGCACCCTCTCGCCGGGCCCAAGACAAGACGAATGGGCAGGTCAGTCGCACTCTCGTCGGTATCCTGGAAGCGCCCCCCACCTCGATACGTCGTAGACCAGGATCGTGTCGAACACGTCCGGGCCGGAGGCAACGTTGGCGATCAGCTGGCGCAAGGCCGGACGCCCGTTGATGGCAAGCTCGCACTTGCTGGAATCCTCGTATGTGATGACGATCTCGATGCCATGCGAGACGGCGGTGGCGGCCTTCTTATTGGCGGTTTGAATACTGCTGATAATCGGTCGACATCCGTACGCTGTTGCTTGCCGCTGCGCGCAGGAGGTTGGGGAGTATGTTCGACCCACTCGTCTGATGGGTGAGCCAGTGGTGCTGACCGAACTACGTGAGGGGTGTCGGGCGAGCTTGGATTCCTAGAGCCACCATCTGACGATCATCATCGGATGCGGACAACGTTCCGCAGCGACAGCGCAACAGACGCGACTTACGCGCCGGGGCAAAATCGACGGCTGGTAACCACCCGAAGGAAGAATTGGTCCGAGACCGGTTGCGGAATCAAATCCTTGGGTCGGCGCAGAAGCACGCTGCTTTGTCTCTCGAACGCGGAGACAGACCATGGACAACAATCACGAACATGACGACCGGCCGGCCCGCACGCCTTGGAACAAAGGCAAGCTCATCGGCGCCAAGCCGCCCCAGCGGCCATGCCACACTTGGTCGATAAGAACGAAGATTCAGATGGGGATCGGAAGCGAGACCTAGCACTGTTTAATTTGGCCATCGACAGCAAGCTCCGCGCCTGTGACGTCGTCGCGCTCCGCGTTGTTGACGTTGCGCCGAGCGGCTATGCGATGGATCGAGCGACGACAATCCGGCGGAAGAAGACGGGTATGCCCGTGCGGTTCGAGCTGACCGACCGAACTCGCTCGGCAGTCGATAACTATCTGAGGATGACAGAGCTGAGATCCGGACAGCTCCTCTTTGCCGGTCGCGGCGATACCGTCGGACTGACGACGAGACAGTATGCCCGGCTCGTGGACAGCCAGCATACGCCTTGATCCCGCAAAATTTGGCACGCATTCGCTGCGCCGCAACAAGGCGGCGCTGATCTGCCGGAGGACTGGCAACCTCAGAGTCGTCCAGCTTTTACTCGCACATTCAAAGATCGGGAGCACCGTGCGGTACCTCGGCATCGAGGTCGACGATGCCATCGAGATCGCTGAGAAGATCGACATCTGATGGCTGCATTCCACCTATCAGTGGACCTTGGTCGGCGTGCGCACGCGGGCGCCGACTTCTAATGCGGCAATGTCCGCAATTGGGACGAACCTGCCTAGGCTTCAACGTCTGCGACGAGCCAGGAGCAGCGCAGGAGGCCTCAGCGGGTAGTGCGGCGCACGAGGGCGCATCGGGCGAGCCAGCCAGAGGGATTACACCTCCGGCTGCTCCCAGAACCGTGCGTGAACCTCTCGGTTCACACCGCTCCCGATGTTCAACCGTTTCCATGATACAGGGACCAATGAGCGAAGAGGCGTGGCCTTGCGCGGCGAAGCCGCTGAAGTTAGTCCTTGGCACCCTTCGGCCTGCGTGCCATCCGCTCGTATTTGCGGCGGGCCCATCGAACGATACGCGGCGGCTGTTCGGACGTTGATCATTGAAATCGTATCACGTAGCCTGAGTCATGAATGCCGCTGATGCGATGATGATCAGTAGCGGCGGGTGTAATGAGGCAGGTCATGTTGATTCAATGTCCGCGCGCTGTGCTGGTTGTGCTGGGAGCGCTGACGCTCATATTGGCTGGTGATTCGGTCGGGTTCGCAACCGAGACAACCTTCAAGACGCACTGTGCAAAGTGCCATGGACGTGTGGCTGCGCTTGCGCGAAACCTCAAAGGGGATACTAGAGACGAGCGCGCGGCTGCTCTCTCGAGGTTTTTGGAGGATCACCATCTCGACGATCCCGATGCTCGCGCCGCAATCGTCAAGTACTTAGTCGAGCAGACGGATCCCTAAAGCACTATCTACTTTGATTGAATCGAGATCGCGCGCCAGCCTTTTGATGAAACCGATGGTTCACGCTTCGGACTGATACGGTCCGAAGCGACCAAGGTCTAGGTTTAGCGCAGGCTGAAGGCTGTCATCGCTGCGACGATCACAAGGAGCACGAGAAGCGCCTGACTTCGGCGCTGTTTGTCGAGCCGACCCTTGCCAGCGCCGAAGTCAAACCGCTCGTAGAGAATCGCGTTCTTGCGAACACCCGCTTCCAAGAGCGCGTCCGTCACGACTTCCATCATGGGCGGCGGACCGCAAACGAGCGCAACCGCTTCTTTTATATCGACGCCATCGACGAGGTCGCGAATATGGCTCGCCTGCAGTGGTCCCTTTCCAACATGCTCTTCGCGCGGACCAGCGTCGACCAGACAGCGAATGGAAAGATCAAGTCTCGTTTGCAGGTTGCGGAGCCGATCGAGGCAGGCAAGGTCGCACTGCCCCCGTGCAGCGTAAAGCAGTCGAAAGGTCCTGGGATCTCTGATTGCCGCAGCCTCCTCAATCATGCCGAGAAGCGGCGCAATGCCGATACCGCCAGCGATCAACAGGACCGGCGCTTTGTCCGGCGGCACGATGAAGCTTCCATGCGGGCCGTCAATGGCAATGCGAGTGCCCGGAGCAACGCGTTCAAACGTACGGGTGCAATCCCCCACTTCATTGATCAAAAGACGCAGGCGGGGAAGATCGGCCGGTGCGGATGCGATCGAGAAGGGATGATCGTGGAAAGGAGGCCGGTGGGGCGCGAGCGCCATCCAAATGAATTGGCCCGCGCGGAAGCGAAGCCGCGTCGTGGCGGGGCCGTGCAAAGTCATCTCAATAGCTCGTTCGCCAACGCGCCGCACCCGCTCGACGCGCCACTCCTCGCGCCACATGCGCCAGGACCTGACCACATACACTAAGAGGATAGCCGCAACGGCACCGCAGGCGAACAGGATCCAAAGCAGGTGCAGCGGTGCCTCGGCACTGTAAGTCCCGGTTGTCATGGCATGATGGAGGACGAGTCCCGACACGACAATCGCCAGCGGTCCATGGGCCATGCGCCAGAGCTCGTAGCGGATGAAGGGTCGCGTGCGCATCGCGGCCAGTACAACGATGATAATCAATCCCGCGAGCGCAAGCACACCGCTACGAAGACGCGGACTTGCCAGCATGCCCGTGGCCCGGGCCCACGCGGCCACAGGATCGGCAAGCAGGGTATTCACAAGGTAGATCAAGGGATGGAGCAAGGCGAAGGCGAGCAATGCGTAGGCCGCGATGCGGTGAAACCCCATGGTGCGATCGACACCGACGCGGCCCGAAATGCTTTCGTAGCGACCCGAACTCCAGAACTGCAGGAATAGAAGCGCCGCAGCACTCAGCCCGAGCGAGGTCGCAAGCTCGGCGGAAATATCGGCAGGTTCGATCCCGGTGCCGAGCGCTGCGACCAGCGGCAGCAGTGCGGCGACCACAAAGAGCACAGCAACGACGGTGCCGGGGAGTCCAGAAGGAGGTAAAGGACGCACTCGCGAGCCGCTATCCCTGGACGACGTGCTCATAAATGTCATCCTCCTGTGCATTGTGAATGCGCACGAGCGCCTCGATGGATCCAATCACGCGCTGTGCATCACGCACCAGATATTTGTCAGCATCCTCTGCGCGTAAATTTCTGGCAATCCGAGCCAGCAGCCTTGCCTGATGCAAAATCTCCCGGTGTGCGCGGCTCATCGCCGACAGTCCGTGGCCGTCGGCTAAGTATCGCGTGAGACGCGGGTAAATGATGGACTCGTCCTCCCGCTCGTGGGTCACGACGCTGTCCTGGACAAGACGGTGGGCCTCGAGGATCAGATCTGCGGCCTTCTGCCCCTCCGCATCGTCGAGCGTATCGGAGATTTGGAGCAGTTTGTCCAAATCCTCCTCCAGGAGACGGTGTTGTTCGCCAAGATCCCTTGCCATTTCCCCTGGCAGGGCGCCTCTTGCGGCCCGTCGTTCGGGTCGAAGGGCACGCAAGGCATTGACAATGACCGCGACGTCAATGGCCTCCTGTGTCAGAGCACCGGCAACAGGCTCGAGCCAGCCAACGGCCGCCACGACCATAGCGATGCCCGATAATCCCATGCCGATAGCAATGCTTTGCATGGCAATGCGGCGGGAGCGCCGGGCGATGGAGACCGCTTCGGCAACGCGGTCAAGGCGGTCGACGACGATGACCACGTCAGCCGCTTCCGACGAGGCGCTAGCCCCTCGCGCACTCAGAGCCACGCCGACGTCTGCGGCGGCAAGCGCAGGCGCGTCGTTGATGCCGTCTCCTACCATAAGGGTCGGATGCAGCCGGCTTTCCATGGCGACGGCATCCACCTTGTCGGATGGATCCCGATCCGAAAGGACCGCGTCGATGTCGAGCGCTGCGGCGATGGTGTCAGCCGCGTCCGCCCGGTCACCGGTCACCATCACGATGCGGGCAATCCCGGCCGAGCGAAGGGACTGCACTGCGCGCGGGGCT